>Ga0302238_1003009_pt1 | contig 11130 bp, 7 predicted proteins | sample AAG_UR_Asn_MG_FD_193527 | JGI IMG/M metagenome (GOLD analysis project Ga0302238, IMG submission 193527) | Enriched activated sludge microbial communities from anaerobic digester in WTTP, New Holstein, Wisconsin, United States - AAG_UR_Asn | ecosystem: Engineered > Bioreactor > Anaerobic >...
CCTGCAAAGCACGCCCTTGGGCCGCGTCCTGGTGGTCACTGCCGAGGTCTTGTCGCCCCTGCTGGACCCCGAGGACTTCGACACCACGATTCTGTTCGGCGACGCCACCTCGGCCACGGTGTTATACGGCGAAGCGCACTTTGACAGAGCCAGGGCCCGGCTGCACCGCCCGGAACTCTCGGCCAAGGGCGAGGACGGCAGCACGCTGACGGTCCCGTTGTTGCACGACGGCTATATCCAGATGAAGGGCCGGCGGGTCTTCAGCGAGGCCGTCCGGCTGATGGTCACCAGCCTGAATCGCGCTTGCGACCGCGAGGGGCTCCGCGTTCAAGACCTGAGCCTGGTGATCCCGCATCAGGCCAACCAGCGGATCATCGACGCGATTCAAAGCCGCATCGGCGTCCGCGTGTACAGCAACATCCGCAAGTACGGCAACACGTCGTCGACCAGCATCCCGTTGTGCCTGTCCGACGTCCTGCCCGCCACGAAGAAGGGCGAACGGTTGGGCCTGTGCGCCTTCGGCGGTGGATTCACCTTCGGGGCCTGCATCCTGCAGTCCTGTTAGCGCCCTCACCCGTCCGTGACTTCCGCGATGGAGGAGGGCGGCCTACGCCGGCGCCAGACCCAGTTGCTCTGCGATACCGGCCATTGCGTCGATCACGAACTGGATGTGTTCGTTCAAGTCGACGCCCAACTCTTCAGCTCCGCGGACGATGTCCTCGCGGTTGACGGCGGCGGCGAAGGCTTTCTCCTTCATTTTCTTGCGGACGCTTTTGGCCTGCAGTCCGCTGATTCGCGTGGGCCGGACCATGGCGGCGGCGGTGATGAACCCGGTCAGTTCGTCGCAGGCGTACAGCGTCTTGTCCAACCGCGAGACGCGCGGGCAGTCGGGAAGATGATCGCCCGCGTGCGATTTGATGGCGTAGATCACGTCCTCCGGATAGCCGCGTTGGGCGAGGATCGCCGCGCCCTGCAGCGGATGGTCGGGCAGGTTGGGCCACCGCTCGTAGTCAAAGTCGTGCAGCAGGCCGACGATCCCCCATTTCTCTTCGTCTTCGCCGAACTTGCGTGCGTAGGCCCGCATGGCGGCTTCGACCGCCAGCATGTGCCGGCGCAGGTTTTCGGTTTGGGTGTATTCACACAGCAGGGCGTAAGCGTCGTCGCGATTCATCAGTGCCAAGCTCATTAAAGGGGGCAGCCGAAGAGCAGCGTCAGGATCGCGCGAGCCATCATGGTTGCAGTTCCGTCATTCATCCCTATTTGCATCGTCCGCTTCCAGCCGGTCTTCCGGGTGCTGAGCTTCATACTCCTCCATCAGCATGGACGGGCAGACCTCCTGTTCGCCGCACTGGTTGCACACGATCCGGATCAGATCCGTGCCGCCGAGCTTGAGGTCCTCTTTTACGCACAAGTCGTACAGTTGCTTGAGATGCACGCACGTCATGGTAAACCTCCGTGATAGGCTGGGGGTAACGGAGGTATTGTCGGATGAATTGACCCGCTCGGCAAGCATATCTCGCCGGTATTTGCCGTTTGTTTTGACCGTGCCGGCTTCAAGCCATTTGGCTGAGGCCGCGGGCCGCGTTACGGGGGCGGGACAGGCGTCGGAACCGCTGCCGGCCGCAGTCCCCGGCTCACGAGCAACTCGTGCGCCCACGCCGCGTCGTCGGGCAGCAACGGCGGTTCAGGATCGGCGTTGTAATCGATGTCGTCGTAGCGGCCGTGGTAGTAACAGCGGTCGATCAGCATCTGCAAGTCGAGCGGAACGTCCGAGTCCTTTTCGCGCAGCGGCACCTTGATGGTGGGCAGCCTCTCTCGCAACGGCGCGCGATACAGTTCGTAATCGCCGCGCTTCCAACCGCGCACGACGCAGACCTGGTACGTGGTGCGATGCGACGCGGGCACCCAGCGGGCTGGGACTGCCAGGACGCGCTGGCCCGCTCGCAAGAGGTCAATCTCCACGAGACTCACTCCGGACCGCAGCTGCTCGCCCTGCTTCTTGCGATACAGCACCTGCCCGTCGCCCGGGTACTTGTTCGATTCGCTGAGCAATTCGATGACCGTCACAACGCGGTTCCCCGAACCGACGTCGACGATTTCGATGTATCCCTCGGTTGTCGGTTCCGAACCGGCTTGAATGACGATGGGCTCGGCGACCGCCGCGTCAGCCGTCGCGACGCCTCCGCCGACAAATCGCCCGCGCGGATACTCGATCACCCGCAAGTCGGGATAAATGCTGCGCGCGTCGCACAGGTCCGGCTCGACGAACACGCGTTCCTCCAGGCGGGCACGCAGGTCGCCCGGCAGATGCTCCTGCAAGGCGTCACGTGCGTAGGTCAGGAAACTGTGGTGCACATCCCGCCAATGTTCCTCCAGATACGGGTCCATGCCGGGAAATGGACTCTTCATGGCGTCCTGCTCCGCGAACTCGATTTGTCCCTGACGGACGATTGTACCGCCTCGGCGCCGGATCGTCCAACCGTATGACGCGAACGACCGCTACGGATTCACCAGCTTGACGCGGTTCGGAGCCTGCCAACTTTGCGCAACAGGCGCGGCAATCACTTTGCACCGACGGTTCAAAACGTCCGGATTCTGCGGACGATGATTATGCCCGTACCCGCCCCACCATCCCGCCTCACGCATCGGCGTCCACCCATGCCCGATCCGGATCGCAAGAGCAGCCTGTTGGACGATCTGGAGCAACGGCAAGACGAAGTGCTCTCGCAACTGGACCAACTTAACGCCCGCATCGAGGATCTGTTGAACGAGTGTCTGCAGACGCGAAAGCCTGAGCTTCAGCTGGCCGATTTGTGAAGCGATTCCCTCGCCAGCGGGTTGTTCGGCCACATGGAATCAGGCTTTCCGATTCCATCGGGGGCTTTATAATACGGGCTCTTCCGTTTCACAACTCAGCGAGGGGAGGGTCCGATGGCAACCGGGTTTGGCATTATCGGCTGTGGCATGATCGCCAATTTCCACTGCAAAGCGGTGGCGGATATCCGGAACGCGAAGGTGGCGGCCTGTTTTGATATGGCGCCTGCGGCGGCAGATCGGTTGGCCGCTCAGTTTGGCTGCCGGGCCTACCACGATCTGAATGCGATGCTAGCAGATCCCGCCGTGGACGTAGTTACGATCTGTACGCCCAGCGGAGCCCACATGGAACCCGCCTTGGCGGCGGCCAAAGCAGGCAAGCACGTGATCGTGGAAAAGCCGCTGGAAGTCACCCTGAAACGTTGCGACGCGATCATCCGCGCGTGCGAAGCGGCGGGCGTAACGCTGGCCACGATCTTCCCGTCGCGGTTCCACGAATCCGCCCAGTTGTTGAAACGGGCCGTCGAGCAGGGCCGCTTCGGACGGCTGACGATCGGCGATGCGTACGTCAAGTGGTACCGTACCCAGCAGTACTACGACAGCGGGGCCTGGCGCGGGACCTGGGCGCTGGACGGCGGCGGGGCGCTGATGAACCAGGCGATCCACAGCGTCGATTTGCTGCTGTGGCTGATGGGCCCCGTGGTCGAGGTCACGGCGCACACGGCGACGCTGGCTCACCAGCGGATCGAAGTCGAGGATGTGGCCATGGCCACACTGCGGTTCGCCAGCGGGGCGCTGGGAGTGATCGAGGCCACCACGGCCGCTTATCCCGGTGCGCTGAAACGCATCGAGATCCACGGCTCGGAAGGTTCGGCGGTGCTGGAAGAAGAAGACATCAAGATGTGGGCCTTTGCCAAACCGACGGCCCGCGACAAAGCGCTGCTGGAGCGGATGGCCGGCAAGACGCACACGGGCGGCGGCGCGGCAGACCCCGCCGCCATCGGCCACCACGGGCACACGGCGATGTTCAAAGACGTGTTGAAGGCCGTCAGCGGCGGTTCGCGGCCGCTGATCGACGGAGCCGAGGGGCGCCGCAGCGTGGAGGTGATCCTGGCGATCTACAAGGCCGGCGAGTCCGGTCGTAGTGTGGCGCTGCCGCTGAGCGGGGACCCGGCGCTGAAAGCCAAGGCGAAGAAGTAGGACAACGCCATGAAACAGCTAACGGACTGGCTGGTCTATCTCCTCGTGCGGTTGGCGATCTGTTTCGTTCAGGCCATCTCCCTGGAATCGTGCCACGCGATCGCTCGGCTGCTCGCTTGGGTGGCGTGCGACGTGATCCGTCTGCGTCAGCGGGTCGTGGAGGGGAATCTGCGGCAAGCATTTCCGGACCTTTCGGCCGATGAGCGTCGTGAACTGGCCTGGCGGATGTGGGAGCACTTGATCCTGATGGGCTGCGAAATCGCCCAGGCGCCGCGCAAGATTCACGAGACCAATTGGCGGCACTACTTCCATTTCAATGGCAAGCGGGAGATGGTCGCGTACCTGTTGGACCCGCGTCCCACGATTTTCGTGTCCGGGCATTTCGGCAATTTTGAACTCTCCTCGTACATGATGGGCTTGTACGGGTTTCCCACCTACGCCATTGCTCGTCCCCTGGACAATCCGTACCTGGACCGCTACGTCAACGAGTTTCGCAGCACGCACGGGCAGTTCATCCTGCCCAAGGAAGGCAGTGCGGCCCAAGTCGAGGCGGTCCTGCGCAACGGCGGGGTGATTGCCCTGCTGGCTGACCAACATGCGGGCCCCAAGGGCTGCTGGGTGGATTTCTTTGGGCGTCCGGCCTCCTGCCACAAAGCCGTAGCCCTGTTCACGCTGGTCAGCGGGGCACCGCTGGTGGTGGCGTACGGCAAGCGTGCCGGTGGGCCCCTGCAGTTTGAACTGGGCGTCGCGGGGATCGCTGATCCCCAGATTCCCAGCGAACATCTGGCTGGCGTAAAACCGCTCACGCAGTGGTACAACCGGGTGCTGGAGGAGATCATCCTCGCCGCGCCGGAGCAGTACTGGTGGGTCCACCGGCGTTGGAAAGAAAAACCGGTGAAGAAGCAGGAACGCAGAGAACCGCCCAATCTCGCGGTGCCCGCAACCGATCAGCCCACACGCACTGCGGCATGACGGGTGACAGGATTCAGCCGGGCGTGGGCCCCAGACGAGCCAGCACCTCGGCGATTTTCTGGAACAAGTCGGCCGCGCGAATCGGTTTCGACACGTAGTCGTCCATGCCGGCCTCCAGGCAGCGTTCGCGATCGCCTTTCATGGCATGAGCGGTCATGGCAATGATGGGAACGTGTCCGCCGCTGTCGCGTTCCCGCTGGCGAATCGCGGCCGCGGCTTCCAAACCGTCCATCTTCGGCATTTCGACGTCCATCAGGACCAGATCCAGCGCGCCGTCCTGCAGCGCTTCCAACGCCGCTTGGCCGTCGCCCGCCACCGTGACCTGGTGTCCCTGCTTTTCCAGCATCGCCACGGCCAGTCGCTGGTTCACGAGGCTGTCCTCGGCCAGCAGGATGCGCAGCGGAGGCAACGTCACGGCAGCCGGACCTGCGGGTTGGCGGACGGCGATCTCGGCCGCTTCACCGCCCAACGCCGCCGCAATGGCATTGAAGAGTTCCGACTGCTTGACGGGTTTCATCAGCCGCGCGGACACGTGCAACTCGTGGCAACGCTCGGCATCGCCCGGACGAACGGCCGAGGTGAGCAGGATGACGGCCGCCGGCGGCAGACGGGGCTCGTGCCGGATCCACGCCGTCAAGGTCAGACCGTCCACGTCGGGCATGTTCAGATCGGTAATCACCAAGGGAAACGCCGACCCTCGCTCCGCGGCCGCCTGCAATGCGTCCATCGCTTCGCGGGCGCTGGACGCCGCCGTCGGCACCATTCGCCAGTTGCGCGTCATCTCTTCCAAGATCAGCCGATTGGTGGCATTGTCGTCGACGACCAGCACGTGCGTGCCTTCGATGAATCGCGGCCGGCCTGCGGACTCTCCGGCCGGGGGCAAAGGGGCCAGCGGGAAGGGAATCGTGAAACGGAACGTGGTGCCGGCCCCCACCTCGCTGTCGACTCCGACCTGTCCGCCCATCAAACGCACCAACTGTCCCACGATGGTCAGCCCCAGTCCGGTACCGCCGTAGCGGCGCGTCGTCGAGGCGTCGGCCTGGGTGAAGGGTTCGAAGATGGACGCGAGTTTCTCCGCAGGGATGCCGACCCCCGTGTCGCGGACGGAGAATTCCAGCGTCGCGTCGGCGGGCGTCTGCCGCTGGCACTTGACCTCCAGCACGATCTCACCCTCCTCGGTGAACTTGATCGAGTTCCCGACCAGATTCACGATGATTTGGTCCAGCCGCGTGCAGTCGCCCAGGAGGTTGTCGGGGGCTGCCGGGTCGATGCGGCAGGCCAATTCCAAGCCTTTGCGGTGGGCGGACATCGCCAACGGCTTCACCACGCTGCCGACGCGCTCACGGAGCGCAAAGGGCGCCGCTTCGATCTCCAGCTTGCCGGCCGCGATTTTCGAGAAATCCAGGATGTCGCAGAGCAGCCGCAAGAGCTGGTCGCTGGATTGGCGGGCCAGCGTCAGGTACTCGCGCTGGGGAGGCGTCAGTTCCGTATCCAACACGAGATCGGTCATCCCGATGATCGCGTTCATCGGCGTGCGGATCTCGTGGCTCATGTTCGCCAGAAAATCGCTTTTGGCGCGATTGGCTTCTTCCGCCTCGCGCTGGGACTTCCTAAGTTCCACGTTCGCCCGCTCCAACTCCGCCGTCCGTTGTTCGACCCGTTGTTCCAGCGAAGCGTGCAATTGCCGCAACCGCTCTGCCAGCACGTTGTAGCTGTGACCGACCACGGCAATTTCGTCGCGTCCCGACTCGGGAATCAGGGCCAGCGGCGAGTTTTCATCTGAGGCCGCAGCCGCCTGGAAATGACGGGCCATGGCCGCCAACCGCCGGCCCGCCACCACCCGGAACGCGACCACCATCGCGGCGCACAGGGCCGCCAGCCACAGGCACAGCAGCAGGATGTTCCGGCCGGCGTCTTTCCACAGCGCCGTGTACACGCGGCTCATCGGAATGCCGATCACGTCCATCCCCGCCACGTCGCCTTCCCGGTAGCCAAAGCCGCCGCTCGAACCGTACCGCTCCAGCAGCGATTTCGGAGAATCCTCCGGCCGGCCGTGACACTGCAGGCAGGCTTTCTCGATGCGCATCACACGTGCGCAGACGTAGTACTCCTCCAGTTCGTCGCTGTCCTTGGCCCCCAGACGCCGCGGCCCTTTCAAGTACTCCGCCTGCGGATGTTGGCGGAAATACGCGAGCATCTCCCGTTCGTCCGGCCCCGCGAGGTTCTTGGGATTGCGAGGATTGTCGGAAGAAAACTTAATGAAGTAGTCCTCGAAGCGCCGGTTCACTTTTTCAAACACGCTGCGGGCGATGTAGGAAGTGCTCATCGCCTCGATGACGAACTCGCCGGGAGGAAGGTGCTGTTGCATCGCCGGTCGAATCGCCTCCGCCGCATATTCGCGGATCGCGACATCAAAGGTCAGGGCCAATTCGGCTTGTTGGTCGGTCAAGTGCATCAAGTTCTGCTCGGTCGAGCGCCAGGTGAGCCAGACGACGACCGCCGCGAAGACGACGGCGAATACGCCCACCAACGCGCAAAACTTGACGCCAATACTGCTCACAAACCGTCTCCTCACGCCTGCGATCCCTCATCGCCCTTTCTACAGCTTACCTGATGACAGATCAAAGGACAAACAGGCTGACCCGACGGGCGGGCGTGAACACCAGCACCAATGGACGGCCTGCGGGTTGCCGTCGCGACGGCAGCAGCCGAGTTTTGGAGTGCGGTGCCTTGTCACCGCTTTGGACGTGGGCCGGCAGCGTCAGGGCGAATTGGGTTCAGGAGACGCGGCAAGGCACCCGAACACAAAGCGGCGGTCCTTCGTCGCGATCGAGCCAAAGCGGCGACAAGGCGCCGCACTCCAAAACACGCCGGAGAAGCAGGAGACCGGGCAACCCCAATACAAACGTGCGCGCTCGACGCGAGCATGGTGCGGACAGCGGCCGTCGCCCGCCGGGACCATGACCTTGCTGCTTACCACTGGGCGGCCACGGCGTCTACGAGTTCGCCCCACACACCATCCACCGCGAATTCGTCCATGCCTGGTTCTGTCTCCTGAACCCAAGCGTCCACAGCGATGCAGGCCGCTGTCCAAAGCGGTGACAAGGCACCGCACTCCACAACTCGGCTCGTGAAACGCCACGCGCCGGCCGCCCGAGATCCACTGCTGGCAAGCGGCCCGATGCGCGTCCTCGACGTGTACGTTGCGAGCCAGCACGGTTTCGCGGCCTGTCCGGCGCTCAAGCGTGCATAGGTCACCGACGTAGCCGTTGGCCGCCGATGACGCATAGTACAGCACGCGGCGGCCGTTGGGGCTTTCGGGATTGCACACGTAGTAGCTGTGCATCGTATGCCGGCTCGCCAACACGGCAAGGCTCCCCGGAGGCAAAGGGTGACGGCCGCAGCCCTACTTCGACACGCTCCCTCGCACGGGCTCGATCCGAAAACCGAACCGGTACGGTTTGTCGCCGGGCAAGGTGTACTGCGGGTGCGTCAGTGCGCCCCAGCTGTTGTCGCCGCCGACGCCGTGCAGTCGGAAATCGACGAACACCGTGTTAAAGTCGCGGCGCGGCAGTTCGTAGGGGTGCGCCGCCGCTTCGACGTCCGCGATCGTGAACGGCCAGGCGCTGGCGCTCAACGGCATGTCGCCGACGATTCGCACCCCGAACCCTTTCTCGTTGGTCAGCGTCATCCAACGCACGTCGCAACGGTTCCCCGTGTCCTGCGACCGGACGTAGGGGAAGACCATCTCGTCCACGGTGCTTTCATAGATCGCAATTTCGCCGCCGGTCTGGCGATCCCAGTACGTTTCGTGCGGACCGCGGCCGTACCAGGCCACGCGGCCGTAGGACTGGGGCATCGCCCATGTGATGCCGAAGCGAGGCAGGAGCATCGACTTGCCGGCTCCCGGAGTATACGCGGCTTCGACGCCGATGCGGCCGTCGCGGGCGAAGCGGTACACCATCTGGTATCCGGCATCACCGACAGGCAACTGGTAGCGGGCCGTTACCTGGACGACACCACCGGAGCTGGTGTTGTCGAGCGACAGCAATTTGCGCCCGGCAGCGGCCGTGCGCCAAGGTTGCGTCTGTTGCATGTAGCGGCTGCGCATCTGGTTGTCGTTGGGCGCCTTCCAGAAGCTGGGAACGATCGGGGCAGCCAGCAGTTCGACGCCGTCCACCCGGTACGACATCAACTCGCCGCTGGCCTTGTCGATCGCCGCCGTCCAGCCGTCGCCGCGCGCGAGGAGCTTGCCGCCGGCCAATTTCAAATCCGGCGGCGTTTTGCCACCGCCGAAGTCCGGCGGGGCCGCTTTCTTTCCCGGCATCTCGAACTGGTCCCACGCCACGACGTGGCCCTTGCCGGCCCAGGGCTTGGCTGCGGCCAGGGCGAACGACACGGTCAACAGATACTCGCCTCCGTCACCGCTCGGTTTGTCGATCGGGACCACGACTTCTTGGCTGGCTTGCGGCGGCACGTCCAGGCGACCCAGCAAACCCGCTTGCACTTCATGCCCGTCGCATTGCAACAGCCACTCGGCCTCGAATTCGTTCAGATTCGTGAAGAAGTACTTGTTCTGCACGCGCACTTTTCCTGCGGCCAGATCTGCGGCGTGGACTTTGATGTTCTGGTAGACCTTCTTCACTTCCCACGCGTGCGGATGCGGCGTGCGGTCGGGATGCACCACGCCGTTACAGCAGAAGTTGCCGTCGTTCGGCCGGTCACCGAAATCGCCGCCGTAGGCAAAGTACTTGTCGCCCTGGCCATTTGGCACGTCGACCAGCAGACCCTGATCGACCCAGTCCCAGATGAAGCCGCCCTGCAACGCCGGATACGCTTCGATCGCATCCCAGTAGTCCTGGAGGTTGCCGACGCTGTTGCCCATCGCGTGGGCGTACTCGCACTGGATCAGCGGCCGATCCGGATTCTTTTTCGCGTAGTCGACCATGTGCTCGATCGTCGCGTACATCGGGCAATAGATGTCCGTGTTACGTTCCAGGCCGGCCCGTTCGTGTTGGACCGGCCGGGATGCGTCGCGCTGCTTGATCCAGTCGTAAGTGGCGTAGAAGTTCTCGCCGTTGCCCGCTTCGTTGCCCAGCGACCAGATGATGACGGACGGGTAATTCTTGTCGCGTTCCACCATTCGCCGCGTGCGGTCCAGGTGAGCTTCCTTCCAGGCCGGATCCTTGGCCAGCGATTCTTTGCCGTAGCCCATGCCGTGCGATTCGATGTTCGCTTCGTCAATCACGTACAGCCCCAACCGGTCGCACAGGTCGTACCACTGCGGGTCGTCGGGGTAATGGCAGGTGCGGACCGCGTTGACGTTCAGCTTCTTCATCAGGTGGATGTCCTGGATCATCGAATCTACGGACACCGTGTGGCCGTCGATCGGATCGTGCTCGTGGCGATTCACGCCTTTGAGATAGACCCGTTGGCCGTTGACCAGCAAGACGCGGTCCTTGATCTCGACGCGGCGGAAGCCGACGTTGCAGGTGGTGACCTCGACCACCCTGCCGCCGGCATCCTTCAGCGTCAGCAGCAAGCGGTACAGGTTCGGCTGCTCGGCCGACCATTTCGGCGGATTGGCGACGGGTCGGTTCAGAGTGACTGCCGCCGCGGCGCCGGCCGCCGCGTCGCCGTTGGCCGCCAGGCCCTGGAAGACGGTTTTTCCGGCGGCGTCCAGCAGTTCCGCTTCGACCGTGAACGCTTGCGACCGTTCGGCGAAGTTCTTGACATCGACCTCGACCCGCAATTGGGCGTCGCGATATTGATCGTCCAAATCCGTGTGGACGAAGAAGTCGCGGATGTGCAAATCGGCCGTTGACCACAGATACACGTTGCGGTAGATGCCGCTCAGCCGCCAGAAGTCCTGGTCCTCCAAATAGCTGCCGTCGCTGTAGCGGTACACTTCAACGGCCAGCACGTTCTCACCCTGCTGCAAGTAGCGGGTCACGTTGAACACCGCTGGGGTCCGGCTGTCTTCGCTGTAGCCGACCTGCCGGCCGTTGATCCACACGTAAAACGCCGAATCGACGCCGTCGAACTGCAGGAACACCTGGCGGCCCTTCCATTCCGCCGGCACCTCGAACGTACGGCGGTAGGAGCCGACGGGGTTCCGGTCCTTGAAGTTGGTGTAATCGGCCG
>Ga0302238_1003015_pt1 | contig 11114 bp, 9 predicted proteins | sample AAG_UR_Asn_MG_FD_193527 | JGI IMG/M metagenome (GOLD analysis project Ga0302238, IMG submission 193527) | Enriched activated sludge microbial communities from anaerobic digester in WTTP, New Holstein, Wisconsin, United States - AAG_UR_Asn | ecosystem: Engineered > Bioreactor > Anaerobic >...
CCATTGCCGACAAGGTCCAGATCCACGAGCCGACGCCGTTTGACAGCTATGCGCCGGTGAACCTGAAGGAAAAAGGCAAGGGAGCCAGCCCGGTGACCACCGGTATCCTGGGGCTGGCCGCCGGTGCCGCACTGGGCGCCGGAGCCAAACTGTCCCGCAAATTGCCCGATGGCGAGCAGCCTGCCGCAACGGAGGCGCAGGAGGATCACCATGAGCACCAAGAGTAGACGCGAGTTTCTCAAACTGGCCGGCCTGGCCGGGGCCTCACTGGTGGCCGCCCCCGCGGTGGCACTGGCTGGTCATCCGGCAGCGGCATCAAACGACGAAGAGTTGGGCATGCTGTACGATGCCACCAAGTGCGTGGGCTGCAAGGCCTGCATGTCTGCCTGCAAACGGGTCAACGGCGACTACGGGGCACTGTCCTACGAACAGGCCAAGTTCGACCCGGACAAGCTCTGGGATGCCCCCAAGGATCTCTCCGGCTCGACCCGCACCCTGATCAAGCTGGTCAAGGAGAGCCCCAAGGAGTGGTCCTATGTGAAATACTCCTGCATGCACTGCCAGAAGCCGTCCTGCGTCTCGGTCTGTCCGGTCGCCGCCATGACCAAGGACAAGCAGACCGGCATCGTGGATTACAACAAGAACACCTGCATCGGCTGCCGCTACTGCCAGGTGGCCTGCGCCTTCAACATCCCCAAGTTTCAGTGGGAAAAGGCGATCCCGCAGATCGTCAAGTGCGACCTCTGCAAAAACACCAACTTAAAGCAGAAAGGGATCTCCGCCTGCGCCGAGGTCTGCCCCACCGGCGCCATCATGTTCGGCAAGCGCAAGGAGCTGCTGGCAGAGGCGAAAAAGCGGCTGAGCGACCAGCCTAAACGCTATATCAACCATATCTACGGCGAACATGAACTGGGCGGCACCAACCATCTCTATCTGGCCGGCATGCAGTTCAAGAAACTGGGCCTGCCGGAGCTGAAAAGCGAGGCCCCGGCCGAGTTTTCTGAAAAGATCCAGCACACCATCTACAAGGGATTCATCGCACCGGTGGCGCTCTACAGCACGCTCTGCTTCATCGCGGTCAGGAACATGAAGAAAAGCTCCGGCCAGGATCACGACCACACCGATCACGACGGGGGTAAGCAATGAGCCACGACGATTATCAAATTCACCGGGCCAAGATCATGACCCCGGCCTTCTGGGTCCTGCTGGTGCTGACCGTGATCGGCTTCAGCCTGATCGCCGTCCGTTTCATCTGGGGGATCGGCGCGGTTTCCAACCTGAGCGACGGCTATCCCTGGGGCATCTGGATCACCTATGACGTGGCCACCGGCACCGCCATCGCCTGCGGCGGGTATGCCGTGGCGATCCTGGTCTATATCCGCAACAAGATGCACTACCACCCGCTGATCCGCTCGGCCGTGCTGACCTCGCTGTTCGGCTACGGTCTGGCCGGCTTCTCGGTCATGGTGGACGTGGGACGGCCCTGGAACGCCTACAACTTCTTTGTTCCGTCACAGTGGCAGGCCAACTCCGCCATGTTTGAGGTGGCGCTGTGCGTGATGGCCTATACCACCGTGCTGTTTATCGAATTCCTGCCGGCCGTGCTGACCCGCCTGCAGCAAACCAACTGGAGCCGGGCACGGGTATTTCTGGACAAATACCACGGCAAATTCGGCCTCGACACCCCGGTGATCCTGGAGAAGCTGGAAAAACTGCGGCTCCTGGCAATCAAGATCCAACCCAAGCTGGACAAGGTGCTGATCTTCATCATCGTACTGGGCATCACCCTGCCCACCATGCACCAATCGTCGCTGGGCTCACTGCTGTTGATCGCCTCCACCAAACTGCATCCGCTCTGGCACACCGGCTTTCTGCCGCTTTTGTTCCTGATCAACTGCATGTTCATCGGCTACTCCATCGCCATTTTGGAGTCGATCATCTCCTCCTATGGCTTCAGACGCCCCTTTGAGACAGAGCAGCTCTCGGGCCTGGCCTCCATCACCCCCTATCTGACCGCGATCTGGCTCTGCGTCGTCATCGGCGACCTGATCTGGCGCGGCCAGATCGGCAACGCCCTCAAGCTCGATTTCTACTCCGGTTTCTTCCTGCTGGAGTTCTGCCTGGTGGCAAGCGGATCGCTGCTGCTGTTCTCCAAGAAGCGGCGCCAGTCCCCCCGTTGGCTGTTCATAACGGCAGCCCTGATTGTCCTGGGTGGCGCACTCTATCGCTTCAACGTCTACCTGATCGGCTTCAACCCCGGCCAGGGCTGGCGCTATTTCCCCTCCCTGGCGGAGGTGATGATCACGGTAGGGATTGTGTCCTTTGAGATCCTGGGCTACCAGGTGCTGGTCAAGCTGTTCCCGGTCCTGCCAAGGCTGCATGGGCATGAAGTGTCGGCAAAGGTGTAAAGTTGTTCACCGCAGAGGACGCAGAGGTGCACAGAGGTTTTAAACCTTTGAAAGACTTCCTCTGCGTTACTCCGTGTCCTCTGCGGTAAAAAGTAAACTGCATATAAAAAGGAGAACATATATATGGCACGAATCACGATTGACCCGATCACCCGCATCGAAGGACACCTGCGGATCGATGTTGAAGTAAACGGAGGCCAGGTCAGCAAGGCCTGGTCATCGGCCCAGATGTGGCGCGGGATTGAGACCATCCTGAAGGGCCGGCCGCCCCAGGATGCCTGGATCTATGCCCAGCGTTTCTGCGGGGTTTGCACCACGGTGCATGCCATCTCCTCGATCCGCTCGGTCGAGCATGCCCTGCAGGTAGAGGTGCCGCTGAACGCCCAGTACATCCGTAACATCATCATGGCCCAGCACTCGGTGCAGGACCATATTGTGCACTTCTACCACCTCTCGGCCCTGGACTGGGTCGATATCGTCTCGGCCCTCAAGGCCGACCCGAAGAAGGCCGCCTCCATTGCCCAGTCGGTCTCGGACTGGCCCGGCAACAGCGAAAAGGAGTTCCGCGACGTCCAGAAACGGCTGAAGGCCTTTGTGGATTCCGGCAAGCTGGGGATCTTCGCCTCAGGTTACTGGGGCCACCCGGCCATGCAACTGCCGCCGGAGATCAACCTGATCGCCACGGCCCACTACCTGAAGGCCCTGGACTACCAGCAGAAGGCGGCCCAGGCCGTGGCCATCCTGGGGGGCAAAAACCCCCACATCCAGAACCTCTGTGTGGGCGGCGTGGCAACGGCCCTGAACATGGACAACCTGGCCACCATCAACATGGAGCGGATCGCCTACCTGCGGGCCCTGATGAACGAAACCCGCGAATTCGTCAAAAAGGTCTACTACCCGGACCTGCTGGTGATCGGCAAGGCCTACAAGGAGTGGTTCAAGTACGGCAAAGGGGTGGTCAACTACCTGGCGGTGCCGGAGTTTGCCGAGGACACCAAGAACAAGAGCTTCGCCCTGCCGGGCGGTCTGATCATGGGGGGCGACGTGGCCAAGGCCCGGGTGATCAGCAATCACCAGGATCAGCAGCTGATCGGCAGTATCAAGGAATCAACGGCCTGTGCCTGGTACGAGGGCAAGTCGGTGCTGCATCCCTGGGAGGGGGAGACCAAGCCCGATTACACCGACTTTCAGGAAAACGGCAAGTACTCCTGGTGCAAGGCCCCCCGCATCGACGGCAAACCGATCCAGGTGGGACCGGTGGCCCAACTGCTGGCGGCCTATGCGGCCGGCAACCAGCGGGTGCGCAAGCTGGTGGACAGCACCTGCAAGGCAGCGGGGGTCGGCGTGGCCGATCTGCACTCCACCATGGGGCGTCTGGCAGCCCGCGGTATCCGCGCCCACCTGCTCTCCGACCTGTCGCTGGAATACCTGGACAAGCTGGTAGACAACGTCGGCAAGGGGGACAAGGCCTATGCCAACCCGACCGAGATCCCTTCCGGCGAGTACCGCGGGGTCGGTTTCCACGAGGCGCCGCGCGGCGTGCTGTCGCACTGGATCGTGATCAAAGACAAGAAGATCAAGAACTACCAGGCCGTGGTGCCCTCCACCTGGAACGCCTCCCCCCGCGACGCGGAAGGCAATGCCGGCCCCTACGAGGCCTCGTTGCTGGGCAACCCGGTGGCCAAGCCGGATCAGCCGCTGGAGGTACTGCGCACGGTGCACTCCTTTGACCCCTGCATCGCCTGCGCCGTGCATACCATTGATCCGGACGGCAAAGAGATCACGAAAGTGAAAGTGATGTAAGTTAAGGCTTCCATTGCCGCGAAAGAGCGCAAAGAACGCAAAACAGAAAGAACGTTTGTAACAGCACAAAAGTCTGTGTGTTTGTTTCTGGTTTTCCCGCAAAAATGTTTTCTTTGAGTTCTCTGCGTTCTTTTGTGGCCATAAATGAAAGTAGGCATGTATGAAAGTTCTGATTTTTGGCGCAGGCAATCTGCTGCTGTCCGATGAAGGGTTCGGGGTGCACCTGGTCAAGTACCTGGCCGACAACTACCAGTTTGATGCTGATGTGGAACTGTACGACGGCGGCACCCTGGGGTTCATGGCCTCCCATAAGCTGGAGGAGGCGGAGCGGGTCTACATGGTTGACGTGGTCACCACCCCGGGCGAACCGGGTACGCTCTATCGCTTTGAAAAGGACGCCTTCATCGGCAAGACCCTGCCGATCAAGATGTCGCCGCACCAGCTGGGCATCCAGGAGATGCTGCTGCTGTCCGATATCCGCGGTCGCTGCCCCGAGCAGGTCACCCTGTTCGGGATAGTACCCAAAAGCTATGATGCCGGGGTGGAGCTGTCGCCGGAGCTGTCACAACGCCTGCCGGAACTGGCTGAGCTGATGGTGACCGAACTGAAGTCCGCCGGGCACCAGGTGCTGCCAGGCCCGGTCTAGCCTGGTACACGTAGATCGTTTGCAAGGGGGCCCGGGCCCCCTTTCTCATACGTACTTCACGATACCACTGCTGTAACAATGCAGTTGCGCGCAAAGTCCCATCCAACCGCAATCGAACCATCCCCGCCCGTTTACGATCTTTACTTATTTGCCACATCTCTGTAACATGCTGCCGCTTTATTATGAACCTGGTATGTACGTGTCATTCCGATGCCAGTTCACGGATGATCTCAAGACGGCGAGGAATTTGGCGACGCAGGTGTACACGCAGTACATCGAGGAGACGAAGACGAGCCGTTGCTGAGAGCACCTTGCAGTGGCATCGGAACAAAAAGGAGACAGCATGTTTGGATTGATCCCGAAGGAAGAAAAGTTTTTCGAGATGTTCCGTCAGATGGGGACCATCATTACCGAAGGCGCCGTGCAGCTTAAACAGATGCTGGACGATTATGCCGACCCCCTGGCAAGCCAACGCCAGATCAAGGATACGGAACACAAGGGCGACAACCAGACCCATGTGATCATCAAGACCCTCAACAAGACCTTCATCACCCCGCTCGACCGCGAAGACATCTACTCCCTGGCCTCCAAACTTGACGATATCCTCGACCTGATCGACGCATCGGCACAGCGTTTCGTGATGTACAACGTCGAAAAGCCCACTGCCGAGGCGCAGCAACTGGCCTTCATCATCCTGAAGTGCTGCCAGACCGTGGAGCGGGCCCTCAAACACCTGGGCGGCAAGTTCGACGACGTCAACGACTGCTGTGTGGAGATCAACGCCCTGGAGAACGAGGCTGACCGCGTCTGCCGCGAGGCGATCAGCCGCCTGTTCGATGAGGAGAAGGACCCGATCAACCTGATCAAGTGGAAAGAGATCTACGAGACCCTTGAAAAGGCCACCGACAAATGCGAAGACGCTGCCAATATCCTGGAGAGCGTGGTGGTGAAGCATGCATGAGGTGACGCTGATCATGCTGGTGCTGGTGATCATCTCGGCACTGGCATTCGACTACATCAACGGCTTCCATGACACTGCCAACGCCATCGCCACCTGCGTCTCAACCAGGGCCCTGTCGGTCAAGGCAGCCATCTTCATGGCAGCCTTTTTGAACTTTGCCGGCGCCATGGTCTCCACCAAGGTGGCCTCCACCATCGGCAAGGGGATCGTGGATGCCAACAACGTCACCCAACTGGTGGTGCTGGCCGGCATCCTGGGGGCCATCCTCTGGAACCTGATCACCTGGTACTACGGCATGCCCGCCTCTTCCTCCCACGCCATCATCGGCGGCCTCATGGGGGCGGTCATCGCCCACTCCGGCGCAGGGACCCTGCACTGGAAGGGGCTGGAAAAGATCGTGCTGGCGCTGGTCATCTCACCGATCTTCGGCATCATCATCGGTTTCTTCTTCATGGTGATCGTGATGTGGCTGTTCCGCAACAGCAGCCCCGGTCCGCTCAACAAGGGTTTCCGCCGCCTGCAGATCCTCTCGGCCGCCTTCATGGCCTTTTCCCACGGCACCGCCGACGCCCAGAAGTCGATGGGGGTCATCACCATGGCACTGCTTTCCTACGGACTCTTGCCTACCTTTGACGTGCCCACCTGGGTCAAGATCTCCTGCGCCGTGGCCATGGGTCTGGGCACCGCCGCAGGCGGCTGGCGGATCATCAAGACCATCGGACGGGACTTCGTCAAGCTGCAGCCGGTACACGGGTTTTGTGTCGAAACCGCATCAGCCGCTGTCATCCTGGGGGCCTCCTCCCTCGGTATGCCGGTCAGCACCACCCACGTCATCACCTCCAGCATCCTGGGGGTCGGCATCTCCAAGCGCCTGACCGCGGTCAACTGGGTCGTGGCCCAGCGGATCGTGGTGGCCTGGGTCCTGACCATTCCGGCTGCGGCCCTGGTGGCCTTCATGACCTACCAGGTGCTTTTGCCGCTTTTGGGTTCAAAATGAGCCGTTGTCCGCTCGGTTACACAAAAGGCCGTTCTCCTCAGGGGAACGGCCTTTTTTTGCGCACATTGCCACAGAATATTTGCGCGCGCGTAACACGGCTGTAACGATTCCCTGCTACTGTTACAATCCGTCAGACGAGTACTCGTTGCACAGCTCGTCGGTACAGGAGACTGCCTACATGAAAAAAGTGCTTGTTGTTGAGGACGAGCGGGATCTGGCCGAACTGCTGGCCTACAACCTTGAAAAGGAAGGGTACCAGGTGCTGGTGACCGGTACCGGCCTGGAGGGGCTGGAGACCGCGCGGCGCGAGCTGCCCGATCTGATCCTGCTTGACCTGATGCTGCCCGGCATGATGGGGACCGAGGTCTGCTCCTCCCTGCGCCACAGCGAAAAGACCCGCGCTATACCGGTCCTGATGCTGACCGCACGGGGCGACGAGATCGACCGGGTGGTCGGCTTTGAGATGGGGGCCGACGATTACATTGTCAAGCCGTTTTCCATGCGGGAGCTGCTGTTGCGGATCCGCGCCATCATGCGGCGCAGCACGCCGGAGGCAGGCAGTGCCGAGCGCCAGATCAATGCCGGCGCCATCGCCATTGATTGCGGCAGCCACCGGGTCACGGTGGCTGCGCAGGAGATTGAGCTGACCAGCACCGAATACAAGCTGCTGCTCTACTTGGCGGAACACCGCGGACGAGTCATGAAGCGGGAACTGCTGCTGCAGGATGTCTGGGGCTATAACTTTGTCGGCGACACCCGCACGGTGGACACCCATGTCACCCGACTGCGCAACAAGTTGGGCGAAGCCGGCGAGATGATCAAGACCGTGCGCGGCTTCGGCTACAAACTGGAGGAGTAGCATGTCATTCCGTTGGAAACTGTTTCTTTCCTACGTGGCCCTGGCGCTGGTGATCGCCGGCGCGGGCTTCGGTTATGTCAATCACCTGCTGGAAAAGCGCCTGATCGAGGAAAGCAGGATCAACCTGCTGCACCAGGCCCAACTGGCCAACATGCTGGCCAAGCAGCAACGGGACCAATCCCCCCAACGCCTGGCCCAGCAGATCGGCTCCGGCATCCGGGCCAGGGTCACCCTGATCGCGTCCAACGGCCATGTGCTGGGTGATTCCGAGGTGCAGGACAATCAGATCGAGCAGATGGAAAACCATGCCGACCGGCCGGAGGTGATTCAGGCCATTGCTGCGGGCAACGGCTGGTCGATGCGCTATTCCGCCACCCTGCGCACCACCATGATGTACGTGGCGGTACGCTCCAACTTTGCCCACGAAAACAGCGTGATACGGCTGGCCCTGCCGCTTGAGTACTTCGACATGGCCAAACGGACCCTGCACAACCTGCTGGGCGGCGCGGTGATCATGCTGCTCGTGACCGCGCTGGTGCTGAGCGCCTTCCTCTCCAACATCACCTCAAAACCGTTGCGGGAGATCGCCGATGCAGCGGCCAGGATCGGGATCGGTGAGCGAGGGGTACGGATTCCGATGGGCAAGGGGGGCGAGATCGACTACCTGGCGCAGGTCTTAAACGAGATGGCAGCCAGGATTGAAGACCAGATGCACCGCCTGACCTCGGAACAACAGCGACTGGCCGCCATCCTGCGCGGCATGGGGGAAGGGGTGATGGTGACCGATACCCGCGGCACCATCATGCTGGTCAACCCGGCCTTCCGCAAGCTGTTCGGCCTGCAGGGCGACGTAGAGGGGCGGCCCCTGGTGGAGGTCTGCCGCCACCCCGACCTGCTGCAGGCCTTTGAGGAACAGCGCGAATCCGGCAACGAACTGACCTGTGAGCTGACCATCCCGGTCACCAATCTGGTGCTGATGGCCCACTGGGTGCCGTTGGCCGGTGAACAGAACAAGCGGGGCACCGTGGCGGTCTTCCACGATATCAGCGATTTGAAAAGGGTCGAGACTATGCGGCGGGACTTCGTGGCCAACGTCTCCCACGAGCTGCGCACCCCGGTGGCGGTCATCAAGGGCTACGGCGAAACCCTGCTGGACGGGGCCCTGGAGGAGTCGCCGGAACGTTCGCGCCGCTTTGTCGAGATCATGGTCAGCCATGCCGAGCGCCTGACCAACCTGATCAACGACATCCTGACCCTCTCCAAACTGGAGGCCAAGGACGCCAGCCTGGCGCTGCGCCCGCTGGACCTCTGCAGCACGGTCCGCAAGGCCCAGATGCTGATGGAGGACCATGCCCGGGCCAAGGGGATCAGCCTGAGCGCCCACTGCCCGGAGGCCACCGCCAAGGTGCTGGCGGACCAGGGCCAACTGGAACAGGTCCTGCTGAACCTGCTGGACAATGCCATCAAGTACACCCCGGATGGCGGCGAGGTGGCCATTCGGGTCACGCAGGCCGATACAGGGATACGGATCAGCGTCAGCGACAGTGGGATCGGCATCCCGGCCAAGGACCTGCCGCGGATCTTCGAGCGCTTCTACCGCGTCGATGAAGGCCGCAGCCGCGAGCAGGGCGGTACCGGGCTGGGGCTGGCCATTGTCAAACATATCGTGCAACTGCATGGCGGCGAGATCAGCGTCAGCAGCGAGGCCGGCAAGGGCAGCACCTTTACCGTACAACTGCCGGCGGCCTAATTCCGCTTCCTTTTCAAGGCGCTCTCTTCGTTGGCTCGTCTTCGGCTCCTCGACGTACTCACATGTACGCCTGCGTCGCCGAACTCCTCGCCGCCTTGAGATCATCCTTGAACTGAAAACGGAAGAACCAGCGGATAATTTGTCACCAAGATTTGACCGTTTCGCCATGCGGTTGCCATACTCCTGAGGCATACTGACGCAGGAATCAAGCGGCACACGCCGTTAACCGTCATGCTTTCCTGCATGTCGGCAACCCCAGCCTCCCCTGGTATTGCCGGCACCTCGGGCGTATCTGCCCAACGGGGCACCAACCTCCCCTGGTGCCCCGCTTTTTTTCCGGTTCAAGCGGCGTTCGGACGGACAAACGCTGGAGATATGCTACACTATGCGCAGAAGCGAGCAGCCCATGCAACGCTCTGCCAAAGGAGGATATCCCATGGAGCTTTTTCTGGTACGGCATGCCGAGGCTGTGGAGCGGTCCGACACCCTGCAGGAAGAGGTGCGCTGGCTGACCCCCAAGGGTCGCAAGCTCACACAGAAGGCTGCCGCACGGTTGCGCAAGAAGAATATCCGCCCGGCCCGAATCATCACCAGCCCCCTGACTCGCGCGGTCCAGACCGCCGAACTGCTGATGGCAGAACTGGGTAAGCATGCCGAGCTGACGGCCGACAGCCGGCTTGCACCGGACAGCTCTCTTGAAGCGGCGCTCGAACTGCTGCAGCAGCACAAGGAGCAGCCGCGGGTGGTATTGGTGGGGCACGAACCGCTCTTAAGCACGCTGGCAGCAAAACTATTACAACGGGAACTGCCGGGCAGCCTCGGCAAGGCCAGCTGTCTGGCTCTGGAGCTGCGTGCCAAGCCGGGTAAGGCCGCCAAGTTCCTCTGGTATCAGCCCACCACAGGCAAAACCGTCAGCTCCCCCCGCAAAGCCCTTGCCCCCGCACACGCAACCGCATAATCCGGCCCCCTTGCAGTTGCCGGACAGCCGCCGGATGCTGGAGGCCCTTGCCGCCGCGCTCATTTCCCGCTGGGACGAGCTGTTGCGGGTGCGCTACCAAGCCCTGCACTGCTTCGAGCTGGAACAGATCCACGACCTGCGCGTTGCCAGCCGCAGACTGCGCAGCGCCTTCACGCAGTTGCCCCCTTTGATCGGCGACGAAGCGGTCAAACGCCTGAACCGTCCCCTGAAGCGCCTGACCCGGGTGCTGGGGATGGTACGCAATCTGGATGAGGCCTGCAGCTACTTTAGTGATCATCGTCAGACCGCCCTGGAGCCGTTGTTACAGCAGCTGCAGCAACAGCGCAACCAGGAGGCCCAACAGGCCCTGCAGCTTTTACGGGGCTTCAACTGCGACAAGCTGGAACAGCGCATCCGCGGGGCAACAGCGGCAGTGTTGGCGCCGGAACATATCGCCTCCCAGGGACTTTTGGCACTGCTTTCAGAGAGCAACCTGCAGCTCTACCAGCCGATCCACGCGCTACTCCCGCTGGTGGCGCGGCCGGAGATGGTGGATGAACGCCATGCCCTGCGGATCGCGGTCAAAAAATGGCGCTATTTTACCGAGCTGTTACATGATATTTTGGGCCATCCGTCCCAGGCAGCGCTGCTCACCCAGCTGCGACGCTACCAGACCGTGCTGGGCGACCTGAACGACCGCGAGGTCTTCAAACAGTTGCTGGAGGAGGCGGA
>Ga0302238_1003025_pt1 | contig 11083 bp, 14 predicted proteins | sample AAG_UR_Asn_MG_FD_193527 | JGI IMG/M metagenome (GOLD analysis project Ga0302238, IMG submission 193527) | Enriched activated sludge microbial communities from anaerobic digester in WTTP, New Holstein, Wisconsin, United States - AAG_UR_Asn | ecosystem: Engineered > Bioreactor > Anaerobic >...
AGGCCCGGCGGGAATATCCCAGGAGCATGACGAAGGCGTAGACTTTGCGGGGAACCCCATCGATGTCCCATAGGCCCACTTCCTTCCAGTCTACCTGGGCCTGCTGAGCAGGTAGGGTTTCGAAACGGATCACGGCCCGTTTTACCACATCGTCGCGAATCTGCTTGCCAAAGACCCGTAGGATAGTCATTCCGCCCGCGTAACCTTGCATTGCAAGTTCTTTCCGCAGTACAACCAGGTTGCAGCCTGGTGTTTCTTCGAGCTTCGCCGTGATATAATCCCGATAGGGATCAAGAAGACTGTGTTTCTTCTTTGGCTGGGCTGCCGGCTTGGGTTTGAGGTAGTATCGGACCATACGGTCCGATACCCCGAGTATCTCGGCTATTTCCCGCTGTTTGCGTCCTGCTCTGCGCAGGACTTCTCACTTGGTGCATCTTCACCTCCCCCTTGAGTTCATGGACGGGCTCCTTTTGCTGATTTCCGACAACCAACATTAGGATGTCCCGTCCTTTTTGTCACCCAGAAAGCGGAAACACCCGACCGATGTTTTTAGGAAGGATATCACCGATGATTACATGTCGGTGAGCGAAAAAAAACGGTAGACCGATGTTGACAACAATTGACTGTATCGGAAAAGTTGGTATCCGAAATTGGGAGTATTTAGCAAAATGCCAGTAATAATCCGCCCGGAGCGCCCGGAGGACATCGCCGCGATCCGCCTGGTCAATGACAGTGCCTTCGGCCGGCCTCAGGAGGGGGATATCGTCGAAGCCCTGCGGGAGAAGGGTGGCGTAATCCTGTCTCTTGTTGCGGCCCTCCATGGCCGGGTGGTGGGCCATATCCTCTACAGCCCGGTTTCGATCCAGTCGGGGGGCAGAGATATCTCTGGCGCCGGCCTGGGACCCATGGCGGTTCTACCGGAGTTCCAAGGGCAGGGAATCGGTTCCAGGCTGGTAGAAGAGGGGAACAATCGTCTGAGGGAGGCGGGCACGCCCTTTATCGTGGTTCTGGGGCATCCCAAATATTACCCCCGCTTCGGCTTTGTGTCAGCGGGCCGATACGGAATCCGCTCTGAATGGGATGTGCCGGAGGGCGTGTTCATGGTTCTGATCTGCCAACCCCAAAAAATGCGTGGTGTGTCGGGGGTGGCGCGGTATCGAGAGGAGTTTTCCGGTGCTGTGTAACGTGAAAGAGAATGCGCTCCAAGGTTGTACTCGAAATTCAACATCGACTCTGCGTAATTTCGAGCAAATTACGTAGAGCCGCTGCGAATTTTTGAGAAGGCCCTGTCTTCCTGAGGGAAAGATATGACCCACGAATTTGACGGAAAGAAGTACGGGAAGGCCGCCGGTCACCAGAGAGAATGGGGCGCCAGACTCATTTCCGAACTCGGATTGAAAGGAGACGAGCATGTTCTCGATCTCGGATGCGGTGACGGCTTCCTGACTGCCCTGCTTGCGGAATTGCTGCCAGACGGTGAGGTAATGGGGATTGATGCAGCCCGGGGCATGATCGATGTGGCCGTTTTAAAGGAGAAGCCCAACCTTCGTTTCCGCAGGCTGGATATAGACAATCTGGATTACGAAAACCAGTTTGACCTTGTGTTTTCCAGCGCAACACTTCACTGGATCAAAGATCACCGGCGCCTGCTGCGGAATGTTCACAGGGCGCTTCGTGCGGACGGGCGTATTCGCTTCAACTTCGCCGGTGACGGTAACTGTTCGCACTTCATCTCGGTAGTTCGGGAAGCAATGAAGCTTGGAGAGTTCCGTTCATTTTTCGCGGAATTCGAGTGGCCCTGGTACATGCCGTCAGTTCGAGAGTACGAGGTCCTGGCTGGTTCCAGTGGGTTGCGTGATTTTCACGTGTGGGGAGAGAACGCGGACCGGTTTTTCCCTGATGCGGAGACAATGGTCAGATGGATCGATCAGCCAAGCCTCGTGCCATTCATTGCCGCCGTTCCTGATCCGGCAAAGGCCTCGTTTCGGGATTTTGTCGTGAGGAGAATGCGTGAGGAGACGAAACAGGAAGATGGAAGGTTCTTCGAAACTTTCCGGCGCATCAATGTATCAGGGACTAAATGACCTTTCTGTGACTGACATGGGAGACTTTCTTCATGAAAAAGTGAGCCTGTCCCATATTCTCACTGACACATAAAAATTTGTGAATAATTATGCAAACATATTGACCATTTATGCATAAAAATGTAAGCTCTCCATCAGTCGAATCTACAGGAGAGACAGAATGAAAAAGATCACTGCCCTTGTGCTGACTGTGGTCCTGCTTCCGCTGGCGCTGACCGCCGGCGGTTCCAAAGAGAAAACCACCCTGGTAATGGGGACCAACGCGGCCTTCCCTCCCTTCGAGTATATCGGGGGGGCCACAGGCAATGAGGTCGTGGGTTTCGATGTGGAGATAGCCAAGGCCATTGCGGCCAAGGCGGGCAAGACCTTGAAGATCGAGGATATGGAGTTCGATTCCCTCCTCACCGCTTTGCAGGCTTCCAAGATCGATATGGCCATCGCGGGCATGACCATCACGGCAAAGCGGAAGGAGAGTGTGGATTTCTCCGATCCCTACTATGAGGCCACCCAGGCGGTTATTCTCAAGGCGGAAAATACCGCCATCAGGAACCTCGATGACCTGAAGGGGAAAAAGATTTCAGTTCAGCTCGGAACGACGGGGAACGAGATTTCAAAAAAGTACACCAAAGACGAGGCCATCGTCGCTTTCAACACCGGTTTCGAGGCGGTGATGGAACTGAAAAAAAACCGGGTGGATTGCGTGATCATCGACGAGCAGCCGGCGCAGAATTTCGTCAAGAAGAATCCGGACCTTAAGGTGGTGAAAATGAATTTCGACCCGGAGTTTTACGGGATCGCGGTCAAAAAGGGGAACCCCGCCCTTCTTTCAATAATCAACGCCACCCTGGCGGAACTGAAATCTTCCGGCAGGTACGACGCCCTGGTCACCGAGTATATAAAATGACGCTGTGACTGTACTATAATTAACGAATCAGCGGCTGACTGCCCTTCACGCGATGAAGGGCGGTTTTTTATGCGGAGGGGCGATGATTTTCGACAATATCCGGAGAACTCTTCTGGAACCTCTATGGGATGAAGGGCCCAACGGCATTTTTCTGCTTTTCAACGGGCTCAGGGAAACCGTGGTCATTACGGCGGTGGCGATCGCCTTCGGCATAGCGCTGGGCATTGTCATTTCACTTCTGCGGATGTCCCGAAACAGGCTCGTTTCCGGTCTGGCGCGGGCCTACACGGAAATCATCCGGGGAACGCCTCTTCTGGTGCAGCTCCTGATAATATATTTCGTCGTTTTCCAGGCCGTTGATCTGAACAAAACCATGGCGGCGGTCATCGCTTTCGGGCTGAACTCCGGGGCCTATATTTCGGAGATCATCAGGGCCGGCATCCAGGCCGTGAGCCCGGGTCAGATGGAGGCCGCCCGCTCTCTGGGTATGCCCTTCGGGATGGCCATGAAAGAGATCATTCTTCCCCAGGCGGTGAAAAACATCCTGCCGGCCCTGGGAAATGAGTTCGTGGTTCTTCTGAAAGAGACCTCCATCGTGGGCTTCATCGGGGGGAACGACCTGATGCGGGCGGGGAACAAGATCAGGAGCATCACCTACGAGGCCACCATCCCCCTGTTTTCAACGGCCATTGTGTACCTGGTCATCACATTCACCCTTTCACAGCTTCTGATAAAGTTCGAGAGGAGGCTCCATACCAGTGATTAAGATAGAGAATCTGCGGAAAAGTTTCGGCAGACTCGATGTTCTCAAAGGCATCACGGAGCACATCGCCCCCGGAGAAGTGGTGAGCGTGATAGGCCCGTCCGGTTCGGGGAAGAGCACCTTTCTCCGGTGCATCAATCTTCTGGAAGAGCCCAGCGGCGGTGCGATCTACTTCCAGGGGATCAGGATCAACGATCCCGCCGTCGACATCAACGAACTCAGGCGGAAGGTGGGGATGGTGTTCCAGCTTTTCAACCTCTTCCCCCATAAATCGGTTCTGGAAAACATCACCGTCGCTCCTCTGAGGCTGAAGATCATGGGGCCGAAGGAGGCACGGGACAAGGCCGAGTCCCTTCTCGAATCCGTTGGTTTGCGGGACAAAATCGATGCCTACCCCGCCCAGCTGTCCGGCGGGCAGAAGCAGAGAGTGGCCATCGCCCGAGCGCTGGCGATGGACCCGGCGGTCATGCTTTTCGACGAACCCACATCGTCCCTGGACCCCGAGATGGTGAAGGAAGTCCTGGATGTGATGAAATCCCTTGCCACCCGGGGCATGACGATGATTGTGGTGACCCACGAAATGGGCTTCGCCCGGGAAGTGTCGGACAGGGTTTTCTTCATGGACGACGGGGTGATCCTGGAAAACCGGCCACCCGGGGAACTCTTCGGACATCCCGGGCATCCGCGAACGAAGGAATTCCTGAGCAAGGTGCTGTAAGGGGGGACCGAAGCCCAAGGAAACAATCGCCCCCGGTTCTGTCGGCGATGAAGTCTCCGTCGCGCCAAGACGAAACCGGGGGCTCCCCGTTTCCGGCGGTCCTAGTCAAACACCAGCCGCATGTCTCCCGGGCGGATCCAGCCTTTTTTCCGCATGTAGGCGGCGGTGAGGAGGCTGACCGCCGCGGGCAGGGCGATGTGAAAGACCAGGACCAGGGTCAGGGTCCGGGGGGAGAAGCCCATGGACTCGAAGGCCATGAACTGGCCCACCAGGCCGCTGGTGCCCATTCCCGCGCCGGCGGGGTTGTTGGTCATTCTGAAAAGGGCGACCCCCGGAGGGGCGGCGATGATTCCCGCCAGGGTGGGGGGGATCAGGATCCGGGGGTTCTTGATGATGTTTCCGATCTGCAGCATGGAGGTGCCGATCCCCTGGGAGAGGAGGCCCCCCATGCCGTTCTCCCTGAAGCTGGCGGCGGCGAAGCCCACCATCTGGGCGGAGCAGCCGATGACGGCGGCCCCGGCGGCGAGGCCCTTCAAGCCCAGCATGAAGGAGATGGCGGCGCTGGAGATGGGGGCCGTCAGGGCCAGGCCCATGATCGTCGCCACCAGGACGGACATGACCAGGGGGCGCTGTTCGGTGGACCAGTTGATGATCCCGCCCAGGCTCATCATCAGCCTGTTGATGGGAACCCCCACCAGCCGGGCCACCAGAAAGCCCGCAACGAAGACCGTAACGGGAACGACGATGATATCCACCCGGGTGGACTTGAAGCTGATCTTCCCCAGTTCCACCGCCGCCAGTACGGCGATGTAGCTGGCCGCGGGCCCTCCGGCCTGGCCGGCGTAGGCTCCCACGAAGACGCTGGAAAAAAGGACCAGTGAGGGCGCCCCCAGTCCCGAGGCCACCGCCACGCCGATGGCTGATCCCACGATCTTTGGGTCCATGGCGAAGGACCCCATCTCCACGAAGGAGGGGATCCCCAGCTTTTCGCCCAGGGTCTTGATGATGAGACCCGTCAGCAGGGAGGAGAAGAGCCCCAGAGCTGTATACCGGAGGGCGGTGATGAAATACTGGTGGGGCGAAAGGGAAACCCCTTTTTTCTGTAAAAATGCTTTCATTTGGATTGGTGTCTCATGTCCTTTGCGGAACGAGGATTGGCGGGCCTTTCCCGGCCCGTCGGGATCGATAATAGTCCATTGGTTTAACTTTGACTACGAGGAGAAATCTGCGGAGATTTTTAAGTTGAAACGCTATCAAAATATTGATATTATATTGATATGGAGGTGTTTATGCCGAATATCAGACCCAGTTCAGATTTAAGAAATTCCTACAATGAAATATCCGAGTTCTGCCATACATATCAGGAGCCGGTGTTCATTACAAAAAATGGGGTGGGTGACCTGGCCGTAATGAGCATCCAAACCTACGAGCGCCTTACGGGAAGATTTGAACTTTTTTCCCTCATAGAGGAGGGACTTAAAGAAAAGAAAGAGGGCAAAGTAAAGGACGCCTCCCAGGTGCTGGAAAAAATAAGAAAAAATATAAGGTTTTGCGTTTGTTATATGCCAGAAGAAACTGGATTGAAATTCTGAAAGAGTGATTCAATTCCTGACCAGGCAGGCTCTTTGACTTTTTCGTCTGAAATGCTTATGTTCACCAAAACAAATCAGTGAGGAAAACCATGTCAGCATTTGCCCGGATAGTGAAAGAACAGGCGAAAAATATGGAACTCTATGTGCCCGTGGTCGCCCGGGTGCACGGCGGCAGCCATCCGGAGTTTCACCAGGTGCGTGCCGTTTATGACGAGATCGTGGGGAAGATAAAAAAGGCCGCCGGCGGCCGCCCCGACCTGGCGGAGGACTTTGCCCGATTGCGGAAGATCACCACCGACTACACCGTCCCGGCGGACACCTGCGAGACCTACGAGGCGGTTTACCGGATGCTCTCCCAATGGGACAAGGCCTACAGCGAAGACGAGTAAGGCTTTAAGCTGTAGAGCACCATGCAAAGATTCATTTTTCGACACAAAAACAGCCTGATGGTGGTGAACATCGTTTTTATCGTCATCGGGTTTTTCAGCCACTGGGTTCTGCGGAACGATACGCTTTTTGACATCGCCATGATGATCGCCTCGGTGGTGGGGGTTCTTCCCATCGCCCTTCAGGCTTACCAGGCCCTGCGGCTCAAGATCGTCAGCATCGATGTGCTGGTCACCGTGGCGGTCACCGGGGCTTTCATCATCCGCAACTTCGAAGAGTCGGCCATCGTCATCTTCCTCTTCCTCTTCGGCGCCTTTCTGGAGCAGCGCACCCTGAACAAGACCCGCTCCGCCATCAAGGCCCTGACGGAGATGGCCCCGGAAAGCGCCCTCCGGCAGACCGGAGACGGCGAGTACGAAGAGGTGGATGTGGACGAGGTGGAGCCCGGAGACATCCTGCTGGTGAAAACCGGGGCCAAGATTCCGGTGGACGGCACGGTGATCTTCGGCGAGGGCTCCGTGAACGAGGCCGGCATCACCGGGGAGTCGGTGCCGGTGGAGAAGGAGGAGGGACTGAAGGTCTTCGCCGGAACCATTCTGGAGAACGGCACCATCCGGGTTCGGGCGGACCGGGTGGGGGAAGACACCACGTTCGGCAAAATCATCGAGCTGGTGGAGGAGGCCCAGGACGCCAAATCGGAAGCGGAGCGCTTCATCGACCGCTTCTCCCGGTACTACACCCCGGCGGTCCTTCTGGCGGCTTTTGTGGTTTACCTGATCAGCCGCAATGTGGAGCTGTCCATCACCATCCTGGTTCTGGGCTGCCCCGGGGCCCTGGTTATCGGTGTTCCGGTGTCCAATGTGGCGGGGATCGGCAACGGGGCCCGCCACGGGATCCTCCTGAAGGGAAGCGAGGTGATTCACGCCTTCAGCCGGACCGACACCATGGTCTTCGACAAGACCGGGACCCTGACCCAGGGGAACCCCGCAGTGGCCCGGTCCCTGCACTGCCGGAACGGCACAGTGCAGCCCGGGCTGGGGCCGGAGGAGGACCTGGAGCTGGCTTCCGCCCGGTCCTATCTGGCGGCGGTGGAGGCCGAATCGGACCATCCCCTGGCCAGGGCGGTTCTGCGGGAACTGGGGGAGGTCCCGGCCCGGCAGGTGGAGAACACCCGGGTTGTCCGGGGAGCGGGGGTGGTGGCCTCCGTGGACGGGCGGCAGGTGGCGGTGGGGAACCTGGCCCTGATGGAGAAGGAAGAGATCGCCTTGAGTGAGGAGGCGGCCCGGAGCATCGGCGAACTGGAACGGAGCGGCTCCTCCCTGGTTCTGACGGCGGTGGACGGGCAGCTCCTCTTCATCATGGAGGTGCGGGACCAGATCCGCCCGGGGGTGGAGGAGGAGCTCCGGCGGCTGAAGAGGCTGGGAGTCAAAAACCTGGTGATGCTCTCCGGGGACAACCAGGGCACGGTGGATGTGGTGGCCGCCGAGCTGGGCCTGACGGAGGTCCACGGAAACATGCTGCCGGAAGACAAGTCGGCCTTCGTGAAAAAACTGAAGGAGGAGGGCAGGACCGTCACCTTCGTGGGGGACGGCATCAACGACAGCCCCTCCCTGGCCCTGGCGGACATCGGCATCGCCATGGGAAGCGGAACCGATGTGGCCATCGAGACCAGCGAGGTGGTGCTGATGAACTCCGACTTCCGCCGCCTGGCCCACGCCCTGGGTCTGGCCAAGGCCACCTCCCGGAACATGAGGCAGAACATCGTCATCGCCCTGGGGGTCGTTCTGTTTCTCTTTTTCAGCCTGATACTCAGCGACTGGATGAACATGTCCATCGGAATGCTCATGCACGAAGGAAGCATCCTGGCGGTGATCCTGAACGGCATGAGACTTCTGCGATTCAAAAAAAGATAAATATAAAGATAAAGGAGAACAATTATGAAATCTGCCAATATTCAGCTGGAAACCCTGACCTGCCCCTCCTGCATGCAGAAAATCGAGGCGGCCCTGAAGTCTCTGACGGGGGTGGACAAGGAGAGCGTCTCCGTGTCCTTCAACACCAGCAAGGCCAAGCTGAAGTTCGACGACGACGCCCTGAACATCGGAGACATCGAGACGGCCATCACCCGGGTGGGCTACGAGGTGAAGAAGTCTACGGTGAAGTGAGGCTTTCGCGGAGGCGCGGGGTCGTAATATAGAATATCGGAGCTTCGCACAAGGACGAGGACGGTATGTATTTTGAACCTTTCATCATAGGCATTGCGTCGTTTTTCATCATCGGTCTTTTTCATCCCATCGTGATAAAGACCGAGTATTACTTCAGCCATAAGGTGTGGCCGGTGTTTCTCGTTTTTGGACTGCTCTGCATTGTGGTGACCCTGGTTTTTTACTGGAACATCATCGTCAACACCGTAATCGCCCTGATGGGCTTTTCCTCGTTCTGGAGCATCAAAGAGCTTTTCGAACAGAAGGAAAGGGTTGAAAAGGGCTGGTTTCCGAAAAACCCCAGGCGAAAGGTACCCTGCTCCACTGATGATAAAACATGAGGGGACGGACAAGTATGAGCCGGCGTAAATTAGCCTCACTCCTGCTGACAGGGACTCTCAGCCTGTGGGGGTTCCGGGCCTATAGTGATGAGGCGCTGGGGACGAAACCGGGATACCTGATCTTCGCCCCCAGCCGGGTTCCCAACCAGGAGGCGGTCACCCGACGGATCTGGGCGCCGGGGCTGGACGAGGGCTTCGTTCCCCAGGGGCTCGCCGTGGCGGAGGGGGATCTTTTCCTGTCGGCCTATAAAAGCGCCGACACCAAAGTGGGAACCGGGCCCTGCCGGGTATATCGGATCGATCCTGAAACCGGAGAGTACACGGGCTTCTTCGACATGCCGCCGGACTGCGGCCACGCCGGCGGGCTTGCCTGGGTCGGGGAGGGGCGCCTGGTGGTGGCCGATACCCGGCGGCTCTACCTGGTGGATGCGGAAAAAGCCCTGGCGGCGGGGAAGGCGGAGGGGCCGGCGCTGCGATCCGTGACTCTCGCCGGGGAGCTCAAGGGCTCTTTCATCGCCTTCGACGGCGCGGATCTCTGGACGGGAGTCCATGACAAAGGCGCCGCTGCGTCCCGGCTCTACCGGCTTCCCCTGTCGATTTTCGACGGTCCCGTCCCCGGGGGAGGCCTTGCCGAAGAGCGGGCCCTGGGTTCGATTCCGGTCCCGGTCATGGCCCAGGGGGCGGCCTTCGACAGCCGGGGAAACCTCTGGACCAGTTCCAGCAGCAGCCGTTTCGGGAGCCTCTACCGGCTGGACCCGCGAACCGGGGAGCCCCTGGCACAGTACACCACGGTTATCGGAATCGAAGGACTGAGCTTCGACGCCGCCGGACTGCTGTGGTCCGTCTCCGAAGCGGGCACCCGGCGCTGGCTGCGCTGGTCCATGACCTACCCCTTCATCTTTCAGCTGGATCTGAACAAGCTCCGATAGGGCCGCTCCGGCATTGACCCCTCCGTCCGGCATGAGTAGCTTAGATGCATGGATGCCGAGGATTCAGTGCATGGATGCGGGATCCGCCGGGTGGATGCGGCGACTGACGGGTTTCGGACATTCCCGACGATGCATCATGACAGTTCAAATAGTCCCTTCCTTCCAGATAAAAAGACATCGGATAAAACACAGAAGGATCGCATTATGGACGGACAGAGCGCGACAGCGACTGACGACACGACAACCGGGAGACATGTGTCCCCCGAGCAGTTCGCCCGGTTTGAAAAATACGCCGGCGAAATTTTCAGCGCCTTCGGAATGGACCTGGACACCGAATCCACCCGGGACACTCCCCGGCGCTTCATCCGGGCCCTCTACGATATCACCAAGGGCTACGACGGTGACGACAAGGTTCTGAAAGCCTTTGGCACCGAGTGCCGTTCCCTCAGGGGATGCACATCCAATCAGGTCATTCAGGGCCCCATACCTTTTTATGCCCTCTGCGAACACCATGCCCTGCCCTTTTTCGGCCGCGCCTATGTGGGCTACATCCCGGGAGAGAGGATCATCGGGATATCCAAACTGACCCGCATCGTGCGGCTTTACTCCCGGCGCTTCGCCGTTCAGGAGCGCATCGGTCCGGAGGTTGCGGACCGGCTGCAGGCCATGATCGCGCCCCGGGGGATCGCCGTTTACCTGGAGGCCCAGCATCTCTGCATGGCCATGCGGGGGGTGCGGGAGGAACTGCCCCTGACCCGGACCACCGTCTGGCGGGGGGCCTACGATGAGGACCCGGCTCTGCGGGCGGAGTTCTTCGCCGCCGGCGGGCTGCAGGGATATGAAAGGTGAACCGCTGGTCCTGATCACCGGCGGGGCGAGGCGCATCGGCCGCGCCCTGGCCCTGGCCGCCGCCCGGGAGGGCTTCGATGTGGCGGTCCACTACAACCATTCCCGGAAGGAGGCGGAGACCCTTGCCGGGGAGATAGAGGCCCTGGGGCGGAAGGCGGCGCTTCTGCGGGCGGATCTTTCCCGGCCCGCCGAGATCGAGGACCTGGCGGCGGAGCTGGCGGGTCTTTCCGGCCTGTACGCCCTGGTGAACAACGCCTCCATCTACGAAAAGGTCTCCTGGCGGGAGACGGATCGGGAAAACTGGGACCGGCA
>Ga0302238_1003027_pt1 | contig 11074 bp, 8 predicted proteins | sample AAG_UR_Asn_MG_FD_193527 | JGI IMG/M metagenome (GOLD analysis project Ga0302238, IMG submission 193527) | Enriched activated sludge microbial communities from anaerobic digester in WTTP, New Holstein, Wisconsin, United States - AAG_UR_Asn | ecosystem: Engineered > Bioreactor > Anaerobic >...
TCAATCCTCTCCCCTATAAAACCGTGGAAAACCGTACCACCGGTATATCTGGATTGCAGTGGCTCCTGTATATCCAGGGCATCAAATATGTCGTCAGTATATCCTACCGGAAGCTGGGAGGAATTCGTGTAATACGGATCAGAGTCTCCTGCACATATGATTTCAGGATATTTCTTCTTGTCGATCCTTGCGAGACGGTAGCTGGTACCTTCTGCAGGTGTAGCCTCAAGATTGTAGATGTGTCCGGTCTGCGCCTGATAATCGGATATCCTGTTCCTCATGAAGTCCAGGACCTTTACTGAGAACTCCATCCCTTCCCTGTCGGCTATGCAGCAGCCCTTGAAATTGAGGCACGCCTCATTCAAGCCCACAAGACCTATAGTGCTGAAATGGTTCTTGAGAGTCCCGAGATATGTCTTCGTATAAGGTAGGAGATCTCCGTCGAGATGCCTCTGTACAATCTTCCTCTTAATCTCAAGGGAATCTCTTCCCATGTCCATGAGGTTTCCAAGCCTGGAGAAAAATTCAGTCTCGCTCTTGGCCAGATATCCGATCCTCGGCATGTTTATCGTGACCACTCCAATCGAGCCGGTCTGTTCCCCTGCTCCGAAAAGGCCTCCTGTCTTATTGCGAAGTTCGCGCATGTCCATCTGGAGACGGCAGCACATGCTCCTCACATCTCCGGGCTTAAGGTCGCTCTTGATGAAGTTCTGGAAATAGGGAAGTCCATATTTCCCTGTAACCTTGAAGAGGATCTTGGCGTTTTCACTGGTCCAGTCGAAATCATTCGTAATGTTGTAGGTGGGTATGGGGAAAGTGAAGATCCTTCCATCACGGTCTCCGGCGCTCATCACTTCCAGGAAGGCCTTGTTGATCTGATCCATCTCCTTCTGGTAATCCCCGTAGAACTTGCCGTCCTGAAGTTTTCCCCCGATGATGACCGGTGACTGCCTGAGATCTTCGGGAACGACCCAGTCGAACGTCAGGTTCGTAAACGGAGTCTGTCCCCAGCGGCTTGCGATATTGAGGCCGAACACGAACTGCTGGAGGTTCTGCCTTATCTCCCTGTATCCGAGCTTGTCCTCTCTTACGAACGGGGCAAGCATGGTGTCGAAGGAGTTGAATGCCTGTGCTCCCGCCCACTCTGTCTGCAGTGTGCACATGAAATTGACTATCTGTCCGAGGGCGGTGTCAAAATGCTTTGCAGGTCCCGCGCTCGCGCGTCCCTCACATCCCTTGAACCCTTCAAGCAGAAGCTGCCTGAGGCTCCAGCCGGCACAGTATCCCACAATACCGCATGAAAGATCATGCAGATGGAAATCTCCATCCTTGTGCGCATGGGCGATCTCCCTCGGATAAATGTTGGAAAGCGTGTAATGGGCGACGACCGAACCGCTCACATGATTCAGGAGACTTGCATATGAATATCCGGCATTGGAGTTTTCATTCACGCGCCAGTCGTTCTGCTCGATATATGAGGAGACGAGATCCTGTACATCCATCATCAGCTTCTTGCCCTCGCGCATCTTGTCATGTTGTGCGCGGTAGAGGATGAATGATTTTGCCGCCTTAGTCAGTCCCCTGCGGATGAACGCCTGTTCAACAAGATCCTGTACGAGCTCGATGTCGGGGATATCCTCCTTCACCTTGATCCCGTTAAGTGCGGTAAGCACGTCCGAGCAGATCGTCTTGGAAAGCTTTTCATTCCCGGTGCCTACGGCCTTGAGCGCCTTGTTGACGGCCAGTGCGATGCGTTCAGCATCGAACTCTACTACTCTTCCATCCCTCTTGCGAATACGGTCGTATATAGACTTTACGGACATTAGAAGTCCCCCTCATGAAATTTCTTGACCATGCTTAAATTACCCAGAGAAACTGGTGGCTTGGTTCCCCTGACATCACGATTACGGAAATATTGTAATACTTTTTGTAGTGGTTGGCAAATCGAAAACCACTATATATTGTGTTTTTTTTGTAAATATTTTTATCTTACGGGACAACAAAGTGTTGCAGATTTTTTTTTGAAGGGCCTAGGCAGTACTCAATTTTGATTAATTAAATATTCGAAATTCACTTGATAGTTGCCCTTTTTTATGGTAATTTTTTTTCTTGACACTCAAAATAAATCATACTGACATCGGCCTATGGAACGTAACAGACGAATACTTGTGGTGGACGATCAGCAGGACCTGCGGGAACAACTCGCAAAGCTCCTTTTGCGCTCAGGAAAGAAGAATGAGACGCTATCCCTCGTCCAGCAGATGAGATCCAAGCTCCTTGGTGAAAATCCCGACATAGTCGAAGAAGGCACCGGAGAGGATCAGTCATACGTCGTCGACACCGCCGAACAGGGAGAGATCGCACTGGAGATGGTGAAGAAGGCCCTCTCCAAGGAAGAGCCATATGCCGTAATGTTCCTCGACATGAGGATGCCGCCGGGCTGGGACGGACTCAAGACTGCCAAGGCGATACGCGACGTCGACAAGAACATTGAAATTGTTATCATGACCGCCTATGCGGATCATGACCAGAAGCAGATCGCGGATACGGTCGGAACCCCGGAAAAGCTACTTTACATCAAGAAGCCTTTCCAGGCCGAGGAAATCTACCAGCTCGCTCTTTCACTCACCACGAAATGGTCCCTCGAGATATCTGAAAAGCAGAGGAAGAACTGGCTTGAGGTGCTCCTCAGGGGAATGTGCAAGATAAAGAGCCCTTCCATAAATGAGACTGGAAATATTTATCCCCAGACACTCAGGTCCCTGATAGACTTCACGGAGGCAAAAAAGGGAATCATAGCCACCTATGATGAATGCGAGGGCGGATGGAAGGTGGAGGCCGTTTCTGAAGTGCAGAAGGACGAGGCAGAGGAATTTGTAAGGAAGAACACTTCATATCTCCATGAAAGCAGGACCACGCAGCATTTCGACGGGAAATACATCCTTCCCCTCAGGAAGGACGGTTTTTTCGCAGTTGCGATACTCTATGATGTGAAGACTAAGAGCGATCCTGAATGGTACAAGCTTCTCAGCCTTCTTGTCATGACTTCTACAGAAGTGCTGAGCAATACGGTATTCATGAGCAACTATATCGAGAACGAGAGACTCTCTGTCCTCGGGATCGCCATGAACAAGGTCTCCCACCAGTCGAAGAACATGCTCAACCAGATCATGGGATACGCTTCCATGATAAAGGATTCTTCTGACAGCAAGACCTCTGAAACAGTTGGAAAGCTGCTTGAGTCAGGCGATGCAATGCTCAGGATGCTCCAGAACCTTTCAGTTTATAACCACAATGACAACATAACCGTCCAGGACTGCGATCTGATCCAGATAATAAATGCGGGTTGTGAAAGCGTAATAAAGACTGTAAAGAACGCCTCCAAGAAAATAACTGGCCCCCAGGAGCTCAAGATAAAGGCTTCTCCAGAGCTCATGCAGATAGTTTTCTCAAACCTTGCGTTGAATTCGATCGAATCCGCAATGCAGAAGAACATCGACAAGATAGCATTGAACATCGAGGTCAAGGATTCCGACAACAAGATAACTGTCAGCTTCGAGGACAACGGTTTCGGAGTTCCAGATACCGTTAAGAAGACCCTTTTCAATCCTTTTGTCACCGCAGGCAAGGGAACTGCAATAGGTCTCGGTCTTCCGATAGCCAGGCAGATCATCCTGAAGCATAAGGGCAACATCGTCTACGATGAAAGCTATTCTGCCGGCGCAAAATTCCTGATAACCCTTCCGAAGGCCAAGGACTGAAGAGCAGTCCTGAGTTTTTCCGAAGGAAGACCAGCAACATTGTCAAAGGATCCCCTTGTCCCCTCTATGATCATATCCCCGTGCTCCTGGATCGCATATGCACCTGCCTTGTCAAGAGTATCGACCTTTCGGACATATTCCTCTATGGATTTCCTGGACAATTTCCTGAAAGAGACCTCGGTAACATCACAGAATACGCATCTTGCATGGGACGACTTTCTTATCAGGCATACGCCTGTTATGACCAGATGGCTTCTCCCGGAAAGAAGCTGCAGCATCTCGGCGGATTCAGACTCGGATGATGGCTTGCCCAGAATCCTGTTTTCAAATTCAATGACGGTATCGGCTCCAATGACAAGTGACGATGGAAAATCTGAGGAGACCTTCCCTGCCTTGCGGCAGGCATTGATGATAGGAACAAGGGAATGATAATAATACAGGCTGGCTTCCTCCGTCTCCGGAGGTACAACCTTGAAATCCAATCCCATCCTTGAAAGGATATCCTTCCTGCGGGGTGATTCAGATGCGAGAATTATTCCGGGAACGCATCCTTCGGCAGACATCATTTTTCAGAAATCGCTTTTCCTGGACTCGATCTTCCTCAGGGTGAGCTTTACTTCCTTGACAGTGTCTATTCCGAATCTCTCCTTGAGGGTATTGAGTATGTTGTTCTGTAATTCGTCGGAAATGGATATGAATGAGCTTTCCTTGTCATTGTCCAGGCTTACCTGGATTTCCAGAAACGAAATGTCGCTGTCCTCCATCAGGTTCACCTTGGAAATCTCGATGAGATCATATTCCCCTCCTATTGACTTCACAAGATCTGATATGGCCCCGGAACTTATGAATATCGATCCCCTGGGTCCTTTGATCTCAATGCCACGGGAACGCCGCGGATATCGGTAGACGAAACGCAGGACGAGGATTATTATCGAGAAGATGACTATTACCGCAGCTGCCGTAGCAAATCCATAGTCGAAGCTGGCGGGATTGTTATTGTAGGCCTCAACGATCAAGTTGATTTTTTCCCTGATGGCATTCAAATTTCATCCTCCTTTTCCTCGGTGTCCAGCTCCTGGACTATCACATTCACATTTGTAACCGTCATCCCGGTCATCTTCTCGACTTCCCTCATGATGGACGACTGCACATTTGCAGCAACAGTGGGAAGATGTGTTCCATAGGCAATGTTGACCTTGACCTCGATTGCCACAGTATCACCATTGATATTGATTGAAATTGACCTGTCGCCTATTCTCCGGTTTCCGATTATCTCGGCTATGTTGTCAACAAGAGGGCTTCCAGCTATCCTTATCACTCCATTGACGCTGCACGCAGCCTTCCTTACTATTGAAGCTATCACGTTCTCATGAATCTTTATGAGACCCATCTCGCTTCCATCGCTTTTGAGGGCGCCCGGAATCCTGCTTGTATGAGCTTTCCTGTTTTCCTTCATCTGCTGGTCCCTCCCTTGACCGTCGCCTTATTGGCTAATTCAGCAAAATATCCTGTCTTCATCACTCTTTCAATATATCCAGTGTCATAATTACCGGCAACAAAGTCCTTCGATCCGATTATGAACTGAGTGAATGGTATCGATGTATGTACCCCTTCAATTATGAATTCATCGAGGGAACGACTGCATCTGGCTAAAGCCTGTTCCCTGTTGTCAGCATGAATTATCAGCTTGGCTATCATGCTGTCATAGAATGGAGGAATGACATAGTTCGTATAGACATGGGAGTCCACCCTCACGCCAATCCCGCCGGAAGGACAGTAGAGGCTGACCTTGCCGGGACATGGTGAGAAATTGTTGTACGGATTCTCGGCATTGATGCGGCATTCTATTGCATGTCCCCTGAACTGGACGTCCTTCTGACGGTATCTCAGTCTTTCACCTGCGGCAATCCTGATCTGTTCCTTAATTATATCGATGCCTGTTATCGCCTCGGTCACAGGATGCTCGACCTGCACCCTTGTGTTCATCTCCATGAAATAGAAATTCCTGTTGGAGTCAACGAGAAATTCTATGGTTCCTGCGTTCCAATACTTGACGGCGCTTGCCGCCTTTATGGCCGCATATCCCATCTTTTTCCTCAAATCAGGAGTGAGGAAAGGAGACGGTGATTCCTCTATCAGCTTCTGATGCCTTCTCTGTATGCTGCAGTCCCTTTCCCCGAGATGGATTATGTTGCCATGCTCGTCAGCAAGTATCTGGAACTCTATATGGTGCGGATTCTCAACGTATCTCTCGATATATACACCGGCGTTTCCAAAAGCCCTTTCAGCCTCGGTCTTAGCGGCATGGAATCCCTGGATCAGGCTGGCATCATTGTGCGCAATCCTCATTCCACGTCCACCGCCGCCGGCTGAAGCCTTGATGATCACTGGAAATCCGAGCTTCTGGGCTATTTTTTTTGCCTGGTCGGGATCGGTTATCTCGCCTTCGCTGCCTGGGGTGACCGGAACTCCGGCCTTCTTCATGGTCTCCCTGGCAATGACCTTGTCCCCCATGGCCTTGATCTGTTCCGGCGAAGGACCTATGAACTTTATATTGCAACTCCTGCAGATCTCCGCGAAATGAGCGTTTTCCGCAAGAAATCCATATCCGGGATGGATGGCGTCCACATCGCATATCTCAGCCGCGCTTATGATGTGCTTTATCAGCAGATAGCTGGACTTTGGAGCGGCAGGTCCTATGCATACGGATTCATCGGCGAAATGTACATGGAGACTGTCCTCATCCGCCTTTGAGAAGACCGCTACGGTCTTGATCCCCATCTCCTTGCACGCACGGATGATCCTGAGAGCGATCTCTCCGCGGTTGGCAATCAGTATTTTATTGAACATTTGGGAAATCCTGGTTCTGGTTCGGATTGTTATTCTATAACGAAAAGCGGCTGGCCGAATTCTACGGGCTTGGCGTTCTCAACAAGTATCTCCTTGATAGTCCCGCTCTTCTCGGCCTTGATCTCGTTCATGACCTTCATCGCCTCGATTATGCATACGACTGTATCAGGATTCACCTTCGCGCCGATCTTCACGAAAGATTCAGCGTCCGGTGACGGAGCCCTGTAGAAAGTTCCGACTATAGGTGCGTCTATGGTCTCTCGTTTTGCGGTCTCTACCTTGGAGGCCGCGCCATTCTTGGCTTCGCCATTGTCGGCCGGAGCCGGAGCTGCAACGGTTGACTGCATCTGGACAGCTGGAACAGAGGTTATAATCGGCTGTGGTGAATGTGTCATGGTAACCACTCCGGAATGTGCTCCTCCCCTGCGGATGCAGAGATGCATGTCGTCGGATTCGATTTTAAACTCCGTGAGATCATGATCCGACATCAGTTCCACGATTGTTTTTATTTTTTCGATTTCCATTTTCTACTCCCGTTGTTTTTGTTTTTTCAGATGAACTGCCATGGCCCTCAGTGCCCATTCATATCCGTCAGTGCCGAGTCCGCATATCTGCCCTATGCATGCCGGTGCAGTAATTGACTTTCTCCTGAACTTCTCCCTCCTGTGGATATTGCTTATATGAATCTCGATGGCCGGAATTCCGACCGACTCGAGGGCGTCATGTATGGCTATGCTCGTATGTGTGTAGGCGGCAGGATTTATCACGATCCCGTCAATTCCATCCTTCAGGGAAGAAGTTATGGCGTCCACTATCTCCCCCTCGCTGTTGCTTTGGACGAAGGCAATAGATACCTTCAGTTCCCTGGCTACAGCCTTGAGACGCTTCTGCACGTCCTCAAGGGTCTCAGTACCATAGACTTCAGGCTTCCTGACACCTAAGAGATGCAGATTTGGACCGTTTATTACTGTGATTTTCATGGTTGCTGCCATGCCTCTTTGGATATTTTTGCGAACAATTAATATACACCCGCCTGCTCATATTTCCAGAAAAGAAAACAGTAAACGTAGTTCAGCGCTCTGGCAATGGAAGCTGTGTCATCGTGAACACATGTGGTGGTATCAGTTTCTTCTCCATCTCATCCTGGATGGACTTTGAAGTGACTATCGGCTTTTTGACGGTATTGTCAGAAACCACCTTCACCGGAACAGGCACAGGGGCTTCTGTCTTTCCCATTTTCATCAGATAGTAGAACACTGTTATTCCGGCGGCCACTATCATGAACAATGCTGCGATGGAGATGAAAATCCTCTTGACCTTGGCCTGCTGGTCGATATTGATCTGCTTGCCTTTTTCGAGCTGCTGTATCACCTCTTCCGGAACAGTGAATTCAAGGGCTTTTCCCTTATTCTTGTTGAGAAGCGACATCACCTGCTTCTCGTCAACATGGTAGAGATCGCACAGCGATCTTACATAGGCATTCACATAAACCGGGGCGGGCAGGTTCTGGAAGTCATCCCTCTCAAGAGCTTCCAGGAAATTCTTCTTTATCTTTGTCTTCTGGGAAACCTGATCTATGCTGAGTCCACTCCTTACACGGCCTTCCTGGAGGATCTGACCCGAAGTAGCGTTGTCTGACGAAAACTTCTCTATTACATTGAATTTCTTTGGAGGCTTGCCCGATTCCTTCCTATCCTCTGATTTCACCGGGACAGGTTCTTTTGTGGAATGGGCTTCGTGCTTGGACTGAGTTTTGGACTGGGGTTGCTGCGCCGTATGCGGACGCACAGGAGGAACGGGCTCTTTCCTATGTTGATGCTTCGGTTGTGCAGCAGGTTCAGGCTTTGTTTCCACCTTTGGCTCTGGCTTATGTTCAACTTTTGTTTCTGGTTTGGGCTCCGGCTTTGATTCGTGTTTTGACTCAAGCTTGGGTTCAGTTTTGGGCTCCGGCTTGGGTTCCACCTTCTTCTCTTCCTTCTTCTCTGGCTTCTCCTGTTTCTCATTCGACTTAGGTTGGAGTTTCACAGGTTCAGATCTCTTTTCCTGGACTGGAGCAGGTGTCACCGGTTCTGTAGCCGCCTGCACAGGGACCGGAGGTGGAGTTGAAACTGGAGCCGGCTCCTTGACAGGTTCAACCTTGGTTGCAACTGGAGCTTTTTCTTCCTGTTTCACCGGAGCTTCCACCTGTTTTGGAGGTTCAGGTGCTTTTACTGCAGAAGACTGGGGTTCAGCCGCAGGAGCCGGTGTCACAGGCTTTGTTTCCTTCACTTCCTGTTTGGCATCCTGGGTCTGTGCCGTCTGGACAGCGGCCTGTTCCTGCACTGATTTCTTATATGGAGGAGGAACATGATGCACAGGTTTTCTGGCGGAGGTCGTAAAAGATATGTCGTCATGCTTCTCATTGGCTGTTTCAACAGGCTTTTGTAGTTCCGGCACGGGCGTGGATGTCATCAGCGGAGCCTGTGGGGCTTCCTTCTTCGGTGCTTCGACGGCAGGTTTTGCTTCAGGCTCCTTCTTCGTAGGTTCTTCCTTCTTCTCTCCTCCTGTAAAGTCAAGAGGCAGAGAACCTTCATTCGCCTTTGGAGACTGGTTGAAGAGATCGTCTTTATGTTTTGCCGCCATTATGTCATTTCCAGTTTATTTCAAACAAGCTCATCATTCGGATAAGTTATTTTGAAAAATGATTTTTGCAAGTCCGGATGAAAATGTCATCCCAACCGGAACCGAAGGAACTGTCCGGCAACAGTTCAAATTTTTCTTTTGAAAGTTCCCTCTTTTTTCTTTCTGACATCAAGTTTCCTGCCGTCCGGCCAAATAATAGTCACTGGTCTGGCGGTCTTCATCGCATAGCCGATGATCATTTCCTTTCCTTTTGAAATCTCCAGCGACACATCGATATTTTCTCCTCCTGCCGGAGCGGTGCCTGAGATTCTCCCGTATTTTGAAGGATGCGGTTGGATCAGGATGCTTTTGAAGCCCGGACTGCCGGGCCTGATCCCGAGCACGCATGAGATGAATTCATATATTGGAGAGGCGCTCCATGCGTGGCAGTCGCTTCTGGTATGCTCGTATGGTATCTCGGGAAACGTCGTAAAATTCCATTTGAGGACCGACTTCCAGTTCTCAAGCTGCTTCCAGAAAAGCTCATAGCATCCGACTTTCTCCCAAGCCCTGAAAAGATAGAATGCGAAGTATAGCGTCGCCTTGCTCAGTTTGCCGTTCTTATAAATTTCCCGTCCCAGTGATTCAGCCTTTTTCCCAGTCACTGCATCACAGAGGATCGCCCATGAATTCGTGTGCTGGCTTATGTATTTCGTTCCGGGCATATCCACATATAGTCCGAGCTTCCTGTCAAAGCAAAGTTTGTTGATGGCTTTGACCGCATTCCTGTATCTCGCCGTATATTCCAGACCGGACTTGTCTCCAATCTCTTCTGCAAGATATGCCGCGGTCCGGCATGCCTCCGCATACTGCATTGTGTTTATAGTTATCGGATTGCGAGTGTCCCTGGAGGGATTTCCATGCGGCCATTCCGGAAGCCAGTCGGTAAAGTTCCAAAAGACCAGATGTCCTATCAGACCATTCTCCAGTTTATGCCTTTCAAACCATTCCAGGACTGCCTTTATCCCCGGAAACACTTCCTTTACAAGTTCCTTGTCCCCAAAATATTCATAATAGTCCCGGATCATCATAATCCAGTATAGGCTGAATCCGACAATCACCTGCTTCCAGGCGGAAGGATATCTGGACTGAGTTATGCCCTCGGGAAGACGCGACCAGTCATATTGAAGTATGGACTGCCGTCCAAGCCTTCCATCTCCGGTTGAAGCATATGATATCAGCGCCTGGATCCTTGTATCACCGGTATATTGGAGCTGTTCATAATATGGACAATCATAATAGTGTTCATGCGCGCACAGGCGTGCCGTACGCCATGCTATGTCCCAGATCCTCCTGATATCGCCGTCTCCGGTATCAAAACCAGCTTTCATTTCAAGAGGATACATGAACGTTCTGAATGAAGGAGGATTTATCAAGACAGGAGAGGAAAGATGTGCGACAACCTCCAATTCCACGAACCTGAACGTCCTGAACCAGAACGGCTCGAACCGCGAAACTCCTCCGTCAAGCTTGAGAAGATCACTGTACCCGAACACAATACCGTCCTTGTGGTCGCGCTCAAGCTTCTTACCTTTTACGAAAAGAGATTCCGAATAAGTGATCTTGACTGTGGCATGACTGCCGCCTACGAATTCAAAACAGGGAAATGCAGTTGTAAGAGATCCTGCGTCAATCACAATTCTTGCGCGAGAATCTATCTTCAGCGGAGATCTGCCGTTTATCCATGCGACGGCCGACAATGCATCGACGGATTCCGTCCGCACCACTGATTTGAAGTTTCCATCCTTTTCCTCCATCATCGGGATCTGCCTTGGAATCAACCACCATTGGGAATAAGGATC
>Ga0302238_1003028_pt1 | contig 11071 bp, 7 predicted proteins | sample AAG_UR_Asn_MG_FD_193527 | JGI IMG/M metagenome (GOLD analysis project Ga0302238, IMG submission 193527) | Enriched activated sludge microbial communities from anaerobic digester in WTTP, New Holstein, Wisconsin, United States - AAG_UR_Asn | ecosystem: Engineered > Bioreactor > Anaerobic >...
CAGATACGCAAAGTGATTGCCGCCGAGAAGAAGAGCGGGAAGAAAGTGAAGGTTGCCTTCAACTACCGCTACACTCCGACCCACCAGAAGCTCAGGAGGATGATCCAGTCCGGAGAACTTGGGAAAATAACAAATGTCGAGTTCACATATAATCTTGATACCTTTCACGGTGCCAGCTACTTCTACCGCTGGAACAGGGAAAGGAAGAATACCGGAGGCCTCTGCATCCACAAGTGCACGCATCATTTCGATCTGGTCAACTGGTGGATCGGAGATTTTCCTGTGGAAGTATTTGCATATGGCGCATTAAACTACTACGGACCGAAAGGTGCATTACGTCCGCTTGGAAAGAATGGAAAACCTCTACCTCAGAAAGAGGAAAAAATGAACTGCCCATATTTCAAGGCCCACTATGCAGGTAAAATAGATCCGAGCGAGACACCGGGTACCGGATGGGACAAGCTCAACCTGCCGTATGATGTGCAGTATCCTCCGGAAAAGAAGAGATACATATATGACAAGGAGATTAATATAGAGGATACATATTCCGTCCTTGTGAAATACAGCAAGGGCGCTTCGATGTCCTACTCATGCAATTTTTCCACCCCATGGGAGGGATACACCCTCGGAATCAACGGGACGAAGGGCCGTATCGAAATAAAGCATCACAGCGATCCGAATCCGACAGGGAAGACCGATCCTGCCGCAGAAGAAGGTGAAATAGTGTTCTATCCGCTGTTCGGCGGCAAGAAAGTGATCAAGATACCGCCAGTTGCCGGTGGGCATGGCGGTGCGGATTTCAGGATCCAGCAGGACCTCTTTGGAAAACCGTCCAAGGAATCTAAAGAGCTCTCCCTTGTCGCTGGCAGCCGCGATGGCGGTTATTCCGTCGCCATCGGTGAAGCAGTCTGGCGTTCAATAAATAGTAGGAAGCCGGTTTCCATCAAAAAGATTTAAGTCAACTTTTTGATTTTTTCTCCTCGAAGTAGTCCATTGCCATGAGTTCGTCGTTGATCGCGGCGATCTGCGTTGCCATGATGTCGGGAGAATAAAGCCCCTTCAAGTGGACGATCTTCCTTGCTTTCATCAGCTTCCTCATGTTTTCGTTGGCAAGAGAGAGTGCGTCAAGTGCCTCCTTTACATTGAACCTGCCGGGGGAGGTTGGAGCCGGTGGCCAGCGGGAGTCGCTGACATACGCGGTGGTTATATTGCGCATGATCTCCTTGAATGCGGCATCCTTCCTCATGTTCGTTACTTTGAGATGTGACGCAATGCTCTTCAAGCCGTTGTAAATGCTCTGGCATACTGGATCGAGCATCCGTGAATAGACAGTGTTCGCCCATGCCTTGGCGGTGCCACCGTGCCATGCACATCCGTTCTCGATACATTCGAATCCCCTTCCCGGAATTGAATCATATCTCTTTACAGCTTCGGAAGGAGTGATAAGTTCGAAACCGAGTTCCTTTGAAAGCACAAGTATCTCCTTGAAACGAGCAACGCTTTCAGGGGCATGCTCGAAGAAACGGGCAAGGCCGAACTGCTTCACATAGAAATAGGCCGTTGTTCCTACATATTCCGCATCTTCCGCATACGGCATGATGAATCCGTCTCCACCGGGGATCCTGTTCTTGAACCTGAGCAGTGTCTCCCTGACCTCTTCGATCTTTATGGGATCTTTCCTGTTGCCTTCGGTTGCGCCCATCAGGTACCAGAGCATGATATTGCACATCATATCGGAACGGAGTATGACCTGCAGTCCATTAGCGAGACGATTGGGCCTGAAAAGGGTTTTCATGAAGGATTTATTCTTTTCCAATGCCTTGTCAATCTTGAACAGCTGGTTCTTGTTGCTGTGACCTCTCACGTCGAAACGAAGTCCGGTGGCCTCACGAACTCCCGGTGCTGCCGAAAGCAGATATGAATCGGCATCGGCGATAAGGATCTTGAAACCGGCCTTTTTGAAAATATCAGGAATGAAACTCGCCCAGCTGCACTCCGGGTTCCAGCCTGTTACAGGCTTCACACCAGTGTATTTCTCCCAGGTCTCTCTTCCGCTGATGAGTGAATCAAGACCGATCTCCGGATCAATGTTCGCGAGCATTATATGTGTCTGAGGTGAAGCAACAGGTTCAATTCGGCCTTTTTCAATTCCTGTCACAAGCTTCTTGAGTACCTTCGGGCACTGTTTGGCGATTATCTCGAGTGTTTCACCTGAAGCCTCGTAGGCAATTTTCACGTTGAGCTTTTCAGAGAGATCAAAAATCTTCTCGTAGGATTCCTTCACCACCCATGCCCTTTTTTCGATTGGAAGCTGTGAATACTGCAGATTTCCATGAGGCATGAACAAAATTCCCGGTTTGCTGGCCATTAAATATTCTCCTTCGTTCTTAATTAAAACAAATCAATATGTCGGATTTTAAAACTCCCTACTGTGAAACTTCCCATATCGACACGTTCTTGTATCGTCCGATGCGTGTGCACATGTGGCGGATACCGAAACGACCGGCTTCCGGAACTTTGATCTTGCTGATATCCCAATGGAATATCTTCTCCTTTCCATCGCCTGTCACCTTCAAAAAGAGATCCTCCCTGGTCTTGATGCAGGTGAATACATATGGAACATCCTTCTTGAAAAGTCCGGAATCAGTATAGGAAGGCTCAAGCTCTGTGTCCTGGAACTTGCCACTCGGATCTCGAGGATACAGCCTTGCCCGGACATAGTCGCGGTTGTTGTTAGGATTGTTCTTTCCTGCATTTGCCGCATAACTGATATGAAGAAGCCGCATATTGTCATAATAAGTATTCATGGAGGCCACCTTGCGGAGATCATTCCATTCGGTGATGTCTTCCGAATACGGATTAACGCCTTTTCCAGTTGCCTGGATATAGAGGATGTTTACATAGTTCGGAATATCCTCGAGGCGGGTGAACTCCAGGCGTATCTTCAGATTGCCTTTGAAAGAATCCTTTGTCCAAAGGACCGCATGCGAGTCATTGGCCTTGTCGTTAGGTCCTGCTGAGAAAATCATTCCTTCCGGAGTGTTCTCTACCTTTGCGAGAGACCCGTCCAGGAACCATTTCTGCTTCCAGTCAACGGTACATTCGTCCTCGAAGGACTTTTTCCACTTAAGCCCGTTAACCTTGTCGAAAAGTTCCATCATATCCAACTCCTTCTGATCTTTTAAATATGGTTTAAGCTCAGGAATATCCTTCTGGATGGCCTCCATGATGAATTTTGCCATCACTGACGCCCCCTTTTCAGAGAAATGGGTTCGGTCAGTTGCGCTGCAGAAAAGATCCTCTGACCCAGCTTCCCCCAAATTTTCGAGCAGTTCCTTGCTTCGCTGGTGCAGATCAATGAGAGGAGTATTTGTCGCACTCGCGACAGTTCGCATGGTCTCAGCATACGGGCCAAGGTTTCCCTTGATCTTTCCGTTCTGGTCGAAGAATCTCCGCTGCATCGGGGTGACAAGGATGATCTTTGCGCCGATCTCCTTTCCTTCCGATACATATTTCTCCAGATATTCCTTGTAGTCCGTGGATGCATCAGTGGATTCCGGCTTGTCTTTTGCATGCGAATCGTTATGCCCGAACTGTATGAATATTATGTCGGGTTTCTCATCCAGCACTTTTTTCCAGCGCCCTTCACTGATGAAGGTCTTTGTGCTCCTGCCACCCATGGCAGTGTTCTTGCACACTGCTTTAGGACCAAAATATGATGGAAGTATCTGTCCCCAGCCCCTTGTCTTGTCGTTATCGGGATATGTCTGGACCGTCGAATCACCTACGAAAATAATCTTCTTCACGGACAACTCCTCGGAATACATGTTATTTACTAATAAGGAAAAAATTATGAGTACCGCCAAAAACACTTCAGCAATTCTGTTCTTCATTTTGGCTCCAAAGTCACTTGGTCGATGAGGAGCGGAGTCTTGAATTCACCGTAGGTCCTTATCGAGAATCCCGAAAAGGAATCGAATTCATCGCTTTTATTCTCGAGGAAATCAGCCAGAGGGATACGCACTTCCTGCCAGTCGGAGACAGAGCCGTCAAATTTTCCAGGAAGGGCAATCTCCTTTGTCTTAATTTCCCCGTTCAAGCTCGAAACTTTTATCTTAAGATCCTTGTAGCTCTGTCCGGTGGCGCACTTGACCTTCATCTGCAGCACCCATTTTGCTTTTTCGCGGGAACTAAGATCAATCTCGGCTTCACGCCTCTTCGTCATGTAGCTTGCCCCTCCAGCTCCCTTCGAGGCGACTTCAAGACAAGCCTCCTTTCCATTCTTGGAGATTTTCATTTCTGCGCCCTTCCATCCTGATAGATACCAGCCTGAAGGACTTTTGTCCTTGAAGACAGGTATCGAGACTGCTGGCAATCTTTTGGCCTCCACAGTAATCAAAGGCTGTTTCTGGCGTCCAAGTTCGAGGAGATTCTCATCCTTCCAGCAGGAGTTGTACCCCTTTGACGGACCAAGTTCAACGCTGTCAAAAGCCTTTCCAACATCGAAAAGCTTCCTGCCTTCATCTGGATTTGAATACCCAAGAGATTCGCCTTGACGAGGACCTGGTGCCCATATGACTGAATTAACATTGTCAAGGCGTGCGATCGTATCCTTCTGGTTCTCTGAGAAGGTGATGATACAGTCTTCAACCAATATCTTCATTTCCTTGGCCTTTTCAGGGGTGACGTGCCAGTCGTTGAATACAATTGAATATGGATTGTCGACGAAACTACACTTGTATGCGAATACCTTGCCGGTTGTCCAAAGTCCGGTCTCCTCGCTGTTACCACCACGCTTGAAAGCATATGCTCCAAGGCATCTTATCAAGACTGCTCCGGGATTCGGACTCCAAAAGCGGAAATCCTTCTTGTTGCGGAGGGATACGCAGCCGATCAGCAGGGGATTTACTGTCTTCAGATCCCAACCGCCGTCGGTGTTGTCGAAGGCGCGGCATCCGATGAATGTAAGATTGTATGAGTTGCGTTCTGCGCAGAAGCCGTCTGCATTCCAGTAACCTTCACCGGCATCCCAGTAATTGTTGCGGGATTCGCAGTTGATGAAGGTTATGTCATGGTCGTTCACTCCTTCATTTCCTCCCTGTGAGGAGAATCCCATGTGAAAAGCCTCCGTCGACCATTCCTTGCCCCCTGCATCTGCGTAGCAGTTCTCAACAGTGATCCTGTAGCAGCCGTCCTTGAAGCGGAACCCGCGTTTGGCGTATTTTTCAACTCGGCAGTTTTTGATGAGGATATCATGGGAACCGATCTCTGGTTTCAGTACATCGGCGCCGCCGGTGATTATGACTCCTTCCCTCATCTCCTGCATGCTTATGTTTTCAATACGGCCGAAGGAAGAGTTGCCCGGGGTCTCTAATTCAACGCCAATCTTGCATTTTGCGATTGCAAAATTCTCTATTGCCCACCAGGTCGATCCCTTCGCAACCTTGAACACGGAGAATCCCTTCTCCTTGTCGTTCTTCCCCCAGTCTCCTGTGAATGTCGGAAGTTTTCCATCCTTTTCCTTTCCAGATATCTTTCGGATCTCCTTCTCGTTCTTACCATCGGCCTTCACAATGAGCTGCTTCGCAGGATAAACACCACCCTCAAGGAAGAGGGTGCTTCCGGGAGCAAGTGAATCCCATGCCTTCTGATAGCTTCCTTCTTCCTTGTAGGAAAACGCGTTCTCCCAGCTAGATCCATCCTTTGTTCCCGCACCATCCAGGTTCATATATAGATCAGCAGCGTTGAGTGAAGAAAAACATGTCATGATCATCGCGGCAACCGCAGTTTTCAGTAAATGTTGCATTTTGGATATTTCCTTTCTTTAAGCTATAATTGGAAAGTCTATTTCTGTTCAGGCTGGGCCTCTGCAGGCTGTTCAGGTACTGGAGGGGGTTCCTCTTTCACAATCGATATGGCCTTTGCAGGTTCGGGGAATTCAGGCCACGTGGATGGTTTCGGACTCTTTGAATTCGTCTCGACAGCTCCCATGTCAGGACCATTTCCGGCGAAATCATCGTTGAAATTCGGTATGCGAATGGCAGTATCCTGTCCGGACGAACCGGGCTTCAGCCAGAGCCGACCATCTGGGGCACGTTCATAGGCAGGTTCTCCTTTGATTGCATGTGCCTCACTTCCTTCCTTCGCAATCACCTTCCCGTTGTGCATGTCATAGTCGAAGTCATTGGACTGCGTACTGCGAGGATCCACCACGGTCTTTTCATCATTGATGCGCAGGTGGAAAATATTGTTGCGGGTGACAATGTTCTCCTGGTGTTTTTTGTCGCTGGTGAATGCTATGCCGGCCTGTGCACCGCTCGGAGCCTCGTTTCCGGCATATGCTGGCGGTTGGAGGGATGTGTTGTGAAATACATACATCCTGCCCATGCACCACCTCCGGTCCTCGTTACCGAGCTTGAAGAAGCAATGGCCACGATACCCGCTGGCGTCCGTTGTCGGTCCGGCACGTGATACGGCATATATGTTACGCCAGAAATAGGAAGGACCAAGCACGGTTGTCGCAGCTCCTACGCCATCCCATGTATAGTCGATATAATTGTTCCATATCCTTACGTTCATGTTTGCGCCTTCGATCTCAAGGCCGTCATCCCAGCAGTGTGAAACGAAGTTGTCGTTGATGTCGCTGTCGCGGTTCGGAAATCCGTCGTAGCTGAAATTATGGACCTCCCCCATCGAATCATTGAACATGTGATCAAGATCGGAATATATCTTGTTGTTGCGGATTACATACTGGCCCTGTCCGCCCAGAAAGCTTATGCCCTGAGGGCCGCGCGGGTGGCTGTTGCCATTGGCCTGTTTTTCACGCCAGCTGTTGGAATCACTCCGTGGATGGTGAAAACTGCAGCGCTGGATCACGATCTGGCTGAGTTGCTTGGATTTGCTGTATACGGCCGATTGGAGGTTGTAGCCGAAGTTGTCCTTTGGATCGTTCTGTCCCCAGCCGCTGATATCGCAGTCCTCTATAACCACATGGTTGACATCTCCAAGTTCAATACCGTTGTTGACGGCGTTCTTGAGCACCAATCCCCTTACAATCACCCATGAAGCTTCAATCCTGATATTGCACTGGGCTTTGTTCTCTGCATCCCATACTGCCTTGACGCCGGCTGCAGGTGTGTATAGGACATATCCCTTTTCCGGACTTCCCCCTTCGGTGATGCGGTATGTTTCGCTGTTCTTCTCAGGAAGATCGACTTTCTTCGCGATCTTGAAGTTGTCATCCCATGTCAGGGTTTCAATTACTTTTTTCACGCCAAGCTTTTCAATGGCAAGTTCTATTTCATATTTGGCATTGGGATCCAGGTTGACGATGCTTCCGCGGTATTCCATGGAATGTTCAGGAAGTCCTTCGTGCATGGTGTAATCGAACCATAGATCCAAAGCCTGTTTCCAGTTGCTCTCCCCGGCCTTGCGGTATTTTACGGTGCATGGACGTTGGGGACCTCCTCCAGTGGGCTTCCAGTATATGCCTACGCAGTTGAAGGTGGGAACGGCTTTTGGCGGGACTTCAGCGCCATCATATGTAAGTTCCCCACGTTCCTCGAGGACGGGATTGGCGAAACAGGCGGTCTTGCCGACAGATGAGGCCTCCATGTTGAACCTGCAGATAACCTGGATGGAAACTATGTTTGCCGGGGCGGTGAAGTCTGTTGAAACAGATTCCCATTTCGACGCCTCCTTGTTGGTTCCTGAGCCTATCCTCTTCAGTTCCTTCTTTTCTGGACCTATGAGTTTTATCTGGTAGAGGGCCATGCCTTTCACGCTGGCCTTGAGATCACCTTTGAACCGGTAAACAGTATCTGGCTTTGCCTTCACATCCTGTATGATCTGTCCGAGGTTTTTTCCCCCGTCCTTCTCAACGTCGACTCGTAGAACTGGCTTCTTGTCAGGATGATCTGAGACAGTGTCAATGGATATCTTTTGTTTTTCCGAAGTTCCATCCTTCCATCCGTCGGAAAAAGTTCCGTCCTTCATTTCAAATCCTGGATTCTTCAGAAGATTTTCGGCGGCGGTTCCTGTCAGGCTCGAGAGGATTGCAGCTGAGCAAAGCATCCAAAAATATTTCATGTTCTCCTTTTATAGTTAAACTTTATTTATACCAATAAAGCCAGATTGGCGATGCGGAAGACAGATCCGTCTGGAGTAAATATTTTCTCAGGCAGTTTTCCGCGTGCAGATCGAAAAATACGACATTGGCGCTTGCTCTCGGTCCGCGTGTGGGATTGTTGAAATGACGGTAGGCCGGTGCCCCGTATTTGCTCGAGTCGGAAGGATTGTTCTCATCGATATACAGGTTGCGTGAATTCATTTCGGCCTCGCTTCCGGCCATTGCATCCAAATCGAGAGGATGTTTGGCCGGATTTCTAACCTTTACCTCCAGGATGTAAATTGAATTGTATGGAGTATATTCCGGGCGCCTGGAATTTTCACGATTCTTTCCATAGCTGCTACCCATTCCTGCCCAGTTTGAGGTTGCCTTGATATATGCGTTGGAAAGAGGACACAGGATGTCGACTGGGAATGAAGTTGTGCCGTCCGGAGCATTCATATACTCCCTGAAATCATCCCTCTCAGTCCATTTGACGCTGTTCACCTGCCAAGGCATGTAATATGAAGAGTTGTCAACAAGGTAACATCCCTCAGCAACGCCAATTTGCTTCAGGTTGGCGAGACATTTTATCGATTTTGCCATTTCCTTTGCGGCCTGCAGTGCTGGCAGGAGGAGACCGACCAGGATTGCGATGATCGCAATGACCACAAGTAATTCGATAAGTGTGAACCGGCAGCTGATCTTTGAAATTTGAAATTTGAAATTTGAAAATGGGAATAATACGGTGCGCCATGCTGTTCCTGCACCTTTCTTCACGAATTTCAAATTTCGATTTTCAAGTTTCATATTAGTCATTTCCACCAGTACAGCCATATGCGCTGTGTTTCTGTTGCCCAGTCCATGTATTTGCCGGTCAGATATTCCCTTAATGTCGTCTGAACATGCATGTCGAAATATAGCACGTTGGCGCTTGAAGCGGAACTTCTGACAGGTCTATTGAAATGCCTATAGGCAGTTGCTCCGTACTTGCTTGAATCCGAGGGATTGTTCTCGTCAACAAAGTTTCCACGGTCATTCATGGTAGTCTCTCCTCCGGCCATCGCATCCATGTCAAGGGGATGTATTGAGGGGCTCTGAACTGCATTTATCGCGATATATACAGACCTGTGATCACCGTATTCCGGACGCCTGGTGTTCTCATGGTTTCGACCGTAGCTCCTGGACATTCCCGGATAATTCGAGGTGGCGTGGAGCACAGCATATGAATTTGCACATAGTATCCCGATGGGATATCCGGAATTATCCTTTGGTGCGTTCATGTATTCCCTGAAGGCTTCATTGTCATACCACTTGACACCGTTCTCCATCTCCCAGGGATTGTAGTAGGGACTGAAATCGACCACATACAGATTTTCGGCGATGCCGATCTGCCTGAGATTTCCTGCGCAGACGATGCATTTTGCAACCTCCTTCGCCCTGTATAGGGCTGGAAGAAGCAGGGCCATGAGGATTGATATGATGGCGATGACAACCAGTAGTTCAATGAGGGTGAATGGATTGAAACTTGAAACTTGAAATTTGAAATTTGTAAACGGAACTGCTGGCCTCCGACATTCGGATTCCATCTTCAATTTCCAATTTCCAGTTTCCAATTTCATTTCCTTCTCCAATTAATACCTTATATATTGCGCATCTCCAAGAGTGTCCGGGTTCAGGCATTTAAGCTGGTCATCTTGACCTATCGGGCCGTATGGGGCGTTTATAGCGGCAACATGAAGGTCGCAGAACAGGAAATTGGCACGCCTGCTATGACGGGGCTGTATCCAGGCCGGCGGAGTGGGTCCCCAGGGATCATATGTCTTGTTGGTATAGATATGTATGTATGCAGAGTCCGACCGGTCATCGCCGGGTTCAGTTTCCTTTCCCCCGCAGGAGGTCAGGGGGGTGCGATAGTTCTTCTTTGGAGTCTTGTCGAGTTCCATGAACTTGCGCTGTTTGACTGATGTATGGCTTGAATATCCCTCGGATCCGGCGACACATGAATTCATGCCGTAGCTGCCATAGTAGGTCTTTCCGTCAGCCACACTGGTCCACCAGTAGTTCTTCTTGGCCGACGGACAGTTGAATATGGTGTTGGTGCTGTTCGGAGCTTCATTGACATATCCCTGGCGTGGAAGCCACATGAACCAGTTGAACTCACGGGTGTTGTTCGAACCAAGGTATGAAAGTCCGGGATCGCCGCGCATGCATACTATCCAGTCGGAGTTGTCGGTGGCATATACTCCGATGGCGACTCCCTGCTGCTTTTCGTTTGATGCGCATAATGCTTCACGGGCGACCTCCTTTGCCCGGGCAAGTGCTGGAAGGAGGAGCGATGCAAGGATTGCGATGATCGCAATGACAACAAGCAGTTCGATCAATGTGAATGCAGACAATCGACCGACGACTGACGACCGACGACTGCATCCTGTTTCTTTTATATTGATTTTCATCCCCCATCCCCTATATGCAACTTTATATTATATGACATTTCCTCTCGAAATGGAATATCAGCCCGCTGATTCACGACAGATAAATTCCATATGGACAGTCCGGCGTTCAGGGCCTGTGGACAAATTCCTGATCCTGTTCATCAACAGCTCCTCGACATTTTCAGCGACCTCATGGGGTTTCCTGTCACCGCTGGCAAGAGCAGGCTTCCATATCTTTCCCAGAGGATTATCATTGAATCCTACTACGGCGATATCATCTGGTATCCTGAGGCCCCTGTCCTGAAGTTCTCGCATAACATGGAAGGCACCGATGTCATTGAAGGAAAAGATTGCATCCACATCGATTTTCCCGGGAAAATAACGCCTGATAGTTTCAGTATGCCTATCGCCGATCTGGTCCGGGAACTCCGGGCGGTCCATGTTCAATATCATCTTAGGATGCTCGAGGCCAAAGCGCTGGCATTCATCCCTGAATGCTTCGAACTTAGGAGGATTTGACTCCTCCCCC
>Ga0302238_1003029_pt1 | contig 11070 bp, 11 predicted proteins | sample AAG_UR_Asn_MG_FD_193527 | JGI IMG/M metagenome (GOLD analysis project Ga0302238, IMG submission 193527) | Enriched activated sludge microbial communities from anaerobic digester in WTTP, New Holstein, Wisconsin, United States - AAG_UR_Asn | ecosystem: Engineered > Bioreactor > Anaerobic >...
TCAACTGGGGAATGGAGTTTCCATCCTTGCCCCACCAGATCCGGTTGTCGGCATCCAGTTCTTTGAATTTGTCTTCTGCGTATCGCAATACGCGCCCTTCGGTGGCCCGGAAATCACGCGACCAGATGGACAGGTGATCGGATAAACGCCCTTGCTGTAGGGATTCCTTGCGTCCAAGCCGCTCGGCTTCCAGGGACCTCGTGGATCGTTGTCGGGATTCTTGTATGCCTTGTCCTGTTTCTCGGCACGTGGAACCAAATTCGGTTTCCAGCGTTCCGCATCGCGTGCGTATACCACAATGTAGTCGTGGTCTTCGGAGAAATGCTTCGCTGAATTTTTTGGCGAGTACACCTTCTGCCAAATCACCGTCGCCACGAAGTTGCGAGGCCCGAAGACTTCGTCCATCAACATACGCAGCGTGTGGATCTCATGATCGGCAATACTGACGAAGATTGCCCCGTCCGAACGCAGAAACTCCCGCAGCAGTGACAGCCGCGGGTACATCATGCACAACCATTTGTCGTGGCGCGACAGGTCCTCGGCCTCGGCCCCTACGACCTTGCCCAGCCAGTTCCGCATCTCCGGACTGTTGACCGCATCATTGTAGACCCAATTCTCGTTTCCCGTGTTGTATGGCGGGTCGATGTAGATGCACTTGACGCGGCCCGCGTAGTACGGCAGCAGGGCCTTCAGGGCTACCAGGTTGTCGCCCTGGACGAGGAGGTTTCCGCTGCCGGCGTCACCTACCGACAAGGACGGGTCGCACTTCAACAAGTGGAACGGCACCTCCCGGTGATGGTTGACGACGGCCTTTTTTCCAATCCAGTCAAGCGTTGGCATCTCGAATGTCTTTCCACCGCGCAGGCGCCCCATCCCGCGGTCAACGTACGTTCCACGTAGCGCCGACAACGACGAGAGGCGGGGTGCGCATATTCGATACTCCAATAAACGTAACGACCGAAACGGTTTGCGGCAACCACGGGGGCTGGCCCGCCGCTTGCCCTGGACGCGCCTCCAAGGGCCGCGATAGGCGGCGGGCCTCGTATCAGATCTTGGCACGATGGTCAGATGTGCTTTCGCCTGCCATTCTTGCCCACGGCGAACTCTGTCACCTCGTATAATAGAACAACTGACGCGAACGGGCTACGGAATGCTGCTGTGCTACACGCTGCAGCAGATTGAGCAGTTCCGCAGTTTGGGGGAGGAGTTTGTCATGCAGCACGCGGACACGGAATACATGGGCGAGTTGGAAGAGGAACTGCAGACGGCGGTACTGGAGGCGATTCCCGTCGAAAGGCGCTTGCGGGGGCTGTCGCCGAAGGATGTGCTTGGGCGTTTTTCGCCCAGGGAAGTCCTTCGGCGATTCACGCCCGAGGAGCTTGCGGGTGGGTTGAGCGATGAGCAGGCCGAGCGGCTTCGAGAACTGCTCGGACAGAAGAAGGGGAAGTGACGGTCGGCCAACGATCGAAGCTACCGTCAGCTGGCTAACATCGCCATCATGACCGCAGATGGTCTGCGAGAACCGCAAACGCACTGCGGCCGATTTCGCACTCATCAAAGACCGCCTGGTCGCGTCTCGGAGATCCGCGCCGAGCTAATCCAGGGCAGCTGGAAGAGACGATTCGTCCGAGACGCCGCCTCCCAGCAGCGTGATGTTCTTCCAGTACACCTGGCGCGGAGGCGATACGGTGCCGTCGACGACGACTTCGGCGCGAGCCGTGCGTCCGGTGTCGCTTCGGCGGGCCACGAGTTGCGCGCGGAACACGTCGCCACCGCCGGTCACGTAGGGCCAGAGAGCTTTCATGGCGGCCCGATCCACCAGGTTCTCGGTCAACAGCCACAGCGCATTCCGGTTGGCAAGATCAGAGGCGTCCGCGACCGTCTCCCGCAACGACAGAATCCGATCGACCACGGCCGCGTCGAGACCGGGCACGCCCAGCAGTACGCAACGTGGCGCCTCGTTGATGTTCACTCGCCCATAGAGCACGGGCTGATCCGTCGTCGTGGTCAGATCGACCAGACGCGGCAACGCTTCGGGGACCGCCCGGGCATTGTCATCCAACGGACAGAACAGGACGGTCTGTGGCTCATCCTCTGGGAAATCCAGCTCGTCCTGGACGGCATCCAACTCGTCCTCCGAGGCATCCGGCTCGATCTTTGCAGCACTCGATTTGGCCGGCAAGGCGACCGCAGCGCCGATCAGATCCAGGACACACTCGATGTCGTACTTGGCCGGCAGCGACAGGTCCACCTGCGTATCGTCCTTGCGATTCGGCAATTTTCGCGGCATCCGGCCGCGCTCCTTGGCGGCACGCGCCCACGGGTCTTTCTTCGCCGGCCTTTCGGCTAGGGCCTCGTCCGCCGGCCCGAACTGCCGATAGGCGACCACGAAATCGGCCCACGGCTGTTCCACGGCTTCCGTCAATTGTGCGTGCAACTTCGACAGGTCCCGTTCATTGAGGTTGATCCGCGGTTTCCCGTCCGCGGTCGTGTTCCGTTCTGCGCTGTACACGGTGAGCAGACGGCCCCAAGGCAGATCGGTCTGGCGGCCCGCGGCCAAGCCGTTTGAAACCGTTTGGGACGCGCCGGAGTCGAAGGGGAGATCGAAGTCGGCGTCTGCGCCGAGAAGGCTCTGGCGGCCTACGTCGCGGATCAGTAACAGTTCCTCCAGCAACGCGGGCACGCCGTTGCGCGGTTCGTAGGGCAGTCCCTGACCGGCGTAGTACTCCGTCTCGGCGCCGCCGGGACGCGGGTCGCCGTCGACGTCGATCCAGTCCAGGATGGCGGCGGCGGTCGATTCGGTCATGCCCGGCAACTGCAGCAGGGCGGCGGCCGCGCTGTCCGGCACTTGCCGTTCCCACTCGGCCAGCACTCCCAGGTGCAGCCGCGCGGACTCGTTTTCCAGCCCGAACCGCGCCCTTTCCCCCGCCCGGCCGTCCGTGTTCGGCGCAACGATGCTCACCTGCAACGCGCTTTCCGAACCGCCATCCGGGGCCATGTCGAGATTGCCGAACGTCGCCGCGTTGTCTTGCGTGCCGCCGGATTCCTGCCGCAACTGGGCCGACTGGCCGCAGAACGCCTTGAGCAGTTCCACTCCGCTGGCCAGCGCTTCGTCCAACTGCAACTGGTCGCCCTGCCGATGCACGGCCTTGTTCTCCAGCGACAAGCTGACCACGAAACTCAGCCCGGCCAGCGAGATCATCACGATGACGATCATGACGACGAACACGATGAAACCGCGACGCCGTAGCATGGCTCTCCTGAGCCGTGCTGTTGGCCGCGCATGTCCACCGAGATTTGCACGGCTCAGGAGTGCCATGCTACGGGGATCTGTACGGCTCTGGAGAGCCATGCTACGGGGTTGAATTTCGCGTTGGGTCGAAGCGGTGTTCATCGCGATCCCGTCCTGATCCAATCTTCGGGCAGCGGAGCGGGCTCGGCCGGTCGCGCGCGGCGAGTCGGGGCGCTGCGTCGCACCGGGGGGCGAACGAGCCGCTGTGTGTCCGGTTCCGGTTCGATCGCCGGCGGCCGATAGTTGGGCGAGCCGGGCAGGTCGACGATCAACTGGTAGGTGACGCCGGCGACCGGCGAGCCTGCCGGCTCCAGGCCGGGTTCGGCGGCGGACAAACCACCGTCCCTTGCGTCCGCGGCGTCGAAGGCCGGCTCGTCCGGGCCGCGGATCTCGGCCCCCGCCCGGCGACCGGCGGCCGGGAGGGTCGAGTCGGCCAGTTGCAATTGAATCTCGACCGCCGCCGGCAACGATTTGCGGTCCAGGCTGTTCCAGGAATCCACCCAGCCGCGGCCGTCGAAATAACGAAATCGCAGGGAGACGACTTCCGGAACTTCGAGGCGGGTGTCGTCGACGGCCGATTTCGGATCGACGTCACGATCCGCCTGGCCGGCAGGTGAATCGGTGCCGGCATCGGCCAGACCAAGCGATCCGTCTGCTTCACTGCCTGAGATGCCAGCGTCTTCGAGCGGCGTTTCGAAATCCAGCTCAGTCCGCACCAAACCCTGCTGGTCCAGCTTCGACAACTCGTCGCCGGCACTCGGTTCGAAGAACGCATAGTGTACGGTGCGCAGTTCCGGCACGCGCGCTGCCGGCGCCTCGTCCGACCTTCGACCTGTCCGCCCCACCGGGACGAGGTTCGCCTGTTGGGGAGTGATCTGCAGCACGTCAAAGCGCAACTCGCGGGACGAGCCGTAAAGCCCGAACCGGCGGCGCTGCCCCGTGCCGGACGCCTCGCGAGCGGTCCCCGGCAGCGGGTCCTGGATCGCACTGCGCAGGTCCTCGGCCATTTGCTCCAGCAGGGCGCGGCACAGTTGCGCCCGTTCGACCTGCTGCTGGCCCTTGTCGAACAGTTCGCCAAAGGTGCTCATCAACATCCACAAGGCTGCCAGCAGCACGCTGCACAGCGCAGTTGCCAGCAGCATCTCGACCAGCGTGAACCCCCGGTCGCGACGCCCTCGGACGCGGCGCAGATGCAGCTTGTGGCTCACGAGATGTTCCATCGCTCACGATCCTTCGGCGGCGGCCAGGCTGCGGTCGGACGCATGGACCCAGCGGGTCAAAGAAAACGACTTGCCCCCGCCGCCCGTCGGCGATTCCAGCTCCTCCGCCGGGATGCGGGCGACGGTCACCGTGACGGACGACAGGCCGAGGCGTCCTAGCGGCTCGACCTCGACTTTGCAGCACCAGCCGGGCAAGTCGGGCATGTCGCCGGCCGGCTGCGATTCCAGCGGAGCGGCTCCAGCCAGGATCTCGTTCAGTCGGCTGCGCGCCAGCAGTTGGGCGGCCGTCAGTTGCTCGGCATCGCGAGCGTGGCGGCGTCCGACCGAAGCCAGTTCTCCCAGAACGATCAAACAGGCCAGCAGGATGCCGGTGGCCAACATCACTTCCAGCAGCGAAAACGCGGCGCGATGCCGAGCGTGCCCGGAACCCCGGCTTCTGCGGGCAAGCCGGGCTTCCTGTCCATCGTCGCTTGGTGATCGCCCAACGGTCATAACGCAACCTCCGGCAGGGGCTGGGGCGCGGCCGCCTCCGGCGCCGGCAGACTTTCGACCTGGGAAATCTGCACCGTGCCCGTCAACCCGCGCACGTCGAGTTCGATGCGATACGTGTCGTTGATCAGCGCGATCCGCGCATTTCGGGTCCGGCCGTTGGCGTAAAAGACCAGCGGGGCGGTCCAGGTGCCGCGATCCGGCTGCTCGCCGGCGGCTGCCGGCGGTGCGGCTTGCCGGTCCGTCGACGGATCAACGAACCGCACGCCACGAGGCAGCGATTGCGGCTCCGTCGACGCGTCCCCCGCCGTGCTGCCGGCGTCGAACTGGTCGGGCTCCGCAACGCCCAACTCCTCACTTGCCCGGTGCAAAGGCGCGGACAGTTCCTGCCCTCGCCGAACCTCGTATTGTCCGCCTTCGGGCTGGTAACGGAACACAACCGGCCTTCCCGAATCGATTGCGGCCAATCGCGCTTCCAGCAACGTCACTCGCAGTTGCCGAGCAGCGGTCCGCAACTCGCTCTTGGCGGACAGTTTCCGCAGCGATGGGAGACTGAGCGTCAGGACCACGGCCAGCAAGGCGACGACGATCAGCAATTCCATCAGGGTAAACGCGGCCGCCGCAGGGAACCGGCGCGGGGCCGGCGAGTTCCGGCCGCTGGCACGTCTCGCGAGGGTAAAGCGGAAGCGGGCCACCCGAACACCATCGTCAAGTGAAAGTCGGAGTACGCTCTGCGGCAAGTCACGTAGCAACGCGGTCCACCATAACTTCCCGCTCCTCCAGAAAAAAGCCCGCGCAGCCGACAGAAAAATGGGGTCACAGAAAGATGAGGAACGGAGAGCGTCAGGAAAACTAGTGTCAACCTGCGCTTCGACCTGGCTTAGCCTTTCATTTTTCTGTCACTCCATCTTTCTGTCAGCTCTCCTTATTTCTCTTGTAGCTATTCCATAGGTGTGAGATTCGGGAAGTTACTTCGGCCATCGTTGCTAGGGCACCCTGCCGCCGCCGGGTGCGGGAGGTCCTGCGGGGCCGCCACCACTGGGAGCGGGGGGGCCGCTGGGCAGCTTGACATCGACGTCGATATCGAGGTTCTCTCTCGGTTGCCCCCCGGCTCCCGCTTCTCCGCCGCCCGCGACCGTCCAGCTACAGATGTCATCCTCCGTGTTGTCCTCGCCGTCCGGGCCAAAGGACCAGATGTCGGGCATGTCCGAGCTGCCCCGCTCCGGCGGGTATGCATATTGCCAGTCGCGATTCCACGGGTCCAGGCCGATCGTATCCTTATTCACGTAGGGCCCATTCCAGCCGGCGACCGACCCCGCCGACCCTTCCGCCCCAGTTCCCCCGTCGGCAGGCGCCGCCAGCAGGGCTTGCAGTCCTTGCTCCGTGGTGGGAAAGCACTTGGTGTCCATGTAATAGTTTTCCAAGGCCCCGCGAAACAACCCGATTTGGGTTTGCGCTGCCTGAATATCTGCCTTCTTGCGAGCGCCCATGAAGCGGGGCACGACCATCGCCACCAACATCACCAGGATGGCCAGCACGATCAACATTTCGGTCAAGGTGAACCCGGCACGGCGGGCCCGACGGCGGTGAATGATCTTCATCTCTTGGTCCTCCATTTTCCTGCCTGCCCGCTCATGAATTTGGGGGCCTTCGAATTTCGGCTTCCGGAAGAAGCCGAGCTTCTTTCCCCGAGCGGCCATTTTACCCCATCATCGTCATCGTGTCGAATACCGGCAGCAGCAGCGCCACCAGCACGAACCCGATCAGCACTCCCATGACCAGCAGCATCGCCGGTTCGGCCATCCGGACGACCATGTCGATCTGCCGGGCCGTGCGGCGGTCGATGCCGTCGGCGATGCCCACCAGCACCTGGTCCAGGTTGTTCGCTTGCTCCGCTACGTGAATCATCGCCATCACGGGCTTGGGAATCAATCCGCAGGCGGCCAACGGCGCCGACAGTGTCTCGCCGGCCGACACGTTTTCCGCCGACTCGCGAATGGCCCGCGCCAGGACGCGGTTGCCGGCCGAATCGCTGCTGATCTCCAGCGATTTCAGCAGCGGCACCCCGTTCCTCAGCAAGGTGCCCAAAATACGGCAGAAACGCGACACGGCATAGCTGTGAAACACGGGCCCGGCCAGCGGAATTCTCAGTTTCCAGCGGTCCACCCACAGGCGGCCGCGCTCGCTCTGGGCCAGGCGCCGCAGCCAGAACGCCAAGCCGGCCACGGCCGCCGCCACCAGCACGCCGTAGCGGCCCAGGAAATCGCTCATGCCCAGCAGAACCACCGTCGGCAGCGGCAATCCCCCCGCGTCCTGTTCCAGCCGCGCGAACAACTCGGCGAATTTCGGCACAAACACCACAATCAACACGGTGGTGATGACCACTCCCAACGACGCCAGGAAAACCGGGTAGATCATCGCTCCGCTGACGCGGGATTTGAGTTCCTGCTGCTGTTCCAGGAAGTCGGCCGTGCGCTTCAGGGCATCTTCCAGGAAAGCGCCTTCCGCGCCGGCGCGCACCATGCTCACCGCCAATTCGCCGAACACCGCCAGGTGCTTGCTCATGGCCTCGTCCAACGGCGTGCCCTCGGCCACCTGGTCGCGGACATCCGAGAGGACGTCGGCCAAGCCCGGATGCGGGCATTGGGCCGAAAGGATGCTCAGCGCCTCCAACAGGGGAACGCCGTTCTGCAGCAGGTCGGCCAATTGGGCCAGGTTCGAAACCAGCACCGTCGTCTTCACGCGCCGCTGCAGACTCCACGGCGCGCGGCGCTTTTCCGCCACGTGCAGCGGAAACAGCTCACGCTCCGCCAGGGTGGCGAGCGTCTCGCGCTTGCTGGCCGCCGTGATCGTGCCCATCACGTCTTCGCCGGCCAGTGTTCGAGCCGTGTAGGTGAACTGAGGCATGACGCTAATCGACCTTGGTGACCCGCAGGACCTCCTCGATGGTCGTCTGCCCGCGGCAGACCTTCCGCCAGCCGTCCTGCCGCAGCGTCCGCATGCCGGCTTGCACCGCCGCCCGTTTGATCAGATTCGTGGGCGTCCTTTCGGCCGCCAAGCGGCGGATCTCGTCGTTGGTCGCCAGCAACTCATAAATGCCCGTGCGCCCGCGGTAGCCCGTCCCGCGGCATTGCCGGCAGCCGACCGCCCTGTAAATCGCCCCCCCGTCCTTGCGGGACTCCTCTCGCGGAAAATCTTCGGGCACGTCCTCCGGGCGCGGGACGTACGACTCGCAGCATTCAGAACACAGCGTCCGCACCAGTCGCTGAGCCAGGATTCCTTCCACCGTGCTGCAGACCAGGAAGGGTTCGACCCCCATATCCGACAGCCGCATGAACGCTCCCGCGGCATCGTTGGTGTGCAGCGTGCTGAACACGAGATGGCCGGTCAGCGAAGCCTGCACTGCGTTCTCGGCGGTCTCCAAGTCGCGGATTTCGCCCACCAGCACCACGTCGGGATCGTGCCGCAGGATGCTCCTCAAGCTGGCCGCAAAGGTCAGCCCGACTTTCGTGTGCACCTGGATCTGGTTGATCCCGTCCAGTTGATACTCGATCGGGTCCTCCGTGGTGATGATCTTGGTCTTTTCGTCCTTCAGTTCGTTCAGTGCGCTGTACAGCGTCGTCGTCTTGCCGGAACCGGTGGGCCCGGTGACCAGGATGATTCCGTGGGGCTGCTTGATCAGGCGCTGGAAGTGCTGGTACACGTCCCGGCTCATGCCCACACCGCGAAGCGAGAAATTCATCCGGTCCTTGTCCAGAATCCGCATCACGATGCCTTCGCCGTGCAGCATGGGGATCATCGACACGCGGATGTCGATTTCGCGTCCCGACACGCGAAGCTTGATGCGTCCGTCCTGGGGCACCCGTTTCTCCGCGATGTTCAGCCGCGCCATGATCTTCAGGCGGCTGATGATCGCGGCTTGGAAGCGATGGATCTGCGGCGGCGCAGGCTGGGTCTGCAGCACGCCGTCGATCCGATAGCGGATCTTCAAACCGCCGGCCTGGGCTTCCAAGTGGATGTCGCTGGCCCGAGCCTCGATGGCCTCCACCAGGATCTCGTTCACCAGCCGCACGACGGAAGCTTCTTGAGCCGCCTCGGACGCTTCCGAACGGTCCCACTCCGGCTCGTCCAGCACCTCGATGCGGCTGTCCTGCTCCGCGCGGATCGCCATCAGATCGTCGATCGTCTCCGCGCCGACGCCCAAGTGCAGCTTGACCAGACGCGCCAGTTCGTCGGCCAGGGCGATCACCGGGACGACACTTTCCGGCACCGCCGCGCCGACCGCGTCCAGCGCCGTCAGATCGAAGGGGTTGCTGGTCGCCACGATCAGCGAACCCTCGCGGTACTCCAGCGGAAACACGCTGTAGCGGTGAATCAACCGGAGCGGAAAACGGCGCAGCACATTGGGGTCAATGGCGGCCATCGACAAGTCGACGTAATCCATGCCCAGTGCCACGCCCACGGCCCGCATCAGGTCTTCGGCCGAGGCGTACTCCAACTCCAGCGTCAGCGCATCCAGGCAGCCATCGCTGGCCAGACACTGGCGCACCATCTCCAACTCGTCGGGGCTGAGTCTTGTCCCAGCCTCATAAGTCTTGGCAACAATCATCAGTCCGTTGGTCTGTACACGCTAGGAAGGTTGGCAAGGAAGGACATTCGCCGTTCCATCTCGCGGCACCAGATGCCATCCGGGCATCCGTTCTACCCTTCGCACGTTTGAAGCAAATCGAGCGCCGGTTCCAGGCTAGCAACCTCCAACCGGCGTAAATCTCAGGCGTGTAGCGGCAAGGCAGGGGTAACCAAACAAAGGCAGTACATTAGTCAAAGTCACTCCACTTCAACATCCCGTATTTTATTGAGCCTGAAAACTGTGTCAACTGCGAGAATGGCCTATCCCGGCGCAATCTTGTGCGGAAAAAAACTTTTTTCCCAGAGGAAGAAAACGGCCTAATTCCTCCTTATGGCCGGGATTCGCATACGTTGGATTGATGTGACCCTGGAGTCCCGCTGATTGCACGCCAGGCCCTTCTCGCTGGTTCGCAACACTTGACTCGACATCCCTTTGCGCCACGATCGATGAACTCGGCGGCGAGCACGATCTACCGCCCATCCAGCGCTTCGCGGCATTCAGTTCGAGTACACCCGCAACGGTACCTTATGCTTGATTGGGAACTAGCATGTGGTACTTGGACAAATGATCACGCTGACAATCCGCCCGACCCGGACGGAGGAAGATGCCTTGTCGTGGCCGCCTCTGCCGGCCTGGACCTGCAGCACGGGCTGGGCTCGTTCGCCACTGCACAGCACGACGAGTAGATTCGAGATCAAGGCATCGCGATCGGCCTCGTTGACCTCCAATCCGGCCGCCTTGAGTTGCTCCACGGCGTCGTGGACGATCCCGACCGCTCCCTGGACAATCGTCTTGCGGGCGTCGATCAGCGCCAAGGCTTGCTGCCGCATCAGCATGGCCTGGGCGATCTCGGGCGCGTACGTCAGGTCGTTCAGGCGGACGCCCAGCACGCGGATGCCGGCCGGATTGACAGCCTCCTACAACTCGGCGATGAACTTGTCCGTAACCGCCTCGCTCTCCTTCTTCAGGCAGGGCTTGGTCTCGTCGGCGGATTCGTAGGGGAACTTCGACGCCACTCGCTTGACGACCGCCCCGGCCTGGTCCTCGATGGACTGCTTGTAGTTCTCGACGTGCAGAGCGGCCCGGATATCGTAGACGTGTCGGTCCGCGACGCGGTTCCGCTCGGGGAGCGAGCGGCCTACGGTGATGGGCTTCGCGACCCGAACGTGCGTGACACGATCCACCGCGCGCCAAACGCCGCCGCCAGGCAGACCACGGGCATCAGCGGGGCGCGCATCCGCAGATTGCTCCAGTACACGGCGTGCATGAGCGTGAAACTCAGGCACAGCAGGAGCCCCCAAAGCCAAGGCGGATGCCACCACCGGCGTCCCAGCAATCCTGCGCCGAGCAGCGCCAGCGCAGAAACCACAACGTACCAGACGCCGACCGCATATCGGGCGAAACGCTTAGCAGCCGATTCGCTGGATTCGACTTGGTGG
>Ga0302238_1003030_pt1 | contig 11066 bp, 15 predicted proteins | sample AAG_UR_Asn_MG_FD_193527 | JGI IMG/M metagenome (GOLD analysis project Ga0302238, IMG submission 193527) | Enriched activated sludge microbial communities from anaerobic digester in WTTP, New Holstein, Wisconsin, United States - AAG_UR_Asn | ecosystem: Engineered > Bioreactor > Anaerobic >...
ACTCGGACTATTCGGACCATTAGGACTCGGACTATTCGGACCATTAGGACTCGGACTATTCGGACCATTAGGACTCGGACTATTCGGACCTTTCGGACTCGGACCTTTCGGACCTTTCGGACTCGGACTATTCGGACTATTTGGACTATGAGTATTTGGACTGGTTGGGGGCAGATTTGTACGGTGCCGCCGGGCCGCTACTCCTCGGAATCATCCTCCTTTTCGTGGATGCTCTTTGCTGCATCCAGGGCTAGCTGGGCATCCTCGGTGGCGGTGGCCAGGAAGGCCCAGTGGACCTCTAAGTCCGTTCTGCCTGTGTGCTCCACAATCCATCGGGACAGCGCCCTGTTGACGGCCTCGGCGCTCCAGGCCGGCTTGGTCTCTGGTGGCCGTCCCCATTCCCACTTTGATTCGCTGGCCGGCTCATATGCCAACTCCGGGGCCAAGTCGTAGGGCTCCAATAGGACGAAGATGTCGTCTCCCATGGTCAAGCCCTCCTCAGCCAGCGCTGCGGCCAGCGCTTCCGGGTCGTTCAACTCGAAGATCCAGTTGTGCGGGAACTCCCGTTGCAGGTCCACCAACTGGATATCAATCCAGCTCACCTCCCGGCGCCACTCCCCACCCCACTTGTTTGCCCACCTCACCGTTGAACCTGGCGGCAACCCCTTCACCCACTCGAACACTGCATTCTTCATACGCTCCTGGTAGAGCGCCCACTCTTCAGAATCCATCGATACTCTCCCGTGCTGCCCAAGCCTCGCCGGACATCAGCATGGTGTTACCCGAAACTCCGTCAGTTTGCAGCGCATTTTTTGCCGAGTTGACTTGGCGTGCGGTATGACGCAGTGTCATTCCGTGGAGGTGGAAGATGGCTCGCTCAAAGGTGGCTGTTACCATGGACGCTTCGGTACTGGCTGAGCTGGACTGCTTGGTGAAGCGGCGGTTGTTCGCCAACCGAAGCCTGGCAGTGGAGGCAGCGGTCAGAGAGAAACTGGAGCGTATGTTCAAGCGTCGACTGGCCGAGGAGTGCGCCAAGCTCGACCGGGCCGAGGAACAGCTCCTTGCAGAATGTGGCATGGCTGCCGCTGTTTCGACCTGGCCTGAATACTAAGGAGATCGTTGGCGGGTAACTCAGCAAAATGTCGATTGTCGTTCGGCCTTCCGGCACCAAAATCGGTCAGTTGACACGCCGTTTTCTACCAAATCCGGTCAGCTAACACACAGAATTCACGGACAAGCCCCAAAGGACACCGGTCAGAGTTGAAACGGCCAGGTCTGTATAGCATCCTTGCCAAGGTGCATCTGGACATCTTCCAAAGGAGCACATCGTGGATGCAAAGAGAGGTCGTCAGGAGGTCCGGAACCCAGAGCGCCCTTCGGTTTTGCGAACCGAGCCGGGTGGCGATGGGAGAGCCAAATCAATTGGTGCCGCAGCGCGACGGTGCGTGGGCCGACTTCTCTGGGCCCTTCGGCTGGTGCCGCTGGTTTCAGGGTTAGCAGCGGTGGCGATGTTCACCGGTTGTGGCACTACCACCACACAGCGCCTGGGACTGCCTCCGCTGCAAACGGTCGCCAAGGTCGATCTGTCACGATACACCGGCACATGGTTCGATATCGCCAGCTACCCTCAGCGGTTCCAGAAGGGCTGCACGGGTACGACGGCCACCTACTCTCTTCGTGACGATGGCCAGATCAGCGTGGTCAACCGGTGCCGAAAGGGCTCATTGGATGGGGAAGAAGACGTTGCAGAAGGGCGAGCCCGAGTCGTCGACACAACCACCAACGCCAAGCTCGAGGTTACCTTCTTCTGGCCCTTCTGGGGCGACTACTGGATCATCGACCTGGGAGAGAACTACGAATACGCCGTAGTCGGCCATCCGGGCCGGGATTACCTCTGGATACTCAGCCGCACCCCCACCATGGACCAGGCCGTGTACCAGGGCATCATCGACAGGTTGCAGGCCCAGGGCTACGACCCCGACAGGCTTGAGAAGGTGCAGCATGCCCCCCCACCCTCGGCTACACCCTGAGCGGGCAACTGGCCTGGGAGTGATGGGGGAGTCCTACCCAGCGCTGCCACTGAGCTGGCGAACTGCCCGACTCACAGCAGCCCAAGCATTTCGCCCCGTGAACGAAGGATGGCCAGGTAACCCTCCCTCAGCTTGGCGTTGAGAAAGGAGAGTTCTACCAGTGCAACCATGGCCGGCAGTGAGCGCTTGAATTCGTCCAGGATGGTGGCGATTGCCTTGGGTGGCAGCTCCAGTCGCTGGCTGGCCCAATAGTCCAACAGGTCGGCCCTCGTAATCCGCCGACGCTTGCCACGCAACGGCAACGCCAACTCCTCGGCACCGCTGGGCAGGACTAACGTCGTGTTCAGTAGGTCGTACGCCGGGGACAGACCCACCTTGCCGGCGTCGGTCAGCAGTGAGAAGTTCTTAATGTGCATATCTTCATTTCCCGTAAGGAAACAAAACAGCGAAATCCGAAACAACTTAAGTCTGTCAACCATTGGGAAAGTACAGTTGGCGTCAATGATCTTGACCAACTTCTCCATCGAGAAGTCGTACTTGGTGCTCCGCTTGCCGCCGGAGAGCTGCCCGAAGTCCTCCACAGCCACTCGCTGCGTGCGCCCCCTGCGGTCGAACCGGCGCACGAAGTAGGTCAGAGAACCGTCGACGCACCAGACCAGACCGTGAAAAGGCACCTCTATCCCAACCAGCGCTGCCAAGCGCATGGTCAGAGCCTCGTTCTCTGGCAACGAAGGATACGCCGGGTGCTGCGGCTTAAGAATGTAGCGCCCATCAGAATCGACCAAGACGAAACCGTTTGCCGCCGGAAGGAGAACCGCGCTCAGCTTAGGCTGGACCCCCTGCACCGACATCTTGGCGGCCCTTGCCGCTGCCTCATGAAGCTGCTCCGCTGCGGAATAGGGCAGGTCGACCATCTCCTTCAGTGAGGGTGATAGCAGACGAAGGCCTCTGGCCGAGTACCTGGTGGAGCACTCCTGGTAGGTGATTGGGCAGCGGTTCATGGTGCGGCCTCGACTGTGACAGCTCCAACCATGTCCCCACCCACGGCCACCAGTTGACCGAACATGTCATCTCGGTCCAGCTTCTGTAGCCTCAGCAGGGCCTCCAACTGGTATCCCTCTGGCAACAAGCCGTCGAAGAATGGCGGGAACGACGAATACTCGTATCTCCGCTGCGTGGTAGGCATCGTCAACGAGACCGGCGGACCGTCGTAGCCCTCCAGATACTCGAAAAGGTAGCCAGCCCCATCACCCAGTTCGGTCAGCAGCCCCGACAGCCTACCGTGTACCAAGACCATGGCCTTACGCATCGTCCCCTCCGACATCCTCCTCGGACATGCTCCTGGTGGCATTGAAGGCATCCATCAACGGGCCACTCCATTGGGCTCTGATGTTCAAAGCCCTGAGTACCCGTGCAAGCGTGTTCAACCTGACCGAGGCCTTACCATTCTCGATATCGAAGATCAGCGTCTTCCCCACCCCCGCCAAGTCCGCCAACTGCAACCGGCTGAGCCCCGCTGCCTTTCTGTGGAACTTGACCATGGCCCCAATGTGCCCACCACTCAGCATGAGACCTCCAAAGCCGAAAAGCGGCGCCATTAGCCGCTATAACGGTAAATATCTCCCATCAGGCCAACGATGTCAAGTGTGCCCACTTCCCATTAGTCTTGCCTCGGTGGCGCTTTGGTTCGTGCTCCTGGCTCATGAGCAATCCACGACTGACCTGTGCTGCAAGGCTCTGAGAGAGTCGCACCGCTGAATAGCAAAAGAACCTCCAGACAGCGCTACCTTGCCAGGAAACTCAGGCCCCGAATGGTCCCCAACAAGGACATTTGCCTCTAAAGCGGTAATTTGGGCCTATTTAGCATCATCGCCGAGGCAAACAAGCCGCCCTTCAGCCATCAGTTGCCGCCATCACGGCAACATAAGCGATCCTCTTTTGATTAGCTTACTTGGCGGAATTGTCCCCAGATTTCCTTCGGCCACCCTAAAGGCCCGCCAGCGGTATTCGGTGCGTAACGGCAGATCTCTGGCGTAGCATCCAGGCTCCGATTGAGTTACAAACCTTGGCGTCCGGTTGGGCAGGAATCACGTTTGGGGAGAATCAATGCGCATACACATGCTGGGCGGAGGCAACGAGGTTGGGGCCTCCATGTCCCTGGTGGAGGTTGGCCAGACACGGCTGGTGGTGGACTGCGGGATTCGTATGGGCTCGTCGGGGTCGGCGCTGCCTGATCTGGCCGGTATTGGTGACAAGCCTGTAGATGCCATCGTACTTACCCACGCCCACCTGGACCACTGCGGTGCCATGCCCCTGCTGCACAGCGCCATGACCAAGGTGCCAATATACTGCACGCCCGCTACCAAAGAACTCGTGCGGGTGATGCTGGGTGACGCCTTGAGGGTCATGGACCAGAAGCTGGCCCAAGAGCAGGAACTGCCGCTCTACCCCCCCGAGGCGGTGCAATCCATGCTCTCGGCCATGATTACCGTGCCCTTCGGAGCAACTGTACGGGTCGGCCCTCAGGAAGAAACCTCCATCAGATTCATGCCCGCCGGCCACATCATGGGCGCTGCCATGGTCGCCCTCTGGTGCCGATCCGAGAAGATCCTGTTCACCGGCGACGTAAGCCTCGATGAACAGATGACCGTGCTGGGCATGGTTCCCCCCGCCGAATCCTTCAACTGCGTGGTCACCGAATCGACCTACGGCGGCAGGCTGCACAGCGACCGCCAGACCGAGGTCAACCGCTTCCTGGCCAAGGCGCAAGAGGTGGTGGGGCGAGGCGGCAAGATGCTGGTCCCGGCCTTTGCCCTGGGGCGCTCGCAAGAGCTGCTGCTCATACTGATTCACGCCATGCAGAAGAGCGGACTGCCGCCCGTTCCCGTGTGGGCCGATGGCCTCGTTCGAGAGGTGTGTGGCAGCTACAACAGGTACTCTGGTGAGTTGCCTCGCTTCGCCCGCAAGCTCAGTGAGAAACACGGAAACCCCTTCTTCGGGCCGTCGCCCTACGTTCAGCCCGTGACGGGCGGCACGGCCCAGCGGGACGAGATCCTCTCGGGGCCTCCGTGCATCATCGTCTCAAGCTCGGGCATGCTGACGGGCGGTCCCTCGCAGTACTTTGCACGCAAGCTGGCCCTGGACGAAGCCAATTGCATCTCGCTCACGGGCTACCAGGACGAGGAGTCCCCAGGCCGGCGCCTTCAAGAGATGGCCCAGGGCCAAAGCCGAACATTGATGGTGCAGGGAGGCAGCGTTGAGGTGGCTTGCGAGATAACGACGTACGGTTTGAGCGCCCACGCCGACGGGAATCAGTTGCTGCAGTTGATTCGCAGAACGGCTCCTGAACATGTGGTGCTGGTGCACGGAGACCAGGAGGCCCGAATGTGGCTTGCGCAGAGAGTCGAAGGCGCCTCTGTGCATGTGCCGGTGAACGGCGAAGTGCTTGATCTGCGGCCGGGCGCCGCTCGGCGAATTGGACCACCACCAAAGCCCCTGAGCAACGGCCGGCCGCTAACTGTGGAGGCCCTGGCAGAGGTGGCAGCCGTGCTCCGGCGTGAGCGGCTGGAGAACCGCCCCATTCCCATGAGCCTGATCCTGGATCGCTGGTTTGGGCCGGGCAATTGGGGCGAACAGGAACTTACACACCTGCCGCTGCTGCTGGACCAGGCCCTGGACTTCAAGAACCCCGAGCTGAGGCGGCCGGACCTGTGGCTGGTACTGCCGGATTCCGTTGCGTCGCAGCTAAAGCAGCAGGCCCTGGGGCCATGGCCTCAGGCCAGGGTGAGTGCCAGGGTAGAGCAACTTCTACCGCCGGGGTCGGGGCTGCGCAGGGCTGCGCTCTATTTCGACAAGAACCACTGCGTGCTCCATTTCGACCTTCCCAGAGTGGCGGCCAGGCAGTTCACAGAGCTGATGCAGAAGCTGGAGGAGGAGACCAAGTGGACCTTCGCCATGGACCACAATCCCAACCAGGCCGAGGTGCTGCGCCGTGTGACGGTCATTGTTCAAGAGGTAACCACGGTGGTCAAGGCAGGGCTGGACTTGGGCCAAGGTGCCGTGAAGTGCAAGGTTGACCCAATGCCACCAGAGGACCAGATTCAGCCGCTGGAAGAGGCGGTGATGGAGCAGACCGGATACAAGCTCTTCCTGGACCACAAGCCCGGAGCAGCATCGACGGTGGGCAGGACGCTCTCACGCCACGGCCCCATGGAGATCAACGCCTGTTATGCCATCATAAAAGAGTCGCTGTCAGGCACCATTACGCCGGTGCTGAAGGCCAGCCTCAAGAGTGACCATGTGGGCTCCTTTGTTGAGGTGAGGTTCATCACCCCCGAGGCCGGCCAGCGTCTGGCCTCGCAGTTGGAGGAGTTGTCCGACCAGATTGGGCGCCGCATCCAGGTGGGTACCAGCTATGCCCCTCAGGAGTTGCAGCAGGCGGCCATCTCCTGCCTCCCGGCCGACGCCCCCTGTGCGGGTTTGCCAAGCGTCCTGCCCCATATCAAATCTGTGAAAGTGGTGATTGCAGCGACGCTCGACCAGTCGATAATCGAGAAGGCGCAAGAGCGCTTTCGGGAGCTGACGGCGTGGAGCCTGGTGGTGGGCTGAGGGCGGCGGAAAGCGGGCACCCGGTCACAGCGAAGAGCCCCTCAACAGCCCCTCTGCCAGACCTATCGAATTGGCCGAAACGTCCCCGGGGCCACGAACTCCAGCGTGATGCCCACGGCATCGCCGCACCCCTGGCCAAGCAAGCACACCGTGAAGCGGTCACGAAGAGCGACAGTTGCAGGAGATTCGTGAGCGATGGTCATGGTGTGATTCTCCGGTTCAGAAGGAGATTGTGAGGATATTCGCCGGTCAATCGAACTAAGCGACGGCGTCTACTCGGATGTACTGCCCATCCCAATGCACTGAGTCAAGGATTGGCCTTGAGCCATCGGGGTTCTGCCACTCAGCATGGCCGCAAGGGATTGGCTCAATTCTGACGTCAATCTCCGCTGCCACCTGCCACAGCACCACTTGCAGTGACCGAGTTCTCTCCTGGTCGAAACGGGGTGAGACGACAACCACATCAACATCGCTCTCTTCAGTGGCCTCGTGCCTGGCGTGGGATCCGAAGAGCACTAGAAAGGAGACAGTGATGCCACGGCTCTCCAACGCCCGAGCATACCGCCCCAGCGTGTTCAGCAGTTCCTGCGAAGGCATTTCTGCACCTCCTTCACCCCTTCCAGCAAACGTTTGGCCGCAACCTCGTTGGGAGGGTCGGCCCAACAGTCGGGGTACCGCCCCTCAAGACAGTAGAGATTCACCTCGGCAAGTACAGACACCAAGTCCGGCTCCAGCGCAACACCGGCATCATGGGCCAGTCTGACAAGGTTATGGGTTCGAGGAGCAGGTGCTGTCTGCTGCTCAACATATAGAGCCTTAAGCTCCTTCTCAACAGCCAGATGAAGGAAGAATAGTCCGTGCCTGATGCGATTCTCCGCGATTAGCCTTATAGCAACGTCGAAGTCCTCCGCAGCTCCCATCCGCCAAAAGGCAATATGTTTGGTAAGATCCATCTCTCCCCCTGACAGGCCCATTGTAGCGTTTGGGCCAGCCCATTCAACAGGATTCCCTCCCCCTGTAGTCACCGTATAGTCTTTCCCTGCACACCGCCATTCAAGCCGGCAGGGCTTGTCTATCTGCGGGGTGCCTCGGTGGAGGGGTATCTGTCTCTGGAGCGCTTGGGTGACCGTGGGCTGTTTGTCGTGCTCTGCGCCACTGCGGTGCCCAGAAGCCTGTTGCACACCGTGTCCATTTCGTAAGAGCCGGCACTCCGAAGCAAGTCTAACCACCGTTCAGATATGCGCCTGGGTGTTGGCCAGGAGCTATGCAGCCACGCTACCCCCGCATCAGCAGCACCAACCTCTCTTGCACGTGGGCCAGATGCTCTGCGGGCAGGCGCTGGATGAACTTGGCTTGCCTGGCTTCCCAATCCAGACTTCTGACCTGGTCGGAGAGCACGGCCCCTTCCACGGACAACCCCGCAGGCAGCACCACCTCAAACGGATATCCCTTCACCTTGGATGTCACGGGGCAGCAGAGAGCAAGACCCACTTTGCCGTTGTAGGCCTTTGGCGACACCACCAGAGCTGGCCTGCGACCCGCTTGCTCGTGGCCTGCTTGAGGCGAGAAAGTCAGCCAGATCAGGTCTCCACGGTCCGGGACGTAACGGTCGGCCTGCCCTACCATTCTTCTCTCCCCATTGGCTCTGCTTCATCCATAGCCGGATGCAGATTGCTCTCGTTTATGGCCGACAGCAGCTCATCAAGGGTGGGCCCCGTTTCCGCCACAGGCGTGGCGACAAGCTGCCCGTCCACAATCTGCAGACTCACAACCGAATGGGCGTGGAGACCAAGCGCAGAGGCAAGTTTTGCAGGCACCCGTATGGCCAAGCTGTTTCCCCACCGCTGAACCTTCGCATTCATATCGTAGCCTCCCGCCGGATGTTTCTACTTTGTATATACGGGGCGTTCCCAGGACGGTCAAGAGGTTTGGTGGGACGAACAGGGGGACCACGGACAAGCTTTGGTGGACGAGAGCACCCCCTCGCCGGCTACATCGACACGAGCGACGATGCCACGGCCCTCATCTCCAGCCACTGTTCGTGCTTGAAGTAGCGGCTGGCAAGAGGGATTTGGGGAGAGGATTTGGGGACGCCCGTCCCGGTTCTCCGGCCCGGTTCTCCGTCCTGGTCTGCACTGACTACTGCCCATTTCTCCTGCCTCGCCGAACCGCATCCACTCCGGCCCAAGACAAATAGAGCCCGGCAGCGCAGACTCCCACCAGCACCAGCATGGCCCCCATCAACGCTACATAACTGCCTGCCCCAGGGGCCGCCTCGAACTGGTCTCGCACCTGAGAGGAGAAGTTCTTCAACGCAAACAGCGCCACCAGCCCGCCGGCACCGGCCATCAGCGTCAGCAGCCCCAAGGGCAACGCCCGCCAGCCAAGCCCACGTATGCGTACAGCAAACCCGTTGACCATGAACCCTCCGTCCGCCAGAGCCATACACTACTACTGTCCGGGTTGCACAGAGTTGGCGGCTAGACTGACTCCGTTCACCGCACCCGGTCACGCTGAAGCGCCCCTCAACAGCCCCTCTGCCAGACCTTCGATCTCTTTGCCCATGCACAGCCGCTCCAGCCAGCCCTTCGGGATTCCGGTAGCACCGTAGAAGGCACCGGCAACCTGGCCCGTGATGGCTGCGGTTGTATCGGCGTCGTTGCCGAGGTTGGCTGCGGCAAGAATCGCCGATTCGAAGTTGCTGGTAGTGGCAAAGCACCAGAGGCTGGCCTCCAGGCTCTTCACAACATAGCCGCTGCCCAGAATCTCGCTGACCGGCTTGGTCAGGTAGGCCCCAAGCGCTATCCCCTGCAGCCCCGGGGAGCAGAGGTCTCGGATTCCATGGTTCAGCAGGATTTCTTCTTTGCTGCGACCCTTCAAGGCGCCCAGCAGCACGGCGCCAAACAGCCTGCATGCATCGACGCACTCGGGCGCTCCATGGGTCGTCTTGCTCGACAGCGCTGCTATCTCCAGGGCCAACTGGCCATTGCCGTAGAAGTACATGGGCACGGGTGCCAGCCTCATGATGCTTCCGTTGCCGGCGCTGTTTGGGTCTGTAGAGCCGGCAAAGGGCTCCCCGGTGGAGTGAAAACGTCGCAACGCCTGGAGGGTGGCATTTCCAATATCGAAGCAGCGCCCCGTTGAGCTCAGGTACCCCTCTGCATACCAGCGCCAGTAGCGCTCCATCTGGTCAGCGGCATCGAATCCGCCACGCTCCAGCAGGCTGGTGGCAAGGCACAGAGCCATGGAGGTATCGTCGGTCCACTGGCCTGGCGCCAGCCTGAAGGGCCCTCCACCAACCATGTCCGTAATGGGCCGAAACGTCCCGGGGGCCATGAACTCCAGCGTGGTGCCCACGGCATCGCCGCAGGCCAAGCCAAGCAAACACCCCGTGAAGCGGTCACGAAGAGCGACAGTATCCGGTGATTCGTGCGCAATGGTCATGGTGTGAGTCTCCGGCCCAGAAGGAGCATGTGTTAGTATACGCCGGCCGATCGAACTAAGCAGCGGCGTCCATTAGAATATACTACCATTCTCACGGCAGCCAGGCAAGTATGTGACATGAACCATGCGATAATGCTTATCTTCTGTCTGTCATTGCTCGCCGTCATAAGGCATCTCATGAATAATTCTCTCTAGAGACATTACGACCTCCTCACCCACTGCCCTGGCAGCATCCAGAATGTCCACCAGGTAGTCCCTAACTATCCTCTGCTTACCCCTCACGGATAGGCAACCTCGTCTAATATGCGCTCACCTATGCTGGGCCTAAGCGCAGTCTTGGCGACCAAGTCCACCTTATGGCCTATGATCTCTGTCAAGTAATACTCAAGACGCAAGAATTCAATGAGACTGACCGGCTCGCTGAACTCAACCAAAAGGTCCACATCACTGCGGGCCATCTGTTGGCCCCTCACATAGGACCCGAACAGCCCGATGGCCCTCACCTTGTGCCGCGCTCGGAGCACATCTTCCTGCTGCCTGAGGATGGCCAATATTGTATCTCGATTCAGCATCTCAACTCCTCCGCAAACAATAGCATCATCGGCCCAACAGGCCAACAGCAATCCTCGCCACCCAGGTAACCATCCCCTTAAGGCCCCCTCCCCGTCCCAATAGTCCGAATCGTCCGCGTCCTGAAGGTCCGAATCGTCCGACCCACTGGATCCGGTTCCATGTTCAGGCCGCAACCAGGCTGTTCTGCGCTCAGGTTACCTCCTTCCTGTGATAGTGGTTGAGTAGGTATCTCACAGATTCATCGCCGACAATTTCGAGGTGGACCTTTGCGCCGGGTGGCAAGGCGTAGCGCTCGGCATTTTTTGTCCATGTGCATCGCCGCTGCTGCTTCTCCTCTACGGACGATGCCAGAAGGACTGGGGATGGCGATAGGGGTGGGATGTAGTAAGTAACGTTCATGCTCACGCCGGA
>Ga0302238_1003041_pt1 | contig 11045 bp, 7 predicted proteins | sample AAG_UR_Asn_MG_FD_193527 | JGI IMG/M metagenome (GOLD analysis project Ga0302238, IMG submission 193527) | Enriched activated sludge microbial communities from anaerobic digester in WTTP, New Holstein, Wisconsin, United States - AAG_UR_Asn | ecosystem: Engineered > Bioreactor > Anaerobic >...
CTATTTTGCGGCGGAAATGACTGATGACGAGTTCAGCCAGAAGGAGTCGGGCTCGAAGATATGGAGCGGGGATTCGATCCAAATGTCCCTTGCACCAAGACTCAAAAACGAGATGCCGGACTGGTACGAGTTCGGACTTGCATTGACATCGAAGGGGCCCGAGGTTTGGTGCTGGCTTTCTCCTGACAGCGGCAAGGTGGAAAAGCCACTGGACTGCAAGGTCGCAATCAAAAATGAAAACGGAAAGATCACATATGAATGCGCGATTCCCTGGAGCGAGCTCAAGGAGATTTCCCCGGACTCGAAATATTTCCTCTTCTCCGTGATGCACAACGACAATGATGCCGGCGAGAGGAGGGGCTGGATCGAATGGGCTTCGGGGATCGGGGCCGACAAGAATCCATCTCTTTTCAATACGGTAAAGTTCCAGGAATGATCAATAAGGAAGACAAGTATAAATAATCCGGCGACAAATCCAGACAATTACTGGAAGGAAATGAATACCGTCAATTACTTTTAAGTCGCTAATCAGGTATTATAATAGATCATGAGAATTACAATCCTCCTACATATTGCCTTATTCAGCCTTATGCACTTTTGCTTTGCGGGAGAGCTGGTTGTTGTCGAGTCCGAACGCCAGATTCCGGTCGCTTATCAGGTTGATGTGCTGGTAATAGGCGGAAGCACCGGAGCGGTAAGTGCGGCGGTGGCGGCGGCGGACAAGGGCGCTTCTGTCTTCCTCATGGCTCCGCGTCCGTATCTTGGCGAGGACATCTGCGCATCCCTGCGGATATGGCTTGAGAAGGATGAAACAGCTTCTTCAGGTCTGGCGAAGTCCATTTTCAGCGATGATCGCATTGCCACTCCGATGAAGATAAAGAAGTCTCTTGACCAGGCGCTGATCGATTCAAAAGTGAAGTTCCTATACAGCTGCATGCCCTGCGACGTCCTGAAGGATTCCGGGGGAAAGCCATGCGGAGCGATCATGGTGAACCGAGCCGGACGCCAAGCTGTGATCGCGAAGGTTGTCATTGATGCTACTGACTATGGGCTTGTCGCGCGTCTTGCAGGAGCGAAGTTCACTCCGTATCCATCCGGAAAGCATTCCTTCAGCCGTGTGACGATAGGAGGCGGAAAGGATGTGAAGGACGGGGTGCAGGTGCGGCAGCTGGATTTTTCCTTTCCAGTGGGAAGCGGACAACCTGATAAGAAAGCTGGAGCCGTGTCGCAGCAGGCATTCGTTGTGGAATATCAGTTGAAGATGGATGTTCCTGATGAAAGTTTCCAGTCACTTTCAAAGGCTGAACAGACGGCGCGAGACATGACCAACCTGGGTGATTTCCAATATGGTTCAGAGTCAATCTTTGAAATTCCACAAAACCATCTGATTTCCCGCAAGCCCACAATGCAGGCTTGGGATGGGGCAGGAAAAATTCAAATCGAATCCTTTATTCCGGAAGGTGTTGACAGGCTTTTCGTCCTGAGTCCTCTTGGTGATATTCCTCGCGAGAGTGCAATTAAACTGTCACATCCTGTCGCGATGATGGAGTTCGGGAACAGGATAGGCGTATCAGCCGCTGAAATGGCGCAAAATCTTCCGGCGCCGAAAGGCTGCAGGATCGAAGGAGCCAGGATTGCATCAAGCGTAAAAGGCGAAATCAGGGAACCTCTCCACGGGATCAGGCCTTATCAGAAAGTCACTTCATCTCTGACGCAGGAAGCTCGCAGCATTCCTGTTCTTGGTGAATACGACGTCGTGGTCGTCGGTGGCGGGACAAGCGGTGCTCCTGCAGGAATCTCTGCAGCCAGGAAAGGAAGCCGTACGCTTGTCATTGAATATCTTCCTGAGCTTGGTGGTGTGACTACGATGGGCATGATAAATAAATATTTTTATGGGAACAAGGTTGGATTCACATCGGAACTGGATGCCGGGGTGAAAGAGTCTCCCGGAGGGACATCGCTGGTCCGCAGGACAGAATGGTTCAGGCGTGAGCTTGTAAAGGCTGGTGCAGATATATGGTTCAACACGCTCGGTTGCGGCGCCTTCGTCGAGAACAACCAGGTAAAAGGAGTGGTTGTCGCAACACCGCGGGGGCGGGGAGTTGTCCTTGCCAAGGTCGTCATCGATTCTACTGGAAATTCAGATATTGCAATCGCATCAGGTGCTTCCTACATGTTCATTGACGGGACTGACATCGCCGTGCAGGGAGCAGGGCTTCCAGGACGCGCCCTCGGAGCAACTTATTCAAACAGCGACTATCTCTTTTCCGATGAAACAGACATGGTGGATGTGATGAACGCTTTCCTGCTTGCGAAGAAGATGTCACGGGGATTCGATCTCGGACAGCTCCTCGACACCAGGGAAAGACGCAGGATTGTCGGCGATTATGTCCTGACTCCACTCGACCTGATGAACCAGCGGACATATGACGATACGATTGTACAGGCGAGCAGCACTTTCGACACCCATGGCTACACGGTCGACTCGGTCTTCTATCTCAAGTCTCCTGACAAGAAAAAGATTTCCGCAAATGTCCCATACAGATGCCTGCTCCCGAAAGGCATTGACGGGATCCTTGTGACCGGACTCGGCATCAGCGCACACCGTGATGCGATGCCTCCGATACGTATGCAGCCTGACATGCAGAACCTTGGATACGCTGCAGGCATTGCGGCGGCAATGGCGACAAAGCTCAATGGAATGACAAGGAAGATAGATGTCCGGCAGCTCCAGCAGGAGCTGCTAGAAAAAAAGAATCTTTCACCTGACATCCTGACAGAAAATGATTCTCCTAACCCCGATGTGAATAGGATAGCTGCAGCCGCCAAGAATCTTTCGGGAACTGATGCAATACCTCTGATTCTCTCATGTCCGGAAAAGTCGATCCCTGTCCTGAAGAGGAATCTTAAGTCGGTCAGCAGCGAGAAGGACAAGCTCATGTATGCCCAGCTTCTCGGTGCAATGGGTGATGCCTCAGGCATAGACATATTGACAGCTGAACTTGGCAAGGGCTCCTGGGACAAGGGCTGGAACTTCAAGGGCATGGGACAGTTCGGTCCGAGTTTCAGCCAGATGGACACAATAGTGGTCGCGCTTGGAATGACGAAGGACAAGAGGGCAGTACCTGCGATTCTCGCAAGGATGAAGGAGCTGACCCCCGAATCCGAGTTCTCACATTTCCGTTCCACGGCAATGGCGCTTGAGAGGATCGGTGATCGCTCAGCCGCAGGGATGATAGCCGAGAAACTTGCAATGCCCGGAATCTCCGGACATGCGATGCTGGAGACTCCGGAATCAGTTCAGAAGGATCTTGACAGGTCTGAAGCCCTCCGGGAGCTGATTCTGGCAAGAGCGCTTTACAATCTCGGGGACAAGGATGGAATCGGGAAGAAGATACTTATACAGTATTCACAGGATTTGAGAGGACCGCTTGCAAGACATGCGACTCTTGTCCTGGAGTCGGCAAAATAAGGAGGTACATTTTGAATAAGTTGCTCTCATTGATAATCGGAAGCCTGCTGCTGACATCCTGTTCCTCTGTCGAATTGAAAGATAATTCAGGATTGCCATCACTGAATGTTCCGAAAGCCGACACGGCTCCTCAAATAGACGGGAAACTCGATGACCCCGCCTGGGCAAAGGCCGCAGTGATAAATGGGCTTAGGCCATGCAGGGGAGGGAAATACCAGGAGAAGATCGACAAAGTTCCGACAACGATCAGGTTGCTCTGGGATGAGAACTATCTTTATGTCGCATATGAGTGCACTGATAACGACATTGTTGCAACCATGACTGAACGCGACAGTCTCCTGTATCAGGAGGATGTATGCGAGGTCTTCATCGATCCCAAAGGAGATGGCAGGCAGTACTTCGAAGTCCAGGTGAGTCCCAATAATGTTATCTTCGACATCATGCATCTTGCCACTGATGAACCAAGATATACTGAACAGATGAGGTTCACCGAGGATTTCTGCAAGTCCGACAGATGGGTCTTTACGGAGTGGAACATGGATGGACTCAAGACTGCGACTGTGCGGACTGAAAAAGGCTGGAACTGTGAAATCGCGATTCCGGCAAAGCATATCATGAAAAGGAAGGCCAAGGGGAAGGATAAGCTCGAACCATGTGAACTTCGCGCTAACTTCATGCGATATGACCACCAGCCAAATTCGAAGACCGGTAAAAGGGATCTTGTGCATATGAACTGGGCGCCTGTCCAGTTCGGATGCCCACACATTTCTCCGGCGGCGATGGGCATGCTGAACTTGCAGTGATGGGTTTATATGATAATACATAAATATATTAGTATATATTAATAATATTTAATAATATTATCATATTTGTTTGACATTTGTTAATGCGCATTAATATTATTGGTAAAGAGAAAAATATTTAGGAGGGTAAATACTATGAACCAGGAATATCAGCAATTACCTGATGATCAGCAGCAGATGATGGATCAGGTTCCGCAGGAACAGCAGATTGATCCTCAGCTCCTGAGCGGTCCTTCCTATGAAGAGATCATGGCGGCCCAGAAGATAACCTTTGAGGATATCAAGGCGCATCTTACCGGACCAGTCATCTCTTTCATTGCTCACATTGTAGTTATTTCCCTTCTTTGCTCGCTGATGGTATACAATGACAAGCCCGAGGTGAAGGAAGTTCAGGTTACTGTGATGGAGATCGACAACAAGGAGCTCGAGAAGCTACCCGAGCCACCGCCTCCACCTCCGGAAGATAATACACCGCAGGAAGTGACTGATACGCCTGTTGATGTTGAAAGGCCCACCACTACCAATGTGACCACCGATGTGAATGTCCAGGTGAGCAGCGAAGCCACCGGACAGATCGGCGGAGATGTGATCGAAGGGCCTTCGACTCAGCTGCCGAACGTTCTGATGGTTGCACCGTCAAGCTCATCGCTGATAATGCCCGGACTGATGGCTGGCAGGGGAACTGCAGGCAGGAGGACCGCAATTGGTAAATATAACCGTGGTGGAGCATCTGCAAGCTCTCTTGAAAGGTCCACGACCAAGGGCCTCAACTGGCTCCGCGACCACCAGAACGCCGACGGATCATGGGGCGAGGCGGCAGACAAGTCTCCTGCATTGACTGCTCTTGCTACTCTTGCATTCCTCGCACATGGCGAGACACCAAGTTCGCAGGAATACGGCACATGCGTCCTCAAAGCGATAAGGAAACTCATAGAGTTTGCGAACACCGCAAACGCAGACGGGCTTATCAAGAACAGTGGGCGTGGATACGGGCACGCAATGGTCGCATATGCCCTCTCAGAAGCCTTTGCCCTTACAAAGATTCCGATGATCGAAGAGGCGATGAACAAGACCATCACCAGAATAGTCACCGGACAGAATTCACTTGGCAGCTACAATTATGACTACAAGAATGATCCCGACAAGGAAAGCAATGGTGCGCCACGAAGCGATCTTTCCGTGGCCGGCTGGAACTACCAGGCACTGAAGGCTGCTTTTGCTGGTGGATGCACAGTCAAGGGGCTTGAGACCGCAATTGAAGTCGGCAAGAATACAGGATTGAAAAAAACAAACTATGTTGCCACTGGAGGATTTTCTTATACTGGTTCACCAACTGGTGGAAAGAGCTCAACTCCGACCATGGCAGCTGTCGGGACCCTCTGCCTCCAGCTCTTTGGCGAAGGCAAGTCGAAGGAGGCCCAGGACGGACTCAGGTGGATCGAGACAGCCCAGAATGGAAAATTCATGAAATGCGACTGGAAGGAATTTGCAACCGCTTGGTTCCCTCTCTACCAGTGGTACTACCAGACCCAGGCCCTTTTCCAAGGGTATTCGGGAAGTGGTGGAAACTGGGATTCATGGAACAAGGAATTCCAGAGGTCACTCATGAAGGAGCAGGAATCCGACGGGCACTGGTCTTCTCCAAGTGAAAAGTATGGCGATAAGAAAAATGAAGGTTCGGAAGGGCATATCAAGAGCAAATCACCCCTCGATGTTTACATATACTCGACATGCCTTTGCACGCTGATGCTTGAGGTTTATTACCGCTATCTGCCTACGTTCAAAGTCACATCTTCTGATGGCGGAGGAGGAGATGGCGGAGCTGCAAAGAAGGAAGCAAAGGACGAACTCAAGATAGAATAGACTGCAGGTTGGTGAATTCCGGATCTTGTCACTTCGTCTTCTTGATGAAACTTGGACAGTCCTCCATTGGCTCCACGTTCTTCTTGTGGAGTTCGCATCTCGAGAGGAAGGGGTGTGAAACAAAATGCATGCAATCACGGCAGAAATGCTTCTCGTCGTCGCTTGATTCTATCTTCGGGCCTTCCTTCTTCTTCTCTGAAAGAAGGTTTTCCAGAGCGGAGAACTTCCTGCTGGTGTCGACTGACTTGGCTTTCTCGTCCTCCATGTCAGCGATCTTCTCGGAACAGCATGAGCATGCAAGGATGTCCCCGGTCTTCTTCCATCCGTCCATGAGAGTCTTTTTGACGAGGAAGCAGTCCTTCCCGCAGTGCGGACATTTCATCTGCTGACCTGGTTTCATAATGAAACTTACTCCGAAAATTTTAAAAATACAGATCGCGTTCTCCGGAATCCCTTATCTTACTGAGACGTTCCAGGAGTTTCTTTTTCTGCGGACTGTCTTTTATCCTCTTTAGTTCTTTTGAGATCAGCTTATCGCCGACCTTCCTGGTGTCAGGTCCGGCATAGTCGACGAGATATTCCTCGAGCGTAAGGAGGGCGTTCGGAGTGCAGAACTTCTCGATGAAGCCCGGGATCGCATACTCCATGAATATCTGCCCGGTTCGTCCAGCACGGTAGCAGGATGTGCAGAAGCTCGGGACGTATCCATTGTCCATCAGATCGCGGAGGATTTCCTCCATCGGTCTTACATCGCCGATCTGGAACTGCTCCTTATTGAGCTCCTGTTCGCCTTTCTTCGTGTATCCCGCGAGCTCGATGCGTGTGCCAGCATCAATCTGTGACACTCCGAATCCCATCACTTCACGTCTTACCTCCGCTGTCTCACGGGCTGTTAGGATCATGCCGGTATAGGGAACAGACAAACGTAGTATGGCGACAAGGCGCTTGAAGTTGTAGTCGCTTACGAAATATCTTTCATCAAGTGCGACACCGTGAGCGGGACGTACCCGAGGGAAGCTTATCGTGTGCGGTCCGACACCGTATGTCTTCTGGAGATGCAATGAATGTGTGACAAGACCGAGCACCTCGAACTTCCAGTCATAAAGGCCAAAGAGGGCGCCAATCCCCATGTCGTCGCATCCGGATTCGAACGCGCGGCTTAGCCCGTCAAGACGCCACAGGAAATCGCCCTTGTGGGTCTCGGGAGGATGCATCTTTGCATAGGTCCCATGATGATATGTCTCCTGGAAAATCTGGTAGGTGCCAATGCCCGACTCTTTGACCTTCTTGTATCCGTCATGGTTCATGGGGGCGGCATTTATGTTGACTCGCCGTATCTCGCCATGGTCCTTTTTTATTGAATAAACAGTCTTGACCGTATCGGCAATGAAGTCGGAAGTGTAGTTTGGATGTTCGCCGAAGACAAGGATCAGACGCTTGTGTCCCTTCTCTTCGAGAGCTTCGATCTGTGAGACAAGTTCGGACTGGTTCAATGTCTTCCTGACAGTCGTCCTAAGGCTCCTGCGGAATGCGCAGTAGACGCAGTCGTTCACACAGTAGTTGCCGATGTAGAGGGGCGCGAAGATGACTATGCGGTTCCCATAGACATCTTTCTTCAGCTGGCGTGCGGCATTGAATATCTCTTCTACAAGTTCAGGGGATTCTGCTGACAGGAGAACTGCCGTCTCATCGACCGATAGAGGTTTCTTCTCCATGGACTTCGCGACGACTTCGCGGACCCGGACCTTGTCCTCCCTGATCCCCTTGCATAGGGAATCAAGCTTTGCATCGTCTATGAAATCGACGGCATGCTTTGATAGTTTTTTCTCCATTCGCCGCTTAGTTCTTTACTTTGCCTTTGAATGATAATGCGTATGGAGAAGTTCATGCGACTTGTGTCCGAGGGGTTCCTTCAGGAACTCCTTATATATCGCCGTGACGGCGGGATTGTCGTGCGACTTGCGCATCGGACGTCCTTCGTCTTCCTTGTAGATGGCCTTGATCCTGGCCTTGCGGACATCGTTGGTCGTGAGTCGGGGTTGTCCACCACCTCCAATGCATCCTCCGGGACAGCACATGACTTCGATAAAATGCCAGCCGTGCTTGTTGCCGGCGGCGACGAGATCACATGCGTCCTTTGCATTTGATAGGCCGTGAGCAACTGCGACTTTCGCAGTGACTCCGTTTAAGAAACTCCATTCGGGCTTGCAGTTCTCGAAGGTGACTGATGTTTCCTTGAGTCCCTTGAGCCCCTGGACAGGCTTGATATGGAGCTTGGCCATAGGCAGTTCGCGGCCTGTGACAATTTCATATACTGTCCTGAGCGCGGCTTCCATCACTCCACCTGTGTTGGCGAAAATGTCTGCGGCGCCGGTTGACATTCCCATCGGAGCATCCTGTTCGCCATCTGGAAGGTTCACGAAATCAATACCGGCCTCAGTTATCATCCTGCCCAGTTCGCGTGTTGTAAGGACATAGTCCACATCCTTGAAGCCTGAAGACTTCATCTCCTCGCGGTCGCATTCGAATTTCTTCGCCGTACATGGCATGATCGAAACGACAACTATTTTTGACGGATCAATGCCTTCCTTCTGTGCGAAATAAGTCTTTGCAAGAGCGCCGAACATCTGCTGTGGCGACTTGCATGTCGAAAGGTTCGGAAGAAGCTGAGGATGGAAATATTCCATGTAGTTGATCCATCCTGGTGAACAGCTTGTAAACATCGGCAGTGAGACATCCTTCTTCTCGACCAGGGCCGCCTTCAGACGGGTAAGGAGTTCGGTGCCTTCCTCAATGATTGTCAGGTCGGCAGTGAAGTTAGTGTCGAAGACCTTCTTGAATCCAAGACGCCTGAGGGCTGTGACCATCTTGCCGGTGACAAGTGTTCCTGGCTCAAGTCCGAAACACTCACCGAGAGCGGCACGTATCGCTGGAGCAGTCTGGACAACGACGTACTTGTCGGAATTGTCGAGTTCCTTCCAGACATCTTCGATCGCATCTTTCTCGAATATCGCACCGACCGGACAGACTGCGGAACACTGTCCGCACTGTACGCAGATGGCGTCGCAGAGGTTTTCACCTGAGCCTGCGCCGATGACTGTATCGAAACCGCGGAGTCTTGGTGCAAGGGAGCCGACGCCCTGTACATCCTGGCAGACGCCAATGCAACGGCGGCAGAGCACACACTTGTTCATATCACGGACGATGGCAGGGGTGGACTTGTCGACAGGCATCTGTTCCTTCTCATAAGGGAAGCGTACTTCAGAAATGCCCATGCTCTTGGCAAGACTCTGGAGTTCACAGTCATTGTTTCTCTTGCAGGCATTGCAGTCCCATGGATGATTTGCAAGCATGAGCTCTACAGAAAGCCTTCTGGCGTCACGCGCAAGTTTGGTGTTTGTGCTGACGGCCATTCCTTCAGAGACCTTTGTCACACATGAAGGCTGAAGGGTTCTGGCGCCTTTTATTTCCACAAGGCAGACACGGCAAGAGCCGGGACTTGAGACACCGTCAAGATTGCACAGGGTTGGTATTCTTATGCCGGCCTTTGCAGCGGCATCAAGCACAGTCGTCCCTTCATCCACAGACACCGGGACATTGTTTACGGTCAGATTTATCATTTAAAAAACTCCTTTTTTATATTTGGATGAATGGATGGTTGGATGAATGGATGATTGGGTAAAAACTATACAGAATAGTATGAGTTGCTTTCCCTTATCATCAGACTGTCATTCCAATCTCCTTCATAACTTTTCTTTTCAAGTGATTCAATCAAGTTTAATAAACCATTCTCAAGCTTATATGCCAGTTCATCTATTTCATTGAATTCCTCAGTTGTCAGCTGACCTGCCGCATGATATGCATGCAGCCCGGAAACTGATTCACCTATTGAACCTTTGACAATATTCAGGAAATTCAAATATTCCTTGATTGAACGCCTGCAATATCCTTCAGCTATATTTCTATGAATCGAGTCGCTGGATGCAATTGCCTGGGAAGATACCCGTTTCAGTTCAAAAGGGAATTTTTCGAAAATCTTACATGTCTGGACATAATATTCTATTGCATCAAGCCAGACTCTCAGCTTCCTATATCCCCTATTTATATTCTTTCTTTGTTCGAATTCCATTTTTTCTCTCTCTTCATGCCCACACATCCACACATCCACACATCCATTCATCCATTCATCCAACCATCCAGTCATCTTTCACACTGGTGTTAAGACTGTAAGGTCTCGCTGAACGTGCCTGACAGCCGGCTTTGTGTTCTTCGTGTCGATCCCCTTGCTGATTTCATTCCTGAAATAGCGGAGCGAAGACATTATCGGTCCGGCGGGTGACTGACCGAGCGGACAGAACGCCGCAGACTTAAGAATCATGGAGATCTCTTCTAGGCCATCGATATCATCATCATACGCCTTGTTCTCCTTAAGTCTTCCGGTGATGTCCTTCATTATCTTAAGGCCGTTCCTGCAGGGATTGCAGTTTCCGCATGATTCATGGACGAAGAATTTCATGCATGAGTGGAGGAAATCGTTCATGTTTACAGAATCATTGACTATGAGTATCGCACCGGAACCGAGGACATGTCCATTCTTCTGCATTGCATCATAGTCGAGAGGCACATCGAGCATCTCCTCGCCCAGTATGTCGCCTGCAGTTCCACCGAGTTGAGCGAAATGGAACTTACCGCTCTTCATGCCTCCGCCGTAGCCATAGATGATCTCGCGGAGAGTTACACCTGCAGGAACTTCGATGAGGCCGGGACGGTTGATGTGTCCGAGCACGGTATAGACTTTTGTTCCCGGAGTGCCGGGTGTTCCGAACTTCTTGAACCAAGCGGCACCATTTCTTATGATAGGAGGTACATTGGCGAGAGTCTCGACATTATTCACATTCGTCGGTTTT
>Ga0302238_1003044_pt1 | contig 11035 bp, 4 predicted proteins | sample AAG_UR_Asn_MG_FD_193527 | JGI IMG/M metagenome (GOLD analysis project Ga0302238, IMG submission 193527) | Enriched activated sludge microbial communities from anaerobic digester in WTTP, New Holstein, Wisconsin, United States - AAG_UR_Asn | ecosystem: Engineered > Bioreactor > Anaerobic >...
TAATAAAACAGCCACTTATCCGGGCAGTGAGAACAAGGCCGGTTGGTATTGTTCGAAACACGTTGCAACGATGTTGAGAGCGCTGCCGTGTGAAATGTTTCATCTGAATCGAACAAACACAATCACAGTCGACGAACTGTATCACATGGTTGATCAGTGCGACCACAAGGTTTCGGCGGGATTCTCTAAAACGCCGCCGATTGTGTACGAAAACATGTACGGAAAAGATGCAGTAAACGAGATTCTATACGCAAAGAGACCACAGACGACAAATTAAAATTTTAGTTCTACATTTATTCTTGTTTGCACTGCGATCGAATTTTAAGCAACGTAACTTTTGTGCATGTCCGATAACGACGACGACAACGATAACGAATACTTGAATAATGCAGAAAAGAAACTCCGGATTGTTGGAAACGCTCCGACGATGGTTATCAAGCGTGCTCGAAGCATTCGCACAGAAAACACCCCAACAACAACAAGACAATCAGGATTTGCTCATCGATCCAGACAACCATCACCTCCTGTCGTCGACGATCACTATGCCAACGGGGATATCGATGCCGGCTCATTTGAACACGCTGGAACAGGACGGAGAAATAACGACGGACGAAATCTACTCTCGACAGGAATCAAACAAGACTCCACTTCAATCGTGGTTGGCGGATTCGACGACTACCAGAGGGAAGATGGACTAAAAGGTGAACAAGGAGCGAGTGGATCGTCGGATCAATACAACATCGATTACATGCGTGAGTATAATCGACGTCTCGCTTTGTTGGATGAGAATCCAGACTATCAGTTTGCAAAACTTGTGCTTGGCTTTACAAATGGAGACGTGTTTTACATTCTCGAAGAAGGTGCGTTTCGCAGAGAAATCGAACGTTCTGTTGCAAGAGCGCGTGAGGAAGCACGCAAGGCAATGTCTCGTGCCGACACAATAAGCGAACTGAGAAAGGAAGCAAAAGTCAGACAAGATGAACTAAAGGAGGTGAACGCACGTTATACACAGTTGCAACTGAGGAGTAAAATATGGCAGCAAGCGAGAGATGCATTTTTTACAAAACGAACGCTTGCAGAAAAGATTCTCTCATTGAACCAAACAGTCGATAAGGCAATAACAATCGACATTATAAAGAATATGTTGGAAGCGCGCGGACTGAAAACATTGGACCAACAGACATTCGATGTGATGCTGAGAGTTGCGTACATGAAGTACGGATTCGAAGGAGTTTTCAATCGAAGTTTCGCAATCGACGTGGAGCAGTTTTTTAGATTGGTTTCATCGGAATTTCTCAGGGATTTGGCGTCTCCGCTGAAAGATCAGATGCCGCAAGTGTCCGACGTGGCTCTGTACATTGCAACTCTGAAAGCACTCAGTAGTTCGAATGAACTGTTGGTTAACGCAGCCAAAAAGATCGCTTTTCAACCAGAGTCGGTGTACGCTAAATCGCCAGTTTTGTTTGCGTTCGACATGCAAACTCTTGCGGAAATGCTGATTCATGACAGTGAAAAGTCACAAGTAATTGGTACCGTGTCTTTCTCTTCGATATCTTTGTTGTTTTACGCACATCTCAACGAAATCGTAACAAAACTCGGTTTGCCAAACGAGGAAAAGATTGCAAAACCGACCGAAGTAGCGCTTGGTGCAAACGATTTAGCCGATAAACAAAAAGCCTCATCAACGAGAAGAAAGAAGATATTTGGAAAGGATGTTGACATCAATGTCGATGATTCAACGCTAGCAAAGGCAGCAGTGGGAGAAAAAACTGCTTTTACAGAAGAAGAGTTGTTGGCGTACAGAAAAAAACTATTTGTTAACAACGAAGCGAAAAAGACAGTTTCTTTGATTCAGAAGATTCTTTTGCCGCTCTTTCAAAATGGATTTGGATCGCTGTTCTTCGTCAACATCGAAAGCAACAGTTTGTTGTACAATCAGATATACGGCGAGAGTCGATATCCGGTCGAGAGTCCGCAACTCGTTCGCACCGTGTTTCAACCGTTTCATACTGTGAAAAACGCAGAAGCGGGAGTGTCTGTCGCTGAAATATTTGATATTTCTCTGTTTTTGCTCGGATTCAATCAGTCAGAAGCAGTTCGCATAGAATTTTACGACAAAAAACAGGTTGCTGCAACGTATGATAGAGCATTGATCAACTACTTTATTGAGAAAAACAGTTCTACCGACGACTGGCTTCGGTATGAGAAGAATCTGCGAAATTTAGTCGTTAAACGCACAGTTTTGCCAGAGATTGGCAGACTCTTGTCAGTGCTCGACGATGATGTAATCATTGAGGACACTGTGACAAACAACAACAACGATGTGTTAAATCTGCCTGTTATATTTACAGAGTCGGAAAAGAAGACGATATTTGATTATCTGAAACTCGACGCTTCGTCGTCGGTTAAAGAACAAACCGATGCGTCTGACGCTGTGTTGGCAATCTACGACAACAGAATTCCGTACGCTAAAGGCTTAGCCGATAAGACGACTCTCAACGGAATCAAGCAAACGCCATCGAATTGGTCCTTCAATAATCTTGTGCAACAAAAGGCAAAAGACCCCGCTTTTCCCGTGCCAGACGAATTGCAAAAAACAAAAGACGCACTTGAAAAGGCAATCGATCTATTTAAGAAACGCATCGCCGAAATCCTCTCTAAAACGCCCGACGAAATCAACAAAGAGATCGAAAAGAATCTCGGCTTCGCAAACTCGTCGTCTCGTCAATGGGCATCGCTGCCAACAAACAGTGGAATTTTGACGCTGTCGGCTCGCTTCATGTCGGCGCTTGCGGATGCAACGAGACTCGTGCGAGAGGAGGTTCCGAATCTCGCCGGAATGGACGAAGAGGATTTGCAGTACAACATCTATACGAAAACACCGTTTGCTCGTTTGGTAGCACACAAGATTCTGCAGATTAACGCGACGAATCCCGGCCAATATCAACGCGACAAAACAACAGTCGATTTGAAAATAATGATTGCCGACGACATCAACGCGCTGCGGTCGATCAGAATGTCGGGCACTTGCTCGAACTTTGGGCGACAACTTACACATATGTCGAATGCGCCAAACGCTTCGCGGTTGCTGAAGCGCGATTTTGCAGAGTTCTTCAAATAAGCCGAAAAACTATTTCGACACGAATAATAAATAAACAGCGGTCTGTAAAATAATGCAACACAACCTCTAAAGTTGGCACTGATAACCCAGAACTTCAGGCTTTAGCAATACCAATATGGCTACATTCTCACCACCAACAGGCTCGCACATCAACACCGGCGACGAATTCGACAACGAACTCGAAGACGGTGCCGGATTCGACGATGAATTCGAAACACACGGTCAATTCGAAGGCGACGAAGACCAAGCACACACCGCATCGGCTATGCCAAGCGGCAACTACGAGAACGCTGCTTCGCAACAGCAGCAACAGTTCGCAACCGCAAGCCCGGCTGCAGGCGGTAACGACATCGTTTCTCTTTTGAAAGAGCAAAACATGTTGCTCTCGCACATGGTCAGCATGGCTTCGCAGAGCGATTCGCACAAGCGTTCGCTCAAGGCGATGGCTGCGGGCTCGAAGAACGTTACCGTGACGGCAAACGTCAAACTGCTCGGCACGCTCGAGGAGTTCGCCGCCAAACCGGAGAAGGCGTGCATCGTGATTCCAGCAGGAACGTTCCTCCACAAATCGGGAACGCTCTTGGATGTGTCTGTGGCCGATGGAAACAATTCGTTTCCAGTGTCGTGGCTCATGCACACGAAAGGAATCAGCAATCTCGCGCCACCGTCGGTCGGCTCGCCAGCCGGTGAGTTGGGTGTGTGCTACTTTGAAGCGAAGAAGCAGAAGATGGACAGCACTTCGATCATCTCGTCGAACGAATCAGAGGCCGTGCGCGAATTCAACGAATCGTACCCTGGCATCAACTCTGAGAATTTGATGACTGGCATCAAGGATAACGACATTATGGTGAATGGCAAGAAGGTTATCAAATACATGACGCCAAAGGATCATCCGATCAGTGATTTGATTCTGACAAAGATGTCAAAGTTGGGCCGCAAACCCGAAGAGTTCTATTCGGAACTCAGTCAGAAGTATCACTTTGACGAGCAAGACGTGATGCTCGCAGCGAATGAAATTAAGAAGAAATTGACGTCCGAGAGCAACGCCATCTCGTTCGCAAATATCTCGTTCCCGCTCACTCGTGGCTTTCTCAGCGAAACAGCAAAGGCTGACAAGTCGGCGTTGGCGCCGGGCAAGAAGATGCTCGACACGTACGAGATTCCGGCACACATCAAGTCGGGCAATGTGGCCGCCGAACTCACCAAGGTGCACTCGATCTCGGCGAAGTTGATCATCACCTATGCGCCTTCTCCAAACTCTGAACGCAACTGAGTTTGAGCCAACCATGCATAAGAAAAAAATAAATACTTAGTTTCACTCAAAAGAACCATGTGTGTTTTCATATTGCAAACACGCCAAAATGTTTGGTCTGTTGTTTGTTCTGTTTATCTGTGGCGCGTTCGGTTATCCCACAGTCGAAGATTTAATCGAAGAGGATTACGAGATTATCGCAGCGATGGAGGAAATCGAACGAAACCAGCCGCTCGTTATCCTCGAAAGCGCAACGATTCAGCCCAACGAAAAGTTCCGTCTTCTGTTTGTGAAACTCGTCAACTTTGTCAATTTCTTCGCGAAAGAAGAGAAACGAACCGACATCGTTCTGTCTGTAGTGCACGGACAGGATCGGTACTCCAACGACACAATGCCGCGTTATGAAATGTGGCCCGAAATGCAGAAGTTTGACAAGTTCATGATGTACAGACTCTACATGTGTTCGCTCTGTCAGTACCTCAACTTTTTCGACAGTGTAACAGCAATCATTGCGGTGAAGAACAAGCGTAACGGCGACTTTAGCAACGTGCTTCAGCAATTCCCGTTCGATCAATCGACGAAAAACTGTTCATGCGAATAAATAATTTGTTATTTTTATTTCGGTGCACTTTCTGAGCGAGTTTTTATTTCAAAAGACTTTTTTTGCATAATTCCATCGTTCAGATTATGTGTTGAGAAAGAGAGATGGGCTTATTAACCGCACTTGCGGCTATATTTGCCAGCTTTCTCGGCTTTATATTTGCAATAGTAGCGGCAGCGTTCATCGGCGTTGTGAACATTTTCCTATGGACGTACACTTTCTTCCTGACACTTGGTCAATTCATTCTCACGTTGGCATCGCGTCGACAACTAGTTAAAATTTTGCTTGGCATAACAATCATATCGATTCTCGTCGGTATACCGGCTTCGATCGATGTGAACTTGGTCATGAAACCGATCGATATCGTCGCAGAAGGTCCTTCGCGTCAGTTCTTTGAAGGTTTCTCGAAATTCGGAGTTATCAATGCAATCGGGGTGTCGGATTGGCTTGGCCCTCGTTACAACACGGTTGTCACGTACTTCTTCGACCGATTCGCTATATTTCGTGAAGATGTGGCAGATTTGTACAACGTTATAGCGGCAACTGCTGACTACTTTCGTTTGTTAGAATCACCGCGAGTTTTGTGGAAGTTCTTCAGTTCGTTTGTCGGCTACTTTTGGATGTCGAAACCCGCCGGCGGTAAGACAGAGTTCTTTCAAGACTTGTCGTTTCAGGAACAATTCTTCAAGTTCATCAAATCGCCTCCCGGATTTCCAAACAAATTCGAAACCAATCCGGATTTCGGAGCATTTCCAAAAATTGACCAAGACGGACCGCTATACTATTTGCGCAACTTTGTTTTCGATTTTATCAACGTTCTGCAAGGAGCGGGCGACATCATTGTGACTAAAATTGCCGAACTTGCATTCCCGTGCCAGAAGTTCTTTCCGTCCTTCTACGTCATCGTCGATTCGCCCGACAGTTTCTGGGGACAACTCGCTGACTGGCTGACAAATGTTATCGGCTTTCTGACGGGCGAGAGTTTCTTTCCGAAAGACTTCACCATCGCCGAAGTTGAAGCACAGGCAAACCCAAAATCAGTTCAACCAAACCGATTCGACAAACAGAAATACACTGCACGATTGTTGCGAATCGTTGCGTTGATTCCGAGATTCTTGTCACTCGTTGTCATACACTCTACAACGATTCGATTCCCGGCTCCGATCTCAGCAGTGCTGGGAACTGGAATTGAGTTGATTAAAGTGAAACTGATCGGTGTTCCCGGTGTCGATCTGTTTCTTGATCCCGCTCTTACAGCGAAAACAAACATGGTTATTTTAGGCAAAAACATTTACGCTTGTGAGATATTGCAAAAAATTGGAACAAACTTTGTAGAATTCTCGGTTGCTTTGCATTGTGATTTAACTGGTGGCATTTTCAAAGGAACATGGCCATTCGTTGATGGCGACCCTCCCGACACGCAATTTCAATGCAAACAATGGACTGGTGAAAATGCACCGAGGGAAAACGAGCGAATCGACTACGTGTTCGAAGCGTACCGTATTGTTCCCGCAATCGCACAGTACATCGAAGACCCTACCGGAGTCGCCACACTTGCTGCCGACACAGCACGCCAAGTTTACAAGAGAGGCATTCAGCCTATCGTACGAATAATCTACGCGTACGTCTACTTCATCGGAACAGTCTTCTTTCCGGAATGCGACGGCAATCAAGTCGCTTCGAGAAATCTTCTATCGACGATTAACGAACAGTCACTCTTAATTTTGGAATACGTCTATCAGCCATTGAAATGCAGCGGCGGAGTTGTGTTGGCACCGATCGATCCTTTAACTTGTTTCATTACTATCAACTCTCGCGCTTCGTTCGACACAAGTTTCTGGCACTTTCTTTGTTCCGTTCTCGAAGCGGCGGCTGAAGTGTTTAAATTAGGAGTCGGACCGCAGTACAAATGTGAGGCACGTAAGAGAAACGTCGCATCTGAAACGTTTGCCAAAAGGAATGTACCAAAAATGGATTGGTCCATGTATTTCAATCTGAACGCAATGTACGCTGCATCGGAAACACGCAAAGCGTTCGATGCATTCCACGAATGTCTTTTCGCCAACAACTCCACCGCTTCTATTACGTGTGCAACAGACACGTGCGCACTCGCTCCGTGCATCGAAGAGACTCTCGATTGTATTGTGAATCGAGCACCGTTGAGCAACCAATGGCGACTGATGTTTGACACGAAAAACAACACAAACGTACTATTTAGAAACTCGCTTACCTTTGCGCTCAACTTGTACGATCTTCTGCGCGGCTGTTCTGATTCTTACGTTTTTCAAGCCTACAATGCAATCAAAGAGACGGGCGATTATGTGAGAACTTACGCGGCGAGTTGGTTCTTTGTTGTTGGCGACTTTGTTCCGGCTTATTTTCAGTGCATGGACAATCTTCGCGAGGCAAAACGAAACGGCACTGTTGCCGAGGACGACAATATGGAGTTTGCTTATTGCATCGGTCTGAAAACACGCCCGCCGAAACCGAGTCGAAAACGATCGTTTGCTGAGCGGACCAACGAAACGTACACACAGTCTGCGATGTCAGAATCAGAAGACGAATGGAGCACACTTCTGAATCAGCACGGCGTGTTTGCAAACTCAACGTGGTGTGGCCATCGATTGCATGAGAGAGGCATCGTAGTTGACGACATTGCAATCACTGATTCGCTTTCAGTCGACCACTTGATATTTCGTTTGTGTTCGTTTCAACTCGCATTCGGAACCAGAGCAAACCTTGCTAAAACAACGACATATTCGATTTCTGACTTTATCGGAGGATGGACAGCACCGACTGCTCTGCTCGGATCGTTAAACAACTTTGGCAAGGATCACATAAAACTGCTTGGTTCCGCCATTCCGAAAGAGATTCCAAAACTTGGTATACGCGAAAAGCAAACAGTCGGAAACAACACAAGTTCGCCGACGGATCAAATCGTTGCGTTTACAGATGCTCTCGAAAAACTCATGCCAAGCATCGAAATACTTGCGACGGCGTTTCATTACTATGCCGATTTGCACGATCATGTGGCAACATCTCAAACGACCGCAGAAGAGAAGGCAGAGATGTCGCAACGTTTGTTACTTCATCATCTTGGTCTGCACGAAGAATCGATGCGCAAGCGTTCGGAACTGAAACAGATCACGACCAACGATCCTATTCGTTCGACGCTCGCATCAGAAACTCAACAACGAAAGCGCAATTTTGCAAACTCCGTACGAAAAATGGATTCGCGAATCAGTGTGCTCCAAGAGTTTGGCAACAATCTCTACTATGCTGGAAAATATCCATTGGCGATGGTCATGGAGCAGCAAGAAGAAGTCGAGATGGAAGTGAAGATCGACAAGTCAAGCGACAGAACGACGCCTCTACTTTCCATTCGACCACGCTCAAACAATGAAGTTGCATGGAGTTTGGTTCCGATTTCAGACATTGGAGACATTCTCGATTCGCTCTCCGCGCAGTCTGACGATAGTCCGCAAAGGAGACAAACGCTTATGAGCGCTGTTTCTGCGTACAAGAATCTGCGCAGTGCGTTACAAACGCGAGATCAGTACATCGCTGGCGCCGAGCAAACAAGGAGTGGACGTGCGGCAATTCATTACACAAACATAATCGTAACGAGTCTGTTCCGAATCTTCAATCGTCGCTGGGCAATCGAATCGTACCCGGTTTATCATACTGGCGCAATGTTTGCAGAGATGCTTGGCAGTCGACGTCCGCAGTTGCAACAAATACCGGCATGGATCGATGGCAAAAAGAACTATCTCAGCGGAATTGGATTCGTCGACAATGATGTTTACGATGCTTACGTGGCCGATGTGAAAGTCGAAAGTGAACGAGCAAAACTGCTTTACAGCGGATTCGATGTGAAGGAACGACTAGCAGATGTCGCTTTCTTTTCTGTTAAACGTGCTAAACTCTGGCACGCCGAGAATCTCGTTTCTCTCGACAAAAGGAGGAAACTTCTCGGCGAGAGTGCTTTTTCTGCAGTTCGCTACGAACAACAGAGACAAACAATTGTTAGCAAGGTTCTGAAGAAGCACGTTAACTTTGCAGAACGCTCATCGTTTCTTGTGCGACACAATCTGCATGGAGAAGACGATTGTCTGCATCTCGTCGCGCCTCCGTGGTGGGAACATCGCGAACAAGCAGCACTTGCAAACACCACAGAAAGTCGTCAGAGATTCAATGTGATTGCATCGTTTCAAGCCGGTCAGTTTTTGGCCGGTCTCGACGAGATTCTACAGTTCTTTGGTGCACCATCAAATACACTCGAATCGGCATTGATACAAGGCGAGACTGCTGTTACAAACTTTGTTACTGCGACCAACGATCCGCTTTACTTTGACAATCTTGCTGCAACAATCTCTGCCTATCTCGTTTCGATTGCTTGCGATGTTGATCAAGACGTGAGAATTACTGGCACCGGAACTTATACGTTCTTCTGTTTTCCGTACTATTGGGAGAAACTCTTCTTTTGGTACGAGTTCTTTCCGAAGAACCGCAACAAGCCGTTGCTCGGTTATTTCGAAGACGCTGGCTACATCAGATGGCCAACACCTCTCATAGACACCGACTGTCCAACACAACGCAATCCAACAACTCAGTGTCCGATCGAACCTCCGCGCGCGCTGTTTCTTCAGAATCCACAAGACATTCCACTCGATCAGTTTGAAACAACAAACGGACAATCGGCAACAACATATCCCGTCGACACATCGAATATTTTCGGAAACATCTGCTTTACCGACTGGTGCAAGATCGACGCTACCAACAGACCGTTGTGTCCGCTGTTTGATTACTGCACACGAACCTACAAACAGCCGAGCACTTTTGGTTTCGTCAACGGAGCGCAGAACTTCATCGTCTGGTCAAACGACATTCGTGTCATCTATAGCAATGTGATTGCAAACGACGCTTTGCTATCGAAACGATTCTGGGCGTTGGGAATACTGTTCTTGTTGTTGGCGTTTTCCGAAATGGTTTATCTACCACTCATCTGCATCACAATACCTAGTCCGATCACAGCCTACTTGGCTGCGTTTGTGTTTATCATTGTCGAGTTCTTTATTTTGCAAACGCCAGAAACATGTGCGATTGTGCTTATATATCTCTGGATTTGGCTAGAAACGGTGGAGTTGATCGCATGGTTGCAATTCATTCCGCTGATCATACATCTGTTTGGGCTAAAGTATTATGGCTTCTCGTTTCTCACGCCGATTTTCAACTTCTTCCCAAACTTCTTTCCCGACACGTTGCTTGCGACGGTGCTGAATTTCGTCAGCGGTTTCTCGTTTCTCAATGTTATTTATGATGTTTCAACGCTGGCAACCTATGCAAACTCTATTACCGTCGCACAAGCAAACTATCCGGCGACCGAACTCTACAATGTGTTGTCTTTGCAAACGTTTTACAACGCAGAACTTTTATTTGTTACGGTGTTGGCGGTAGCGCTGCTGACGGTGTATTTGTTTGGTGCAACGCTGGCGTTTCTCAGTGCATTCTTGCCTCTGTTGACTGTGTTTGCAAGTCTTTTCAACGCAGTTTTGTCGTTCTTTACGAATCTCACAGTGGCCAGAATTGCCGACGATGTCGAGGACAACGAAGTCGACGCAGCAATCAAAATGCTCAGACTGCAAAGAAGAATCGAACAACTCGAACAACAAAGACAATAAAATATGATGTTTATAGTAAACTTATTATTTGTATGTTTGTGTGCTGCACAACTATGCACGGTAACAAAGGACACGAAATTTACAGAGACAAACATTGCACAAGTATATTTCACATTGAACAATACTGCGCCAGAGTTCTATTTAGACAAGCAATTGAAGGGAAATTCAACCCCGAATACATTCTATTGCACGCATCAGTTTGACTATGAGAAATTCATGAAAGAAAATGATGCTCCACGTGGAAGAATCTTGTGCAAACCGTGCGATCTAAACTGGGTTATATTTGCCTCTTACGGAGTTGGATTTGTTTCAAAACTGGCAACTATGATTCTTATTCTGTGTGGAGTGCTTGGCATTTTGTTTATTCTTTTAATCTTTGG
>Ga0302238_1003049_pt1 | contig 11018 bp, 6 predicted proteins | sample AAG_UR_Asn_MG_FD_193527 | JGI IMG/M metagenome (GOLD analysis project Ga0302238, IMG submission 193527) | Enriched activated sludge microbial communities from anaerobic digester in WTTP, New Holstein, Wisconsin, United States - AAG_UR_Asn | ecosystem: Engineered > Bioreactor > Anaerobic >...
TTGCCGAAGAACAGGCAAAGGCCGCTATATTGTTCATCAGGGAAGAAAGATATCCATACTGCTCCGGGCTTGCAGGATTGGGATTCACTGATATCTTTGTCTGTGAAAAACTGCTGACAGAGCGTTAGACAAAAACATATCCAATGAAATACGTAGGAGCACACGTAAGTGCCTCAGGCGGGGTAGAAAATGCACCCCTTAATGCTTATAATATAGGAGCAAAGGCTTTCGCTTTCTTTACAAAAAACCAGCGACAATGGGTGGCACCGCCTCTCACTGCTAAGAGTATTGAAGGCTTTCGCAAAAGATGCGAAGAGTATGACTTCAAACCTCACCAGATCCTGCCACATGACAGTTATCTGATAAACCTTGGGAACCCTGACCCGGAAGGACTGGGACGCTCACGCCACTCCTTCATTGATGAGATGAAGAGATGTGAACTGCTGGGGCTTGACAGGCTGAACTTCCACCCGGGAAGCCACCTGGGCAAGATGACAGAAGAGGAGTGCCTTGACCTGATAGCTGAATCGGTAAATATTGCCCTTGACAAAACCACTGGTGTCATGGCGGTAATAGAGAACACGGCAGGACAGGGAACAAACCTGGGCTACCGCTTTGAACACCTCCGTCATATAATTGACAGAGTTGATGACAAAAGCAGGGTGGGAGTGTGTATAGACACCTGCCATGCATTCACCTCAGGATATGACCTCTCAAACGAAGAGGGTTTTAAAAGGGTCTTTAACGAATTTGAAAGGGTGATCGGATTCAATTATCTGAAAGGAATGCACCTGAATGATTCAAAGAAACCGTTCGGATCTCGTGTTGACAGGCATGACAACCTGGGAAAAGGCGTACTGGGTAATGAGGTGTTCAGACTGATAATGAATGACCCCCGCTTTGACGGCATGCCGCTTATCCTTGAGACTCCCGATGAGGAGTTGTGGGCCGAGGAGATAAAATACCTTTACTCTCTTCAGAACAGGTAAACCTCTTCGCTCCGCGTTATTATTGACCGGTTATCAGCCCTGGGGCTGATGCCTGGCAGATAATCCGGTCATCTGAATGATATTTCGTTTTTACGCATTTTTTTACCTTTGTCGCCGGCAATGATCCTTTCAGGATTATCAGAGCCGGGAAGCGTGCCATTTATGACAAATTACATTATTCTTGCCCTTTGTGTGATTATCATTCTCTCCTATCTTTTTGACATTTCAAGCAGATACTCGAGGATTCCGGGGATTATCCTGCTTATAGGCCTTGGTATTGCCCTGCAACTGATATCACTGTCAACAGGTCTTAGTATTCCCAACCTGAAACCCATATTGCCAGTGATCGGGACACTGGGACTGGTGATGATAGTGCTTGATGCCAGCCTTGACCTGAAGCTCGAAAAGAAAAAGTCAAGGGTCCTTATCAACACCGTATCGTCAGCCCTTGTATTGCTTGTCCTGGTGGTTACGGCAGGATCACTGGTGCTTGTAAAAGTCTTTGGCCATACTCCGATTTATGCAGTCCTGAACATGATACCCCTCGGAATAATCAGCAGCGCGGCGGCAATTCCCTCTGCTGAAGGATTGAGTTCCAAAGAGAAGGAGTTTATCGTTTATGAAAGCTCCTTCTCAGATATTCTGGGCATTTTGGCCTTTGACTTTATACTTTTCGGTCAGTCTGAGATGAACCTGGGGGTCGGTAATTTTCTGATTGCAGGCTTTCTGACAATAGTGATTGCTGCTGTCACTACAGTAGGACTTGCATGGTTGCTGCATAAGGCAAATTATCATGTCAATTATGTAATAATAATGACATTCGTCGTGCTCGTATATGTACTGGCTGAACTGTACCATCTCCCCGCGCTTCTGCTGGTTCTGGTTTTCGGGTTAGCTCTCTCCAACAACAGAATAGTTGAAAACACATTTATCAGCAGATATATTGAATTTGGCAAGTTTAACCGTGATCTGAATGCTTTCAGAAGAATTCTCGGGGAGTTGACTTTCCTGGTGAGATCATTCTTTTTTATAATATTTGGTTATTATACCTCCGTGGAGGGTGTCTTCTACCCGGAGAACCTGATTACAGCATTCATCATTACTGCCGGAATACTGCTTATCAGATGGCTATTTTTCTATTGCATATTGCGTATTAAAAGCCTGCCCCTGGTTCTTTTTGCCCCGCGTGGACTGATCACCATCCTTCTCTTCCTCAGTATTCCTGCTGCATACATGATCCCCGAGATAAACACCGAAGTCATTACACTGGTGATTCTTATGACACTCCTTGCAATGATGCTGGGCAATATAATCTCTCCACGAAAGGCTAAAAGGGTAGTATCAGCCGCTAAAACAGATCATCAGGAAACTGATTGTGAAAACCAGTCACATAATAATCTCCCGGAGGAACTAAAATAAATATGGCTTTCATATCACCTGCTCCTTTGGGTGGGAGTGAGCACACGGCTTTTTGCCCAGCCTGCGCACACTGCCTTTTGTCCGCCTGAGTACGCAGCCTGTTGTCCTGCCTGAGCCAGCCGGCACGGGCTGAGAGGTCACTTGGGAGAATGGACAAAAGCAGCTTGTCCAATATGAGTAACGGCATATTAGAAAGAGACAGGGGATGTTGTCATCCCCTGCCATATCACGTATAAAAGGTATCACGTTTCTGTAACACATGAACGGCAGGAACACCTGCCTGTCACCTCTGAAGGTTTTTCCCCGTCAGAACTAGAACTGTAATAATTGAGAAGATTGGCTCCCAGTGCTGAGTCCCGTCTGAAAGTTTTCCTGTCAGAACTTATATCCCAATGAGAGGTAAATATTTGTATTCTTTATTGAATAGTCCTCCTTTTCGCGATAGATGTTTTTCAAGCCCATATCCATGCCAATTTTTGCCTCGAATCCCTGGAGCTCGCAACCGATAGCCACACCGGCGCCAAAATCAAACGGGGTAAGCAACCCATCTTCTTTGAAAAGGACAATGGTTTCATTAAAACTATCTTGTATCACTTCTGCCGCATCATCAAGATTCTCCCTGATCTGTTGCTTAGTGTCCCTTGCAATTTTCCCCGTGAATTCAAGGTCATAGTGTACCTTAAATACTTCCGTCACGCCGTATGCTATATAAGGACCTGCAGAGAAGTTTATACTGGAAGCCGTGCCTAATGGCAATTTGTAAACTGCATGCAGCGGCATCTCAAGATATCCCACCCTGGGAGTCACGTAAACCTTGTAGGCAACACTACCTTCTTCGACATTAGTTTTTATTTCAGTAAACGTCAATTTTGTTCCCTTTTCACTGTAGAGGATGGCAGTTTGTATGCCAAAACTGGGCGAGAACATGTATTCGGCTGTTATTCCTCCATGGAATCCGATTTTTTCATTCTTCCTCTCCTTGAACTCTTTGTTATCCGTGATAATGTTGGAAAGGTTACCTCCAATCCTGAGGCCTGCTTTAAACTGCGCGTTCGCAGCAGTGGCGCCTGCTAAAAAAAGAAGCATGATAATCAGTTTTGCAGTTGTTTTCATCTCATAATTGTTTTTAAAAGTGAATTGTTTGCTTTTATGTAATGCTTAAAAACGTTTTATATCAATCTATGCTCCCGTGCAACCTCTATATGAACCTGCTTGTCCTTTATTTATCATAATCCCCCACACACACGTGTTTCAGACATCACAACAACGGGCAAATCTCCTCTTACGATATGAGATTTCATCTGCCCCCAAACTCATGATCAAACCATACTCTGACTTCGTGCTTCCTTAATAGTTTGCCATGAGCTGTGATATCGTATATTTCTTATCAACGTAAAAATGACTGTTTTATTTAAACCAGCAATTAAACGGTACTTCTGATATTTCCTCAAGGGATACCGGTTAGTGATTGCATCAGATAGTTTTTCATAAAAATGGCTGCCATTCCCCACTAAATGCTTCACGTTTTTTCACATGTCAATTGCATGCAATAGAGTCTGGTACACTCCCGTTCTCTGCACTTCACTGCAACCCCCGCGTAACCTCTTGTCCTGTTTTCCACACTTCTTTGCATCATCCATGCAATCTATTATCCTGTTTTCCGCATATTTTTACAACACCCACGTAAACTATTGTAAATCTATCCGGTTTTCCGCACTCTCCCGGGACACCCATGTAAATCATTGTAAATCAATATATAATTAACCGTCACCGCCCGGCCATAAACGGCAGCCCGATGAGAAGACCATGAGCAAATCATCACAGGGTCTTTCACCTGTTAAATGGGTTAAAAAAATCTGTTACTTCCCGTCAGGATAGATAATCTATTCAAGTCCGGTCAGGAGCATCCTGTTCGTCAGTTTACCTTTTGCATCGTATGTTTCCGATTTCACCACCCCTATACCTTTGCCAATCCATGTGATACCTGTGGCCTGCTGTGTTCCGATGAGCGGATAATCAGCTTCTACGGTCTGGATAATCTTAAAGCACACGAATTTTCCCATGGGTGTTTCCACACTTTCTGCACGTACGGCCCGGCGGTTGTAGATATGGAAAACCAGTGGTGGCAAATCAGCGGCATCGCTGCCGTCACTTATTCTCATTTTAAAGGTTGCTTCCGCATCAGGCAGTATCTGTCCGGGTGAAAGTTTGGAAGGGATAATCATGTCATTACCGGACATATTTGCATCAATTTCAGCATTCTCCAGCCCTTGCAACGGCATCATTTCAAGAAGGTTAACGTGAAAATTGCCGTTTTTGTAGCGCAATGAAACGGTAGCCGTATTTTGTACCTTGCCCTTGCTGTCAGTCTGCATGCCTGAAACTACCGCTTCGACACTGTTGCCTGACCGTGTTATTTTCAGGACTTCCTGTTTATTATATCCCTGTACTTTACCGCTGCCGTTGTAAACCGTGTACTCTATCCTGGTACCTTGTTTCAGAGCGTAATAAGGCTCGTTATTATCCCAGTCGGAACTGTTTTCTGCCGGCTCGCCAGTATCAGGCGGTTCAACAACAGGGGCGCGCGAACCGGATTCTTTCCGCTCTTTCCTGATACTCTCTTCAGTTTTATCAAAAGCACGATCCACGGCCTCGTCAACTTTCTCTTCCACTTTCTTTTCCACCTTACGCTTAGCCGCTTCCTCAGCCTTTTCTCCCAAACGTTTCATCCAGGCTTGGGCTCCTGCGTCACTGATATTTCCAATAGCGAAAAACAGTGTCAGAATGATAGTCAGTCCTGTTGTTTTCATTTTTGTCTGATCGATGTATTTGTTTATACTATAAAGGTTCAGTATGTTTTTAAATTATTGCTCGCAACTACCTGATTATCAGAATTGATTCTTTTCCCCTCAAAATGAGCACTCTAATTTATTTATTAATTGCCTATTAACAAAAAAATAGCAGCCTGTTATACTAAAAACAGGCTGATAAAGATAGAGTTAAAAAGGCTTTTTTGACAGACAAACCTAACTATACTGTTTTTATCATTCCATCCTCCAGATGGATGATGCGTTGCCCGTAGGCGGCAAACTTGTCATTGTGTGTTACCTGGATAATGGTCATACCCTCAGCGTGCAGCTCTCTGAGTGTTTCCATAATCATTTCGCCCTGTTTGCTATGAAGGTTCCCGGTAGGTTCATCGGCCAGCAACAGTTTGGGTTTCCCGACAATAGCCCTTGCTATGCCCACAAGTTGCTGCTGCCCGCCCGAAAGCTGTTGCGGGAAGAGCTCTTTTTTTGCCACGATGTTGAACCTGTCCAGAAGATCAGCAATCATTGCCTGACGTTCTTTTCGCTTCACCCCTTTGTAAACAAGCGGTGTTTCAATATTTTCATATACCGTCATCTCTTCAATAAGGTGGTATGCCTGAAAGATGAAACCGATAAAATGGCGGTGATAATCTCCACGCATTTTATCGTTAAGTTCAGTCACATTAGTATCATAAAGCCAGTACTCGCCCGCTGAAGGAGAATCAAGCAATCCGAGGATATGAAGCAGGGTTGACTTGCCCGAACCACTAGGACCCATGATACTTATAAACTCTCCCTCCTCAACTTTCAGATTTATGCCCTTCAACACAAACGTACGCTGAAACCTCGAATCATAATACTTGTCAATTCCCCTTAATCGAATCATCTGTATAATTGTTAATTGTTCATTGCTAATTCAGCTTCGCAGCATTTTCTGTCGTCGCTCGGCATAGTTTTGCGAAGCAACACTTTTGCTCGTCGTGTCATAATGCGAGCAAGTTCGTCTTCTGCTCACCGACTTACCGCAAAAGTTCAAGCAAGCCTGACTCTGCTCTCACTCCTAAGAAAATTGCTAATTGCACATTGCTAATTGCTAATTGACTCACTCGTAACGAAGTGAATTCACCGGATTCTGCAATGCAGCCCGTGTAGAGTTAAATACCGCTACGGCACCCGTGAGCAGGAGAATGGCAATACCGGCCAGAATGAAAACCCACCATTGCAATGAAATCTGTACACTGAAGTTTTGTAACCATTTCATGGCAAGGAACCACGCTCCTGTCAGTCCCAGCACCACGCAGGGAACGGCCACTCTGGAAATATCCGAAACGAAGATGCGGATTACATCGATAACGGTGGCGCCATTAATACGTCGGATGGCAAGATTCTTCCGGTAACGGATGATCTCATCGCTCAGATAGCCCAGAAGCCCTATCACGGTAATCAGCAATATCACGAAGCCTCCGACGTAAAGCGCGTTTCGGAAACCTCTTTCCGTCTGATATTTCCCCTCCTGTTCCGCGGCCAGACTGTAAACACGTGCTTCACCTCGTGAAATGGCACTGTTGAAAATATCGGTAAATTTCTGCATAACATTGTGGTTGTTTCCCGGTCGCGTTTTGATTAGAATGAAAAAATTGAAAGCCGGATTCTTTTCAAATATCTCTATAAATCGCTCTTGCGGCATATAGAAGAAAACGGAAGGGCGTTCATCTTTGCTACTTATACTTTCCATAATAAAATCGTTGAAAATGCCGGAGATGTTGGATGCACCATTTCTGTTATGCTCTGTTATTTCCACACTTTTTCCTACCACACCGTCAGTCCAACCGTTATTCAGCACTAATAGGTCGGCTCCTTTCTGGCTGATCATCACGCTGTTGGGAGCGGTCTCATCTTTTTGAAACGCCTGTCCGGAAACCATTGGGATATTCAAGATGGAAAAGTAGCTGTCGTCCACGAAATAATAATCGGCAACGTTGAACAGTTCTTTATCTCCTTCGGGAGAAAGTACATTATTTCCCGATGCGCCGTTGATAGGCACATCTTTACCAAAGCCTACTCTTTCCACTTCGGGCAGTGCCTCAAGTTGATTCAGAACAGTTTGCAACTTATGCGCATCCATACCGCTTACCGCCCCATAATAGACATTTTCGGCATCATACCCGTGATAGGCATTTTTCATTTTGTCGTACTGCATACTGACCACCAGGAGCATCGCCAGGATGAGCGCTGCTCCGGTAAATTGCACCGCCAACAACACTTTCTTCCATCGCGTACTTTTCTTACGATAACTTCTGAAAGCTTCGGCAACCGGCGTCTGTGCGAATACTCTTCCGGGAAAATAACTGACAAAAACAATTAGCACCGTGAGTATAAGCAAAATAGGAATGATTACATGCCCATTAAGCGTGGCTTCGAGACTGTGGGCTACCTGAGATTCGAAAAAAGGTTTGATTAACAACATCAGCCCAAAAGCAACTGCCAGCGAAATAAGGAATATCAATATGCTTTCTGCGAAAATCATCCCGTGCAAATCGCATTTTTCGGCACCATAGCATTTGTAAATGGCAGAAGTCTTGGAGCGATTTACCAAGGTGCTTACAGTTAGCAGCATATAATTCATCACTGAAACAAACAAGACGATGAAAGCGATGGCGCTCAGGACAAATATCATCTCTTTCATCTGATTGGAAAAGTACTTCGGCAACGATTCAAAGGAGTATTTTAAAACGATTCCGTTTCTGCGTTCCAGTTCTTCGATATTCTGGTGCTTTTTCTGCATTTCGCGCACGGCAGGCGCGAGGCTTTCAGGCCTTACCTCTCTGGCAAGTTTCACAACCGAAAAATAACGGTCGTTCCCGAGCCAGTTTTCCGAACCGTCCCATGTGAAATTGGCTATGGATGGCATAGAGATAGCCACATCATACCTATAGTTGCTGTTTTCGGGAAGTTTCTCGAACACGCCGCCAATGGTCAGTTTCTTGCCGGGGTAGTCTTTCAGTTCAATCATCTTTCCGATCACATTTCCGCCCATCTTATCGGCTATTTCATTAGAGACCATGCAATTCATCGGAGTTTTAAGGATTTCCGATGCCTTATTCCCGGCCAGAATAGGACGAGGCATCAGATCATGCAGATATTCGTCTGCCAGCACAAAACTTCCGTTATAAGTCAATTCCTCTTCCGAGAAAAAGTCCAGCTCCCCGATAGATGTCACGCGTGTGGCAGCCTCTACTCCCGGCACTTCAGCTTTCAATCCCGGCGCAATGGCACCGCTTATCCGTGGATGTGTCGATAATTTTTCGGAAGATTGATCGAGTTTGGCAACCGAGTTTACCACGTACAACCGATTAGCATCGGGATAAAAACTGTCGAAGCTGTAATAATAAAACACTTCGGCAAACAAAAGTAATCCGAATGCCAGTCCTGTAGCCAGTGAGATTATCCGCGTGGCTGTATGCTCTCCCTTGCGGAACAGTTTTCTTGCAGCGATTCTAAAACTCCTCATCTTATATTCAGTTTGTCAAGTTAAAAGTTTGTCAAGTTGAAAGTAGAAAGTAGTCAAGAGTTGACACCTTGTCCAATATCTTCCTATATAATTGTTCATTGTTAATTGCACATTGTTCATTGCTAATTGCTAATTGTTAATTGAGCTATTCATAGCGCAGCGCTTCCACCGGGTTTCTGCTCGCTGCCCGCCAGCTCTGCCAGCTCACGGTAAAAAAGGTAATAGCCAGAGCTATGAGTCCTGATAGAGCGAAAACCCACCAGCTTAATTCCGTTTTATAAGCAAATCCCTGCAACCAGCGTGACACAACATAATAAGCAACAGGCGTGGCGATTATAAACGAGAGCAAAACTGCAATCACAAACTTTTTATTCAGCATTCTCATTACTTCTCCGATGCTTGCACCGTTTATCTTGCGGATACCAATCTCTTTCACCCGACGCTCAGTTACCTGTATGATTTGCGCCAACAGTCCCAGGCAGGTGATTATGAAGGCTACGATGCAGAACAGGCTCAGCGCTTTGGCAGCCAGGTCTTCTTTCTTATACAGCATGTTGTAATACTCATTGTAAAACTGAAACTGTAATGGTTGCTCGATACCTGCCTGCTTCCATGCTTTCTCCATCTGCGAGAGCTGTTCATTGAAGTTCTCAGGTAACAATCTCACATTCAATGCACTATAGAAGCCGTCTCTATAGATAAAAGCCACAGGACCTATAAGGCTGTGCATAGAGTTATACTGAAACTCGTTTACCACCCCGATTACCTTCCGGCCGAACAGTTCCCGTCCCTCGAAATCGTCCCACCCAAGCTGTTTAAGCGTAGTTTCAGTAACAAGTATCCAGTTTTTATCGCCTTCCATTCCATTTCTGCCCTGCAACAGCTTTATTTGAAACGTGTTGACAAAATCAGTATCTACATACATCGTATTAATCAATACCTCCTTGCCATCTTTATCTTTCGCTCCGCTACGTGACCATCCGGCTCCGGGAGAGTGCGATGTGAGCGACAGATCGGTAATGAAAGGCAATTTGGAAAATGCCTCTTTAACTACCGAATAATTACTATAATCGTCGGGCAGAATGATGCGCAACAACTGTTCGGTTTTAAATCCGTAATTGGCGGTCTTAACAAAATCCAACTGCTTGTTTATCAACAACAGACTTGACAACAGAACAATAGAGATAACCAATTGCGCCACAGTCATTATTTTCGATAACGAACCTGCCTTAAAGAGCTTGGGCGACTTGCCCAACAACGAGGTAATGTTTGATTGCCAGATAAGGCTCACCGGAAACCAGGCCGCCAACAAAACGACTGACATCAAAACAACAACAGCAATTGCCAGCATTGAGGGTTTTAACAAACACAAAATATCAAGCTCTACCCGGAACAGTTGTTCCGCTAATGGCAGTGCCATGCTCGTGAAAATTACTGCGAGCAGTAAGGCAATAATAACCGACAGGCCTACCTCCACCAGATAGTAGCGGAAAATCTGTGCCTTTCCGGCACCTGCAGCCATGCGAATGCCCATCTGCTTGAGTGTTTGCAACTGTTTGGATATGGTGTAGTTTACATAGTTGAACAGCGACATAAAGAGCGTGAGCGCAGCGATAGTTATAAAAATCCATGCCATTTTACTGTTGCCCGCCTTATGGCCGATGAATTCATCCGGCTCGGAAAAATAAATCGACTTAACGGGTTGCAGTGTTACGCTCTCTATCTCAGTGCGGTTTTCCGGGAAATGGTCGTTCATCTTTTGGGTTAGTGCCTCTATATCCATTCCTTCCCTGGCCGAGAAATATATCTCCCTTATCTGATAACAGTCGTTGTTATTGCAATTTTGAACGAGACTCATTTCGGCGTGTTCATCATTCAGGTAGATCTCGGCCCCGAATGTGGCGCTGGAGGGAATATCTTCGGCAATGGCACTCACCGTGAAATCCATTTCGAAAAATCTGACCGGTTTACCCAAAACGTCATAGTTTCCGAAAACCTTCATGGCAGCTGATCTTGCAAGGATAACCGAATTTTTTTCCGCAAACGGCTTATCGGTTGAAGAGACGAGGATATTGATGCCGGCAAGATCAAAGAAATCGTTATTGGTGCTTATCACCTCGTGAGCTGTCATGAACTTGTCGCCCACTTTAATGGTGATATTAAAATCTTCGTCGGCAAGATAAACCATTGATGCTATCTTCTCTATTTCGGGGAAACGGTCTTCGAGGACAGGCAGGATGGCCACATCGAAAAGAGCATTGTTTTCACCTGCATCTTTCAATCTGTAAG
>Ga0302238_1003052_pt1 | contig 11015 bp, 4 predicted proteins | sample AAG_UR_Asn_MG_FD_193527 | JGI IMG/M metagenome (GOLD analysis project Ga0302238, IMG submission 193527) | Enriched activated sludge microbial communities from anaerobic digester in WTTP, New Holstein, Wisconsin, United States - AAG_UR_Asn | ecosystem: Engineered > Bioreactor > Anaerobic >...
TTCCCCCTTCACCTTCTCCTTCTCCCTGAGCCTGCTTCATTAGGTCCTCGTAGAACTTCTGGTAGTCCATCATGTCCTCGAATCCCTGTCCGGATGCGTTCTTGATCTTCTCGAGTTCGTTCAGCATCTTTGCGAGCTGGGCGGCACGGGCTGCGGACTCGAGCGCTTTCATGTCGTTAATCATCTCCTCAAGCCGTTCAAGTTCCCTCTCTCCAAGCTGCATGGAGTTTGACACCGACGACATTGCATCGTTGCCGGCACTTTCCTCTCCACCCATACCCATCTCCTTCATAGCCGTATCGAGAGAGGCCTGCAGGGATTTTGAACCAATCTCATTCTTGCTGAAATTAGAGAGCTCCTTCAGTCGCTGACCCAGTTCCTCCTCCTGCTTCTTCTTCTCCGGAGAATCCGCCATTGCGGAAAGCTTCTCAGCCATATCCTTCATCTCGCTTATCTCCTTCTTCACCCCAGAATAATCTCCCTTCTGCACCTGTTCCTTCCATTTTTCCGCCTTGTCGCTCATGCGTCCGAATGACTGCTGGGAGTATCCGCGGTTCAGCATGTCCTGCATCTTCTCCTCGTTCTTCCCCTTCATCATGCTATTGAGCTCCTTCTGCATGTCCTGGAGCTTCTGGGCATTGAACTTCTTGTCTTCCATCTTCAGGTTGTCGAAGATCTTCTTGAGATCCTCTACCGCCCTCGCCACCTCGGGTGAATTCTTCCCTTCGGACTTCTTCTTCAGTTCCTCCAACCTCTTCTTGACTTCCTCGTCCATTTTGTTTAGGAGCGCATTGCTCTCCTGCTTCTTCTTACGTGCCTGGTTCCTCCCGAACGGATCGAGTTGTGGCATGAATATGGAGAACAGCAGAAGTATGACAAGCACCCCTGCGGCATTCGCAAGCTCACGGTTCCATTTGTAGGTGACAACGATGTGCGGCTTTATCTTTGCGGATTCGGCGTGGGCGTTCTCAAGCACCAGGGGACGGTACTCCCCGAAGGATTCTTCCAGAAGTACGGTTGTCAGGAAAAGATCCTTCGTCTTCATCTTGGCGTCGATTATCCTGGCGAGGTTCTTCTTCGAGTAACGCCGGTGGAAAATGGCGCCGAGGATGGCGCCGAAAAGAACCGGCACCGCTATGGATATCGGCGAGAAGTAATCCGGCATGAGCCCCGTGGCTCGCGAGAACAGCAGCAATGCAAGGTACAGGCAGGAAAGAATGATCACGAAGACATGAGTCCTCCTGACCATCGAATCGATGATCGCGCGCCTCCTGATCAGGCGCAGGCTTTTCTCGAAAGTAGAGCTGGAACCTACCTTATTTTCTTCTTTCATCTAATCTATCTTCGTTTATAGTAGCGCATGTTTGCGCGTTCTTATTCTTCATACCGGGATTACATTCGCAATTCGATATTCATAATTCGGTATTCTATATTCAGTTCGCTTTTCCTTTCAGGTATTCCTCCGCCTCAGCATTGTTTTTATCGAGTACCTTTAGGATCCTGTATTCCCTTGCGGCTTTTTCAGCATTACCAGCTTTCTTATACAGCCTTGCCGCCGAAAGATGCGTATCGGTATCAAACGGATTTATCATGAATCCGCTTTCATAATTCCTCAGTGCCTCGTCAGTCTTTCCCTTCTCAGCATAAAGACCGCCCAGCAGCTTGTACACCTCAAAGGTACTGTTGTCATATCTTATGTAGTTTTCAAGGAAGGTTATTGCGTCATCAGTCCTGTTCTCGCCAAGTAGGATGTCCACCTTGACCTTCCATGCCGGTACGGGCCTCTTCATCTTGCCTTCTTTCGGGGAGAACTCATCCTTCTCGCCGTCATCGTCGGAAGACTCCCTGTCGGCAAGTCCGGAAGTTTTCAGATAGCTTTCAAAATCATCGTTCATCTCCGTGTAATATTCACCTAGTTCAGCGCCAAAATCCTTGAAGGTTTTTCCAGTGACCTTCTCCAGGACATGCTTCGTGGACATGCCGGTCTTGTAGAGCTCGAGCATCTCAACCAGTTTTTTGAATCCATATTTCTTCTCGATGCAACCGCATATCAGCTCCGCCTGGTAATAATGCAGGGCTATGAGCCTTCCACCGCCAATGAATCCCAGCTCCATATTGTCCAGGGCAAGGGTGTAGTTGCCTCGCCGTGCCATTGAGAAGAGGACTTTGTTGTTGAAGTGTCCCTCCTTCTCCTCCATGCTACTCAGCCCCTCAGTGTACCAGCGGGGGATTCTGAAGTCTGTCATCTGCAGGCTTATCACATGCATGAACTCGTGATCCACCACCGCACGCCAGCAGAATTCGCCGGTCGGCGAGTTCTGGTAGAACCTCGGTGAAGGGAGCAAGATTACCTTTCCAAAGCAGACACCGGCGGCCGGCAGATATGGCAATCCCACTGTCCTCACGGAAAAATCCAGATGAGTGGCAAGGAACAGTATCAGGATCTTCCCGTTATACTGCTTCGCCCCCTCAGGCTTGAAAGAATATTTTGCCGTCAGTCTCGCATAGCTCTCCTCAAGACAGTCCTTCAGATATGGCCAGACCACCTCGTCATCGCCCTTCGGAAGCTTTACTGCGAAATGCTCTGTTTCCCTGAGCACATACTCATTCCTCTTGAAATCCTTGTCCATCGCCTGCAGTATGTTGAACGCGCAGATATTGTAGGGATTCTTCTTGAAGGAAAGATCTAGCTGTTCATACCCCTCTTTCTCCTCACCGAGCCTTATGAGCGCCATCCCAGCCATATAATTTCCAGTCCAGTCTCCACGATCGACCTCGGAAGCCTTCTTCGCCCATTTCAGCGCCCCGTTAAAATCGTATCTCTTGGAGGCGAAATCGGACATCACCAGATATGCTTCAGCGTCCGAAGGGTTGACCTCCTTGATCTTCGAAAGCACCTCGTCTCTTTGCTTCTCTTCCCCCTTGGCATCATGACACGCCGCTAGGATTGAAAGCACATGAATATCTTTCGGATTGACGGCCAGCACCTTGTCAATCTGCTGCCTGCACTCATCATACTTTTTCTCTACAAGATTTATTCCGGCATTCAGCGCAACCGCTTCCCCGTCCACCGGATTCTCCATGAGGATCTTGTCCACCAATTCCTTCGCATAGACATAGTCGCTGTCGTTCACTGCAAGAAGAGCGAGACCTGTCATGGCATCAGGATTCTTCGGCTCCAGTTCGACTGCCTTTTCGAATTCTGACTTGGCCTTCGCCCATGCAAACCTGTCGTTGTAGAGGAATCCGGCCCTGACATATGCGTCAACATACTTGTCGTCGGCCTTGTGCGCCTCGTCGAAGAATTTCACCGCGGTCTTTGGATTCTCCACCCGAACTGCCTGGGCAAGCGCAGTAAATGCCGGAGCCGTTGTGATCTTTCCCTGCCTGTACATGCTCATCAGGTAGTTCTGTTGTTCCTTAAGAAGCCTCTTGTCACCAAGTATCTCGAGCACATCTATGAGAAGGATCCTCGCCTTCCAGTCATCAGGATTGTTTTTGATGTTCTCCTGAAGCATAGTCATGGCTTCGGAAAAGTTCCCGGAACGAATCTTCTCAACGGCTGGATCAGCGGAGAATGCTGACAGATGGAAACATAGGAGTATCGTGGTAAGTAGGGATAGGTGGATTTGTTTCATGGGTGAATTTTTCAGATTCCAAAATTCTAGTTTCGAATTTTCTTCTGGTAAGCTCCGCCCCGTCGGTTATGCGTTGTCACGATAGTTCTGCATTCGAGGTAAGGCGGTTTTTAAACCGCCAATTAAACGTCAGGTTAAAACCCGACATACTTTCAGGCGGAACGAATAGATAAATACCCCGTAACAACAAGCGACAAAGTAATATATATGTTGTTATCGGTTATAATATGAAGAAAATAGGGGTTTTTTAAGGATATTTTGAGGTGGTTATTCTGCCTGCTGAAGACACCTGTTGCCCCGTCCATATCGACCGGGGCAATAGGCTCATGAACAACATGTTACACCAGAACCGCGATCCTGTATTTTCCAGACTTCAACTTTAGCTTCCTTGTTGCACCGGACTTATGCAACTGTAGTTCATCGCCGGAGAAAATGTCCTTGACTTTATCCACGTTGAAAATTTCGCCGTCAAAAGTCATCGTCGCTGAATTGCAGTCGGCCGGAAAGAAAACGAACGCCATGTCCTTACCGTTGCTCTTTCCATAACGGACATATACATAGGAATTGAAATTCTTTTTCGTCTTTGCTTCAATTCTGACCTTTCCTGCATCTGCTCCTGCATCATCAATGAACTTGAGGAGCAGTTTTTCAAAGTCCAGATTGCAGTCCTTGTCATATTCGTCTCCAAGATATGTGCCGCATAGGATTATCTTCCCTTTCCCCACCTTGACCTGTGACAGCAGCGATGCATCTTCAGTTGCGAACTTCGCAAAAACTTCGCCCTTGCATGTGCACCATGGCGAAAGCATGTGCGAAGACTTGAGCTTGTAGTTCTTTCCTGCGATCTTCGCAGAGAACGCTGGATTCTTCGGAACCCAGCGTCGTCCGATCTCACTGACACCTGAAACTTTTGCGGGAAACCTGTCTTCTGGATACCTGTAGATCCCGACCGAGTCAAATGCACCGTTCTCAGCCTCCCAGTATATGGTTCCACCAGCCTCGACGAATTTTCTGAGTTTTTCTGCCTTGCTGTCATCGAGAGCCATCATCCTCGGCATTAAAAGGATCTTGACTCCCTTGAGCTCCTCGAGATGTTCCTCCTCTACGATCTTGAACGGAACTGAATTGCGGATCAGCGCCTTGCAGAACCCTCTGATCGAGGTAAGAACCTTCTGCGCGGAACCTTCCTGAGCCCAGTAGAGGTAATAGGTCTGCGGACTGAACATGATCGCTACTTCCGCACCTGCAGGTTTATAACCATCGAGAAGAGTGGAGTACTTCTTCAGAAGTTCGCCGGTGTGCTGCATCGCGGGAATTCTTTCATCGGCAAAACCGTCATTCCCCATGAATCCGAAACCGTTGGATTCCTGACCAAAGACTTCATCGCGCCAGCACCAGAAAAGAATGGTATCGGCACCGCAGGCGATGCTGTTCCAGACCCAGCGCTGCTGGTCGACCGCCCTCACGGGATTATGGACATTGAAACCAATGTTCGATCTTCCACCCTGTAGTTCGCTGACCCAGAACTTCTTACCTCTCGTGGCGGAATTGATCATCTCCATGCTCATCGTGTAATCCGTTTTCAGCATACTCCACCAGGAAGGGAAATTGGAACATCCTATCCCATCAAGCTTGTCCGCGATCACCCAATCGTTGCCACGGTTCAATGCCTGTTCAATTCCACCTTCCCATGCGACAAACTGCATGCACGGATTCGGCCCGTGCGCTGTGACAACCTTGTCCGGATGAACCGCCTTGATGATCTTGTACCTGTCCTCGGCATGCTTGTTCGAACGGCATGTAAGGAAATGCGCAAACGACATTGTAGAAGTATAAGGACGAGAAGTTGTCTTGCCGGGAATTACATCTTCCCATGAGTCATAACGCCTTATCCATTCCTTGTTGAGCCCGTCGAGGCTACCAAATCTCTCCTCGAGCCATTCACGGTATTTCTTCACGGTATGCCTGCAGTAGCAGACCGGTCCATCGGCCTGGACATTCCACCGAAGCTCGTTCCAAGCATCCCAGCCTGCGATATTCTTCCTGTCCTTATAATGAACGGCTGTCTCGTGGATGAACGCCGACATCCTTTTCCAGACTTCGGGATGATCGAAGCAACCACCCGGCGTGAGACCATTGTGGCATTCATTGCGGTTTTCGGAGACAACTTTGTGACCACGGTTGGTCACAAGTTCGCAGTCGTGGATGATCCTGTGGATCCAATAAGGATGAATTTCTGCAATGGTGCTTAGAACAACATTCAGGCCGTTCTCCCCAGCGAAATCAATGATCCTGTCATAGTCGTCGTAGTTGAATTTCCCAGGATTCGCCTCTACCCACGACCACATAACCCATAATTGCATGCAGTTGAAGCCGGACTCCTTCATCTTTCTGGCGTCTTCCTTCCAATATTTAGATACCGGAAACGGCGGACGGTAATATTGCGGACCAAGATTTATCATGTTAAACTCCTAAGATTTTTTAACCACAGACCACACAGATTACACAGAAAACAGGAATAATCAAATCATTTTCTCGCACCCGCTCTGTTCAAGGCACAGAGGCTTTGTAAGAGGAATTATTTCGTGTATTTAGCTTGTTTCGTGATTTACACTTTTTTATTCTTCTGTGTAGTCTGTGTGTTCTGTGGTTTAATAAGGCTTGCGAGTCTCGCAAGACCGCCCTGTGCAGTTTCACGGTATAAGCTCTTAAGATCATGGCCCGTGAGCCGCATCGTCTCGACAACCTCATCGAATGAGATCTTGTGGCGTCCGTCCGAGAACAATGCGTATTCTGCGCATGTCAGAGCCCTTGCCGCGGCGAAAACGTTTCTTTCGATGCATGGGATCTGTACAAGTCCCAATATGGGATCGCATGTCAGTCCAAGATGGTGTTCCATCCCCATTTCGGCTGCGTATTCAATCTGATAGGCCGATCCTCCGAGCAGTTGTGCAGCTCCTGCGGCGCACATCGCGCATGCTGACCCTATCTCGCCCTGACACCCGACTTCCGCTCCGGCAATTGATGCATTCTCCTTGATCACGTTTCCGAAAAGCCCTGCTGTAGCAAGAGCCTTATGTATGTCTTCATCTGGGAGATTATAAGTTTCCTGCAGGATTTTCATGACTGATGGAATGACAGCGGATGAGCCGCAGGTTGGGGCGGTAACGACAATTCCTCCGGATGCATTCTCCTCGGCAACGGCTAGAGCATAAGCTGCAAGCAGACCTGTTTTCTGAGAAGAAGGATCGTTCCTTTTTGCCTTGTAATAGAATGAACGGGCTTTTCTCTCCAGCCTGAGATCTCCAGGCAGAACTGCTTCTGTGGCAAGTCCTCGTTCAATTGCATTTTTCATGGCTTTCCAGACATCAGAGAGATGGTTCATGATATCTTCGCCTTCAGTTTCGACGACGTATTTCCAGATCGGTTGTCCGTTCTCATGACACCATTCGAGGATCTTGTCCATGCGCGTATGCTTGTATACCGGATGCGGAACAATCTTTTCGCCTTCGGCAACAATCGTACCTCCCCCTACGCTGAAGTAGAGTTTTTTAGCTGTTGTCGCTCCATCGGAAGACAGCGCCTCGAACAGCATTCCGTTCGGATGAAATTCGGGTGTGGTGTCAGCCTCCCAGACTATTTCAACTGATGTGGGCTTTAGTGCATCGATGATCGCCTTGTCGGTAAGATGTCCCCTGCCGGTCGCGGCAAGACTGCCGTAAAGAGTAACTCGATATTTTCCGGCTCCAGGATTTTTCTTCTTGAATCTCTCAGCAGCGGATTTCGGCCCCATCGTATGACTCGACGACGGTCCGTTGCCTATCTTATAGATCTCTCTTATGGATTGCATGAACGGTAAAATATTCTTGAACGACGTAAAAGCAATAGCGTTTCGGTTTGACTTTTGACTGCAGATCTATTTGGTGAACTTCATACAAGGTTACTTTGCCAATCCCTTGTATGCCTCAACCATCCTTTTCGCATCGACTTCAGTTGCAAAGACCAGCATCCAGATATCGTCCACCTTCGCGGCTGAACCGTTCTGCGGGCTTGAGCCGTCCGCCTGATGGACTATGAGCTGAACCTTTCCTGATTCTGCCGGGATCTTGAATATTCCATAGATCACTCCCCATTCTCCCGCCTTGACATTGGAAAGTTTCATAGTGTCCGCGTTAAGATAACCATCAATCTTGTGATCGTCAGCCCTGTTCTCCCACTCGCCAAAGAGATATGGAATCCCGGTCTGATCCCCTTCATCCATCCTGTCGCTTGATGCACGGGCAATAAAAAGCGCATACTTTCCTCCTGCATCCGCTGGAAGATCTATCTTCTGCATGAATTCACCGCTGTATCTCATGAAAAAACATGGGTTTCCGGGCCTTCCGGCCTCAACTGACACATCCCCTACCTTCTTCCAGGAGTCCAATCCTTCATTCGCGCCGGGATTTTTCACCATGTTCTTATATCCAGAGATCTCAAGGAGCGGACCTGGTTCCATCTTCGAGACTTCTTTTTTCACTGCAGCCTGGACCGCATTTGCAGGAGGTGGCCCGTCACGCCATACAAGGATCTTCCTGTCCCCTCCACCGGTAGCAATCGAAAAGGGATCAAAACAAGTCGCCAACGATGATACATCTTCGGTATGCCCCTTGAGCTCGTGCAGTTTCTTCCCTGTCGCAGAATCCCAGACATAGGCTATCCCTCTGTTCGCAGTCACAAGCCATTTGCTGTCCGTGCTAAAACACAAAGTCGCAGTTGAGGCGTCCTGCACATAGTAATTCTTGATCTCCTTCTTCTGCTTGAAGTCGTAGATCACGATACTGCTGTCATTGTGCCCCGTCGCCATATATTTCCCGTCCGGACTGAACGCTATCGAATAGCTCTCGGAATCCGGTGAAATCTTCTTTATGTCATAATTCTTCCCGCTCCAGTCCTTGGTGCTCCAGACGGTATATTTGTTTCCCTGACCGCTTCCGACCAGATTTTCCCCGTCAGGACTGAACGCAAGACTTCGAATCTTCTCGCTGCCGTTGACAGTCGTCAGAAGAGTACCGGTCGCAGCATCAAATATTTTCACAGGCTGCTGGAAGGCGGCAACGGCAAGTTTCTTTCCATCCTTTGACAACGCCATGGAAGTTCCACCTTCGGTGATGAACGGCTTAGGTGCTCCAAGAACCCCATTTTCGTCCACTGGTATTTCAGTAATGACCTTGGAAAGATCGGCAACCAGGATGGATTTACCGTCCGGTCTGAGGAGAACAGATGCCGGTCGGTTCCCCATCTTCAGATATGAAATCTCCTTGCTTTCGTCAATATTCCAAACTCTCACGGAATAATCACCTCCGCTTATTGAGAGCAGATTCTCTCCCATGGGCAGGAAAACCATCCCTTCGACCTCACCCTGATGTCCTGACAAGGTCTGATGTATTGAAAGAACACCGGTCTTGACGGCAGGCTTTCGAGGCTTCGGCCCCGCGGGCTTGTTCATCTCTGCGTTCATATCTATCGTTATATTCCAGTTGTCCTTCACAACCTTCCACTGGCCTGATTCCTTCACGAACTTGACGTTCCCGGTCATCTTCTGTCCCTCGTTCTCACCGGTGACCTCGATCTCTGCATCATTTCCGTTTACAGTCACCTTGCCGACCGTATATTTTTTGGGTATCAGGGCCTTTATCATTTCAAGCATCGCCGGAGCCTGGGGACTTGATAGTTCGGCGGCCTTGTCTTTCGCCACGAGCTTCTTGAGTTCCTCAATATTCCCGGAGGTTATTGTGGACATATATTTGTCGTATGTGTTCTTTACGAGAGTGTTATCGTCGAGCTTCTCAGCACAGCCGGCAATAAGAAAGGAGATAATTCCACAAAGTAGTGATAACTGCAATGAAGTTCTCATATAAATTCCTCCCAAGTTATGAATGGATTCCCCTTATAAGATATCCTTTGAATTCCGCAAATCCAATTATCCGTGGATTCCTTGCTTGCATGGACTTCCCATATATATTAACCGCCGTTTTTAAAGATTGGATGGTTGGATGGATGGATGATTGGATGGATGGGAAAGAATCAAAAACCCAGCAGTCCAGCAATCCAATATTCCAGCAATCCTTCCCATTAATCAAATCCAAACTCGGAGCAAAAGATATGAGCAAAGAAATTATCCGGAACGACTGGGAAAACCATCTGCTTACAAACAGGAACAGACTTAATCCAAGAGCCTATTACTTCCCCTACCAGAGCCAGGAAAAGGCCATACTTGAAAAACCGGACGTCTCCGACGGATTCATCTCACTGAACGGACAGTGGGAATTCCTGTGTTCGCCGTCACCGACAGAAGCCCCGGAGAACTTCCAGGCCGAGAAATTCGATTCCAAAGCCTGGGACAAGATCCCCGTCCCTTCCTGCTGGCAGATGCTCGGATACGGCCACCCGCACTATACCAACGTGAACTATCCTTTCCCCATAGATCCTCCTCGCATTCCGACCGACAACCCGACAGGCTGCTACCGCCGCGAATTTGTGATCGAAGATTCCATGAAAGACAGGCAGTTCTTCCTGCGATTTGAAGGTGTTGATTCTGCATTCCACGTATGGGTGAACGGCAAGGAAGTGGGTTTCAGCAAGGGCAGTCGTCTGCCAGCCGAATTCGATATCACGAAGATAATCCGTGCCGGGACAAATGTACTCGCCGTCAAGGTCTACCAGTGGTCGGATGGATCCTACATGGAAGACCAGGACATGTGGTGGATGAGTGGAATTTTCCGCGCAGTATACATCCTTGCACGTCCCAAAATGCATGTAAATGATTTCTTCACAACCACAAAGCTCGATGATAAATACCGTGATGCCGTTTTGAACTTCAATGCCACCGTAAAGAATTCCGGCAGCTCAGCTGTCAAGGGCGCATCCCTTGAGATCGTTCTGCTCGATCCAGATGGAAACAAGCTTCTGAAGAAGACTGTTGCTTCAGGCATCGAAATTAAAGCAGGCGAATCCAAGTCTCTCGAGGCCTCTGTGAAAGTCGCAGAGCCGGAGAAATGGACAGCCGAGTCTCCCGTTCTCTACAAGATGTTGATCAGCCTGAAGGATTCGAAGGACAACATTATTGAGACAATTCCGGCAAATGTCGGGTTCCGCTCCATCGAGATGAAGGACGGAAACTTCCTCGTGAACGGAGTCAGGATCATATTCAGGGGTGTCAACCGCCACGACCATCATCCGGACTTCGGCCGCGCCGTCCCATACGACGCCATGCTGAAGGATGTCCTCCTGATGAAACAGTACAACGTCAACGCTGTGCGAACTTCGCATTATCCGAACGACCCGCGCTTCCTAGACCTCTGCGACAAATACGGTCTTTACGTTATCGATGAGTGC
>Ga0302238_1003054_pt1 | contig 11007 bp, 5 predicted proteins | sample AAG_UR_Asn_MG_FD_193527 | JGI IMG/M metagenome (GOLD analysis project Ga0302238, IMG submission 193527) | Enriched activated sludge microbial communities from anaerobic digester in WTTP, New Holstein, Wisconsin, United States - AAG_UR_Asn | ecosystem: Engineered > Bioreactor > Anaerobic >...
CCTGCAGGGCGGCTTCGGTCTTGCGCCGTTCCGTGATGTCCCTGGCCAATCCCAGCACGAAGCCCTGCTGTTCAAACTCGAAGTAGTTGATGTTCAGCTCGACCGGGATCAGCTGGCCGGTGCTGGTTGTATGGCGGCTTTCAAAGGTCAGCGCCCCTTGTGTCTTGAGCAGCTGCCAGAGTTCCGGCCAGCTTGCCGGCACGAAATCGTGATCGACATCCGCGATCCCCATCCGCAGCAGCGTCTCACGTTCGTAGGAGAGGGTCCGGCAGGCCTCGCGGTTGACATAGATCAGCCGGGCTTCCTGGTTGGCCAGAAAGGCGCTTTCATGGATGGAATCCAGGGCAAAGCTCATCATGGCCATATTCTTTTCAGCCTGCTTGCGTTCTGTAATGTCGATCACATTCCAGAGCACCCCGGATTCACCACTGGGAAGCTGCATCTTGACCCCGGAGAAGTAGCACCAGAAGATACTGCCGTCCTTGCGGCGCCAGGGGTAATCCGAACTGGCCAGCGGTTTGCCGGCCTTGGCTTCCTGGAAACAGGGGGCCCAGTTTTCGTAGTGCTGCTGATCAAGGTGCAGGATGCGGGCGCTCTGGCCGACCAGTTCTGCGCGGGAATAGCCGAACAGGTTGCAGAACTGGGTGTTGACCTGCAGGATCTCACGGCTGGACGAGACCACCAGCATGCCGGAGCCGTTGACTTCAAACAGGGTCTGCAGGTGTTCCCGCTCCGCTGACAGCTCCGCCTCGGCCTGCTTCTGTTCGCTGATATCGGTCAGGCTCCAGGCCACGCCGGCTTCCTGATCCGGCAGACCGAATTTGGCCCCGGAGATCACAGCCCAGAACAGGCTGCCGTCTTTGCGCCGGAAACGGTATTCCAGCCGGACCAGCGGGTCGTTGTCGCGGGCGTCTCTGAACCACCGGGCAAAAAACTCGTAGGCATCATGATCAACATGCAGCACCTCGGCGCTTTTGCCCACCAGTTCATCACGGCTGTAGCTGAACATGCTGCAGAGGTAGGGATTGACCTCGAGGATGGTACGGTTGGCCGAGACGATCAGGATACCGGTGGTGTTGCTGTTCATCAGGGCCTTGAAATAGTTGCGTTCCGCCTCCAGTTGCTGCTCGGCTGCGGCGCGGCGCTCCATCTGCAGAAACAACAGGCAGACCAGCAGGGTGGCAGGCGGGAAGAGCAGGGACAGCGGCAGGCCGACTTGGCTGATCACCTCATGGGCCAGCGGTGCGGGCAGGGTCAGCATGAAGCCGAGCATCTGCAGGTTGACCAGCAGGCCGAACAGCAGCAGGGCCGGAGGTTCGACCGCCTTGGGCCGCTTTTTGCGTAAAACGTGCCAGCTGCTGCCGATGGCGGCTGCAACCAGGCTGACGCCGACCCCCTGCCAGGCCCCGACCCCGCCGATCCACAGCCGGCAGACCGCCGCGATGGCGGCTGCAACAGCGGCCGGCAGAGGCCCGCAGAACAAGCCGGCAACCCCCACGACAATGGTGCGGCTGTCAAAGATCAGGCCGGGCTTGAGGTGGAACGGGGTCAGCATGACAAACACAGCGACCAGGCCGAACAGCACGCCGGATACAAGCGGGTAGAGGCGGTAGCGCTCCCGCAGTCTCCTGAGCAGCAGGCCGTGGATGAAGGTCAGCGCCACCAGCAGCGAGACGTTATGGATCAAGGAAAGCCAGATCATGCTCTGCCCCGGGCATGGGAGTTTTGACCATGCCCGGGGGCATGGGTAAGGCGTGCCAGTTCCGCCATCAGTATACCGATTTCAACCGGTTTTGCCACATGGGCGTCAAAGCCCTGTGCCAGCAGGCGTTGCCGTTCGTCATCCATGGCATGGGCCGTCAGGGCGATGATCGGAATATGGCGTCTCAGGCCCTGTTCCTCTTCCTGTTGGCGGATGAGGCGGACCGCCTCGTCGCCCCCCATGACCGGCATCTGGATATCCATCAGGAGTGCATCGAAGCGCTGGCCGGTCTGCAGAAAATCCAGGGCCTGTTGGCCGTTTTCGCAGGTCGTGACCCGGTGCCCCAGCTTGGTCAGGATCTTGAAGATGAACTCGGCGTTGACCCGGTTGTCTTCCGCCAACAGCAGGGTGAGCGGGCTGACGGACGGTTGGCTGTCTTCATCGGCAGGGCGGCTGCCGATGGTGGCCGTCGGGTCGGGCACAACAAACGGCAGTTCCAGGTGGAAGGTGCTGCCGCTATCGGGGACGCTTTCCGCCCAGATGCTGCCGCCCATCAGGGCCGCCAGACGCCGGCAGATCGCCAGCCCCAGGCCGCTGCCGCCGTAGCGGCGGGTGGTCGAGTTGTCGGCCTGCTCAAAGGGGGCAAAGATCCGCTCCATCTGTTCCGCCGGCATGCCGATACCGCTATCGGCGACATCAAGGCGCACCAGCAGCTTGGCCTTGTCACGCAGGATCACCCGTGCCGTGATCTCAATCCGGCCCTGTTCGGTAAACTTGATGGCATTGCCCACCAGATTCAATAGGATCTGGCGGGTGCGCAGCTGGTCGCCGCGCACGATCTCCGGCAGCTCCGGCGCCAGGTTGGTGCTGACCAGCAGACCCTTCTCGCGGACCTGGTACAGCTGACTGTCCAGCAGCTCCCTGATGCATTGGCGCAACGAAAAGTCGGTCTGCTCAAGCGACATCTTGCCGGCCTCGATCCGGGAAAGATCCAGGATATCGCTTAAGAGCGTGGTCAGGCTGGTGGCGGAGATCTCGATGTTGGTCAGGTACAGCCGCTGTTCCAGTGAAAGTTCGGTGGTGCGCAGCAGATGCACCATGCCGATCACCCCGTTCATGGGGGTGCGGATCTCATGGGACATGTTGGCCAGAAATTCACTCTTGGCCCGATTGGCGGCCTCGGCCCGGTCCTTGGCCTCATGCAGGGCGGCTTCGGCCTGTTTGCGGTCGGTGATGACCTCTTTGATCGCCACAAAGTTGATGATGGCGCCGTCATCGTCAAACAACGGGGTGACGGTGGCCAGTTCCCAGAATTCGCTGCCGTCCTTGGCCCGGTTGCAGAACTCGCCCCGCCAGGGCCTGCCGGAGGTGATGGTCTGCCAGAGCTCGTCGTAGAATTCCCGGGACTGGTGTCCCGACTTAAGCAGACGGGGGCTCAGGCCGATGACCTCCTGGCGGCTGTAGCCGGTCACCTCGCTGAAGCGCGGGTTGACGTACTGAATGGTGCCCTCCGGATCGGTGATCAGCACGATGTTGGCGGTCTGTTCCACCACCAGAGAAAAGCGCTGCAGGGCCCGTTCCGCGATCCGTTTGTCGTGGATGTCGCGGGCCAGGAAGCAGAGGCACTCCACCCCCTCGATGGTGATGGGGATCAGGTACATCAGGGCATGGCGCTGAATCCCCATTTTCGTGGTCAGGATGAACTCAAACTCCTCCAGGTGGCCCTGCTTTTTGACGATCCCGATCGCCTTGGCGCGGGTGGCGTGATCCCACAGCCCCAGTGTCAGGGAGGACTGACCGAGCACCTCCTCCCTGCTCCAGCCGGTGCAACGTTCAAAACCGGGGTTGACCTCGATGAAACAGCCGTCCGAACAGCGGGTGATGCCGATCATATCGGGCATCAGGTTGAAGATACTGGCATATTTCTGCTCGGAAAGCCTGAGTTCCTCTTCGGCTCTCTTGCGGTCGCTGATATCGATCAGGCTCCAGACGACCCCCGGTTCGCCGCTCGGCAGATTCAGGCTGACCCCGGTGAACAGGCACCAGATGATGCTGCCGTCCTTGCGCAGCGAAGGGTATTCGGCCGACATGCGGGTCAGGGAGTCCCGCACCTCCAGAAAGCGCGGCGCCCAATCCTGGTAGTGCTGCTCATCCAGGTGCAGCATGCGTACGGACTGCCCCAAAAGCTCATCCTCGCCGTAGCCGAACATCTCGCAGAACTGCCGGTTGACCTTCAGGATGGCGCGTGTCGACGATACCACCAGATGACCGGAACCGTTATGCTCAAACAGGATCCGCAGGTAGTTGCGGTCGGTTTCAAGCTGTTGCTCCACCAGGCGGCGTTCCTGTGCTTCCTGTTGCAGGCGCTGGTTGAGTTTGCGCAGAGAGATGCTCAGTCCTGTCAGGATGATGACCCCGACCAGACAGACGAGCGAGATGGCGATGATGGACAGGTCCATGCTGTTGAGCGCGAACTGCTGCTGTAACGGCGCCCCGGTGGTCTCATGAGCCTGAAGGACGCGGGGGGGCGCTGCCATGATGACGGAACAGAACAGCAACAGGGAACGACGGCTCAGCATGCGGGCGCTCCTTGGGGGATGAAAGCAGCTGGGTAATAGGGCAGTTCGAGGGTGAAACAACTGCCCCGGCCCGGCTCGGAGGCGACCCGCAGGGAGCCTCCCATCAGGGCGGTCAGGCGTTGGCAGATGGTCAGTCCCAGGCCGCTGCCGCCGTATTTGCGGGTAGTGGAGCCATCGGCCTGGGTAAAGGGGGTGAAGATACGGGTGAGCTGTTCCGGGGACATGCCGATGCCGGTATCCTGTACCTCGATCCTGATCAGCGGTTGCTGGTCCGGATCGTTGATCAGGGACGCCTTGAGGGTAATATGGCCCTGTCCCGTGAATTTGACCGCGTTCCCCAGGAGGTTCAGCAGGATCTGCTTGAGGCGCAGCGGATCACCCGTGCAGAGCTCCGGCAGATTGTCCGCCAGGTCAAGACGGAGTTCGAGCTGCTTTTGCTGCGCCAGGGCCCGGTAGGTGATGACCGTCTCGCGCAGCATCTCGCGCAGCGGTACAAAGGTTTGCTCCAGTTCCAGCTTGCCTGCCTCCACCTTGGAGAGGTCCAGGATGTCGTTCAAGAGATCCAGCAGGATCTTTGAGCTGAGTTCCAGGTTGTCCAGGTACTCGATTTGCTCCTTGTTCAGCGGGGTGAAGCGCAGCAGCTGGGCCATCCCCATCAGACCGTTCAAGGGGGTGCGGATTTCATGGGACATGTTGGCCAGGAATTCGCTCTTGGCCCGATTGGACGACTCGGCTGCATGGCGAGCCACGACCAGCTCCTGCTCGGCCTGCTTTTGTTCGGTGATGTCATGAATGATTGAAAACAGCAGGGTCTGGCCACCGACTTCGACCGGTGAGCTGTAGACCGCCACAATGCGTTCTGTGCCGTCCTTCAGGCGATGAGCAAGCTCGAAATGTTTCTGCAACCCTTGGCTGGCCAGGGTGCGGAGTTGCCGGGCCTCGTCCGGCGGCAGGGGGTTGATCAGGCTGATCGGCATGCCGCGCAATTCATCCCGTTTGTAGCCATAGTAGCGAACCGCGCTGTCATTGGCATCGACAATGATGCCGCTGGACGGCTCGATCAAAAGGAAGACGGCGTCGTGTTCCTCAAACATCCGCCTGAAGCTGGCTTCGCTTTCCACCAACGCCCGTTCTGCCTCCATGTGGCGCTCCATCTCCAGGAACAGCTGGCAGACCAGCAGGGTGGCCACGGGGTAGATCAGCAGTATCGGCAGGCCGATATCGCTCCGGATGGCCTGGGCCGCGGCCTGCGGCAGCAGGATGGTGCAGCCGATCATCCAGAGATGCACCAGCAGGCCGAACAGATACAGCCCCACCGGCTGGCAGGCGTAGGGCCGGGAGCGGCGCAGCAGGCGCCAGCCAACACCAATGGCAGCGGAACCGGCGATGACCGCCACCCCCATCGGCATGCCGAGACCGCCCAGGCTGATCCGATAGGCCGCAGCCATGCCGGCTGCCACCAGGGCAGCCCAGGGCCCGCCGAACAGTCCGGCTGCAGCCAGGATGATGGAGCGTCCGTCAAAGATCAGTCCCGGACCGAGGGTAAAGGGGGTCACCATCCCCACCAGGGTGACACCGCCGAACAAGGCGCCGGAGAACAGGGCAACGCCCAGGGCCGGCTGGCGTACCCGGCGCAGCAGCAGGCTGTGGACAAAGGTCAGGGCCACCAGCAGGGCGATGTTCTGGATCAGGGCAATGTAGGTCATGGGCACAGGACCCGGGCCAATTCCGTGGTGAGCTCTGCAAGCTGAAACGGCTTGGCCACATAGCCGTCAAAGCCTTCCGCCAGGAACTGTTCGCGGTCACCGCTCATGGCATGGGCGGTCAGGGCGATGATCGGGGTGCGGATGGCCGAGTCCTGTTCCCGCTGGCGGATAAAACGGGTGGCCTCGCGGCCGTCCATGACCGGCATCTGGATGTCCATCAGGATCAGGTCGATGTTTCCTTGCAGCCAATGTCCCAGGGCCAGCTTACCGTCCTGGGCGCAGACCGTCTTCATGCCGAGCTTTTGCAACAGCCCCGCAGCGGCCCTCAGGTTGGTTTCATTGTCCTCGGCGATCAGTACGGTCAGGTCCGGCCCTTGCCACAAGGCTGCCGGGGAAACAGCCGGGGAAACAGCCGCGGTATGCTGCTGCCCAGCCGCAAGCATGACCGGCAGGGTCAGGGTGAAACAACTGCCTTCGCCGAGGCAGCTCGATACGGTGATGCTGCCTCCCATCTTTTCCGCCAGGCGGCGGCAGATGGCCAGTCCCAGGCCGGTACCGCCGAATTTGCGGGTGTTGGACATGTCAACCTGTACAAACGGTTCAAAGATCCGTTCCAGGTCGTGCGGTGCAATGCCGATACCGCTATCGCTGATGCTGACCCGCAGCCGGCCGGAGCCGTACTCGCCTTCCAGAGAGGCGGCTAGTTCGATCTGGCCCTGCTCGGTGAATTTGACGGCATTCCCCAGCAGGTTGCCCACGATCTGGGTCAGGCGTCTGCCATCGATGATGGCGTTTGTCCTGAGCGCATCAGGCAGATGGGTGATGAATGCCAGCTTGCGTTCCTCGATGCTGCAGCGGTGCTGGTTGACCGCCAGTTGCAGGCAGTCCATCAGACAGAACTGCGCACTGCTGATCTGTGTGCCTGATGCCTCAAGCCCCGCCAGATCGAGCAGATCGTTGACCAGCAGCAGTTCGCTGTCCGCCGATTGCCGAGCCATCTGCAGGTAGCCGTGCTGCTCCTGGTCGAGGGTAGTGGTCTCCATCAGCTGGATCGCCCCCATCACGCCGTTTAAGGGGGTGCGCAGCTCATGGCTGACCGTCGCCAAAAGCTCGGTCTTCATCCGGTTGGCGGCATCGGCCGATTCCTTGGCAGAGGTCAGCAGCTCTTCGATCTGTTTGTATTCCGTCACATCCTGCAGCGTGCCGGTGATATAGGCGCCATCAGAGGCTTCCAGGCGTCCGATGCAGCGAAGGTCGCCCCAGAAGCTCCGGCCGCTGTGCGAGATCATGCGGCAGGAAAGCTGGAATGGACTGCCCTGGGTAAAGGCCTCGTCCAGGGCCTGACGAACCCGGAGATGATCCTGGGGGTCGAAATAGCAAAAGCAGCGCTCCGGTTCGAGCGGCTCCTGCCGGGGATGCTCCAGCAGCTGATAGATCTCGTCGGTCCAGGCGAGCATGCCGGTGAGCGGGTTGCATTTCCAGCCCCCCACCTTGGCAATGGCCTGGCTTTCCCGCAAAAACAGGCTCTGTTCGGCCAGACGGGTCTCACCTTCCTTTTGCCGGCTGATGTCGGTGATGGTGCCGACATGGCCGATTACCTCCCCGTTTTCATTGAAGATCTCGGCTGACTGGCCGTAGACCCAGCAGATCGAGCCATCGGGACGCTTGCAGCGGTATTCCAGGCAGAACGGTTGTTTCTCGGTCACTGCGCGCTGCCAGGCCGCATGCACGGCCTGTTGGTCATCCGGGTGCAGCACCGACCGCCAGCCGTCTCCCAGGGCTGCCTCAAAGGGCAAGCCGGTGATGTCCGACCAGCGTTGGTTGACATAGCAACAGCTGCCGGCCAGATCGGTCTGAAAGACCCCGGTTGGTGAGGCGGTGGTGAGCGAGGCGTACAGGGCCTCCTGGGCGCGCAGTTCTTCCTCGGCGCGACGGTTGCGCTGCTGCTGGCGGTGGTAGACAACCGATGCGCCGGCGATACCGAACATGCCGACCAGCCAGATGGCGCCATGGGCCAGGCGGGTGGCGCGAAGCCCGTAGGCGGCGGCAGTCAGGTAGGGTGTCAACGGGACGGCGGCGCTGATCCCGCCGCGTATATTGCCAACCGGCACCTTGGTGTCGGCATGGCACTTCAGGCAGCCCTGTTCCATCCGCATCGGCAGAATCAGGCGATAATAGGGGGCGCCGTTGATGGTGGCGAGTTCCCGCACCTCCTTGTCACCTCTGTCGAAGCGTTGCAAGGCGGTTTTTTCCCACGCATCCGGGGCGTTGGCCGGATTTTTGAGGTGCTGGCTGGTGATATGTCCCTTGACGCCGAACTGCTCATCGTAGAGCGCCATGACCTGGCGTGTGACATAGGCCGGGTTCATCAAGGTCAGGTGGTCGCCATCGGTGGCGGTGATGTCCCGTTTCGGCACGGTCAGCCATGGGTTTGGCGGGGTATTCAGGGTCGGATGAACATAGACACCGCCGTGCATGGTCACCCAGCGCCTGAAGGCAAGGTCCTTCTGGATGACGCTTGTTGCCTCGTGGCGGGCGAACTCCTCTGCCTGGCGCTTGACCTGATGCGTGTTCCAGGCCAGCGAACAGCCCAGGATCAGCGACCAGAGCAGGCCCCACTGCAGGATTGCCATCCAGACGGTACGATATTTTTTCATGCAGGCCTCCGTTTTACCGGGGAGCGTGGTCCCGTCGAGCGGCAGCGAGCGGACCGTGGTTCGTTGGGATCGGTGCGGCTCCATCCGTGCTGGTGCTGCATTTGCTGTAAAATCAGTCGGTTTGCCCGTCTTGTTCGCTGAAGTGATAAACTTCTAATTTTTCTATCTAATTCAGCAACTAACTATACTGTGCAATGGCTTTGCTGACAAGCACACACGCGGTTTTTTGCAGGATCGCGCAGAGCGGATAACCGGCTGAAACCTGTTGACAGGCCAGGCCGGTTTCGGTAGGACGTTCAGACGTAGCGAGCAGGCTGATACCAAAGGAGTGCAACGTATATGGAAAAACCGTTGGTTGGGATCTTGATGGGAAGCGACAGCGACCTGCCGGTGATGGAAAAGGCGGCCGAGGTACTGACACAGCTGGGAGTCACCTGGGAGATGGATATCTGTTCGGCCCACCGTCTGCCGGAGAAGACGGCCCAGTATGCCCAAACTGCCCGTGAACGGGGGGTCGAGGTGCTGATCTGCGGCGCCGGCATGGCAGCGCACCTGGCCGGTGTGGTGGCCTCCCACACGACGCTGCCGGTGATCGGCGTCCCGCTCAAATCAGGGGCCCTGGCCGGTGTGGATGCCCTGTATGCCACGGTGCAGATGCCCCCCGGCATTCCGGTGGCAACCGTGGCCATTGATGGCGGTAAAAACGCCGCCTACCTGGCGGTCTCGATCCTGTCGATCAAGCGGCCGGAACTGGCTGAGAAACTGGAGCAGTTCCGCGCCAGGACCCGCCAGGAACTGGAAGGGAAGTCCCGGGAGCTGCAGGCACGCCTCAAGTAGCTGCAAGGAGTTTGCTGATGCATGAGATTCAGAAGTTCATTCACGGTTTTCGCAATTTTCAGGAAGAGTATTTTCAGGAAGACCGTGAACTGTTCGATCGCTTAAAGCAGGGGCAGCGTCCCAAGGTGGTCCTGATCGGCTGCAGTGATTCCCGGGTGGACCCTTCCATGATGGTCCGCTCCGAACCGGGGGACCTGTTTATTGTCCGCAACGTGGCCAACCTGGTGCCACCCTGTGAGCATGACCAATCCTATCACGGCGTCAGTGCGGCCCTGGAGTATGCGGTCTGCCACCTGGAGGTTGAGCATATCATCGTGCTGGGGCATTCCTGCTGCGGCGGCATCAGGTCGCTGATGGAGGGGATTCCGTCCGATAAGAACGGTGAGTATATCAGCAAGTGGGTCAGTATTGCGGAGCGGGCCAAGCAGCAGGTGTTGGAGACGTTCGCCGACGCCTCGCACGAGCGACAGGCCAAGGCCTGTGAGCATGCCTCGATCCTGGTGTCGCTTGAAAACCTGCTGACCTTCCCCTGGGTCAGGGAACGGGTGGCCAGCGGCAAACTTGACCTGCATGGCTGGTATTTCGAGATCGAGTCCGGCACCCTCTACAGCTACAATCCGGGCTCGGGCAAGTTTGAGATTTTGGCGTAAGCGGAGGGCACGGGCGTCCATAAAAAGACTGAACGAATCCCCTTGACAAGCGCAGAGGGGCTGATTATGATTTTTGTACGTAAAGGGGAGTAGCCACCGGCCGGAGACATGGCCGGCCCATGATTCGTCAAGACAGCTCCCCGATTTCAATCTGGAATCGGGACACGGCTCGGACATGGGACGAGAGATCGCAGGCAAGACCTTTACCCAGGTGTGGATTTCGTATTTCGCCGTGGGTAAAGGTCTTTTTTATTTGGCCTGCCCCGATTAACGTACCGGTATGATGGAGGAACCAACTCATGATGAACCGTTTCAAGACAACACTGCTGTTAACGCTTTTGACCATGCTGCTGGTGGGGATGGGGGGCGCACTGGGGGGCAAGGGGGGCATGCTGGTGGCATTTGTGATGGCTGCCCTGATGAACTTCGGCTCCTACTGGTTTTCCGACAAGATCGTCCTGCGGATGTACGGTGCCCAGGAGATCGAGCGGGGCGACCATCCCGCCTTTTACGGCATGGTGGAGCGCCTGGCACAGCGGGCCGGGCTGCCGATGCCTAAGGTCTACATCATCCCGGACCAGTCGCCCAACGCCTTTGCCACCGGCCGCAACCCCGAGCATGCCGCTGTGGCGGCAACCGAGGGGATCCTGCGGATACTCTCGCCGGAAGAGCTGGAGGGGGTCATGGCCCATGAACTGGGGCATGTCAAGAATCGCGATATCCTGATCTCGACCATTGCGGCCACCATTGCCGGCGCCATCGCCATGATCGCCAACATGCTGCAATGGGGCGCCATCCTGGGAGGTGGCCGGGATGATGAGGAGGGTGGCGGCATTGGCGGGCTGGTCGGCTCGCTGGCCATGGCGATCCTGGCGC
>Ga0302238_1003059_pt1 | contig 10992 bp, 3 predicted proteins | sample AAG_UR_Asn_MG_FD_193527 | JGI IMG/M metagenome (GOLD analysis project Ga0302238, IMG submission 193527) | Enriched activated sludge microbial communities from anaerobic digester in WTTP, New Holstein, Wisconsin, United States - AAG_UR_Asn | ecosystem: Engineered > Bioreactor > Anaerobic >...
TTTCGAGGAGAGGTCCGGGAGGCGGATTTTATAGAGGCAGCAACAGCGAATCTTGGTGGTGGGCTGTTTCGAGATAAGTCTGTATCTTTTGATGCTGCGATCCTAAATCCGCCATATCATAAAATAGCCATGTTCTCTATGGAACGGTGCCTTCTACAGACAGTGGGGCTGGATGCTACGAATTTGTATGCGGGCTTCGTGGCGCTGGCGATCCGGCTTCTGAAGCCCAATGGGCAGTTGGTGGTCATCATGCCGAGGAGTTTCTGCAACGGGCCCTACTTCCGGCCGTTCAGGGACCTGCTATTTTCGGAGACAACGATTCGTCGAATTCATGTGTTCGAATCTCGGAAGAAGGCATTCCGCGACGACGGAGTCCTTCAGGAAAACATCATCCTCCATCTCGTCAAGCGGAAGGCCCAGGGTGAGGCAATCAGGCTTTCGACGGGCGATGGCGACGGAGTCCCGCAAGTCAGGGAAGTGGACTTTGGCGATGTCGTCAAGGAAGCGAATGGGGACCACTTCATACACTTGCCTACCGGACAGGCCGATGCGGACGTTGCGGGCTGGATGGCGGCCTTGCCGATGACGCTCCCTGGGCTGCGCATTGATGTTTCCACGGGTCGGGTTGTTGAATTCCGCGCTCGGGAGTTCCTGCGCAAGGACCCTGAAGCCGGCGCTGTGCCACTGATCTACCCGTGCCATTTCTCCTCCGGGGAGGTGCTGTGGCCGCAGGTGCCGTCCAGGAAGCACAACGCCATCGCGGATGTTCCCGATTCCCAATCTCTCATGGTTCCGCGAGGTCATTATGTCCTTACCAAACGCTTCTCGTCGAAGGAGGAGAGGCGGCGGGTCGTAGCCGCTGTTTACGATCCAAGTCAACTGGACTACGAACGCGTTGGATTCGAGAATCATGTCAATTACTACCATGCCAGGGGAGCCGGTCTTGATAGGGAAATGGCTTTCGGTTTAATGGTCTTCTTGAACAGCACTCCCGTCGACTGCTATTTCCGACAGTTCAACGGTCACACACAGGTCAATGCAACGGACTTGCGAACTCTTCGATACCCCGATGGGCCAGCACTTAGGGCCATCGGGCGGGCCGCTCTCGAGGGCATGGCTGCTTCCCAAGAGCAAATCGATTCTCTGCTGGCTTCGCATTTGCCGGTGGTGCCCAGATATCAGGAAAGCTAAGACTTCTTCGGAATGAACGTCAGATGCACGTGTCCAGAAGTCTCGGGAAGGGCTTTCACAACGAACTCCCTCGAGGGATCTTCGAGAATCCACAAACAGGTGTCGGGTGCCAGGTTCTTGAATCTGCCTTGACGGGTGGCAACATCTCGCCATGTTCGGTAGACAGTCGTGAATCCGATTTGTGCTTCTCTTTGGCTTCGTTCGATGAGAGCGGTCACCTGAACGACCTTGTGGAAGTCGACTTCTCCGTCGCTGGTGACAGCCTCAATGACCCAAAACGAACCCGTCGTCGAATTCCACAGCAGGACATCGGGCATGGCGTCGCACAACTCGATGGCAATTCCGGCCCTCTTCAGGCGCACCTTGGCCTCGGCGGGGATCCGGTCGCCATCCCCGTCGTCGACGTACAGTACCTGGTAGCCTGGCAGGAAGCCGGGCGCATACTTGTCGACGGCAGCCCGGATCAGGTCCGAGTGCTTGGTGTCGACGCCAAGGAGCGCCTGCTGGGCGGCCTCAGCCTGCATCTCGAGTCGTTGCCGGACCGAATCTGCGGCGATCCACTGGCTGACACGCTCGGCCAGAACCTCCTCGGGAGCCATCAGAACCTCAACAAAGTCAGCGGCCAGCCTGTACCCGGAGTTCGACGACTTGGCGATCGGATGGCCTGCGATGAAGGCCCCGGTCTCCTTCAGGAGCATGACAGGTTCGATGGCTCCCACCTCGCGAAGCGGCTTTATCCAGTAGTCCCTGCCCTCCCGGTCGAGTTTGCGCCCGTCTCTCTGCAAGATGCCGACGTGACATGCGATGTGGGCGGTCGATGCACCGTCGCAGAAGCGAAGGCCGTTGCTGGCTCCACTAGGGAACCAACTTGGCGTCTGGTCATCAAGCAGCGCGTACACCGCGTCGACGATATCAGGGGAAGACCTGTCAATCATCGTCAAGACTCGTTTGACCCGGGCCTTGGCAACACCTTGGAACTGGTTCGGAACTGGCTCCCGCCCCGCCCGCACTGCTTCCTCCCGAATTGCCCGAACTCTCTCTTCAAGTGCCATCCGTCGACCTCCGACCACCCGGGATCTATCACACGGCGTCGGCAATGTACATCTTGATTGCCGCGTGAACTCGGGGTTGGTACCTGTGTGATCACGGGTCGCAGCCCGTCGCTCATGCCTCCTTGGCCCTGAAGGTGACCGTCCGAAATCCGGAACTCGGCCCACCATCATTCAACGAGACCGTGTCGAGTCCCCTGGAGGGAACGTGTCGAGACGACTCACTGCCAACCCCCGTCGCACCTGCGCGGGCCGGAACGTCATAGGTTGGACTCTTGAAGCAAGCGCAACACCTGGAGTGTTGAACCACTCCCAAAGGAAACGCTGAGAAACAATTGGGCCAGACCAACAGGTACGACGCCAGTCATCTAGCCTACCGCATGCCTGGACAACGCGTGAGACGGCGGCGCACGAGCACCAACACACAGGACACCAGCCAGGTCATCAACAGGGCCAAGTTGCCTGTGTTCGAAGGGCAGGCCCAGGAGGCGGAACACCCGCCAGCGGAAGCCTTGTTTGAGACAGACTCCTCTGAATCATCTCCGCGTGCATCAGGCTCGTCGGCGTTGCACGAGCCGTCCTGGCACTGTGATCCTTGGCCGCAGCTGCCGCAAGAACCACCGCAGCCGTCTTCTCCACACTGTCTCCAAAGGCAATCGGGCAGGCATTCGCAACGTCCAAGAGCACTACATCCAAAATGCTCCTGGCAAGTCCCGCACGAGCCGCCACAACCGTCATCGCCACATTCCGCCGTGCCACAATCGGGCAGGCATTCGACCTGGCACTTCCCGTGCTTGCAAATGGTCCCGTTGGGACAGAGACCACAGAGTCCGCCACAGCCATCATCACCACACTGGGCGTCTTCGCAGTGCGGCGTGCAAGTCGGCATGCACTTACCAATCAGGCAAGCGGAGCCATCGGGACATGTACCGCACGAACCGCCGCAGCCGTCATCGCCGCACTCAGCGTCGTTGCATACCGGGACACAGGGGACAACGCATTCATGGTCAATGCAAGTCGCATTGCCAGAGCACGTGCCGCACGAACCGCCGCAGCCGTCATCGCCGCACTCAGCGTCATTGCACACCGGCACACATGGGACAAGGCACTTGTGGTCAATGCAAGTGGCATTGCCAGAACAGGTGCCGCACGAACCCCCGCAGCCGTCATCGCCGCATTCGACGTCGTTGCATGCCGGGGCACATGGGACAATGCACTTATGGTCAGCGCAAATCGCATTGCCAGAACAGGTGCCGCACCAACCCCCGCAGCCGTCATCGCCGCATTCGGCGTCATTGCATGCCGGGGCACATGGGACAATGCACTTGTGGTCAATGCATGTAGCATTATCAGAGCACGTGCCGCAGGAACCGCCGCAGCCATCATCCCCGCACTCCGCGCCAGTGCATGCCTGGACACACGGGACAACACACTTACGGTCAGTGCATTGCGCGTTGTCAGAGCACGTGCCGCACGAACCGCCGCAGCCGTCATCACCGCAGTCCGCACCCGTGCAGTCGCTGTTGCAGATGACATCTCCACAACTGAGAGGATACAAACCCTGCGGATCATCGCCGAAACCGCCGCACCCGTAATAATCCGCGGGAGTCCCGTCGGAGCCAAATGGAACCCAGCCGCATGTTAGCTTTGATGGTTCTAGGGCCTTCCCACAATCAATACAATAGAGCTTCCCGTTAGGCCCGCACCACACGATGCGGCCCAATTCGTCGCAGCATCCAGCATAGGTAAGTCCAGGGTTGCATGTCGGAGCGCTCGGCTCGCTGGAACCCAGGCATGATTCCGGGTACGACCCAAGACATGTTCCTTCAACGCAGTGCTCGTCCGATGCACATGTTCCACATTGGCCACCGCAACCGTCGTCGCCGCATTCCTTCTGCTCGCATGACCGGATGCACACCGGGCAATTCCCCATGCATTCGCTGGAGGCGCATAGCGCCGCACAGATCGAGTCCCACTCGACCTCACAACAGAACGAGTCCTGGTTGCAGACGCAAGCTTCACAGGCACAACCGTCACATCCCGCGTGCTCGTCTTGACCGCAGCCTTTTGGGATGCAACTCCCAGACATGCACATGGCCCCGTCCTCGCAGGTGCCGCAACTCGCACCACATCCATCCTCGCCACATTCCTTGCCTCCACAGCCGCATGCCAAGCACTTCCGGCCTCCCACCGAACAGTACTCAGCATCGTCGCATGAACCACACGTGCCGCCGCATCCATCGTCACCACAGACCCTGTCGGAGCAGTCCGGGAAACAGAACCCAGAGCAATCCGGACCACCACACTTGCTGGCGCATTCCTTCACACAAATGTCGTCCCAACGCCCTTCTTCGGAGCAACAGTATTCCAGGCCGGAGCACACGCATGCTTCGCATTCGCAATTCAGACAGCCACTTGAATTGGATGTGATACACTCCGTGGGCGGTTCGACGCACTGCCCGTCGGTGCACGCAAGTCCGGGGGCGCATGTACCGCAAGGTTGCCCACAGTCGTCACTGCCGCACTGGCGATTACCACACGAGCATTCAAGGCACATCCCTTCCTGCCCGCACGCGAAACCTTCTGGGCACAATCCGCAAGTCCCCCCGCAGCCATCGTGCCCACAAGCCCGCCCCTCGCAATCTGGGCTGCAACAGTCATGGCTGGGAAGGCAGACTTCTCCAACTTCGCAGCTCCCGCATGACCCTCCGCACCCGTCATCGCCACATTCCTTTCCATCACAGGAAGGGACACATCCATTCAGTGGTGTGCCATAAATAAAGATAACGACGTCGGCTGTATCCGGATCAAAATCTTCACTATGTGTCAGAGAAGTCACATCAAACCAGGTTTGTGCATTACAACTAACGAAACTCCGACCAGGCTCACCGGTTGCATTCCAGAGAAACCCATCTAGGTTGTTCTCAATTGGCATTGGCCAATTGTATCCATCTGACTGCATTTTTATGATCACTGAATAAGTTGTATTCGCAGGGATATCGACAGGAGTTCCCTCGAGAGACAGGTACCAGTACGACCCGTACTCGGCCACACCGGAGCTTGTCCTAACCAGCGTACCACTGGTCGGTGAGCCATTCGCCGCATTGACATTAACAAAGATCGACACTTGGTACTGCGTAGTTGGGGTCAGTGCCATCGATGATACGCCAAATATCCTCATGGCATCCTGCGTATGATACATGCCGCCTATAAACCCTACTTCATTATTACATCCGACGCTATCGGTCGCACCAAAAGGCGAATTCGTTACAACCAAAGATGACTTAGAGGCTGCCACGACGTCAGTCCATACAATATTGCCCGTGAGAGCCATGCTGTCATAGTATGAAATATAGAAATAACCTGCTTCGCCCCAGCTAGGCCCCCAACTATTCCGTGCGATGAATGCTCCGTCACCAGGCGGAGGAACTGCGAATCTACTGGAAGGGAAGTCGTCATCGAAACCCACAAGTACTACAGAATGATCCAGGTCTGCTGAGCCTTGGTAATACAGTGCGTTTGTCGTCGGGTTGAAAGAAGCAGCATAATCAGGATCATCCTGCTGTATCATATAAAGATCAGTGCTTACGCCACCATACTGAATGATGGCGTTCTTCAAGACATCATTGTCCGCACTGGACGCACGGTTCGGAAGGAATAGCGTCTGTCTAACCCAGTAGTCGGGCGTCGCATCTGTGGGTGAAGCGACAAGACCCGTATCATCGTAAGGGTCGGTTGATTCAGCAATTGGGCCGAGGCGTCGCAAATAGTAAGAGGAAGCCTTGAATGCGTTTCCGCCATCACAAGGACCAGAACCGAAGGCATGGGAGTTGATCATGTGGTGTTCAGAGAAATCAAGCGTAACATCCGGTAATGCCTGGATCTCCGCGACGCCACAGGCCGGGAATGCCCAGCAAGAACCGCAATTGCCCTGGTCGTGGACTGGGGGCAGATGGCCTGGCACTTCGCGCCAGTCGAACGCTCGAGGCAGGGTTTCGAGAGACTCGAACTTCAAAGTCGAGGGCTGGCTCGCCACTGGCAATATCGGCGGAGGGATGTAGCCAGTTGGGCGGACATACCCGGACAGAGTGTGGCTTCCCCTCTGGGAGGCCACGTAGCGGATGAAGGCAGGGTTCCTCGGCGCAAGAGAAGGAAGGTGCAGAGACTCGGGTGGCACGTTCGTTTCCCCACTGTCGTTGAACGACGAAATGTCGGAAACAGGAGGTGGTGCCAGTGGTGCTGATGATTCGTTCGAGTCTTGCCCCCAGTTGTTGTTGCAAGCAGCAGTCGCGACAACAGCCCACATCAGCAGCGGGAAAATCCTTCGCAAGGTCATGTACACGTTCACCCTCCAGACATCAGAACAGGAATGCACAAAATGGTACGACCACTTCCCGTGCGTCACGGAGTGCGCCGCACGATTCGAAACCCAAGGGTGGCGTAGCGTCCCTCTGGAACGGTCCACGCCCGGTTCGCAAAGCGAACGTCTTCGGCATCCTCGTAGCAAGATCCTCCGCGAAGCACCCGGTATGTTCCGCCCTGGGCACCGAGAGGATCGGCTACTGGCGACACTGGGTAGTCCCCGTACCAGTCCTGACACCACTCAGAGACATTGCCGAGCATGTCAAAGGCACCCCAGGAGTTTGGGGAAAGCGAGGCAGTCTGGTGCATCATGCTCTGGGAATTAGAGTAGTACCAAGCTGAGGAAACCAAGTCCTCGACGGGGGTTGCTGCCTCACCAGCCCTGGCCAAATACTCCCATTCCGCTTCCGTTGGGAGTCGGTAACCGGTGCACGAAAGGCCCTTGAAATACGCACCAGTGCATGAGTACTCTGCTTCACCAGGGATGCCCGCACAGCCCCAAAGGACATAACAGCTTTCGAGCCCTTCCTTGGCCGAGAGAGCGTTACAGAAGGTGACGGCATCCCACCACGAAACACTGTCGACTGGACATGTGTCACCACACTCGTCGAAGAAGGAAGGACTATTCCCCATGGCATCCTGCCATTCCTTCTGCGTGACCTCTGTAGCTTTCGCCAGGAACGACTGACTCAACTCAACAAAATGCTGTGATTCGTCCATGAACCGCCCTACCTCATCAGAAGGCGAGCCCATCAGGAAGTGTCCGGGCGCAACAACAACGAACCCTTCGGGGGCACCCTGACAGGCCCCCTCCACACAGAAATGGCTGGCGTCGCAGACCCCACAATCCCAACAACCATTGGGAGAGGATCCACAGACCCTTGGACCGCAATCGTTCGGAATTGCCGTGAACTCGCACCCTGACTGTGAGTCGCAAGTATCCAATGTGCAGCCATCGTTGTCGTCACAACGTACCTGCTGCTTCAGGCATCCAGCGGAAGGGTCACAGGCATTGAGGGTACATGCATTGCCATCATCGCAGGACACTGGCGCATGGACGCACCCGACGGGCTTTTCACAGTAGTCAAGAGTGCAGAGGTTCGAGTCGTCGCAACCAAGGGGAGCAGCCACGCAGCCAACCAGTTCGTCGCACGAATCCGTCGTGCACGGATCGCCATCGTCGCATTTAATGGCTTTTTGCATACACTCACCCGTCGTCGGGTCGCACGTACCAACCATACAGGGATTCTCGTTTTGACAGTTAACAACCATCGATGTGTACACACATCCATTTGCCGGCTCGCAGGAATCCTGCGTACACGGGTCCTGGTCGTCGCAAGAACGCGCCGTGTAGACACAGCCGGATGCCGGATCACACGAATCCTGGGTGCACTTGTCGCCATCGTCGCAATTCGTCGGCGGATACAGGCACCCCAGCTTGGGGTCGCACGCGTCATCGGTGCAAACCAGTCCGTCTTCGCACGTTCTTGCGGCAAAAACGCACCCGGCCGACGGAATGCAAGAGTCGTCGGTGCAAAGGTCTTCGTCGTCGCAAGTAACTGCTGACCAGATGCAACCGACAAGCGAATCGCAGGTGCCAGTGAGGCACTTGTTGTCCGAGACACAGACTGAGGGCGTGAAGACGCAGCCAATCCCTTCGGAGCAGGTGCCGTCCGTACAGGGATCTCCGTCGTCACAAGACTCTGGTTCATGGACGCATCCCTCTTTAGACGCACAACGGTCGACCGTGCAGATATCCCCATCGTCGCAGCTGACAGGCGTGAACGTGCAGCCCTCTTGCAGATCACAATGGGCCTCGAAGCACGGGTCATCTGTTGCGCATGTTGAGCAATCTGGCTCGATGGTAACGTCCAGTGAGAACTCGCCGTAGGCTTCGGGCCCTTCGCCGTCTACCACCAAGAAGTAGGTGCCCGGCGCCACTTTCTTGGTAAGCGTTCCTCCAGTGGCTGCACAGGCCAAGTCGTCGCTACCAACATCATTAGCGCGAATATAGACTGTTCCTGTGAAGGTTGTGGTGTGAACGACCTTGATGTTCGCCTTGACGCCAACGTCCATTCGGAAGACGACGTCGCGGCCGTCTCCGCTAGTGCTGCAAGAGCCGCTGAAATGATCGACCGAGCAACTGGTGCTCCCTGTGAACAATCCGCCTTGCGTGATGTCGATGCCGTCATTGCTCCCAGTTCCAGCCATTTCCAGTGCTGAATAGTGTATGCTCAGAGCGCCCAAGCTGCTGCTCCAACTCCCTGCTGCCGCACTGACATTGCGGCACTCAGCCGTCGCTCGATCAAACCAGTCAACCGTGCATTCGTCGTTGTCGGAGCACACAGTTGTTGGTCCCGGCCCCAAACCGGGACTCCGTGTCTGCCCCATCTCCGAACCAATCATGTCGTAGGGAGTCCCGCCGGGACCATCCCCCGTCTGCAGCCCGCCGCAGCCGCACATGAAACCAATAGCCAGAAGGACCGGAATCCCGTACTTGCGCTGGAGCAAATCACCATCATAACCAGTCACGACAACCACCTCCACTGCATAACAGAAAAGACCCGATGTTCTTGCACCACAAATAGTAGTCAATCCCATACACCTAGAGCCGCCCAAAAGCAACAGTTCGCTCCATTAACACTTACAACCTAGTCAGAAGGGCACAAACTTCCCAGCATGCTGAGAAAATCTGTGCGTCGTCCCTTTTGGGGACACTTCGCATTGCCAAGAAGCAGATGTTAACGTTGTTGGCTTGCTTCCCATTGGGCCACCAATATGTCCATGCCGATACCTACCACTACCCCGGCGACAGGGTTGATAAGAGTAACACCAAGCACAACAAGGTCCTTTGACAAATTCATCGTATCCGTTTGAGGATCGAACCAAGGTCCGCCATGTGCACCTCTATACGCCATTCCCCCAAGGTCAACTGCAATATCCATCCAGGGCATGTTCGGTAGGACTTCACCTATAGCTCGTCGTGCAAATTTCTGGCCTTCCTTGGACATTTGCGATTGCGCAAACTTCCAAGCGGCATCGGATAATTCGCCACTTATATAGTCGCCTACTCTGTTTTTTACAGTATCCATTATCCTTCTTCGTGATTCACCGAATGGATCTTTGTATAAGAGAGGCATATTGGATGCATATGAATACAAGGATTGGGTCAAATCGGGTTTGGGGTCGACGCTGACGAAGACGCCTGCGGAGGCATCATACCAACGTGCTCGGAAGTAATAGAGCCCCATGGCTGGTTCCATCTCGCGTCCAGTGAAGCCGAATGGCGTATAAGTCGGGCCATTGGAATCATCGTAGCCATGACCAAACGAGTTATAGGTGTATCTTTGGACCATTGTGCCTTCTGAGTCCAGAACTGCAACCACAGTACCCAGACGATCCGCTATCAGGTATTGGCGCACAACTCCATCGCCCGTCGGGTGTTCAATGATTAATGGCTCATCAATCGCTGGGCCGAATATGTTAACCGCCTTCAGGGTACCGAACTCGTCGTAATCCGCCACGCGGTCGTTATTGTCGTAGACGAAACGAGTCGTCTCTGGCCAGACAGTGCTCTCGATTCGCCGACCGAGGGCATCATAGCGGAATGACGCCTGCTTAGTCGGGGCTCCAGAGCCGACGGGAGTCCACTCCGCAGAAAGCAACTGGTCCAGCGCATCCCAGCGGTATGACCAGGTACCCATTGGGTCGGAGCGACTCGTCATTCGCCCGGACGCATCGAATGTGTAGTGTGTCGTTCCGGCGGAGAGAAGCCGTCCAGCCGCATCATACGTGTAATTGGTGCCCCCGGCGGAAGTCAGGCGATTCCCGGCTGCGTCGTAAGTGTACGCTTCGTCTGGGACGGTGCTTTCTTCCCCGTGGGCCGCGGCAGTGAGACGCCAGGCTTTGTCGTAGCCGAATGTGTGGATTCCTGTTTCAGTGCGAAGTTCAATCGGGTTTCCTACGGCGTCCAGTGAATACTCAAAGCTTGCCAGCGGGCCGAGGGCGTCCCGGGTCACGACCGCCGTAGTCCGTGATGAAGCGTCGTAGCCATACTCGGTGCTGAGTGGCCCGCGATGGAGCGACGTCCGACGACCCGCTGCGTCCCAAGTAAGAGAGTAGAGCGAGTCAGGTCCCTGAAGCGCCTCCGTCAGACGGCCGACCCCATCAAACCGGTAGTCCAACGCTCTCCCATCCGGCAAGACCATGGCGCTACGTCGACCCGCTGCGTCGTACTCGTAGCGGATCTCTGTCACAGGCTGGGCGACCGACTCGTTGCCAACTTGTCCAGTTGTTGCGCCGACCAAGTGTCCCGCAGCGTCATACTCGAATCCGAGCCGACTGTCAGAGTCGTTCGCTTCCACCAGCCGAGAAGTACCGTCGTACCAGA
>Ga0302238_1003065_pt1 | contig 10963 bp, 7 predicted proteins | sample AAG_UR_Asn_MG_FD_193527 | JGI IMG/M metagenome (GOLD analysis project Ga0302238, IMG submission 193527) | Enriched activated sludge microbial communities from anaerobic digester in WTTP, New Holstein, Wisconsin, United States - AAG_UR_Asn | ecosystem: Engineered > Bioreactor > Anaerobic >...
ATGAATCACAACGGACTAAACAGTACCAAGACGACAACGCATTTGTGATAGGTTGTTGGGGTATCGTTCTTCTCCCTCACTGCCTTCCCACGCCACTGGGCCTACCTGCGACAGCGCGGATGGCTCGAACGGCGGGTATGTGCGGTTCCGTTGCCGGGGACCGGTACGTCCGCCGGGTGCATTTCGTGGCCGTAGTCCCGCCAAGGGCGGGTTGACGTCGCCGTCGCCGTCGCCGAACTGTCTGGCACCGTGAAAGAGTGCATTTGCTCACCGGTTTGAGATCCGCATCCGGCCGCTATCGGATTCGGATACGGATTCGGCAGCAGAGGCGGGGCTGAATGCGGTGGCTTACGGTGCAACCCCGGATTTGCAGGTGGCCGAGAGCTGGGTGGCGTGTTCCTCGATGAAACGTGGGCCTATCCCCTTCACCCTCGTGAGGTCGCCGATAGAGCAGAATGGACCATTGGCTTCACGGTGGCCAACAATTGCCGCTGCGGTCTTCTCTCCGAGCCCTGAGATAGCTTGCAGATCGTCTGCGGTAGCCAGATTGAGGTCGATGGGTAGGGCCAGGGCCAGGGCCACTTCTCCTGAGAGGCGACCCTGCTCGACCAGTTGTATGCGTCCTTGGGGGTCAAGGGTGACGCGACATGGGGCTCCGGCCTGATCGAAGAAACGCACTGCGTCAAAATCGGCGCTACGGGGAACTGGGAAGTCCAGCCTGGAGAAGAGCTCTGAGAACTCATCGGCGGTGCAGGCAACGAGGTGACCGGCACGCTCCCCGGCCAGGCGCAATTCCAGGGGCCTCGGGCAGGCCGGCAACTGGGTATTTGGCCGGAAGAAGTCGCCGTTAAAGAGCCACCAGAGTGCAACCAGCGCTGCGGTGACAATGAGGGGTGGCACAATCTTGGGGAGTATTGAGCGCAGTTGGGCGGCCAAGAGGCTACTCCACGGTCTCCTGCATCAGGCCGAAGCGGGCGCAGAGCAGGTCTACTGTCCTCTGCGTGGCAGAATCCTCCACGACGCAGGAGATGGCGTCAGCGGTGGTATTGATTGCAAGGACGTTGATGCTCTTCTCGGCCAGGGTAGAGAAGAAGTCAACGGCGACGCCCACCTTGTTCTCCATTTCTTTTCCCACGATGGAGACTCTGGCGATGTGGGAATCTCTCATGATGCCCTCGGCGCCAAGCTTCTCGGCGGCACTTCGGGAGAGCTCGTGGGCCTGGTCCCCGTCCTGGCGACGCACCGTGAAGGTGATGCTGGCCGACCCGGCGTCGGGAGCGTTCTGCACAATCATGGTCAGGGGGATGTTGTTTTCGGACAGAGCTTTGAACACCGCTGCGGCCACCCCGGGAACGTCGGGGACGCCAATGATGGTCAGCATGGTCTCAGTGCGAGCTACCCGGATTTTTTCCAGCTTCGAAGAGCTTGTCATGGGCGCCTCCTTGTGGGCAAGACTAGGAAATCGCCACCAGCTAGTCAATGAGAATACCTTGCAGAGACGATGAAGTGAGCCCCCCCTCCAACGACCAGTTGAACGGCACCCTGCATCTGGCACCGTGCAGGCTGCCTGCGAACGAGGCAAACACCGGCATGCCGGGCAGTGAGGGCCCAGAAGGCAAGGAAGGCGTCGTTAATGGCGGCGCAGGCGTACTCCAGTGCGCCGGGCACGCTATTGGACGCCTGACGCAGCATCCGGGGACAATCACTGCCCGGCCCGCCCCTGTTTAGTTCTTCCATCGGAAAGGGGGTCTGTGTAGAATGGGCCGTTGCTTTGACTCAGGGGGTACCATTATGAGGGTAAGAGCGGTTGCGTTTGGGGCCTTTGCTTTGATTCTTGGACTTCTGGCTGGTTGTTCCTCGGGCGACACGACCATGGACCTCAGCGACGTGCTGGTGGAGACCGTGGTGGACAAGACCGTGGTTAACGAGGGAGAGTCCATAATGGTCACTTGCGTAGTGACCAAGCCCGACGGTAAGGAGGTCTCCGCAGCGACCCTCTTCACCGTGGACCCTGCCGAGGGTGTCACGCTGGAGGGCAAGAGCGCTACCTTTGCAGACATGGGGATGTACGCCGTCACCTGCGCCCTGGAAGATGGCTCCCGAGTTGACGAGAGCCCCGTGCAGGTGCGGGTAACTCGTAACAACGTGGCTACCATCGAGACCATCCTGGACGGCACCCAGGCCGTCGCCGGCGATGAAGTGGGCGTGACCTGCAAGGTGACGGACCCATCGGGCAACGAGGTGAACGTTGACACCTTCCTGGTCCTGGACCCGGAGGAGGGCATCGAGGTCGAGGGACTCACCCTTAAAACATCCAAGGCCGGCGAGTTTTCTGTTGCGTGCGCCACTGACGACCCGCCATTGCAGGACGAGAGCCCCGCAATCCTGGAAGTCAAGCCCGGCAAGCCGGCCAAAGTGGTGGCCTTCATCGAACCCGAAGAGGCCGACGCTGGAGAACAGGTTGACGTGCTCTGCACAGTAGAAGACGAATACGGCAACGTGCTCGAAGAGCCCGCCGAGGTTGACCCTCAGGAGGGCCTGGTGGTTGGCAAGGCATCAGTGAAGGGCAAAGTGGCAGGGGACTACGAGATCACCTGCTCCCCCACCAACGACAAGATGCCCGTGCTCGAAGTGGTTGCCGACAATCTGAAGGTCAAGGCCGCCGAGCCGGTCTCTCTTGAACTGAAGGCGTCGCCCTCCAAGAAGGCATACAAGGTAAAAGACAAGGTAACCATCACAGGTACCGCCAAAGACGAATTTGACAACCCGCTTGAGGGCCTGGAAGTAATTATTGAAGTTCCAGAGCAGATGGTGCTTAGCGGAACCAAGTATGAGTTTAAGGAAGAGGGGATCTTCTTGGTGAAGGGCTCGCTGGCGGCCCCCTACGAGAGCATCAAGGGCGAACTGACCCTGGTCTGCGACGAGACGGGCCCCATCATCGTGGTTACCGAACCCGAGCGAGGCGCTACCCTCAACGGCGAAACCAAGGTGGCAGTGCGTGGCACGGTTATCGACGGGCTCTCACCCACTTCAACCCTGAAGATCAACGACATTACGGTGCCCGTAGCTGCGGACGGCACTTTCGACCACGTTGTCATGGCCGAGGGCGGCATGAACATGCTCTCCATGCAGGCCATGGACGAGTACGCAAACAGCGCCAAGAGGGTGCAGTCCTTCTACTACTCTACGGGGTGGCTCGACTATGAGGAGAAGCAGATCGACGACGTGCTCATGGAGAAGGCACTCATCATCTTCCTGGGCCAGAATTTCATGGACGACGGAGACCACGACCCGGCGAAGCTTGACGACCTCGCCACGCTGGTAGAAGTGCTCCTGGACGGACTTGACCTCAACCAGATCATCGGCGGTGGCCCCCTGGTCGACGTGCCCATCAACAACGTCGTCGACTACTCCATTGGCGCTGCTGGGTTCGACTTCCATCTCGACGGCGACCTCTATCTGAAGCTCTATGTTCAGGAGGTCTCCTTTGCCAAGCCGTCGGTGACCATCAAGAGCCGTGACGGCGGTATAGACCTTCTCTTCGGCTTCCTTGGCAACGGCGAGGAGGATCCCGGCGTCTTCCTGCAGCTCTTCATCCAGCTTCAGTTCAATCTGACGGTGAGCACAACCTTCGGCGGCAGCGAGCTCTTCAACGCCGGTATCAATCCGTCGCTCTTCACTGGGATTACTTTCTGGATCGACGAAATCTCCGTGTTGGCCAAGCTGGATATGAACAAAGAGTCGGGACAAGACCTCACCTTCGACATCGCCGACCTCAACGTGGAAATCGATGGCATTCACCTGGAGCCCTTGTCGGACCTCGTCATCGAGCTTGGCATGGTCAACTTCAACGGCACCGACATCTTCGCCCTCCCGTCGGTCCAGCTTGGTCAGCTTGTCTCGGGCCTGAACGACATCATCACGAACTACGTCATCGACCCGCTGCTGAACTTCATCATCCCGCTTGCCATGGACCTCATCGAGCCGCTTGTTGAGTGGCAGGTGGGCCCGCTGCTGGCCGACCTCATCAACCAGTTCGAGCTTGAGATCCCCATCCCCATCCCGGGCCTCCCCGGCCAAACTGAGCCCGTGGAGATTACGCTCAAGACAGGACTCTCCACGGTGAAGTTCTCGGATCTTGGCGCTGAACTCAGCCTCCAGGCAGCTTTCTGGTCCCAGAAGGGCATCGACCGAGTGATTCTTGGGAGCATCCTCCGCATGAACTGTCTCGGCACATCCCCCGTTCTGCCGCCGCAGTTCGATAACGGTGAGAAGTTCCAGCTGGCGGCCTCTCAAGACATGGTCAACGCTCTGCTCTTCTCGCTCTACTGGCCCGGCGGGCTGACCCTGGACCTGGACGAAAGCGTCCTCGGCGCCGTTGACCTCTCCCAATTCCAGATTAAGAACCTGACCGTGAAGACCTACTTCTACCTGCCGCCCATCCTCAACGACTGCCAGGCCAAGGAGATGACCCAGCTTCAAATCGGCGACCTGATGCTCACGCCGTCGTTCAAGATCGGCTCCAAGCCGCTGACCCTCAAGCTCTTCATCTCAATGGCAGCAGAAGCGGTCATCACGGGGGCAGGTAACGAAATCGCCCTGAAGATTCTTGGCATCAGCCCCATAGACACAGAAGTGGCCGAGGTCATTGGTGACCCCAACGCCTTCTTGGGCATGAACATCGTTGACCTCATCGAGAACCTTCTCATCCCGATGATCGTCGACCAGGTGAGCAACCTGGCTCTTGGCTCCTTCCCCATTCCCGAGATTGACCTCTCGGGTCTGCTGCCAGGCATCCCGCCGGGCACGGTGCTGAAGCTCGGGAACCTCGAAATCAAGATGAGCGGCGGCTACATGGTCGTGGGCGGAGAACTCGAGTAGCACCTCCATCCTCCACAGTTTCTCTACCCACCCTCTTCTAACACCGTATCCTCCTTGAAACCGCCACCCCGTTCATGCTTTACTGCGCTCAATCCGGCGTGAGTACCGGTCTTATGGATGGAGGTCTGGAATGGTTGGGACGATGGTGCGTGGGATAGTGGGACGTGGCAGGGTGGCCTGGTCTTTGGGGGCCGTTGCGCTTCTGGCCCCCCTCTGCATTTCCTGTGGAATCGATGAAACCTACACTGGCATGGGCAAGGGAGCACTGGCCGGGGATCCACTGAACCCCATCCCCGTGCCGGCCACGGTCGACATCCAGATTGATATCCAGTGCTCCGGCGGAAATACGTCCACCTGGACCCCTATGGATGTTGAAGACCTCAGCGGCTACGCCTTCAGGTTCAACACCCTGACCCTAAGCAAACCTATCACGGGCACGGTTGGGGATGATCTGAACAAGTTCTTCGCAGAGTCCATCGAGAAAGGGGAACTCAACGTCCTCATGCAGGTAGCCGACCACGACAAAGAGGGTGAGACAATCCTCTTCAACATCGGGGCAGGCAGCATCGTGAGCGAGGAGGAATACTCCTTTACGGAAGACCCCTCGGAACTGGAATGCGAGGCCCTGGGCGGGAAGTTCACCACGGTGACTCCGTCTACGCTGGCCTTCCCCAACAGCTTGATCACCCCACCAAAGCTGCCAATCTCCCAGGTGAGACTTGGCGGCGTCATCTCTGCCGACGGCAAGAGCATCACCAAGGGCAGCCTTGTGGGGGCTCTCACTATGGAGGATGCCCAGTCCATCAAGATGGGCCTCACCTTCGACAAGCTGCTTGCCAGCATGTCCATAGACCCCAACCTGGACCTGGACAAGGACGGCACCATGGACGCCTGGCTCTTTGAGGGGGCGTTCGAAGCAACTGCTGTGGAAGTGAAATAGGAAGTCGGGCGCACTGTCTCTCCCGCCTCTGCCTTTGGTCCATGGGATTGAAGCGCACTGCACGGCCTGGGCGGGAAGAATTCATGTGGCCGTGCGGGGAGGAAACAAGATGCGGAAGATTATAACTCTATTCTTGTCATTAATATTGGTTTTTGCCTTTTCTGCTGGAACAGACGCCAAGATAAAGCTAGTAAAAAGCGGGAAGAAGACGCAGAAAACCAAGCCTGAGGATTGGCAGCTTCACAAGAGTGACCATAAGTATTACACCGAGGCCTGGACAGTAATCATGCGTTCAAACGAAGGTCACATAGTATATCTGACCTTCCTGTATAGCAATATCGGTGTTGTGGCAGGCAGTTCGGCAGTAAGTATGTCGCTCACCATGCCAGGTGGGTCGGCGAAGTCCTACGTGGGAGAGCACTCCCTGAAGGAGTTCGGCGAGGACAAGAAGAGCAACCGGATTGGCATAGGCAGCAGTTGGATGGCGCTGCACGGTCGGGACCTGACAATCAGGGTCAAGGAGAAGGGCTTCTCGGCGGAGTTCGACATCAAGTCTTGGGCCGACGGCGTGAGCCTTTATGGTGGCAGGATGCACTTCTCCGAGGATGGCAAGGAGTGGGCTCAGGCGTGGGTGCATGTGCCGCGGGGCGACGTTGACGGCACCGTGACTGCGGGCGGCAAGAGCTTCAAGTTTGTGGGCCACGCCTACGTTGACCACTTCGCCCAGACGTCGCTTGGCACGGACTACTCCTCCAAGTGGTGGAACTCTCGCTGGTTCGGGCCCGAGCACACCGTTGCGGTGACCATTATTCAGGGGAAGAAGGCCGATGGTGGGGGAAAGTTCGGGCGCATCCTGGTGGTAGACAAAGCGGGCAACATCGAATACGACGACGGCGTCTCTTTGAAGGTCTCGGGCACGGCCAAGGACAAGAAGGGCGGCCCCAGTTACCACACAATCTTCGACCTGGACTGGAAGGGTAAGCTTTTCAGCGCCAAGGGTCAGTTCAAGTCCAATCGAATGAACGACCGGGAAGCCGTGACGGACCGCCTCAACGCTGCCGAGGCGGCCGTTGTGAAGATGGTTGCGGGCAATCCGGTGATTTACAGGATGGATGGCGAGGGCAAACTGGCGATTACGCCTGCCGGCGGCGCTTCCCTGGACGTTACTGCGCCGGCGCTGATGGAGAGTGTGGTGCTTGGCGACTGAGTTGGGTGATAACGCATTTTTTGCAATGACGGGTAAGGCAACAGGAGCGGGGTTGGCGATGCATAAGAGACTAATTGGAATCAGTGTGGCCCTGATGACGGTTCTATCGGCTTGGAGTGCCCAGGGCGGAGGTTTCTCCAACCCGGACTTCGGAGTCCGGCGGGTGGGCATGTTCGCAGTGATCGGGAAGCCCGATGACGTGACTGCCGTCTTTCATAATCCCGCAGGGCTGACCCTTCTTGACGGCACCCAGTTCTACCACGCCCAGTCCTGGTTCTTTAACGAGACGGGACTGAAGATGTACAACAGCCGTGGCGACCTGTTGCCCCTGGACCACGACGTTTCGCCGGAATGGAGCATCGGTTTCATCCCGTTCATAGGCATGGCCTCGGATTTCGGCACCGACGACTTCCGCGCCGGCTTCGGTATTTATGCTCCCAACGCTTACGGGGCAGCGTTGCCTGAGGACGAGCCCACAAGGTATCACGCTACCCGGGCGCTCTTTCTGGCCAGCCGGGCAACGGGTTCAGTGGCTTACAGGCTCAGCCCCAAGCTCAGCATCGGGGCCTCGGCAAGCCTCATCTACGTCAACCTCTGGGCCAAGCGAGACATGAACTTCGCCGTGCTCAACGACCCCGACGAGCGGTTCAAGGACAAGTCGGAAACCGAACCCGACGACTACGAGCTCACAGTTTCTGGGGACGATTGGACCTGGTCGGTAGACATCGCCGTGCTCTTGGAGCCTACGCCGGACTTCAAGATTGGCGCTGTCTTCGCCGGTGGCTCTGCCATAACGCTGGAGGGCGACGTGGAGCTTCGTGAGCCCGTTGAGCGAGACCCCAACACGGGCAAAGTGGTTGGAAAGCGTGACATCTTCGAGAAGGCCACACAGAAGACCGACATGGTAATTCCGTTTACCATGCAGGCAGGCTTCAACTGGGAGTTCGTGGAGGATTTCGAGTTCGGCATGGACGTGCGCTACTGGCACTACCAGGTCTTGCAGGAGCAGGCCACGAAGCTGAGCAACCCCATCATGGGGCAGCCGGGATTCGATGACCCCAAGAACTTCGGAAACTCGTGGGCCTGGTGCGCTGGCTTCCTTCACCGCATCAACCCGCGCTGGGAAGTAATGGTTGGCTATCAGCAGGACTTCACTCCCATTCCTACCAGAACCTTGACCCTGGACAATCCAAGCCGAGACCAGCAGGGCTTCTCCTTGGGCGTGCGCTGGCAGGCCACAGAGAACGTGCGGCTCGGCGCTGCCTTCGTTCGCAACTGGTTCGACCTTGTGGATGTGCAGGACAGTCTGGCAACACCTCCCACCAACGCCAAGGGACATGGAGCCAACAGCGAACTCGGGCTGGATATAAGCTGGCAGCTTTAGGATAGACTATGAAATTAAAGCATAAGCTCAAGGGGCTAAAGGCAGTAGGTATTGGCAACGCCCTGCGTGCATTTCCTTATGCAATATGGAAGGGAAGGCTAGACAAGCGTTATCTGGCCCATAACAAACCAGGTATGGAGTTGCCCCCTGGAAGGCCTCTGCGGTCGGTGCCCGAGAAGTGGGGCGTGGCCATGGCCTTCGACAACGCCAACATGGAGCTTCGTCTCCTCTCCCCCTCGGTCATGCGCCTGACCTGGACGCCTGGCCTGCTGCCTGTGCCCTACGTGACTGGCGATGCTCGGTTCCCCGAGTACGCCGTTGAGGCCAAGGGCGACCACCGCAAGGGGTTCGAACTGGACACGGGTCGGGGGCGTATAGTCGTCTCCCCAGATGGATGCGTGACTGTGCTTGACAACACGGGGCAGGTGCTCTGGGTTGAAACAACGCCTATCAACCACGGCTCAATCTGGCGCCGCAAGAGCCCACTGCACAAAGAGGCCGCACTCTTCGGAACCGGCGAGCGTACGGCTCCGCTGAACCTGCGGCCGGGGCGCTACCGCTTCTTCAATCGAGAGCCCAGGGGCAGCTACAAGGCCGGCGACGACCCGCTGTATATGGGGATTCCCTTCTTCCTGTGTTTCAGCCCCGTGGGTTGCGTGGGGATCTTCTATGAGAACACACACGACGGAACATTTACTTTTGAAGACGATTTCGAGGTAGAATTCACCGGCGGAGCTCTACGTAGCTATGTTTTTCTTGGCACACCAGCCGAGATCATGGATTCCTACACGCAGCTCACCGGACGCCCTTCCATGCCGCCGCTCTGGGCCCTTGGGTACCATCAGAGTCGCTGGAGCTACATGACGGAGCAGGAGGTTGAGAGGCTTGTTGCGGACTTCCAGGCCAACGGCATGCCTCTCTCGGCTGTTCATCTGGACATCCACTACATGGACGGCTACCGGATCTTTACCGTTGACGAGCGGCGTTTTCCCGACATGGCCGGCATGGCTGCGAGATTGGAGAAGATGGGCGTTCGGCTGGTGGCGATTCTAGACCCGGGGGTGAAGGCAGACCCTCACTATCACATGTGCGTGAGGGGCTATGAGGGCCGCCATTTTCTGAAGGTGCCGGACAAGGGGGTTGTGAGGGGGCCGGTGTGGCCCGGGTCCTGTTGTTTCCCGGACTTCACCAGGGCCAAGACCAGGGCCTGGTGGGCAGAGCAGTACAAGACGCTAACGGACTGGGGCATCTCGGGGGTATGGCACGACATGAACGAGCCGGCGGTCTTCACGCCGTGGGGCCAGAGCACCCTTCCACTTGGAACCCACCACGACATGGATGGCCGGGGAGGCGACCACAGAGAGGCCCACAACATCTACGGGCTTCTGGAAGCCAAGGCCGGTTATGAGGGGCTGCGTGCAGCGAAGCCTGGCCGGAGGCCCTGGTTGCTCTCCAGGTCGGGTTGGGCCGGTCTTCAGAAGTATTCATGGAATTGGACCGGCGACTGTCCGGCCACCTGGTGGATGGTCAAACAGAGCATCATAATGTCGCTTGGTCTGGCCTGCAGCGGGATTCCCTACACAGGACCGGACATCGGCGGATTCAACGGCGAGCCCGACGGGGAGATGTACACCCGATGGTTCCAGTTGGCCTCGTTCCTGCCCTTCTTCCGGACCCACTCCGCAGCATTCGTGCCTCGCAGAGAGCCATGGTCTTTCGGCAGGCCCTTTACTCAGATTTGTAAAGAGTTTCTCAAGCTTCGTTACAGAATGTTGCCCTACTGGTACACCATGGCCTACGCCGCCAACCGCACTGGTCGCCCCCTGGTTCGGCCAATGCTGTTCGACTATCCTGAGTTGACTGCCTATGCCCAGGTTGACGACCAGTTCCTCCTTGGGGAGAGCATCATCGTGGCGCCGGTGGTTACTCCGCTGACAAAATCACGAACGGTGCTGCTGCCACCTGGGGGGTGGGTCAACTTCTGGACCGACGAATACGTGGAAGGTGGACGAGAGGTGAAGGTCCAGGCGGAGCTTGACATAGTGCCGCTCTTCGTCAAGGCAGGCACGATTCTGCCGATGGCCCTGGAAGATGGCCTTGAGCTCAACGTGTACCTGCCGGGCATGCTCGATGAAGCGAAGGGCGAACTGTACGCTGATAGCGGAGACGGCTACGGGGCCTTTAGAGTGGATAGCTTCCGGTTCTCCACCAGGGGGCGCATTGCCGAACTGGTGTGGGACTCTGAGGGGGAATACCCCGTTGACTACAAGACTGTGAAGGTGGTGCTGCGGGGCAAGCTTGCCGAGCAGGCCGAAGCAGACGGGGTGGCCGTCTTGACCACCGAGTCCAACGTGATAGTTACGAAGCCTTTCAAGAAGATGCGTCTGGCGTTACGCCTGAAGTAATGCTTGGGCAGTTATCTCTTGGCTCTTTCGCTGATGATCTTCTCCTGCACCGACGCCGGGACTGCTGCGTAGCTATGGAACTCCATGGCGAAGTTGGCACGTCCACTGCTCATGGTGCGCAGGGGCGTTGAGTAGCCGAACATCTC
>Ga0302238_1003068_pt1 | contig 10961 bp, 16 predicted proteins | sample AAG_UR_Asn_MG_FD_193527 | JGI IMG/M metagenome (GOLD analysis project Ga0302238, IMG submission 193527) | Enriched activated sludge microbial communities from anaerobic digester in WTTP, New Holstein, Wisconsin, United States - AAG_UR_Asn | ecosystem: Engineered > Bioreactor > Anaerobic >...
TCTTATCGACGAGGTGACAAAGGCCCAGGTGGACCTGAACCGGGCGACCCGGGAGTACAACGACACCCAGGAAGAGCTGAACGGGCTGGAGGAGGAGTTCGCCGAGAAGGAGTCCCGGGTCAACGAGCTCGCGGCAGAGATGAACGCCACGCTCCCCGACCTCAAGCTGACCCTCGACGACCTCGCAAAAGGGCAAGATCACGTCAACCAGAAAGTCCGCGAAGCCATCGCCATGACCCCTGCCGGGATCGAGGCGTTACGGATCATCGACGAGTTCCTAGCAAGCTCGTCCGGAGCTGCCGACACCGCTCCCGAAGGAGGGCCCGCCGTCCCTGTCGCAGCACCGAGCAACATGTTCTACGGGCGGGGGTTCACTCCGACCACCGAAGGGTTCGAAGTCACGGAGGGCGGTGGGCTCGTCCGGCAACCGGTCGGAGATCGGGCTGCGGCCCCTCCAGCGGTAAACGTCACCGCACAGTATGCAGCCGAACCTCTTCCGGCGATCCAGGTGGAGCAACCAGATCCGGTGATCATCGACGCGAAGTATCACGAGGAGCCCCTCCCCCAGCCCGAAGTAGAGCCTCCCGATCCGGTGATCGTCGATGCACATTACCGCAACGAACCGCTCCCTGCTGTTCGAGTGGAACAGCCAGATCCGGTGATCATCGATGCCCAGTATGCAATCGAACCGATCTCTTCCGATGTGCTCGTCTCGGAGGAGGACCTGAACAAACTCCGACAGATCAGGAACCAGCTCGACAGCGACGCGACCCTGACCAACGAGGACCTCCAGAAGATCTATGAGAAGATCCAGGAGGAGATCCCCGAGATGGGTGAGACGCACGACCAGACCGTCTCCGGCATGATCAAGACCCTTGACAAGTACATCAAACGGCAGGAAACGGCCATCGCGAACATGCAGACCCTTGGCGGCGTCGGCAGCGTGGTCGTCTCCCCGGCGACCGGGGGCGGGCAACCGGAACGCTCTGCGGCGACGGGGATGCCCTACGTGCCCCGGGACATGAACGTCCGGGTGCACCAGGGCGAGGCGATCGTGCCGGCGTCTGAAACCGGCTCTCCTCGCGCTCTCCACATCCACATGCACAACCCGGTGGTCCGAGATGACCGGGACATCGACTTGCTGACAAACGCGCTCTACAGGAGGCTTCAGAGAGCATGAGCCGATACGACGAATGGAAAATCTACGCAAAAGACGGCGTGACGCTCCGGGCGGCGTTCCGGGCGGTGCTCAAGGACGCCCCGTATGAGGGCGTAGTGAGCCGGTCGTTTGTCTGGATTCTGGAGAGCCGGGACGGGTTCGAGCGACTGATCGACGTCTGCCGGTTCGCGGAACCCGCCTACAGCGCCCGGACCCCACAACGGTCGAGCGCGATCTACCGGGACAAGAGCCCGGGAGCGATGAACACCGTGCGGATCGTTGACCCGCTCGGGGTCGAGACGGGATACTATCTCCTCCTCGATTGCACTCCGGTGCGGGACATCTCGCTCGGCGGCGCGCTGGAGTTCGGCGTCACGGCCTACTATATCGGGCAGACGATCCCGTCGGAACCGATGCCGGGCATGTACCGGATGTTTCTCGGGCTCCTCCCGTCAGAGACCCTCTACCCCGGCGAGGCGCTCAAACCCCATGCAGGATGAGGACCTATGGCAGACTCTTACCAACCGACCTACTGGACGAACGACACCACACCGGCGGTTAACGCCACAAATCTCCGCAAGATCGAGAAAGGTCTCGCGGACGCGCACGGGATTGTGAACTCAACGCTCGGAAGCACCGGGAAAGTCGACCGCGTCGCCATCAACGACGGAGCGGGCCACTACCTCCAGATCCCGAGCCTGACGACGACGGAACGGGACGGCCTGACCGCCGCGAACGGGATGATCGTCTACAACTCGACGCTCAAGTGCCTCCAGGCTCGACGCGACGGGGCGTGGGTAGATATCCACGCCGGGGCGATCCGGGACGACCTGAGCATGGGCGGCAAGAAGATCCAGAACCTCGCCGACCCCGCCGTCGACACTGACGCCGCAACCCGGGCATACGTCCACGCTCATATGGGGAACGTCCCTTCGGGGGCTATCGTTCAATGGCCGGCCGTGTTCCCGCCGAACGGGTGGCTGGAGTGCAACGGAGCCGCAATCTCCAGAACGACGTATGTCGCCCTGTTTACGGTCCTAGGTACCACGTTCGGGGCGGGGGACGGGTCGACAACGTTCAACCTCCCGGATCTCCGGGGCGAGTTCGTCCGGGGCTGGGACCACGGACGCGGGGTTGACGCGGGCCGCGAACTCGGGACGGGGCAGGGAGAGGCGTTCAAGGCGCACACCCACACATTTCTGTCCACGGGGGCGCCGAAATATGGAGCCCCCTACGTGGGTCCGAACCTTATGTCGAGTGAGACCTCCTCCCTATTTGAGGTCTCCTCTACTGGGGGCACAGAGACCCGGCCGCGCAACGTGGCGCTGATGTACATCATCAAGGTCTGATCGTCATGCTCCGGACAGAGATCGCAGCACAGGAGGTCGAGGCGACCGGGATCGAGATCGAGTACACGATCACGGGCATCCAGTCGTTGACCTGCGAGATCCCGTACCAGACCGTCCCCCCGGCGGCGTCCGCCCGCATCTACGACGACGACGGACGCCGGTACTTCCTCGGGCAGGTCGTCCGCCACGAACAGGACGACGACGGCCGGGTCCAGGTCGAAGCCTGGGCGATGGACTACCTGCTCCGTCGTCGGCAGATCTACGACGAGAAACTCTACACCGGCCAGGACGGGGGCGCGATCATCCGGGACCGGCTCGCCCCGCACGACTGGGCCGACGTCTCCGGTGTCCCGACCAACCTCGGGACGATCGCCTCGATCCCGTTTGTGAACACCACGGACGCAAAGGTCATCGAGGAGGTCGCCGCGATCTGCAACGTCCTTGCCTACTGGGACATGACGACCGGCATCTACCGCGCCCACACCGTCGGTACCCGATCGCTCCCCGATCCTCTCCCGGAAGCCATCACCCGGGAGATCATCTGGTCGGTGGACGAGTCGGAGGTCTACAACGCCATCGTAGCAAGGGGCAACGGCACGCTCATCGCCACCCTGTCCGACGCTACGAGTATCGCCGCCTACGGGCGGAGAGAGCGGCCGCTCTACACGAACGCGAGCATCACCGATCAGGCGACGCTCGACAAGATCGCCGCCCACCTACTCGCGTCATCCAAAGACCCCCGGGTCTCAACCGACGTCCGGGGCGTGGCGTTCGACCCGACCGGTCCGAACGGGTCCCCGGCGGGCTGGATCGGGCAGACCGTCCGGGTCAGCGGGACGACGAACGACGGCACCTATCTCATCGCGGCGATCCGGGCAAACCTGGACGACATGACGATGGGCATGACGCTCAGCAACCGGCCCTATACCCTTGAGGGGGCGATCAAAGCGATGGAAAAAGAGATTCAACTCATTAGGAGTACTATATGAGAGACGAACCCACCTACATCAGCGGGGACGATATCCCGGTCGGCGCGGAGGTGAAGTGGTATTACGGCGGCGTTCGTCGGAGCGAGGAACGGATCGTAACCGCAAATGAAGCGGCAAACGGCCTTCTCCTGCTCACCTATTCCGCCGAATACGGGTCAGTGGTCGGCACCGTGAACGGGGTGCCGACGCTCCTCAAACAGCTGACCCCCACCGACGCTCCGGCTACCGACAGCACCGGGACCGGGGCAGTCGCGTATAGCGGCATGAAATCGGGCGACCGGCTCAGTATTGAATATCTTGATACAACGAGCACCACGAGCGTCTATCTCACGCATATTGCAACTGGCACCGGCGTTTCTACCGGACTGGTCCTCGATACGCGGGAGGAGGCGGTGGATGGTCGTCCGTACAAGCACCGCCGGACGGGGACCGCAACCCGGACGGCAACACTAGAAGAACTCTGGTACTCCGACGCTCTCCTGGCCGCGTTCTTCGGGGACCTCCTGGTCTCCGAGACCGACGGCAGCCTGTGGACGGACGAGTTCCAAACCTCAAAGATTGTCCCGGCGATTGTGGGCAAATGGGTGCAGAACGGCGAGGTGCGGAAGAAATACTTCTTGCTCTCCTGCCAGTCCATATCCGCGGCCCAGACGCTGGCGACAGAGAACTATTACACGAACCGGTTTGATCTCCTGGTTGAGAACCTGAGGATCTACACGCCGGTGGGAGTTGGAGAGATGACTATTGATATCAAGGACGTAACCATCACGACAGCGAAGTCGTGGAACGGACAGCGGATCTATGACGTCACCATCGAGGGCGACGTGAAACAGGTCCGCTCAGGAACGGCAGGCGAAGACCTGAACGCATACGATTGCGCCTACCTGGAGACGAACCTCCGGTGGTACAAGACGAACGCGAGCAGCGATGCAAAGTCCGACGGGATCCTGGCAATCGTGCTCGGGAACACCGTGAACGGAGCAGACGGGCAGTTTCAGACCGTCGGGCCGATCACGTCCCCGGGCTGGCTCTGGGTACCCGGTCGTCCGGTCTACCTCGCCGCCACGCCGGGGAGACTGACGCAGACCGCCCCGGTAACGCCGGGCTCGCAGGTCCGGGTGGTCGGGTATGCAATCGGAGCCCAGACAATCATGCTGGCCTCGGATTCGACGGTGCTGGAGGTATGAGATATGGTTGAAATCAAGCAGCGGATCGTCGTGACGACGATTGAGGGCGACGTCCCGGTCGAGACCGAGTATGTCGCGGACGCCTACCGGATCGTCGGGGGCGAGTATGTCCTGTCCTATCAGGGCGAAGAAGTGGCCCGGGTCGCGGTCAAGGACGTGACCCTGGGCAATGACGAGACCGGCGGGATCCGGACGGTCTACTCTCGGAGCTGAACAAGAATGGTACGGAAAATCAATGGGCGGACAATCACCCCGCTTGACCACAAGGCACAGCACCAGACCGGCGGCGAGGACGAGATCAACGTCAACGGACTCAAGGGGCGGCTGGCCGATATGCAGAACGCCGACACGATCAAGGGGAAGGCCGTGAACCTCACCGGGATCGGGGCGAACAAGATCCTCCAGTATGACGGGGAGAAGTTCGTCGTCGGGAACAAAGCCGATACTCCGGTCGCAGGGACGATCGCCTCAAACGAGTTCTGGGTCGCGAAGGGCGATGTGGCGGTCGGCACCTCCTCCGGCAACGGACAGCGGCTCGCGGTCGGGACAGATCCCTGGATGCAGCTGCACCCGAACCCGGCGAAGGCTCCCGGCGTCGAGTGGAGGAGGCCGCTCCCCTCGTTCCTGAACCGAGTGTTCCGGCTCAAGGACGCGGCATCGACTCCGAACGATCTTGAGATCCATGCGGTCTACATCCCGCAGTTCAAGAGCAAGTACTTCACGCAGCCCGGCCTGAACGACATCGATTGCGGCGGGTTCTGGGTCGACAAGTTCCAGGCCTGTCAGCCGCTCGCCTCGAATGTCAGCCGTGGCGGGCTGACGCCGAACAGCCCCGGCGCAGGAGTTGGGGCGGCGTGCAAGCCGCACGTCGTCCCGTGGACTGACGTATCGTGGGATACGGCGAAAGCTGCGATCGAGAACCGGGGCGGAGCCAGTAACAAGTCCGCCGGAGGCACACCGACCGCGTGCACCGCCCTCACAACCCCGACCAACGCGAAAGCCGAGTTCCTGGTTGCGGACATCGCACACCTCGTCGGGCGGCACATCGAGATCGTCCAGAACGGGGTGACGTATCATCGTCGGATCGTGAAACAGGGACTTGCGGATCAGCCGAAGTATGTCAAGATCCACCCCGCCCTTCCGCAGGATATCACCGCCGCCGACACCTACGTGATCAAAGGCTGGCACTTGATCACGCCGCACGAAGAGTTCTCACTCGCAGCCTGGGCTCGTCGGTACCGATACGAGGTCGGGCTCGGATATCCCGCCGGGAACAACGATTGGGGCAAGGACGTCGGCGATCCCCGGGCACCAGAATACGAGGGCATCTCGGATCTGGTTCGCGGGGGGTATGACAACCATGAGAAGAGCCGGTGCCTCACAGGATCCGGGCCGCTCTCGTGGAGCCTCAACGAGCAGGAGAATGGGGTCTGGGACCTGAACGGCAACGTCTGGGAATGGACACTGCAGCAGCTCGTCGGCACCGGGACGGGCGTCCGCATCAAGGAGGGGTTCCCAGGTGAGGGCACTATCATCGATCTGACCGGGCTATCGTCCGGAGGACAAATCACCGAGATGTACGCTGCAGGGAATGTCGCCGACGGGCTGTCAGTCAACTCCGAGATCTTCTACCCGGTCAAATCCGCGACCTCCGGGCTCGCGGAATATGGGAACGACGGATGGTGGTTTGCAAGCGTCGACGGGACCACATATGCCGCTCGGCGGGGCGGGAGTTGGCTCTACGGTGCTCCCTACGGGGGGTTTGCCGTCAGTTCCGGCAATTCCCCGTCGAGCGTGTACAGCGACCTCGGGTTCCGCGGAGCCTGTTGATCTGGTGATCTGAATGGCGATGGAGCGACACGAAAGCCTCAAACTCTGGCAGAAAGCATATGATCTCGCGAAAGAACTGATGATTGTAACCGAGAAGTTCCCCCGGCCGCAACAGCGCGACGGGGGACTGGCGAACGAGATCCGGCGCACGGCGCTGAACGTTCTCCGGACAGTCATGATCGCAAACAACCGCCAAAACGTCGCCATCAATCGGGATCTGGATCAGGAGATTGAGTATCTCCAGGCACTCGTTCGCATGGCCCGGGAACTCGAGTACGTCAGTCTCGGGCGATACGAGCTGTTTGCCGAAAGGATTGTCGAACTAGGAAAGATGAACGCAGGGTGGATGAAGAGGATCGGATAGATCCTCCGACACTGCGGGCCGGGTGATGCGGACCGATGTTAAAAAAATATGCCGCTCAGCGGGGCGGGAATTGGAACAACGGTGCTCACAACGGAGTGTTTGCCGTCAATTCCAACAATTCCCCGTCGAACGTGAACAACAACATCGGGTTCCGCGGAATACCGTTTACGGACGGTGTGCGTGACCACGGTTGCGGAAAACACTATCAGATCAACAGTACATCATCCGGAACCCCCGCCGCTCATTGAGCGAAATACGGAAAAGGCTCCGGGGAAGTAGTAGAAGAGATAGCTCTCGAACCTTCCCCGTCCACTCTCTACCGATGAAGACCTACACTGACCTCTACCCCAAGGTTTGCACGTTCCTCGCACTCTGTCGAGCGTATCAGGAGTGCAGGAAGGGCAAACGCGAACGGGAGTATGCAATGGCGTTTGAAAAGAACCTGGAACAGAACTTACTAGACCTGCGCAACGACCTCTCAGAAGACCGATGGAGATCCGGCCCTTACGCTCGATTCTTCGTCAGTGACCCAAAACGCCGACTCATCAACGCTCCTCCGTTCCGAGACCGGATCGTGCACCGGGCCGTATCCGACATTCTCATGCCGCTCTGGGACCCGACGTTCATCTACGACTCGTATGCTTGTCGGGTCGGGAAGGGAACGCACGTCGCCGTCGACCGGCTCCAACAGTTCATGCGCCGTCACCCCACGGGCAGCGGATACGTCTTGCAACTGGATGTAAAATCCTATTTCGCAAGCATCAACCACGCGACCCTTGTCGGACTGATCGATAGGAAGATCCGGGACTCCCGGCTCATGGGGCTTGTCCGGCAGGTCATCGAGAGTTATGCCGACACACCGGGCGTAGGGATCCCGCTCGGCAACCTGACGTCTCAAGGGTTTGCGAACATCTACCTCCACGAACTCGATATGTTCGCGAAGCACACGCTCAGGATAAAACAGTACATCCGGTATATGGATGACGTTGCGCTCGTTGCCGACGACAAGAAACAGCTCTGGGAATGGCGGGACGCCATCGAAGGGTTCCTGGCCGACCATCTACGACTCCAGCTGCACCCCGATAAGCAGGTGATGGTCCCGATCGATTGTGGGGCAGATTATCTCGGCTACATTGTGTTCCGGGACTACCGGCTCGTCCGGTCGCGGAACGTGCATCGCGTCTACCGGAACCTGGAGAAGATGGAGAACGGGACGTTTGGGAAGGATGCACTATCCTCGATCATGTCGTGGATGGGTTACTCGATCCACGCTGACGCTTATCACCTGAACGAGAGCATCAAGCGAAAACACCCGTTCCTCGCGGCGGGGATGGAGAAGTTTTACGGAGCCCGGCAATGAAAGAGCACGATCTCCACAACGCCCTGTTCGCGCTCGACGATGCTCAGGAGCAGATTGAGGCACTAGTAACTAGTCTCCGGCAGACGAGCAAGACTCTGGCAGTCCTGCAGGACTATCTTGAGGCGCTACTCTAGATCGCCCAGAGGTCGTCTATATTGACGTGATCGATCTTGTGGTCATAGAGTCTGTATACGCTGCTTTTACTCAGCCATTTCTTCGTGCCTGCGTCCACTACCCGCCATCGGTCGAGACTGTCGCTGTAGATGGATGCAGTCAGGAACTCGTCGCCGCGGTCGTCGAGGACGATCGTCGCCATCCGGGCGTCGGGATTGTAGGTAACCACGTCGCCGGTCTGGTATACGCCAGGGGCCACGCAGCCGGAGACGAGGATCGCGATCACCAGGAGGAGCAGAATCTTTTGACACCTCATGAGAGACGAGTGGCGCGGGCGGGAGAGCGCCTACATCCTGCCGCCACTCGTGGACGCGGCCGCACTCCGAGCATGGGTTGAGGATGAAGTGGTCCCGCGCGCCGCACCGCTCGCGGAGGCGTATCAAGTAGTCTACGATGGCGTCGAGGCATACGGGCGGTTCCCTGGACACGAGCGGGAGAAAGAAGAGTTCGACGCCTGGATGGCGACCCGGGCCGAACCGCCGCTGCACGGCGGCGGTCTGTGGTCGGTCGGAGAGTGGCTTGCCGGGGAGTCCTGCGGGGTCCGGGCGGACTCGACCGACGAGGATCTCCAGGAGATCGCGGCGGACATCCACGCGGACGCGCTCACTCAGAACATTGTCCTGATCGGCGGTGAGGCGGCGGTGCTGGATTACCTCAAGGAGATCCGGGCGGAGGCACGGGCCTCCCCAGCCGGGCTGGTCGCGGACCTTCGGGGGCGGGGGGTCCCGGAGAAGAGGCTGCTCGACCTGGTCCAGCAGGACGATCTCCGGTGCGCCGTGTGTTGTCGGGTGCTGGAGGTCATCGACTCGGACGACGAGACTGTGTGGCTCGGCTGCCCGAGCGAGGACGAGGACCACACCAGCTACCGGATCGATATCCCCCCCCCCCGCGAGGATCTGCCCCTGGCGCAATACGCGATCGAGGGGTATGAGGTACTCGAAAAGACGGTTACGGCCTCGGGGTCATCCGGTCATGCGCCGCTGCCGAAGCGGTGGATCGGGCACCGGGTGAAAGTTGTGCGGGTCGATTAAATTAATCTAATGCGGAATAATGTAAAGTATATATACGAGTACATCAAAGTAATGTATGTGAGGCAAATGAAAGGGACACGAGAGACCCGCAAGGTCGCGCAGGCCGTTCTGACCGGCGAACTTGCAGACAGATTCACCGACGCCGCCTCTACAACCGAGATCAGCGAGGCGGATCTGGTGCGCCAGGCCCTCCGGAGCTACCTCGGCATGGAGTGTGTGAAACTATGAGAGAACAAACCAACAATGCCAGCCCGTGCGCCACAGCCTGCAAGCCTGTGACCGCCGCCGGCAATGACAGTATCGTTTTTGAAGATGCAGTGGTTCGCACGCGAGCCAACGCGCCGGCGAACGACGACCTCCTGCACGGCAGGACAGCGCCGCGCTGCGCGTCATGCCGCGACTGTGCCCACGGGATCTCCCGCCAGACGATTGAGTGGCGCGGAGGCGTGGGGGTCTGGGCGACCTCCACGTGCTGCGCGCGCGGGGTGCCCGGCCCAGACATGGATCCAGCAACCTGTGAGGACTACGCACGGGGGCGGTGCTAATGTCCTGGAACCCGTGCCGCGACTGCCCTGGTGACGAGGGTGGATGCATGGAGCATCCGGCCGAGTGCGGGGCCGCAAAACGCCCTCCAACAGAACAGGAGATCCAGATTTCTACCAACAACCCGCTGGAGCGGGCGTTCATGGCCCGGATCCGGGCCGATGAGTACCGGGAGGCGCTCGCTGCCCTACAGCAGGAGTTCGACGAGCGGCCGGACGTCATCGACCTCAAGCGCCGGATCGAGCGGTGTGAGGAGGAGCGCTGGCAGTGCATCGCGCAGGCGAAGTCGGCGGGGATCAGCAAAATGGGGAATTATCTCCTCAAGATCCGGACTCGGAAAACCCGCACCGTCATCCCGAAACTCTTTTTCGCAAAGCACGGTGCAGAGGCGTTTGTCGAGTGCGCGACCATCGCAATAGGCAAGGCGGAGGCGCTCCTCGGCAAGGCTGCGCTCGATGACTGCTGCGAGGTCGAGGTCAAGGAGATCGGTGTGGCCGTCGTATACGAGCGGCCCGAGGATCAGGAGGATGAGGTATGATCCCGGCCTTACCTTGCGGCACCTACGGCGAGAGCGACACACCCGCCGGGGCGTTCTACGTCGCCGCATTCGAGCCCGGAGATATCCCGCACCATGTCGGCGAGTATCGGATCGATGTCGTGATCCGGGCGCTGCGGGCGCTCCAGGCCTGCGGCTACGATGACGTTGAGGTCGGCAGCATCGAGCGCGGTGGAAAAACACACCTGCTCATGATCGGTCTTGACAGAGAGACACGGTTCGGCGACCGGCAACTCGGTTGCATCGCGGTACTCCCTGTGGGGGTGGACTGATGTCCGACCTACCAGCTGCGACCCACACGGCGCCCCCGGCAACCTACGACCGCGAGAAACTCCAGCTCATCCGCGACATGTTCGCGAAGGGGGCGAGTGACAACGAGTTCGGCGTGATGATCGAACTCGCCAACCGCTACCAACTCG
>Ga0302238_1003073_pt1 | contig 10940 bp, 10 predicted proteins | sample AAG_UR_Asn_MG_FD_193527 | JGI IMG/M metagenome (GOLD analysis project Ga0302238, IMG submission 193527) | Enriched activated sludge microbial communities from anaerobic digester in WTTP, New Holstein, Wisconsin, United States - AAG_UR_Asn | ecosystem: Engineered > Bioreactor > Anaerobic >...
ATTTTCCGCCATGTAGAACGCGAACGTCGCACTGCAGTTCGTCATGCCCGAAAACTGGGCGCCAGCGGTCTCGGTTCTTGCCATGCGGCAGGGCATCAACTACAGCCGGCGTGATCGTCAGTTCGCTGTCTTCAGGTTGAGATCCAGCTGCCGGGAATCGCCGCCATCGACCACCGTTGAAGCGATTTTTCCCTCCCGTGCCTGTTCGATGGCGTCGAGATACTCCGGCGTCACATCGCCGGTCACGTATTGGCCGTCGAAACACGAACTGTCGAAACAGGTCAGCGTGGGTTTGAGTTCGCGAATCGATGCCTTGAGCTCTTCCAGATCCTGATAGACCAGCGCATCGGCGCCAATTTCACGGGCGATCTCCTCCTCCGAACGGCCGGTGGCAATGAGTTCGCTGCGTGTCGGCATGTCAATACCATAAACATTGGGGAAGCGCACAGGCGGCGCGGCGGAGGCGAAATAGACCTTGAGAGCCCCGGCGGCCCGCGCCATCTCGACGATTTCGTGACTGGTCGTACCACGCACGATCGAATCGTCAACCAGCAGCACGCGCTTGCCCTGGAACTCCTGACCCACCGTATTCAGTTTCTGGCGCACGGATTTCCGGCGGATCGACTGACCCGGCATGATGAAGGTGCGACCGATATAGCGGTTCTTGACGAATCCTTCGCGGTACGGAATACCCAGCCGCTGGGCCAGCTGCATGGCAGACGGACGGCTCGAATCGGGAATCGGGATGACTACGTCGATTTCTTCGACAGGCAGCTTCTCAGCTACCTTATCGGCCAGGTGTTCGCCCATGCGCAGGCGGGTCTCGTACACCGAAACGCCGTCGATGACCGAATCGGGACGCGCCAGATAGACATACTCGAAGATGCACGGGGATAACACCGGCGTTTCGGCACACTGGCGGAAGTGCAACTGGTGCGACATGTCGACGAACAGCGCTTCGCCCGGCGCCACATCACGCAACGCCTGAAAACCGAGCGTGTCAAGCGCGACCGATTCCGATGCCACCAGGTATTCCGGCCCTTGCGGGGTTTGGTTGACTCCAACGACCAGCGGGCGGATGCCGAACGGGTCGCGGAAGGCCAGCAGGCCGTAACCGGCAATCATGACCACCACCGCGTAGGCCCCCTTGCAACGGCGATGGACCCCGGCGACCGCGGCGAAAATCGTATCCAGGTCAAGCTGGAAGCCTTTGGCCGATTCCTGCAGCTCGTGCGCCAACACGTTGAGCAACACTTCCGAGTCGGAGTTGGTGTTGATGTGTCGCAGATCCTGCCGGAACATCTCGTCCTGCAATTGCTGCGTGTTGGTCAGGTTGCCGTTGTGCGCCAACACGATGCCGAAGGGCGAATTGACATAGAACGGTTGCGACTCGGCAGAATCTGCGGATGAGCCGGCGGTCGGGTAGCGGCAGTGGGCGATACCCATGTTGCCCGGCAAGGCGCGCATGTTACGTGTGCGAAAAACGTCGCGCACCATGCCCGAGCCCTTGTGCATGAAAAAAGCATTGCCCTTGCCCGTTGCAATGCCTGCCGCATCCTGACCCCGATGCTGCAGGACCATCAGCCCGTCGTAAAGAAGCTGATTGACTGGCGTGTTCGCCATGACTCCGAGAATACCGCACATAGACTTTCCTACCTGAACCGAATCCGTTTAGCCACGTCTGGTGGCAACCAGGGCTTGCAGGCCAGCACCGCCGTTTCGAGCGGCGCAGAGAAATACGCCTCGCTCCACCATTTTTCCTTGGACAGCGACAACATGCCGCCCAATGCCACCAACGCCATAATGAGCAGCCCTCCGCGCGCCGCACCGAACATAACCCCCAGCGCCCTGTCGCTCAAGCTCAAACCAAGTACCTTGAGAAGTCCGCGAATCGCCAGCCGAATCAGCGCCATGAGCAGAAGCACGATCACGAACACCAGCACCCAAGCCACGACAATGCGCACGGCCGGGTCGACGATGCTGGTCAACAACTGCCGTGCAAGCTCGTCCGCCCACCATTTTGCGGCAAAGAAAGCCAGTACCCACGCAGCCAGGGCAATGATCTCGCCGACAACGCCCCGCCAAGCGCCAAGAAGCATCGAAGCCAGCAGAATGACCATAACCGCATAATCAAAAGGCGTCATTGCTTGACTGCAACCACTCCATTGACCCCAATGCGCTTCATTTTCTCCAGCGCCTTTTCCGCGGCATCCCGATTGGCGAACGGGCCCGCACGAACCCGGGTTTTAACCCCGCCCGGAGAATCAAGAGGTTCGGTATAAACCTTGATGCCGAGTTCTCCGATCTTGGACTGCAGTTGCTTGACATTGGCAGGATTGGAAAACGCTCCAATGAGAATCACGAACTGGCCATTGGCGACGGCCGGCGCCGTTTCGTTCACGGCCTTGCCACTGAGGATGGATGCAGCGCGCTGGGTATCGCGCCCGTTGGCCGCCTTTTCCGGGGCTTTTTCCGGTTTTTTTTCTACCGGCTTCGGAGGCATTTTTTCTGTCGTTGTCTTTTCAGCCGATTTCTCAGGCGCTTTTTCGACAACCTTTTCGGGAGCCTTGCTCACCAGCGACTCGGTCGGCTTGGCAACCACCACGGCCGGAGGAACTGCTTGCGCTGGATGGCTTTCGTCCTTCTTGTCAGCCGTGGGCGGTTTCAGCTTCGGCACAAGTGGTGCTTGATCCTGGCCGGGAATACGAATCTGGATATCCTGCACCTGCTGCTTCGGCTCTTCATCCATGACCATCGGCAGGATCACCGCTGCCAGCCCGGCAAAAGCCACGGCACCAACCAGTCGGCGCCGGGCGCGTTTTTTCAGCTGCAGTTGTGCGTCAGGGGAATCGGACATGTTTGTGAAAAATTCTGTTGCGAGCGGTACGGTTGAATCAGGAATCCTGCCCGAGATCACGCAGAATGGCAGCTACCGTGTAGAACGATCCGAAAACGGCGATTCTATCATTTTCCCCGGCCAGGCCGACAGCACGCCGGAATGCGTCCTCGGGAGAGCCGAAGCACTCCACCCGCCCGCCCAGGCCAGCGGTGTGCTTGCCACCAGCAACCACGGCAGACAGCACTTCGGCTGTAGCGCCGCGCGGCACGTCCAGTCCGGCCAGCAGCCACACATCTACTTTCCCGGATAACGCCTTCAGTGCCCCGGGGATGTCCTTGTCGGCGAGCATACCGACCACGGCGATGGTCTGCTCGAACTCCCCCATCGCGCCGAGACTTTCCGCCAGCCCCTCCACGGCCTGCGGGTTGTGCGCCACGTCAAGGATAATCGCCGGGCGTTCGCGCACCCGTTGGAAACGCCCCGCGAGCCGGACCTCCCGCAGGCCGCGCTGTAGCGCCGGCAACGGCGCAGGAAGTCGATCCTGCAAGGCGTCAACAACGGCCAACACGGCCGCCGCGATTCCCAATTGGTGCTCACCGCGCAGCGCCGGCATAGGCAAGCCATTGCGCGATTCCCCGAGGCGATTCCAGAACGACCATTCCGAAACACCGCCTGCGTAGCCGAAGTCCCGGCCGATCAGGCGTAGATCGGCACCGATGGCCGCCGCATGCCCGACCAAGGATTGCGGCGGCTGCGGATCGGCGCAAATGGCCGGTTTTTCAGGGCGGAAGATTCCGGCTTTCTCGAAACCGATGGATTCCCGCGTCGGTCCCAGCCAGTCGGTGTGATCAAGTGCAATCCCGGTTACAACGGCCACGTCGGGATCATAGACGTTGACCGCATCGAGCCGACCGCCTAACCCGACTTCCAGGATGATCACCTGCGTCTGCCGGGCCGCGAATACTTCCCAGGCCGCGAGCGTACCGAATTCGAAATAGGTCAGCGCGACACCGCCAGCCGCCAGCCGCGCCGCCTCGACCCGCGCGAACGCCGCACACAAGGCCGCATCGTCAATCGACGCGCCGTCGACCCGTACGCGCTCGTTGTAAACCAGGAGATGCGGCGACGTATAGCACCCGACCCGGTAGCCGGCAGCACGGAAAATCGCTTCCAGATAGGCGCAGGTCGAACCCTTGCCGTTGGTGCCACCGACAATGATGACGGGGCAGCTTTGCCGCTGCTGCAATTCTCCCTTGACGCGGGCCACACGCTCGAGGCCGAGTTCGATCCCGCCTTGCCCCTTAGGATGCAATCTTTCGAGGTGTGCCAACCAACCGGAAAGCGTTTCCACTGGCCCGGTGCTTGTCAAGCCGCTGCCGGCAGCTTCTGCAGCATGCCGAGGAGCTGCGCCAGCCGGTCCTTCATCTCGCGGCGATCGACAATCATGTCGATGGCGCCCTTCTCGATCAGAAACTCGGCGCGCTGGAAACCCTCCGGCAGCTTCTGGCGGACCGTCTGTTCGATCACGCGCGGGCCGGCGAACCCGATCAGGGCGCCCGGTTCGGCGATGACGATGTCGCCGATGAAAGCGAACGACGCCGACACCCCGCCCATCGTCGGATCCGTGAGGATCGAGATAAAGGGCAAGCCGGCCTCGGACAGACGCGTCAGCGCCGCGGTCGTCTTGGCCATCTGCATCAGCGAGAACAAGCCCTCCTGCATGCGCGCGCCGCCAGAGGCGGAGACACAGATGAAGGGTGTCTTCAGCTCGACAGCGGCCTGGACGCCACGCACGAAACGTTCCCCGAGAACGGAGCCCATCGAGCCGCCCATGAAATCAAACTCAAAGGCAGCAATGACCACGGGCAACGACTTGAGCGCCCCCTGCATGACCACCAGCGAATCGCTCTCGCCCGTATTTTTCGCTGCCTCGGCAAGACGCTCGGTATAAGGCCTGCTGTCCTTGAACTGCAGCGAGTCGACCGGCAGGACTTCGGCGCCGATCTCGAAACGATCTTCGGCATCCAGCAGCAGGTCAATGCGCGCACGCGCGCCGAGCCGGTTGTGGTGACCGCACTTGGGACACACCTGATCGTTCTTCTGCAGGTCGGCGGCATAGAGCACGGCCTCGCAGGACGGGCATTTACTCCACAGCCCTTCCGGCAGGGTGGTCTTGCGCCCGGCACCGGTGGCACTGCGCTTGATTTTCGGCAGTACCTTGTTCAACCAGCTCATGGCGACACCTCAGCGATCAGGCCTTGCCCGTTTCGTCTATACCGCGGCGCAGGTCGGCGACGAGGTTCTTCACCCTGGCACAAACGTCGTCGGCAGACGATTTCTCGATTTCCTCGATGATGCGGCTACCGACCACTACGGCATCGGCGATACGGGCAATCGCCCCCGCTGTCGCCGCATCGCGGATACCGAATCCCACGCCGACCGGCACGCCGACCGCCGCGTGGATTTCCGGGATACGCTTGGCCACCGCCTCGACATCGAGTTGCGCCGAACCGGTCACGCCTTTGAGCGAGACGTAATACACGTAGCCACTGGCCAGTTCCGCCACCAGGGAAATGCGTTCCTCGGTCGAGGTCGGCGCGAGCAGGAAGATCGGATCAAGTGCGTTGGCCTGCATGGCCTTGGCAAAGTCGGCGCTTTCCTCCGGCGGGTAATCGACGACCAGCACACCATCGACGCCGGCGTCGAAGGCAGCGGCGGCGAAGGACTCGACGCCCATGGCTTCGATCGGATTGGCATAACCCATAAGCACCACCGGCGTCTCGTTGTTGTCGGCGCGGAAGTTGGCGACCATTTCGAGCACCTGGCGCAGGCTAACGCCCTTGGCCAGCGCGCGCTCGGAAGCACGCTGGATGGTCGGCCCATCAGCCATCGGGTCGGAAAACGGGACGCCGAGTTCTATGATGTCGGACCCGGCCTCGACCAGCGCATGCATCAGCGAGACGGTCAGCGCCGGATCGGGATCACCGGCGGTAATGAACGGAATCAGCGCCTTGCGCCCTTGCGCCTGCAGGCGCTCGAATGTTGCTTGAATTTTTGACATGGCGGGACCTCAGAAAGTGATGCCCGATTTTTCGGCAACCGTGTGCATATCCTTGTCGCCACGGCCAGAGAGATTGACCAGCAGGATCTTGTCCTTGGGCAAGTTCGGGGCCAGCTTGATCGCATGAGCGACAGCGTGGCTCGACTCAAGCGCGGGGATGATGCCTTCGAGCCGGCACAGGGTATGGAACGCCTGCAGCGCCTCGGCATCGGTGATGGTCGCGTACTCGGCGCGGCCGGTATCCTTCAGCCATGCATGCTCAGGGCCGACGCCGGGGTAATCCAGCCCTGCCGAGATCGAGTGCGTCTCGATGATCTGCCCGTTCTCGTCCTGCAACAGATAGGTCCGGTTGCCGTGCAGCACGCCAGGGTGCCCGGCGGTTAACGACGCGGCATGATGCCCGGTCTCGATACCGTCACCCGCCGCCTCCACTCCGATCAGGCGTACGTTCTCGTGAGGAATGTACGGATGGAAGATCCCCATGGCGTTCGATCCGCCGCCGACGCAGGCAATTACGGCGTCCGGCTGGCGGCCGCACAGCTCGGGCACCTGTTCGATACATTCCTTTCCGATCACCGACTGGAAATCGCGAACCATCATCGGATATGGATGCGGCCCGGCCACAGTACCGATGATGTAGAACGTCGAGGAAATGTTGGTTACCCAGTCGCGCATGGCTTCGTTCAGCGCGTCCTTGAGCGTCTTCGAGCCGCTTTCCACGGGTACCACCGTCGCCCCAAGTAGCTTCATGCGATAGACGTTGGCCGCTTGCCGCCTAATGTCCTCGGAGCCCATGTACACCACGCACTCCATGCCGTAGCGCGCGGCTACGGTCGCCGACGCGACACCGTGCTGGCCGGCACCGGTTTCGGCGATCACGCGCTTCTTGCCCATGCGGCGGGCCAGCATAGCTTGGCCGATGCAGTTGTTAACCTTGTGCGCGCCGGTGTGATTCAGGTCCTCGCGTTTGAGGTAGATCTGCGCCCCGCCGAGTTCGTCGGACAGGCGCTTGGCATGGTAGACCGGACTCGGCCGGCCGACGTAATGCTTGAGTTCGTATTCGAATTCGGCGATGAACTCCGGATCGTGCTGCGCGGCGGCGTAGGCCGTATTCAGTTCGGCGAGGGCCGGAATCAGTGTTTCGGCAACGAAGATCCCGCCGTAAGGGCCGAAGTGGCCGCGTGCGTCAGGCAAGTCGTAAGTGTTTGCAGTCATGAGTTTTCCTTGAGGCAATTGATGTGACAATGTGGATGATCCGTGCGATCATCGGCCTCAAGTGTGATCGGCGAGAAAGCGCCTCCAGCAGGTTCGAGTGCGTCCACCACAAGTTTTGCGCATCGGTCGTCCCGTTCCAAAAACTCTGTATCAATCGGTTCTTGCCGTCTCTGCCGCCCGCACGGCAGAGACAAAAGCATGAATCTTCCCTGCGTCCTTGATACCCCTGGCTGCTTCGACACCGGAGGACACATCTACCGCCGCCGGCCTTACCCGGACGATGGCTTCGCCAACGTTGCCGGGATCAAGCCCGCCGGAGAGAATCAGCGGCTTGGGCAGCGACCGGGGGATCAAGTTCCAGTCGAACACCTTGCCGCCACCGCCATAGCCTTCGACAAAGGCATCGAGAAGAATCGCCTGTGCCGAACTGAAAGCCGAAACGTATTGTAGCAAATCGGTCCCCGGCTTCATTCGCACGGCCTTGACATAGGGCCGATCAAACTGCCGGCAGTAGCTTTCGTCTTCGTCGCCATGGAATTGCAGCAGGTTTATCGGCACCACCGCCAGCGTTTCACGAACGACTTGCGGTTCGACGTTGACGAAAAGGCCAACGGTCGTAACAAAGGGCGGCACCAGCCGCGCCAAGCTTGCCGCCTTCTCGAGGTCCACAAAACGCGGACTGGGCGGATAGAAAACCAGGCCGAGCGCATCGGCTCCGGCGTCGAGCGCCACCACCACGTCCTCTGTCCGGGTCAGCCCGCAAATCTTGATCCGTGTACGCAACACCTACGCTCCTCAAAGAACCGCCGCCCCCGGCAGGAAGGGATTGTCTGCAATCGGCAACTGCCAGTGCTTCTCGTAGCGCACACCAACCAGATACAAGCCGGCGGCAGAGAACGTCGGTGCAGCCCTCGTGCGATCGCGAGAGGCCAGCAACTGCGCGATCCATTCCGGCGGGTGCTTGCCTTGTCCGACATAAACCAGACTCCCGACCATGTTGCGTACCATGTGATGCAGAAACGCGCCCGCCTCGAAATCGAAGACGAGCATATCACCGAAGCGGCCAACCTTGGCGTGCCGGATCAGTTTGACCGGCGACTTGGCCTGGCAATCGGCCGCGCGGAAACATGAAAAATCGTGCTCTCCGAGAAGCAGATCGGCAGCCTGCTGCATGGCATTCTCGTCGAGTGGGTGATGGTACCAACCGGCACGTCCATGCCAAACCCCCGGTCGTTGCGGGCGGTTGATCAGCAGGTAACGGTAGCATCGCCCAAAGGCCGAGAAACGGGCGTGGAACCCTTCCGCCACAGGTTGCGCCCAGCGCACCGCAACCGCCGGCGGCAGGAAGGTATTGACGCCGCGTACCCAGGCCGTCAATGGACGGTTAGCGCTCGCCTCGAAATGCACCACCTGGCCGCTGGCGTGAACCCCGGCATCGGTCCGTCCGGCGCAAACCACCGATACGGGCTGCCCGGCGATCCGGCCGAGCGCCGTCTCCAGTTCATCCTGAACCGTTCCGCCACCCGGTTGCGTCTGCCAGCCACGAAACGCATTGCCGTCGTATTCCACGCCCAAGGCAATTTTCATCGCGGCCGTCTAACGGAAATAACACAGCGCAAGCAAAACCGCCATCAGACCGGAAATCAGTACGGCGTCGCCCCAACCGAGCGCCTGATGATCGATCTCGACAACTTCGCTCGTACACACCTCCGGCATGTCAAGCAGGGTTTTCCAGTCGCGGGGACGTGGCAAGGTTTCCACGTAACGCAGGACTAGCATCAGACGCACCACCCCCCGGGTCGAATCCATACCACATCGACGAAAGGGCAGAAGCAAGGCGTGGCTGGCTGAAAGCAGATCGGAAAAAGGCATGAACTCGAGAAAAGCCGCCACGGATACCAGCACCAGAAACATGCGTCCCAGATGCTTTAACGCCTCCAGAAAGCCTTCATGCGTCGGTGCCCATGCGCTGTTCCATACGGTCTCCCCGGCCGTTCCCCACGAGAAAACCGCAAACAGCGAAAGCAAGAGCCAGCGCGTGCGCCATATCAGGCGCCCGCCCCGACGCATCACCCGCGCACCGAATGCAGGCGTTACCACGCAAACGACTGCCAGCGCCATACCGCTCAAAAACTGAACGGCGACCAGTAACACAAGCCAAACAACCAGGCGCGTGGCGGGATGAAGAGTTGGATAGGACATGGAACACTTGATCACGATGAGGTACCAAAAAACAAGGCCGTAACCCGTCGCGGGTTACGGCCCATGATTTTACGTCCTGGATGCTCTATCCGCCGATCTTGCCCAGCAGATTCTGAGCCGCCTCACGCTGGGCGACATCGCCTTCCTTCAAGACCTCTTGCAGGAGTTCACGTGCCCCCTCCAGATCGCCCATCTCCTCATAGGCCTTGGCCAGATCCAGTTTGGTGGCGACTTCCTCACTCGTACTGACATCGAGTTCCGGAAGCAGATCCTGAGAAGCTTCCAAGGACGGGCTGACGATCGTCTCCGCCTGCTGCGCAGAAAAATCTGGATTCACCATCGTGTCGGACTGGGCCGCCGGAGTTGCGGGGATGATCAGAGTCTCCATCTGGCCCGCCGCAACGTCCGGGTTGGCAGCGGTATCGGAGAGAGCGGAAGTGAATCCGGAAGGAACCACCTGCGTCTCCATCTGTTCCATGGCGAAGTCCGGATTGACTGCCGTGTTGACCTGGGCCGACTCAAACGGTACTTCGCCAGGAAGCGCTTCCTGAATCTCCGGGGATTCAGCGGAGTGCACAGCCTCGCCTTCCGCCTTGGGCATTTCAAGCTCCGGCGAGTCGAGGTCGAGATCAATCGATGAAAGATCGAACGACGCCGGTTCGGACTCGGAGCGTCCAAGGAACGTCGACTCCGTCAGATTGACATCGAATTCCACATCATCCGCTGGCCGCACGGCCGTTGCCTCAAGTGTTAAATCCACGTCGGGTGATTTGTCGCCCGCAACCGAAGAAACACCAGTGGTTCCAATATCAAATGCAAGATCAGGTAATTCCGACTTCACCTCCGCCTGATCCAGTTGTCCGACAGCCGGTGCGATCTGCGTTCCAATGTCGAAATCGAGGTCTGGTGCTTCAACCCGGATGGCTGTTTCTTCAAGAGACACCGGCTTTCGCTCTTCCGGCAGGGGCATTTCGGGGAGGCGGAACTCGGAGTCGCCCTGCGCCCCGGTCCCCAGATCGAAGTCGATCGAACCGGATGGTTTGACACCTTCTTCCGTGCTCTCATCAACCGGTGCCGAGACTATCTCGGGCTTGCTTTCCTCGCCCAGATCGAAATCGAGACTTGTCAGGTCAGCAGAATCATCCGCAGCGGAAACCAGCGCGGGCTGTTGCAACGGGTCTTCGACAATGGCTTGTTTTTCCTGCTCAGGCGTCCCGCTCTCAGGCAACATTGCCAGAGAATCCTTCTCCAGCCCCGGCGCGACAACGAGGGTCGCATCGGCATCCTGCCCTCTCTCAACTGCCAGTGGTGAGGAAGTGCCCTGGAAAATTGGATTGCCCGAATCGAGCACGCGTCCCATCGCCGCCGCCTTGTCCCAGTCAGGGCCAACGCCGCCCGTCTCGCCATAGAGGTCGGCGGCCAACGTCTCGAATTGCTTGACATCCTTGCGCCCTGAATAGATCTCGAGCAATTTCATGAGAATAGCCAGGCGCTTCGGATCCTTCTGTCGGGCCTCAAGCAGAATTTCCTCGGCTTGGGCATCCCGCCCATACGCCATATACACGTCGGCCTCGGCGACCGGATCGACTTCATCAGTATCAATGCTTCCCGGACCGGCCTGGC
>Ga0302238_1003077_pt1 | contig 10931 bp, 6 predicted proteins | sample AAG_UR_Asn_MG_FD_193527 | JGI IMG/M metagenome (GOLD analysis project Ga0302238, IMG submission 193527) | Enriched activated sludge microbial communities from anaerobic digester in WTTP, New Holstein, Wisconsin, United States - AAG_UR_Asn | ecosystem: Engineered > Bioreactor > Anaerobic >...
TGCCCTGGGTGGTGAGAAGCAGCACCTGCTTCTGCTTGAGAAGCCCCTCGATGCCGCTGGCACCGTACTGATATGCAAAGCCGTAGATGAACACCCGATCGATGTAGCCTTTGAGGATGGCGGGGAAGCCGGTCCACCAAAGGGGGTAGATGAAGGTCAACTGCTCGGCCCAGGTCACCAGGCGCTGCTCCTCGCCCACGTCCGCTTGAACCTTCCCTGCCTTCATTTCGACAAAATCGGCCACCCCCAGCGAAGGCTGGAATCCCAGCGCATAGAGGTCACGCACCACGACTTCATCTCCCCTGGCCTCAGATGCGCCAACTACGGCCTGAAGGATGGCATTATTGAAGCTCTGGGGATTAGGATGGGCATAAATAATAAGATGTTTGATTCCCATGGCATTCTCCTGTATCACAATGTCTACGGTCGCCTATATTGCGAACGTCAGGCCCCGACTTCAAGTGGCCATAGCGTTCGCCGCTGCACCAGTGGCTGTTGAAGCCGGCTTCCCAACCGTAAGCATTGCCCCGGGCGGGGGTTCGGGCTAGTATATGCCGACTCGCTGGGGGGAATGATGAGCGAAGCTGTATCAAGAGCGGCGGCGGCTGGTCGGTTGGTATTGAGTTTCATCAAGCGCAACTGGCCCATCTGGACCATAGGCAGTGTGGCTCTGCTGATTACGGCGGGTGCCCTGATGTGGTGGGTCTGGTTGCCCGGCAAGCTGGAATCGCTGGTAACGAGGGTTGAGGGCTCGGTAGAGAAACTCACGGGCGCTCCCATGACTCACCAGAAGTTGGAGCTTCACGGTCTTGAGCGGCTGACCATGGAGGGTGTGGTCTTCGGTGCTGCGGAGTCGCCTCTTTTCAAGGCTTCCCGCATCGACGTGGACATCGACCCGTGGGCGTACGACGACGGCCTGCCGCTGGTGCTGGCGGTTCGCCTTGACGGCGTCGAGTTGATGGCGGTGAGGAACGCCGACGGTACTGATAACGTCACGCCGATAGTGAAGACGGTGATCGAGAAGCTGTCGCAGAAGGGTGACGGAGGGCCTCCTGGGCTACTCTCGCGGCTGATTCGCATGAGCCCCCGGATTATCATGGAGAACGTCTCGGTGCAGGTGGTTCAACTGCCCGATGCCGACGCCGACAGCAAGGCCGAACCGCAAGAAATCGTTCACTTTATCAACGGCAAGGTGGACATCTACAACCCCGGGCTTGCCAAGAGCGAGCGCAAACTGCAGTTGGATGCCGGTTTCGAATCGTTGACGGGGGAGAGCAAGGCCCGGTTCGCCATGGACATAGACCTGAGCAAGCGTGGGGTCCAGGCCCTGGCGGAATTCACCCCTCCTTTGCCCATAAGGGCGCTTGGCCACAGCGTCGACGTTGAGAAGGTGCAGTTCAAGAAGGATGAGTTCGTTGAGGTGGTCCTCTCCAAGGCGGTGCTTGAGAACCCCATGTCAACGCCTGAGCGATTCCGCTCGGTTCTGCTGAAGGCCGCTGGGGCCGCCGGCGTTGCCGGAGCCGAAGCCCTGGTCGACAGGGCGCTGAACCCGCAGAACGAGGTTGCGGCGCTCATGGCACCGCTGAAGCAGCGCATGGCTTCCATGAAGTATCCACCGGAGACCTACCAGCGCCTGCAAAGTGACGTTGAGCACCTGGTCACCTCCATAGCCAGACGCCTTCCCCAGGAGGCCGAGTTCGAAACCATAGAGTTCGACGGCGTTCGGATGCTGCTGACCGAATCGAGAACACCATCGGGGTACCTGGGCCGCAAGCTGCGCCTTTCTGTATCCAGCGGCGGCCCCCTGCTGGAGGCCAGCGCCGACTGGGTTGAGGAGGCGGAGACGGGAAGGGTTGATTTCGACGTTACCTCACCTGGGCGACTGCTCCAGGCGCGAGGCTTTGCTGCCAGAGACGGCGAGAAGAGCTCTCTGGAGGCCAACATCGAGTGGAGCATGGACGAGCCCCACCTGCAGCTTTCGGCCACGGTGGCCTACGACGGCCGCTGGAACGCTTCGGTGAAGGGGCAACTGCGCTCGGAGCGACCGGCCATGGCCCTCTCTGGAACCGCAACGCTGAAGGGCAAGGCGGTAACGGTTCAGGCCGAAGGCAAGCTGGACCTGCCGGGGCTGGCAGTGGGCACGTTTGCCGGTAACTACTCGGGCAAGGCATGGAACGTGGACTTCAAAGGCGACGTGGTGCCCCCGGCAGGCGGCGGAACCTGGAGCGTGGACGCTGCGCTGGACTCCAGCACCCTGCTGCGGCGCCTTTTGCTTGAGGCCGAGGGTGGCGTAGTGCTGCCTGTGGGCCCGTACGACTTGCGGTTCAACAAGGCTCGGCTGGGCAGAGATTCGGTGCTGCATATCGAGAACGTGGCCCTGGCACCCAAAGGGGCCAATCCCGAGCGGGCCCTGCTGCGCATCGCCGACATCGCACTGACCATGACCGACGGCAGCCTCGGAGCTCTTCCGGGCCATATCAGCGAAGCTCAGTCCGGCGGCGACCTCAAGTCGCTCCTGGGGCGCGTGCTGAAGAAGGTCGAGGTCGTGGAGCCGGTGCTGGTGCTGACCCAGCCCCCAAAACTACCCACGGCATCCCGGCCAGGCAGCGGTGACGACAACACCGCCCAGGATAAGCTGCTGGATGCCCTGGAGGAGGAACGCAAGTCCAAGAAAGTGGTCATGAACGAGTCCATCAGGAAGTTCTTGCACTCCGCCGTGACCCGCACCGACAAAGGCGTCCGCTCACTGGTCAGCCACTTCATCTCCTTTGGAGACATGTTCCCCATAGACGAGGTTGTTATCAAAGAGGGACGGTTCGAATACACCGACGCCGTCTCTCCCCAGGACCGCCTACTGAACGAGCTTTCGCACTTCAACGCCACGGTGCTCAAAGAGAAGCGCCCGGGTCTCGGCGGAAAGTTCTCCATCGAAGCCAGCTTCGTCATGCCCAGCTCCGACATGGGCTCCGGGGCTACCCTCAAGGCCAACGTTGACCTGGCCACGGGGAATATGTCCGGCGACTTCACAGTCGACAAACTGGCCCTCTACCCCTACCGATTCTTCTTCCCCTCCATTGTCGTACCCGACCGGCTCTCCATGCTCAAAGGAGCACATCTGGGATTCAACTACGTCACCGAAACGGGGCGCTTCACCCTCTGGGGGGGAGGACAGGTCAGCGGAATCAGCCTCGTCTCCGCCCGTATCTCCGAGAAGCCCATCGATAACCTCGATTTCGTCATCTCTATTGGCGAATCCGCCGAGGCCGGCCTCACCTTCGACCTCAACCAGCAGCGCCTCTTCACCGACACCCCGCTGCTGGCCAAATTCGGCAAGATCCCCGCTGCAAGCATGGAGTTCTCCGTTGATGCCGCGGTGCCCGACTACCCCAAATTCCAGTGGCGCCTCTCCGTGCCGCCCCTACCTGTCGACGACCTCCTGGACTCGGTGCCCCTGCCGCTGCGCGCCACCCTCAACGGTATGAAGGTCGACGGCACCCTGGGCTTCTCCGTGGGCATCAGCGGCGACAGCGCCAACCTCAACGACCTCACCTTCGCCTTCAACGGAGGCGACACCCCCGTGGCCGTCTCCACCCCTGCCCCCAACGCCGACTACCACCGCCTCACGGGCTCCTTCGTCCATAGACCCTTCACCGCCAAAGGCCGCAAAATCAACATCGGCCAGGGCCCCAACTACTGGCCCATCGAGAGAATCTCGCCCTGGCTCGTCCTGGCCGTGACCACCACCGAAGACGGCGGCTTCTTCCGCCACTCGGGGTTCAACACCCTACAGATCAAAAACTCCATCGCTGCCAACCTTGAAGAAGCACGTTTTGTGCGTGGTGCGTCAACGATAACTATGCAGTTGATGAAGAATCTGTTCTTGAGTCATGAGAAGACTCTGGCAAGAAAATTCCAGGAGATTATCCTGACGTGGCTGGCCGAAAGAGAGCTGGGCAAAGAGAAGATAATCGAGGTCTACCTCAACATCATCGAATGGGGCAACGGAGTCTACGGCATCAAGGAGGCCTGCGACCACTACTTCAACGGCCTCCCCCCCGAACAGATCTCCGCTGCTCAAGCGGCCTTCCTGGCCAGCTTCATCCCCTACCCCCGCCCCTTCGATTCCAAGTGGTCCGGGGGCTTCAACGGTAAACGAACCAAGAGCTGGGAGCGCTGGTGGAACCGCCGACTCAAGACCGTGCAGAGGGTCGTACGGGCAATGGAGCTCAACTGCTCCACAATCGAGTCCAGATGCCCATCCAGCATTGATTATTGCTCAGCCTTGAGGAGAATCTGCGTCGACCCCGCCGGCGAGTTCGAGCAGGTCAAAGAGATCAAGTCCCTGGACGAACTCTTCAGGCCGCAAGAAGGGGCCGGACCCGGGCTGCTCCCCACCGACGTCGACGACACGGGAACGGCAGACGGCGACGAGGATATGCTGTAGCTTCGGAACCTGAATCGATTACCCGCCACTCCTCAACGGGTGGCTGGCATGGAGGCGACAGTGCCGAAAAACGTCTACCCGAACAGGACGCCACGGTCGAGAGGGCCGAACTATCGCAAGCTGGCCTCCTGGGCTGTCTATCTTGGCATCGCTGGGTTCATTCTAGCGTTATTGGTTTTTACTCGAACAATACTGCTGCCTTTTGTTATAGCACTGCTGATAGCCTATATTCTCGAGCCCGCGGTCACGCGGCTCCATAAGAAGGGCTTCCCCCGATTTCTGGGCGTCATCGCTGTCTACGTTGCCGTCATTGGCAGCATCGCCACTTTTGTATACTTTCTAGTGCCAATAGTTGATGTAGAATCGAAAAAATTTGCAAAAACCTTTAGCACTGCCGTTAAGAGTGCCCCGAAGATGTACGAGGGCCTGGAATCCGAGGTGGGGGCCCTAATCGACAGCATCTCCACCAGCGACCAGGGCAGCGTACCAGGCAGCGGGGCCGTGGCGCCTGAGGACCAGTGGGGCTTCGGTCCGGCGCTCCAGAGGTTGCCCTCGGTTTCGCCCACCAGCCTTGCAACCATTCAGGACCTTACCTTCGACTCGTCCCCCCAGGAGTACGCTGCAGCGGGGCTGGACAATGTCCCAACGGCACAAGGGGGACGGATAGATGCAGTTACGCAGCAGTTCAAACCGGCCCGCGAACCCGACAGCGCCCTCACCGTGGAGATGCAGAAACCAGGCAGCTTCGGCATAAAGTTTGGGAAGACTCCCATCGAGGTGCGCAAGAGTGGGGATGGTGCATGGGTGCTCTCCTCGGGCCAGGACCAGGGCAGCGATGGCAGCATGGCAGACCTCAAGAACCAGGTCATTTCGGCCATGCGTACGGGGCTGCAACAGATATCGACATCTCTGCTCAACGGGCTGCTGGGCTTCTTCCAGGGACTGGTCTCGGGCCTCCTTCAGTTGTTGGTTGGCCTGGTCATAGTCTTCCTTGTGGGCGCCTTCGCCATGATGGACGGCCCGGCCATCTTGCGCCTGGCCAAAGAGAACGTCCCCAGGAGATGGCGAGATGACCTGACAGAACTGCTGGACCGCCTGGACAAAGGACTCTCTGGAGTGGTCAGGGGACAACTGCTCATATGTCTGGTAAACGGCGTGCTCTCAACCATAGGCTTCTTGATCTTCATCCCCGAATACGCGGTGGTGCTCGGCATTCTGGCAGGCCTGCTGTCGCTGGTTCCAATCTTCGGAACCATCATCTCCTCGGCGCCGGCCGTGCTCATTGCAATGTCCATCAGCTTCGGCCATGCCGTGGGCGTCCTGGCCTGGATTCTCGGCATCCACTTTGTTGAGGCCTACATTCTCAACCCCAATATCATCGGCCACCACGCCAGAATCCACCCCATCCTCGTGGTCTTCGTGCTCATTCTTGGTGAGTCGTTCTTCGGCCTCACAGGAATCTTGCTGGCCGTGCCCGCAACCTCATTGATCCAGACGGTTATCCTCTTCGCCTGGTCCAGGGCCAAACGTCAGGTATTGTAGAGCTGTCTCATTAGTGGATGGGACCCTCAGCCTCTCTTCGTCATATTCGCGCCAAGTGCCCACAGCCTGCGGGAGGCCCACCGCCGTGCCGCGCTCACAACAGGTGCCACGCCCCCTGATGCAGCCACCAGGGCCAGGACGTCGGTGACCCGCTCGGGGGTGGCACCGGGCAGGCGCCAGAAGCCCTCGTCGCCCGGAGTAGCAATGAGCTTGACCCAATGGGGTGGCGCCGCTGCCTCCTCCCCCATCAAGGGCCATGGCGTTCGCATGAGGCCTTGCGCCAGCCAGCCAGTAACGCCAAGAGCGGCCTCCAGACCTGCGCCACGCAGCCTCTGGTGAACCCACCCCCAATCCAAGCCCTCAATCCTGGCAAGCCTGTCAAGATCGGCCAGATCCTTCATCTTGAACCTGTACCCGTGGCGTACAAGATGCAGCACACCAACCACAATGCTGGCGCTGGGCGACGGCATCAGGGCCCCTACTGGACCTTGCAGCGTCCCCTGGTGCGAAGAGAGCTCCCCGTACCCCACCGAAGCCTCGACGGTAGCCAGAAGCGACGAGTGGAGTTCCACGCAGAAACCATCCCGACAAACATTGATGCCCGTTGCCAAATCCCTGGGAACCCACGGACTCTCGTTGGCAACATAGCCCCCTTTCTCCAGCGCCTCGGCACATGCCTGCAACTCCCCGGCAGGCACCAGCAGGTCCAGGTCGCCGCATGGCCGCTGCCATGGCCCACGGTACAGCAGTCCTCCCAGAGCGGCCCCTTTCATCAGCAAGGGGGCCGAAAATCCGGCCCGGGCCAACAGTCCCAGCGCCTCGTCCCGCTGCCTCTCATAGCGCAACCACCAGCTCACATCCCGCCGTCTCACCCGGACAGCCCACTCCTCCACCTGGCTGGTTGTCCATTTGGCGGGAAGCCACTGCCCAAGCGCCATAATGGCGTCGAGCACCGGGGCGACCGTTCCGTGTCGTTCCGCACCCAGAAGCAGCCGCTCCAGGGAAGGCAACGGTTCGGAGCCGCGCAGGATACCCATTGGTAGAAAAGGGGACGCAGAGGAGAGCCCCGCAAGCAACTCCCACTCCAGGCGTGACAGCGGCGCCACGGGGCTATTTCCCTGCGGGTGGCACGGCCTTGGAAGCTGGCTTGCCGCCGCCAGGGTGGCCGTCACCCGCCGCCTTATCGCTGGCGGGAGAAGATGAAGATGAGGCAGCAGCGTCGGCAGGCTTCGTCCCATCTTGCCCGGGTGGCACATCGCCCGTTGAGGGGGCCACGTCTTTTGTCGGGGCAGGCGCAGCGAGCCGCTTCACCGCCTCGTCGAACTCGCCGTCGACGATGAACATGTATATCCAGGGAAAGAGCGGGACCGGCCTCTTGCACTTCCCCGACATCGTGTAGAGTTCACATCGGTTTCTGAGGCTGTCGAGGTCTGCAACCAGGTCACGAACGGGAACCTTCGGGTGGGCACCCAGGCCAAGCACCTTGCCCTGGCTAGCCTCCAGAGCCGCTAGAATCTCCCCCGACTTACTGCGCTCAACCCTCAGGGCTTCGACAACCTCTCCGCCACTGGATCGAAACACCAGCAGATACTCACCCGGGCTTACGAAGAGGTAGGGCTCGGCCTCTGTCCGGGCCCTTCGTTTCGCTTCTGCCTCGTCCGCCGCCTTCTTCGTCGCAAGAGCCTCCTCGGTCAGTTCGGGTTGGGCAACGACGTCCGACGCACCGCCGGGGTCAACAGCACCAGCGTCGGCAGGGAGCGTGTCGCCCTCCGGTTCTACGCCGACCGCCTCATTGATGGCCTCATTGGGCTCCAAGAGCCCCAATTCCACCCCGTAACGCTCCATGACGCCCGCTACATGATTGCTCCACACCTCATGAGCATTCTTCAAGGCGGCACCACCGGCCAGAATAGCGGCATAGTCCATGTCCGGCAGACAGGCAGGCAAGCGGGGCTCTCCCCTGGCAACAAAGTCCTCGGGGAAAGAGGAGGCCGAGACGCCCAGCCACCTCACGGGCCAAACCGACGCCTCGGCGGCGGGAGAAGTGCCCTGAGAAATCAGAGTCCGAGATGCAATGCGTTTTGACTCCCGGGGACTGAGCAGCGGAATGTAGGCCAAGGTCTCCGAGTCATCAACAACCACCAGCCTGACCCTGGAGAGGTCCGCTGCCGCGGCTGTGTGAAGCACCTGGGCCAGGACCCCGTACGGCAGGTCCCGGTCCGCGGCAACGGTCACGGCGTCACAGGTGAGCAACCAAAGAGGCGCCTTGTCGTCCAGGCGGCGCAGCAAAGCCTTTCGTCCCTTCTGGAAGTACTCCAACTGCTGGAGCAGCGGCAAAATGAGGTACCGCTGCCTCTCACCGGGTGCCTTCTCCCGATTCACTGAGTAGACGGCCTCAGCTTGTGTGGTCTTTTCGGTGCAGGGCTGACCTGATGCGTCAGTACAAGTTATATCTCCAACTTTATAACGATTCACAAATATTTCACGACGACTGACGCTAATGACCAGTTCTCGGGCAAAATCTACAGAAGAGTGCCCCGATGCCCCCGGAACGCTGATGGAGCGATAGTCGCCAACAACGGGCTCCAGGGTATTGAGGCTCTGGCTCATGGGCAGTCGCACACCACAAAGGGAGGTGAAGTAGTCGTACATCCCGGAGGATGCTTCTACGGCGGAGGGCATCTCCACGGAACTTTTCGGAGTATCGACCACAGGCTCTGCGATGAGGGGCGGTTCGTCCTCCCACCCCGAGGGGCCCACCATGGGGGCCAGAAATGGGACACCGCTTTCAAAGGTCTCGGGCTCCACACGTGGTACAGTGGTACCACTGCCTGAGTTTCCGCCATCTTCGGCCGCAGCGACAGTTGTGGTCTTCTGCCCATGCATCCCATCGCACCCCGGCGCAAAGAGAGCGCCCGCCGCAATCACAGCCACAACTGGTAAGGTAACCGAGCCCTTCAGAGCACAACGATGCCAACTCATGAAAGCTCCCTCCAAGTTATGGTACACCCCTCAATCACCAGCCAAGGCCCCACTGCCTGCCCGCAAGTCGCCCAAAGGGTCTCACGGGGGCCTGGGTCACCCGAGCACGGTCACCGATATTCGGCGCTGGTGCGGTGTCTCCCGGTGTTCCCAGAGGAAGACCCCCTGCCAGGTGCCCAGGGAGAGCGCCCCGTTGCGAACGGGCACCACCACGGACGACTCGGTGAGGGCACAGCGGATGTGGGACGACATGTCGTCGGGTCCCTCGCTCCGGTGCCGGTACATCTCGTGCCCGTCGGGCACCAGCCGCTCGAAATAGGTCTCGAGATCCCGGATAACATCGGGATCGGCCTTTTCGTTAATAGTCAGCGATGCGCTGGTATGATGAACGAACACATGGCAGATTCCATCGGACACCCCCGAGCCACGGACGATTTCGTCCACTCTCCCGGTGATATCAACCATCACGCGTCCCGGCGTGCTCACGGTAATGCCGGCACACTTCACCATGTCTCTCCTCCAGGTTCAGGTCATCCGGGGGTGTACCCCGGCTCAATACCTCATTAGCGAGGCCCGCTATGCCTACCCGCACCGCCACAGTATGTCAAGGCAAGAACCCAGGGCAACCCCAGGCCAACTGCATCTTGTCGACCGGAGCGTCCCGTCGGCCAGGGAAATCCCCTCTCCCGCCCCGGGAGGGCTGGGGTGAGGGCCAGCCCGCCCTAACTCTGCCTTGCCCAGTCGTGCTGCTCTGCGCGATAGTGACCTTGTTGCGCTTCAGTGCCCCCGATATCGTTGCGGAGCCTGAACCTTCCCGGGAGGCATCATGAATTCCAACGCCGGTAATGCCCGGTGGCACATCACCGACGACTGCTTCGCCTGCGGCGCGTGCAAGGAGGCAGCACCGGGGCTGATCATCATCGACGAAGGGGCAGGCGTGGCGAAGGTGGCCTTGCAACCGCGTAACGATCAAGATGAGAGGGCCTTGCAACACGCTGCGGCGCTCTGCCCCGTGGTGGCAATCAGGCGAACCCTGCCCAAAGCGTAGATTTTTTGCACACTTAGGTCGATATCTGCACACAAGCTCTCAGGAGCCATCTTGCCTTGGGGCTGGTTTCGTTGTAGTATCGGCGGGTTCGGCACCCTGAACCATCTGGCACGCTTCGTGCTATAAGTCCTACGGGCTTTGAAAAGAATCGGAGGTTTGAGATGAAAAAGGTAACCAGCACTACTCGTTTCGCGGCAGCGGCCTTCGGGTTGTTCGCGTTCGTGCTTTTCTCGGGCAGTACCGCCCCCATGTGCGGGATTCAGGTGGACGAACCCGAGTACCAGAATGAGTGTACGCAGGCTTCGGACTGCGACGGCCTTGCCCACGACGACTGTGAGGGCGCATGGAGCTGTGACAGCGGCACATGCAATTGGGAATGCGAGACTGTGACTCCGCCGGATCCCGAAGAGGAATACTGCTCTTCCGACGCCGACTGCGGCCAGGGCGAATACTGCACTATCTCCGACGGTGACTGCTTCGTGGAGGGATGCACGGGCCAGACCATGGAGAACGGCGCCATGGAGATGGACCCCGAGGGCAAGATGGCCCCCTGCCCCTGCTTGGGCGTCTGCAAGGACAAGCCGGTGAAGAAGACCGACTGCATGTCCGACGCCGACTGCGGCGCCGACCAGCACTGCAGCGTCAGCGACGGCGACTGCCTGGCTCCTCCCGGGTGCGGTGGTGACGCCGGCTTCGAATGTCCCGCTGTTTGCTACGGCATCTGCGTGGACAACACTGTAATCTGGCCCCCGGTTTCGGAGTGCAACGTCGACGCCGACTGCAAGCCGGGCTACAAGTGCGAGATGGTGGACTGCGTGGCCCCCCCATGCGAGGAGGGCGAGGCGTGCCCGGCCATATGCGAGCTCATCAACAAGTGCGTCAAGTCCCAAGAGCCCCCTCCCAGCCAGTGTGACA
>Ga0302238_1003086_pt1 | contig 10919 bp, 13 predicted proteins | sample AAG_UR_Asn_MG_FD_193527 | JGI IMG/M metagenome (GOLD analysis project Ga0302238, IMG submission 193527) | Enriched activated sludge microbial communities from anaerobic digester in WTTP, New Holstein, Wisconsin, United States - AAG_UR_Asn | ecosystem: Engineered > Bioreactor > Anaerobic >...
ATACGGACGCTGCAACAATGACGAGATCTGCGTGAGCACCACGAACCGCAATTTCCCCGGAAGAATGGGTTCAAAAGGATCGAAGACGATCCTTGCGTCGGCGCTGACAGCTGCAGCATCGGCGGTAAAAGGCCATATCGCGGATCCAAGGGATGTTTGAAGAGGTCGTCAGTCGACAGTCGTCGGCCGTCGGCAGAATAGAATGAGTCAAAATGAAGGCAAGCATGGACAAGATAAAAAATTTTCGTGACCTTAAGATATGGCAGCTTGGGATGGAGATTGTTACTGATGTTTACATGATCACCAGCAAATATCCACAAGATGAGCTTTATGCCTTAGTCTCTCAGATGAGAAGGTCCGCAATTTCGATTCCTTCAAATATAGCAGAAGGCTTTACCAGGCAACATAACAAGGAATATACTCAATTCCTATATATTTCCCTGGGGTCATCTGCCGAACTTGAAACACAGATTGAGATATCTCATAAACTTAATTATGTTCAAGAATCATTTAAGAATGAATTAACCGATAAAATTAAACAATTTAGTCGCATGACAACAAGTCTGATTAATTGCGTCTCCGGTTCTTCATACCGACGACCGAAGACCGACGACTGACGACTAACAGAAAGGAGTAACAAATGTCACACCAAAATATAATCAAAGGCAAGGTCTTCGTTGTCGGTGACAATATCGACACAGACCAGATCATTCCTGCACAATACCTGAACCTTGTCCCCACGAATCCTGAAGAATACAAGAAGCTTGGGAGCTATGCCCTGTGCGGGCTTCCTGACTCATACAAGATCCGCTTTGTCGAAGAAGGCAAGATGGAGACTGAATACCCGATAATCATCGGTGCAAAGAATTTCGGATGCGGTTCGAGCCGCGAGCATGCACCGATAAGCCTCGGGGCGGCTGGCACGAAGATTGTCGTCGCCAATTCATTCGCCAGGATATTCTTCAGGAACTGCATTTCAACAGGTGAAGTCTTCCCCGTTGAAACTGATGAGAATCTTGCCGAGTTCCTCAAGACCGGGGACGAAGTCGAGATTTCCATTGAGAAGAAGGAACTGAAGGTCTGCAAGACAGGAAAAACTTGCAAGCTCAAGGATCTCGGTGCTGTCAAGGATGTCGTCGAAGCCGGCGGAATATTCAAGTTCGCCCGCAAGAAGGGCATGATAAAATAATTCTGCTATTTGATCTTTTTCTTAAGGAATTCCAATGCCTTTGCGAGGTTCGCACGGGCCTTTTCCGTAATTGGGGCAGAAAGCGTCCAGGAATATCCCTTGATCGTAAGCAGATAAACTTTTGGTTTCTTTCCAAAAAGCTCCTCGCAGAGGGCGACTACAGATTCCGGCTTCATCGAATGAGTTGAGAAAGGAGTTGATTTCTTTGCCCTGAGCGTACGGAAGTTGAAATCCTCTATAGGTTCGACGGATGCGTCCACGAATATGACGATATCCATCTCCGAAATATTCAGGGCATCCTCGACGTTCAGCTGGTAGTTCGAATCGAATGAGATGTTTGAAAGCTTATGCGATTCCGCCCATTGCTTCATGGAATCAGTGAAAAGTATACCGAGAGCATCATCCTGGCGCGACGGATTGCCGATACCGTAGACATGGATATTCGAGCATTTATTACTCAACCTGGCAGAACTGCGTTTCATGACTTTGTCATCCAGAGAACCAGGACAAGGGCGCAAAGACAGAACAGGATCAGCATCCCGAGGCAACCTCCGCCACGCGCGGGAAAAGTATCAGGGAACTGCTTTCTGAGGGCGTCCTCAATTTCTTCAACATCGTCTTTCGCCTCCTTCAGTCCTGCACCGGTCCATTCCCTGTAGAGCTTGATGGCCTCAATCTTATTGCGGTGCATCAGGAGATCAGACAGCTGTTTCTTTTTTTCCTCTGGAATTTCATGTGGCATGGATGCCTCCTTCAAGAAGTAATGATAAAGAAAAGAACAATTGCCGGCGAGACGCCGGCGCTCCAATGAGAAATTCTTCAACTGACGACTAAAGACCGGCGGCTGATGACTATTTCTTTTTCTGCTGGAGCAAATTCCCCTCGGAATCATAGAGAGAAACTTCGAGCGGCATCTTGCCATAGGCATGTGTCGCGCAACTCAGGCACGGATCATAAGCCCTGATAACCACCTCGACTGCGTTCATCATGCCCTCGGTTATCTCCTTCTTGGCGGTCATCAGCGCCTTCGCCACGAAATTGACACCGCGGTTCATCGGCTCATTGTTGTTGGTCGTAGAGACTATTAGGTTCGCCATCTCGATCTGGTCGTTGTCGTTCACACGGTAATGGTGGAAAAGAGTTCCGCGAGGGGCTTCTATTAAGCCTACGCCTTCCTTCTCACGCTTTCCGGTGACAACAAGCTTTGAACCGAGGATATCTGGATCCTTCAGCAAATCGCGCATCACTTCTGCTGAATGCAGTATTTCTATGAGCCTAGCCCAGTGCGTGTGCATGCACATGTGGTTCGGTTTTCCGTTAGTTGCCTTTTTGAAGATCTCAAATTCCTTCTGGGCGAGAGGTGATGGTATAAAGTCGGAGGTATTGAGCCTTGCAAGCGGTCCTACACGGTACCAGCCCTTTTCATTTCCGAGGCTCATGAGATACGGGAACTTCATATAGCTCCAGCTCTTCGTCTCCTCACGGATGTATTTGAGATAATCCTGATAATTCACATCGTTGAGGATCTTCTTTCCATTGCAGTCAACCGCCCTCATCACACCATGATAAAGGTCCAAAGCGCCGTCTTTCCTGACCAGGCTGAGGTGGTTCGACTCGAACTTTGAGAAGTTGTCGATGAAATCCTTGTTCTTCTTGTAGTAGTCTTTGAAGAATGCCAAAGCATCCTGTGACCATGATATCATCTTGTCGGCATTCAATGGGGCTGGGCCCTTGAGGAACGAATCACGCTCAGCTTCAGTAAGGCTCTTGTTGACACCGCCGGGTATGGCACCGGTACCGTGAATCTTCTTTCCGGATGTCGCAAGAATGATCTCCTGCCCGAACTTCCTCATCATAACAGCCTGCGTTGCCAACTCCTTGTTTGCCATCGCAACGGCAATGACATTCCTCTTTTCCGGAGGCGCATCGTATCCGAAGAGCAGATCCGGCGATGCAAGATGGAAGAAATGGAGTGAGTGAGACTGGAACATCTGTCCATAGTGCATCAGCCTGCGCATTTTGTCAGCAGTCGGGCTAAGACCTTCACCATCGCCAGCACCGACGACCACGTCCATCGCCTTTGCGGCGGCCAGATGATGACTGACGGGACATATTCCGCAAAGCCTCTGTACGAGTACTGGCGCCTCCCAGAAGGGACGTCCCTGCACGAATCTTTCAAATCCCCTGAATTCCACTATATGCAGACGGCTCTGGGAGACTTCCCCTTTATCGTCCAGATGTATCGTGACCTTGCCGTGTCCTTCGACGCGTGTCACCGGCTCAATTATGATTTTCCTTGGCATTTTTTCCTCATTTATTTAGACAGGATAACAGGATTTACATGATTTATAATTAAACTTTCAATCGAACTTGAAGACCTCATATGGCATGACGAGCTTGTTCCCGGTTGCGAGCGCATAGAGTGCATTCCATATCAGATCTGCCCTCGGTGGACATCCTGGCAGGAAGTAGTCTATCTTAACAACCTCGTGGCATGGATAGACCCGGTCGAGGATCTTCGGGATGTCCGGATCGCACGGAATGATCTTCTTCTCGTTGCAATCATGGACCGTCGGACCGCCAAGATAGGCTTCCTCGAGGCACTCCTTCAGGGGAATCCAGTTCCTCATTGCCGGCAGTCCTCCCATGATGGCACACTCTCCAAGGGAGACCAGAACATTGCAGTTCTTCCTGAACTCGATCAGGTTGTGCACATTCTCATCGTTGCAGCATCCGCCCTCGATCAGACCGATGTCACACTGCTTTGTAAATTTCTTGATATCGTCGATAGGCGACTTGTTGAATTCGACGATCTCTATCAGGTCTAAAAGCCGTTCGTCGATGTCAAGGAATGACATATGGCAGCCGAAACAGCCTGCCAGCGACGCCGTTGCTACTATCTTTTTTGGCATGTTTTATACTCCGGAAAATTACTTCTCAACTTCAGAACCGATCGGCGCCAGGTCATACCTGCGCTTTCCAATTGGGACGTCAAATCCCTTCTCCTTCTTCAGGATCGCTCCGACCGGGCAGATGTCCATCGACTTCTGCACAAGTTCATCGCTTATATCCTTGGAAGTGTCGGGATCAATGTTTATCACAATCTTGTCTCCACGCTTGCCGAAATCGAATATGGGCTTGCCTTCGCTGTTGAAGATCCCGCGGATACAACGCTTGCAGAGGATGCACCGGTTATGATCCTTGAGGATCTTCGGGTGCCATGCTTCAACTTCGCGTTTCGGGAACATGTATGGAAACTCAGGAACCATCATCTTGTAACGGTATGCCAGCGCCTGAAGTTCGCAGAAACCGCTCTTCTCGCATGACGGACAGAGATGGTTTCCTTCGGCAAATAGGATCTCGACAACCGCCTTGCGGAACTCCTCCAGTTCCGGAACGTTGTTCTTAACCTCCATCCCTTCAACTACCTTGGTCGTGCATGCAGTAGCGGGACGCCCACCAATCAGCACAGTGCATATCCTGCAAGAACCCTTTGGAGGGATTCCCGGATAATTGCAGAGTGTCGGGATGAAGACTCCGTTCTCTGCGGCAGCCTCGACAAGCTGCTTGCCTTCTTCGGACATGCAGACGATCCCGTCAATGGTGAATTTTACAAATGTTGACATGTTCTACCTCGCTTCCGATGTCGCAGCTTCATAATCAGCCACGGCCTTCTCAAGGTCGAACGCAGGACAGAACCTGTCATCCTTGGCCTTGATACTGTTTTTATATGCTTCCGGGAAATTCTTTATGGTAGTGACGATGGGATTAAGCGCGGTCTGTCCGAGTCCGCAACGGTTCTTCTTCATTATCGACTGCCATTTGTTGAAGGCTTCAACATCCTTCGCTGTCCCCTGACCTCCGATGATTCTCTCGATCATCACCTTGCTCATGCCTGACAGGGCACGGCAGGGAACACATGAGCCGCAGGATTCATCACGGAAGAATTCCGTGAAGTTCAGGACAACATCCTTGAGCAGATCGCGTTTCTTGCCGATGATGATCAGCGAACCACCAGTAGCCAGATCCTCATAGGAAAGCATTCTGGAAAATTCATTTGGTGCGATACATGAACCTGACGGGCCTCCGACCTGGACTGCCTGGACATCAGAAGCCTCGACCATCTTGATTATGTCATTCACCGAGAAGCCCCATTCTATCTCGTAGATACCCGGCTTCTTGCAATCTCCTGAAACGCTTATGACCTTCGTCCCCTTCGACTCCTTCGTACCGAGCTTATTATACCAGTCGGAACCGTTGAGGAGAATCCTCACCACTGAACAAAGCGTCTCGACATTGTTTACCACCGTCGGCTTCTGCAGATATCCCTTTTCAACCGGGAATGGGGGTCTGTCGCGCGGTTCACCTCGTTTGCCTTCCGCAGACTCGATCAGTGCAGATTCCTCACCGCAGACGTAAGCTCCTGCGCCGAACTGGATCTTTATGTCGAAGTTGAATCCCTGTTTGCCGCAGATGAATGTCCCGAGAAGGCTTTCCTCGCGCATCCTCTCAAGGACATCTTCGAGATATTTCCTGAGGTAACGGTACTCGTTCCTCAGATACAGGATCCCGTGTCTTGCCCCGACAGCGTAACCTGCTACCGCCATGCCTTCAAACACCAGATATGGAAACTCTGTGATAATAACACGATCCTTGAAAGTCCCCGGCTCGCCTTCGTCGGCATTGCAGAAGATGTATTTGACATCGCCGGGAGCCTTCTTCGCGACCTCCCACTTCATTCCGGTAGGAAATCCTGCTCCACCACGTCCGCGGACATAGGCCGACTTGACCAGCTGTATGATTTCGTTGGAGCTCATGCTGACGGCCTTTTTGATTCCCGAACCGGGTGTGTAGTCGGCGAAGACCACTTCACCCTTCTTCATGATATTGTTCCTTACCATGGAACGGACAAGTGGATTCGCATTCTGCCCGTCGCCATATTTATTGCCTTTAAGCTCATCGACGGTTTTTCCAGCCTTCATCCCGGCAACAAGCTCCCTGGCCTTTTCAGGAGTAAGGCAAGTAAAGACCTCCTCGTTGATGATTGCAGCAGGTTCCTGATCACTCATCCCGATGCATGCGGTGTCGAAAAGACCGATCAGGCCGTCTTTAGACACTGTTCCGAACTTGCATCCGGCAGCTTCCTCGAAGGCCTTGGCCACATTGTCCCTGCCGCAGAAGACTGCGAGTACACTTGTATTGAGGTAAATGGTATACTTGCCTCGAGGCTCCTTTGTGAAGAAATGGTAGAATGAAACGGTCTGCTCGACGCTGACCTTCGGAATATCGAGGGCCCTTGATATCTGTTCGATCGTCCAGTCGGAGAGATATCCGAGTTCTGACTGGATGTCCATGAGCATGTCCATCAGCCTGGTCTCGTCGCCGTTGTACTTCTTGATCACATTGTTAACAGTATTTCCCATGGGAACTCCGTTATGTCGTTATGTACTAAATTCGAAATGATTCAGATTGCATGTGGCCATTTGGTCCGTTTCTCCGGGCATTTTTCCACAGTATCTGCAGAAACCCCCTTCCCCCAACCCGAAAGCGCTAAATATTAGCTCATAAAAGACTCATAACAACAGTTTTTCATTTTTTTTTCATCTTTTTTCATACTTTAAAATCTCCCTACCTTTTTGAACTACGCTGGAACAGGCATTATATTTTGAGAGTTTTCCGACATTATCATAACCGACAGGATCAAATGAACATAAAACCTTCCAACAAGATCAAGGGGGTCATCCTCGCTGGTGGAACAGCCTCGCGCCTGCGCCCCCTGACAAACGTAACCAACAAGCATCTACTGCCGGTCGGCAGGAAACCGATGATATATTATCCCATTGAAAAGATGACAGGAGCTGGAATAGAGGACATACTGATTGTAACCGGGGTCGACCACATGGGCGATGTTGTCGGACTTCTCGGTTCAGGCAAGGACTTCAACTGCAGGTTCACATACAAGGTACAGGACCAGGCCGGCGGAATCGCCCAGGCGCTGAGCCTTGCAGAGGACTTTGCACATGGAGTTCCGGTGGCGGTAATACTCGGAGATAACATCTTCGAGGATTCGATGAAACCCTATCTCATAAAATATCTCAAGCAAAAGAAGGGTGCTGGCATACTGCTCAAGTCGGTCAAGGACCCGCAGAGATTCGGCGTTGCCGAGGTCAAAGGCGACAAGGTAGTTTCTATTGAAGAGAAGCCGAAGAATCCAAAATCGGATCTGGCTGTCACTGGAATTTATTTTTATGACGGTGAAGTGTACGACATCATCAGGACACTGAAACCTTCCGCACGCGGCGAACTGGAGATCACTGACGTCAACAACGAATATATAAAAAGGGGGATAATGACATGGAGCCGGATGGACGGCTGGTGGAGCGATGCCGGAACATTCGAATCCTTGTCATTCGTACAAAAACTTGTAGAGGAAAAGCCACCTAGATGAGGACATTCGCCATACTCGGGGGGAAGGGTATGCTGGGGACGGATCTTGCCATTCTGGCAAAAGCCGCAGGCCATGAGGTGTCGATCTACGATCTTCCGGAATTCAACATAACCAGCCAGAGCGATGTCAACAAGGCCATCTCCACCGCGGACATTATCGTCAACTGTGCCGCCTATACACAGGTCGACAAGGCTGAATCCGAGAAGGATCTCTGCAGGAATGTCAATGCCACAGCTGTCGCTACACTTGGAAAATGCGCGAGAAAGCACGACAAGTATCTGATCCATATAAGCTCGGACTTCGTATTCGGCGACAAGACGTCCAAAAAACTCACCGAGAAGGACAATCCGAACCCACTCAGCTGGTACGGTTCTACAAAGCTCGAGGGAGAGGATCTCCTCATCGCATCGAGATGCAGGCATTCAATCGTCAGGGTCGAGTGGACATATGGAAAAAACGGGATTAACTTCATAACCAAGATGCTTGATGCCGCAAAAAAATTTCCAAAGCTGAAGGTCGTCGGCGATCAGTTCGGCTCCCCGACATGGACCCTTGACGTCTCAAGAGCCCTGCTCTGCCTTGCGGCCAAAGAGCATGTGGGACTATATCATTTCGCAGCGGACGGATATGCAAACAGATATGAAGTTGCAAAGTTCATACTTGAGACCATGAACCTGAAGAAAGATCTTACGTCGTGTCTCAGTTCGGATTATCCGACACCGGCAAAGAGACCATCAAACTCCAGATTCGACTGTTCGAAGATAGACAGGATCCTTGACTTCAAAAGACCTTCATGGCGCGAATCGATGTGGAAATATCTCAAGGAAACATAAAGTGTATCTCTAAGGGGCACCTCTAAAGAACTGGATGTTTGGATGAATGGATGAAGTGTTATGAATCCACCTGAACAACCAAAAAATGTTCCACCCAGAAAGACGTTGAAGAGATTTATGCTCTCTTTTCTTACAATCGCATTCGGTGTTTATTTCGGACTGCTCCTCCTGATGTTCATCTTCCAGTCCAAGATGGTCTATTTCCCGAGGAAGGAGCTGGTTTGCACACCGGCTGACCTGAGACTTGAATTCGAGGACCTGATGCTCACGGTTCCAGGAGGACAGAAGATCAACGCATGGTATGTCCCTTCAAAAAATCCGGCAGGAACAGTAATATTCTCACACGGCAACGGGGGAAACATGTGCTACAGCCTGGATGTCGTGGAGAACTTAAGCAAGATGAACTACAACGTAGTGCTTTTCGACTACAGGGGATATGGCAGAAGCGAAGGAAGTCCGTCTGAGAAGGCCACCTATGAGGATGCACAGACAGTCTATGACTGGTTGCTGAAGGAAAAAAAGATCAGCGAAGACAGCATAATAGCGATGGGAAGATCCCTTGGAGGCGCCATCGCTGCAAATCTTGCGAAAGACAACAAACCCAGGGCGCTCATACTTGAATCGACATTCACTTCAACCAAGGATGTCGGTGCTGACGCATATCCATTCCTACCAGTACGCATGCTGTGCAGGTATAATTACAGCACATTGGAATATGTGGGTAAAATCAAGTGTCCGCTTCTTGTAATCCACAGTCCTGACGATGAGGTTATCCCATACAAACATGGAAAGCAGATATTCAATTCAGCCGGCGAGCCGAAGGAATTCCTGGAGATCAGGGGTACACACAACGAGGGATTCGATGACTCGAAGGAAATTTATGTGGCCGGGCTGAAGAAATTCCTGGAGGGACTAAAATAATGAATGAGAAAATTCTGATGGCGATACTTCTCGTCGTACTGATATTAGTCCTGGTGCTCATAATCAGGAACACCTTCGTTTCGCAGGTGAGGAAGCCCCTAATCATATTCGCCTACGTGCTCTCTGGAGCACTCGTCGCGATAATCATATATAAGATGCCGGCGATATGGGAATTCATAAAAAATTTCCTGAATTCACAAGGTTTCAACTTATGACTCCGAAAAGATGAGGTAAATCATGGAAAGCAGGATCCCTAAGAGGATATTGCTCTATCAGAACATTGGTTTCATGCTGATAATAGCGATCTCATGGCTGGATGAAATGATAGGACTTCCCTCCATGATATTCGGCAGCGGACACAACCATATCTACGGAGAAGCCATCCTTGAGGCCTTTGTTGTCATTCTTATCTGGATCCCGGTGCACATGATGACTAAGAGGGTCCTTGCAAGGCTCTTCTACCTGGAAAACCTGGTCAAGATGTGCGCCTGGTGCAAGAGGATCATGTTCAATGGAAAATGGTATACCCAGGAGGAGTTCTACAAGATGGGATTCAAGACGATGGTCACGCATGGCATCTGCCACGACTGCCTGGAAAAACAGGAGCATGAAGCCAAGGAACTGAAGGAAAAGACCGGTTGACTTTCCAAAACTCCTTTTTGATGTATTTTATCCAATCCAAAAGAGGAATTCTCACATGGCCACTCAATTCATAATTTCAGTGATGGCAAAGGACCGTCCGGGAATAGTCGCCGATGTCACCAGCGTCATAAGCGAGATGAAAGGCAACCTCGCCGACCTGAGCCAGACGACATTGTGCGGATATTTCACCATGATACTTGTCGCTTCATTCCCAGACGGGATATCCCAGCAGAAGCTCAAGGAGTCGCTCCAGAAGAAAGGCAGTGACAGGAATCCGGAATATTCATTCGAGATCGGGATCAAGGAGTCACGGATTCTGAAGCGTGAAAACACCTCCTCCGGAGAATCAATGTACATACTGACTGCAGAGGGTGAGGATCAGGTCGGACTCGTCGCAAAGGTCAGTTCCTTCTGCAAAAAATTCAAAATCAACATACTCGACCTTTCCACCAAGGTCCACGAGGACCGCTATACGATGATCCTCCTTCTCGACATGTCCTCAGTGAAATCAATGAAGGAGGTGAGGAAGGCGCTTGATGAGTTCAGCGTCAGCACAGGACTCCTCACTGAACTCCAGCACAGGGATATCTTCGTGGCGACAAATGAAATTTGACCTTTGAAATTGGAAATTCGAAATTTGTAACTGGTAACTTGTAATTCGCATTTGGAAATCGGGGATTCAAAGGAGCACTGGCCCTTGTCCGGCAAAGAAGACAGGTATCTTGCCTGCCTTCTTTTCCTTAACAAACGAGGAAATAATTCATGATTCGTTCAGACCAGATATTGAAGACGGTATCAATGATCCAGAAGGAGCATCTGGACCTCAGGACGACAACGATGGGAATAAACCTTCTCGACTGCAGGTGCGGCAATGTGAAGAAGACCT
>Ga0302238_1003095_pt1 | contig 10902 bp, 4 predicted proteins | sample AAG_UR_Asn_MG_FD_193527 | JGI IMG/M metagenome (GOLD analysis project Ga0302238, IMG submission 193527) | Enriched activated sludge microbial communities from anaerobic digester in WTTP, New Holstein, Wisconsin, United States - AAG_UR_Asn | ecosystem: Engineered > Bioreactor > Anaerobic >...
GTCGACGATATTCATAATCATGCAACACCGCTTGCAATGAATCTGCTGAGTGTCGGTGATTATGTCTTCCTTGATTACTATGCCGATGGACAGATAACAAGCCGTGACAAATATCCGATCAAAGGACATTCCTATCCCCCAATAACCTATTCATTTTCAGGAGGATTAAATTACAAGGGTTTTAATTTAAATGTTTTATTCCAGGGGAATATAGGTAAATGGGTTGTTTTTAATGACAATTTTGAAAGCGAATTCCTTCTGGGTAACTATAGTGTTCACAAGTCACAATTAAATTACTGGACACCTGACAATCCTGATCCCGATCACTGTACCTTGCATTATTTCTCCGGCGGAGGTGGAATACCACAATATGTGTGGGCAGGAGGAGCTGCACTGGAAGGATATAATATCAGGACTCCCGGAAATTTCTGGAGAAATGCCGATTATCTTCGTCTGAAAGATATTTATTTAGGTTATACATTCAATCCCGTAGCGCTTAAAAAAACACTTGGAATCTCAAGCCTGAATGTTTATGCAACAGGGAATAACCTTTTGACTTTTACGAAACTGATTGAAGGTGATCCGGAAAGAAAAGATTTCACACGTGGATTTTATCCTCTCTTTGTTACTCTCAAACTGGGAGTGAAGGTTATTTTTTAACTGAAAAATTATCAGGCAATGAAGAAATATATTATTTTACTTTGTATTATGGGAGGGGTTTTCTTCCTGACATCATGTCTTGAGGAATATCTTGACAAAGCCCCTGAGTCGGGATTGACTGAGGCTGAGGTTTTCTCGAAATTTGAGAACGCTAAAAAATTCTTTGATCACGTATACAATCCTAATACGAATGATAACGGAGGAGTTTATTATTCATCTGAGCTGAGAATAACAGCCAAAGGAAGTCTTGATTATGATTGTGTTACCGATTTTTGTGATGCAGGACGTGTAATGTGGTGGGCATATCATAAGTGGGGGCCTCTTGGTGATAATAATGTTCATTTCGGTCCTATGCTGCCGGCACATTTCAAAAATATCAGGAAGGCAAATATGTTCCTGAAATTTGTAAAGGTTGAAAAAACCCTTAAGGATGGTCAGCAGGAAGACATTGATGATTTAATTGCACAGGCGCATTTTGTAAGGGGGTTCTGTCATTTTGAAGTATTCAGGTTATGGGGACCGATGCCTTATATAACAGCACCTATAGGACCCGATGATCAGTGGGATATTCCACGTCTTACAGCAAAGGAAATGTTATTAAGAGTTGCTGCAGATATGGATACTGCAGTAACATTTTTCGAAAAAGCCGGTAAGATGAGAAGAGATCCGCTACCCGGGCAGGTGGGTCATCTGAATGCTCCCGATCAGAAAATTCCAAATGGTGTTACTGCCAAAGCCTATAAGGCAAGAGCTTTGCTCTATGCCGCGAGTCCTTTGAATAATCCTGCAAACAACACTGATGACTGGGCAGCAGCAGCTGTTGCCAACTGGGATGCAATAAAGCTTGCCGAACAATATGGTTATGACCTTTTATCGCCTGCAGATTATACACAGAATTATTTTGGAGTCCAATATTCAAACGAAATGCTTTGGGGTGATTATTACGGATCTGTAAGATATAACACCGGAATAACCAAACAACCCTATAATGGAGTTTTCTGCAACCACAAAACAAATAATTCAGGATTATGTCCCACACAGAGTACAGTGGATATGTGGGAGACCAAATGGGGAGATCCGCTTAATACACAGGCTGACAGAGATGCAGCAACCGCTCTCGGGCACTATTACGAACAGAATCCTTTTGTCAACAGGGATCCCCGCTTTTATATCGATATTATTTATAATGGTGCTCCGATCCCGGGTTATGGAACTGCAAAAATATACTTTGAAATGGTTAATGGCGTTCAGACATGGGGTGAACTGGTAGATCCTGCATATGCAGGAATAACCAGAACCGGTTATTATGTAAGGAAAATATGGGGAGGACAGAGTATTAAGAACAATATTTCTGTTTTGACTACTTGTGCCATGATAAGATTGGGAGAACTCTATCTGAACTATGCCGAAGCGGCCAACGAGGCACATGGCCCTACAACACCTGCTCCGGGTGCATCCATGACAGCTGTTGATGCTGTTAATTTTATCAGGAACGGAGGGACTTCTACTACCGGACATGCAGTAACCAGGTGGTCAACTGATGAACTGGCTCCGGTTCAGACCCGTTTTACAGCAGATAAAGCTCTCATGCGGGATAGAATAAAGAACGAAAGGAATGTTGAGTTAAGCTGGGAAGGTCATTACTATTATGATATAAGACGCTGGAAGGATGCTCCCAGAACAATGGCCGGACCTCTTATGGGTAATATGCCTGAAAAATTACAGGAAGGTACTTATGATCCTGCTGTATACCCTACTGGATTTAAGTATACACGCCTGCCTCTTTCGGATGACCGCCAGTGCCGCTGGTATGATGCCAAATACTATTTGCCATTCACATCGGCAGATTATTACAAAATGAAAAACTTTGATCCGGGCCAGGTCTGGTAATTATTATACTTTAAAAATGAATATTATGAGAATTGATCATAAGATATACAAAGGTTTCAGGATTTTCTGTGTTTTATTAATTGCTTTCTCAATCACTGTTACCACAAACGCACAGAGAAAAACTGAAAAAGCGACCAGGGCTATTAACCTTAGCCTTAACGTTGTTGACGATGAAGGTAATCCAGTACCGGGAGCAAGTGTGGTAATAGGCGAAGGGCTGATTCATGCTTTAACCGATAATAACGGTTCTTATAATTTTGTAGCACTACCCTCTGAAATAGTAACAATCACTGCTACTGGTTTTGAAAAAAGTGTATCATTAGTGCAGGATCTGCTTAATAACAATACAATAAAACTCTTTAGGGCAAAACTGTTTATGACAAGCGATGATGATGTACCGCTTCCTTATATGACACAAAAGAAAAGGCTTACCACAGGAACTTCAAACATAATCCGTGGTAGTCAGCTTGAGAAATATCCCAGTCTCGACTTACGCAATTCCTTTACAGGCCTGGTTCCGGGGCTTATGGTACGTGAGTATGATGGTTCTACCGGTATATCTCCTGAAGAGGAAATAGAAAGTTATGGTATTACGAGGAAAATTGGTGTCACAGCAAGAGGTAGTTCCCTGGAATATGTAATAGATGGAATTCCTGTTAATATTACTGAAATGACACTTGATCCTCAAGAAATTGCGACAGTTACAGTGATCAAAGACATTGTTGGAAAAGCTATGTATGGCCCAATTGGTGCAGATGGAATAATGTTTATCACAACTAAAAGGGGACGGGCTAACGAACGAATTCTTAACGTTGATGCCGAATATGGTGTAGGAATGATTGACAGATTTCCCGAATGGGTTTCAGGAGCTGATTATGCCCGATTGAATAATCAGGCAAGAATAAACGACGGCCTGACTCCTGCATACACCGATCAGGATATTTCAGCCTTTGCAAAGAATGATCCTTATGACATGTTTCATCCCAGTATCAATTACAGAGATATGATGCTTAAGAACACCAAATCATTTCAGCGGGCAAATGTTTCATCATCAGGTGGAAGTGAAATGATCCAGTATTCATCTTATCTTGGTTACAGCGGAGAAGGAGATATTTATAAGATAGGGTCGGTAGCTGATTATCACAGGATCAATGCCCGCTCAAACATCGATATAGAGATAAATGATTTTATAGATCTGCAATTTGACATTTCAGCTGGTTTGTCAATCCGTCGTTCCCCGAATTACGGGTATTCTGCAACCACTGGAGAAGGAGGATCCCAGATGGATCTGCTGGAGATAAACTCTGTTCTTCCTGATATAACCAGCATTCCACCTGTTGCTTTTCCTGTTTATGCAAACAACGATCCTGATTTGAAAGCTCCATGGTACGGTGTCAGCTCTGTTTACAGATACAATCCGATCGCTAACTTAACAAGGAACGGTTATTATAGCGAGAATGGCAGAAAAGTCTTCTCAAAGATAGCTATCAACTATGATCTGTCTAATCTGATTCCGGGGCTTAAATCAACAGCTACCCTTGCCTTCGATGCTCTTAATCTTATCCGTATAGGTAAATCAAAAGATTACATCGCTTATATTGTTACTCCATCAGCAGGTGAAATCAATCTCACAAAAGTACATGACGGTGTTGATAATCCTGCACTACTTAATCTTCACGATTATTATTACATCCGTCTCGCATTTTCTGAAAGCCTTAGTTATCAGAAGCGATTCGGGAATAATGATATTCAATCGACACTGACCTATTTCCTCTACAAAAAAACGGTTAACGGAATTAAGGAACCACAACGTCAGCACCTGGGAGTATGGACAGGGAAATACTCATATGATGATAAATATTCTTTCCAGGTTGTCCTCAATTATACAGGTTCCCCGAGTTTTGCTAAAAATAAGAGATACGGATTCTTTCCGTCAGCTGGCGCTGCATGGATCATTTCAGAAGAAGACTTCATGTCGAACCTGAATTTTATTAATTTTCTTAAGCTGCGTGCAGAAGCGGGAGTAATAGGATATGAAGTATGGATGACTCCACATTATAACCTCGATAATTTCAGCAGCAGTACCGGATCCAATTTCGGTCCGTATACCGCTGGCAGATGGTTTGGAACCAATAACGAGACTTCGCCTTACATTACATATCCAAACAGGATTGGAAATCCTGACCTCACATGGGAGAAAAGAAAAGAGATCAGTATTGGTCTGGAAGGATTGGTATTAAATAATTGTCTGAATTTTGAGGTTAACTATTTTAACAGACTCCGGGAAGGACAGATTGTCGCACTTGCAAATGCCCTTCCATATATTGCAGGTTATTCGGCGGCACTGCCAAGGTTTAACTTCAATAATTACAGATACTTTGGTGTTGAAGCAGGATTAAATTATTCAAATAATGCTGGTTCCCTCAACTACTCTATTGGTGCAGATTTTACTGTAATGAATTCAAAAATCGAGAAGTATGATGAACCTGCATACAGGTTTAAATATCAGACATATGTGGGCAAAGCAGTTGATACTTACTGGGGACAAACCTATATGGGCAAGTTTTCAAGTGATGAAGAAACATTATTGATCCCGCAGCTATTTGATGAAGTGCTTAAGAAAGGTGATCTGAAATATAAAGATATGAACAATGATGGAGTTATTGATGACAATGATCAGAGCGCTCTTGGCCATACTACACCGCGCTTATATTATGCTCTTAATGCGAATCTGAATTATAAAAATATAGGACTGACTGTAATTGGTACAGGATCTGCATTTTATGATATACCGCTTACAAATTCATATTATTGGAACGGATGGAGCGATAATAATTATTCCAAATTCGTGAAGGATAATATCGGAGAAGCTTACCCAAGACTTACTTACTATAAAGTAAACAATAATTTCATTAGTTCTGATTTCTGGCTTACAAAAGGTGGTTATTTCAAGATCCAGAATATTGAGTTGTCTTATACCATACCATCAAATAAAATGCAGATTATCCGCTCGCAAGGCATGAAGTTATATATCAGGGGAGCAAATCTTCTTACAATTTCACCTGTGAAGGATATTGACCCCGAATCACCCAATTCAGGCGTTTCGGTATATCCTCTCTACAGAACTCTCACCGCGGGATTTAAATTAACTTTCTAAACCATGGAAACAATGAACAGAAAAATAATATCAATTGCAGGGTTAATATTATTGTTAGCAATATCCTGCAAAGACTATCTTGAACCCTACCCTAGCGGTATCAGGACAGGTGAAGATATCTGGCTTTATCAGGAGAATGTTCAGGGACTGGTATCCCGTTGTTATGATTATATGTCAAGAAATTATGGTTCCACATCTTCTGCTTCTTACAATAATGAAGGCGTTTATCTTGATGGAGCAACTGACGATGCGGTAATAACAAGTTCAACAAATGCCTTACGCCGTATGGCCAGCGGTTCGCTGACCACAAGGCAGGATCCTTTCCTGACATACTGGAATCGTGATTACCAGTCGATCTATCTTGTAAACCTGTTTCTCAAAGACAGACGTGGTTACAAAACCAGATATCTTCTTGATCCTCACTTAAATAATCTTGTTCGCCGCAGACTTCAGGGAGAAGCATATGCACTTCGTGCCTGGTTCCAATGGGATCTTCTTCAAAAATTTGGAGGCAAAGGAATAAACGGAGAGATACTTGGATTTCCCATAATCACAGAACCACTCGATCCTTCCGGTGAAATTAATTATGCAAGGAACACATATGATGAATGTGTCGCGCAGATTATCAAGGATTGTGATTCAGCTTACAAATATCTTCCTCTTGCCCACCGCGACTTTTTAGTGGGTAATAAGGATGATCTTTTGTATTCGGGGGGTATGTATTGGGGACGAATGGATGGAATTTCTACCAGAGCTCTAAAAGCTCTCGTTTATCTGACATGGGCAAGCCCCAGGTTCAACCCGGGTAATGTTATTGCCCGCTGGGATTCAGCTGCTGTAAATGCCAAAAAAGTAATGGACTTTAAGTTGAATATCGACGGTTCAGTTGCAAACGGATTTAATCCGACTACACAGGTTAACTGGTTCAATCCAAATTTTCCAGGAATAGTATTTGCATCTAGATGGGTGACATCAAATGCCGATATGGAAGCTATGGAAAGATTGTTCTATCCGGGCGGATTCCAGGGTTATGGGGAAATAGGAGCAACACAGGAACTTGTTAACTCCTTTCCCGATAAAGATGGATATCCGATTAACGATTCACGATCCTGTTACGATCCTGCCAAACCTTATGAAAATCGCGATCCAAGGTTTTACAGTACTATATTTTATAATACGGCGCAGGCAAAAAAGAATAATACCGGTGCCACTATGTACACATTTGAGAACTGGGAAAACGGAGGGAAAGATGCCGCAGGTGTGAGATCGTCCAACAGTCTTACAAATTATCATATAAAGAAATTTGTTCATATGGGATTGAACTGGAGTGATGCCACAATAAACAGACAACCTCACTCCAAATTTTTTATCCGCTGGACTCACATGTGCCTTGCATTTGCAGAAGCAGCCAATAAGGTTGTAGGACCAACCGATGATGCGAAATATGGAATTTCAGCCCGAACAGCAATTCAGTATTTGAGGGCAAGAAAAACCCCCGATGGAATGAATGGTATTTCCGCACCAGTGCCCGGAAACCCTGATCCCTATCTGGAAGAAGTTGCAAATGCCGGCCAGGCAGAATTTGATATCCTGGTCAAAAACGAACGAAGAATTGAAACATGTTTCGAAGGTTTAAGGTTTTTTGACATGAGGAGATGGACAACGGACCTTACAGAGCTTAATAAAGCTGTTCATGGAGCAGGAATCATACAAAATGAAGATATGTCATTTACCTATAACCTGAACTATGAAGTAGAGGGTCGCACCTATACATCAGCTTATCTGCCTATACCTTATAGCGAGATACTGAGGATGAGCAAAATGGTACAGAATGAAGGATGGGATGGCTGGAATTAATAATCAAAAAAATGTACAACTATGAAAAAGATATTTATTGTTCTGATACTTTCGTTAGCTCTGGTTTCATGCTACGAAGACTATGTTAAGGATTTTGATTATACTGCCGTTTATTTCCCAAACCCGGTTGATGTCCGTACCGTAGTGGCAGGCGAAGGCCTGAGGGTGAATCTTGGAGCTGCTTTGGGCGGAGTAATGGAAAATAAGTTTGATCGTAATGTCAATTTTACTATCAATAATAACCTTGTGACAGCAGCATTGCTTACTCAGATGAAAGGAAGCACCTATGCTTTTATCAAAAATGCCGTTGAAGGAGTTACTGAACTGAAACCTTTGCCAACTAACTATTATACATTAAGTGACAACAGTAAAATTGTAATAAAAAAAGGATGGCATTCAGGTACCGTGACATTAAAGGTTGATTCGACAATTTTTTTGTCAGATCCTAAAACTATTAAAGCAACATATATACTTCCTCTTTATATCAGTACTGCTGATGCTGATACAATCCTTGAAAACAACAGGTCACTTAAAGTGGGTATTAAATACGAGCACATGCTCTTTGGTAATTATCTGCACGGAGGAGTCACCATTGCGAAAAATGGATCAGGTGTTCCAATAGATACAATTACATATATTACCTCCCGCTCACAGGGTGACACAAAAATCTGGCAGCTTACAACAGTATCTCCAAATTCAGTGGCAACCAACGGCTACAGTGACAAAACATCTACATCTAAAAATGAACTTGTTCTGACCCTTAATGGTACAAATATCACGGTTACTACTGCTGACGGTGCATCAAACACTTATGAAGCAAATGGCACAAACACATATAACGGCGCAAAACTGCTCCAGAACAGGAAAATACTGTTGAACTACAAATATACCGTTGATACTGTTACATATTATTGCCAGGATACACTTACCTTCAGGAACAGAATAAGGGATGGTGTGAATGAATGGCAGGATGAGAATCCCTCACATTACAAAAATTAAGGGCTTATTCCCTTTTGGATAAGCTTTATGTATTTTACAGGAATAACCACAATCAGGTGGTTATTCCTGTTTTATTAATCACTGTTTATCCAAATATAACTTTTATGAATATGCTCCTTATTTTCTCCTGTTTTCGTCACCCCATCCGTGGTGATTTTATAATATACAGATATTCATGTAAGTAATTCTTTAATTTTGATGTTTTTGGGTGTCCCGAGTTGCTCTTAGACCGTTGGTTCAATTGCCGTTGGGCTTCAGCCAACGGATCAGAGATGCCTCTCTTCCTATTGGGGACTTTAGTCCCTGCACCTTTCAAGTCCACACTCTCGACTGACCTGATTCCTGATATATGCTCTCAGGGTTTCAAGTTGACCTATTCCTATTGAAACAACATAATAATCATCCTGCCACTCAAATTTTAATGTTGTTTTCTTATGTTTGTTTATCCAGAATGAGCTTTCCCCTTTTAAATACTGCATGATTTCGGCTATGAACCAAGATTCTGACAAATGACATAATAAGGAAATTAAGCGAGTATTTTATAAAGATATTTTTTCCCAGGGAAAAACAAAATTGGGCTAAAGCCCGATGAAGGGGGTGTTGCTCTTAGACCGTTGGCTAAAGCCAACGGCAATTGATTGAAAATCAACGCCAAATGATTAAAGACAATGTCAAAAAGATCTCTATAAAATCAACCAGGGTGTCCCAATGACGAAAACAAGAAACAAATATAACTTTTATGAATATGCTCCTTATTTTTTGTTTTTTATCTGTTATTGTTTCTCAGGGTGTTGAAGTTAATAAAATATCATCAAGCCATTTGTAAGTTTTTTCCCGAATTTCAGGTGAAAATCTGTTATAATCATCGGGTGCGAACAGCTTAATATTACCGGCGGAACCGTGTAATGCATAAATTTTCCCGGCCAGGTCAACACATTGCTGAACATCTTCAGAATGAGAATCCTTATCCATTAAAGGTGCAATTACCAAAAGAGGCCTGGGTGCAATGCAGGCCAACACCTCATGGAAATCATATGGGATCCTTGCTTCATTCCCGACAAAGAATCCCAATCTGGGTAATAGTCCATGCAGGTGTGAGTATGCTTTTATTCCTTCAGTTCCTCTCTCAAGAGTATTAAGACGCATAGGTGTAAATCCTGCAACCGAGACGACACCAGCAATCCGTTTATCGAGTGCAGCAGCATAAATGGCAACTGTTGCTCCAAGCGAATAACCTGTAACAAAGACCTTTGAGCAGTCAATGAAATCCAGATTTGACAGTGCATCAACAGCACCCCTTACGTCAACCACCATTTTGCCCATTTTAGACCAGTGGGGGTATCTGTGATAAAAGAGTGTTCCCTCCTCTATCCGGTTACCAAATCCTATCATATCAAATGCGAAAACCGCATATCCTCTTGCGACCATCGACTGGAACAATGATTCAACCTGGTGGTAAGAATTGAATCCTTTAGAATAATCATATTCATGCAGATATATTACCACCGGCAGGTCATTGCTAATAATATTCCCTTTTTCATCACGGGGGTAATACAGGTAGCCGAACAACTGATCGCCAAATCCATTATAGGGTGATATTGCCATTACACCCATTTCCGGAGTTGATGCGGGACGTACAAGAAAAGTTCCGAAACTGACCTCTCCTCTGCCTCCCTTGTCAAGGCTTCCCGGACCGGGATTAAATACCCCTGGAGGTTCTTCACCAAGAGCCCAATGGAGTTTTTTAATTATATCTTTCTTTTTGTTTTCCCATCCGGTAACATTAGTAATGATTTTATTTTCACTGTCAGTCATCAGGTCGTTAATACCTTTTTCCTCATAGCTCTGCGGATCTATCTTTTCCCCGCTGAGTTTGCACCATTTCTCAAATGAGTAATCATAAAAGAGTCTGTTTTCAGGTTTATTGCTTCCGCGTTTGAAAACATAGTCAAAAAAGTCGATATAATCTTCCATATCTCGTGCACAGACGCTGTGTAAGCCATAACGTGATCTGATAGCAAGGTTATCCTGAGCGCCAAGGAATTCATATACTTTTCTGGTTGAATGATAAGCTTCCTCTATACCCCAAGGATTGCTTGCTCCTTCAGATATTGCGGTGCTTAGCATCAGTCCTCTTGGTGCTATAAGAGCCATAAAAAGATTCTGGTCGACCGGCAGTTTATTTTCCCTTCCGATAAAGAATCTTAATCTTGGGTGCAGCCAGGCAGGTTGTGCGCATGCCAGCAAAGCAATATCCTCAATATCGTAATTCTGGGAACAATAACGCCAAGGCACCTCAGCACCGGTACCACCGCTGCTTGGGATACAGGCAGTTATCC
>Ga0302238_1003097_pt1 | contig 10901 bp, 9 predicted proteins | sample AAG_UR_Asn_MG_FD_193527 | JGI IMG/M metagenome (GOLD analysis project Ga0302238, IMG submission 193527) | Enriched activated sludge microbial communities from anaerobic digester in WTTP, New Holstein, Wisconsin, United States - AAG_UR_Asn | ecosystem: Engineered > Bioreactor > Anaerobic >...
TGGCTTCGGCAAGAACACCAATGAATCCGATAACGCTGCTGGTGGCACCGACGAAGTAGAAACCGGCCTCAAGTGGTTCGACATCAACGCCGGCGCTGCTCTGGCCTTCGGTGGCAAGTTCGGCGGCTTCGGCAGCCTCGCCCTTGGCTACAACTACATCATGGGCAACCCCGACGGACCCGTAGAGTACACAGACTCTGGCTTCGGCATCAAGGCCGGCATCGGTATCTACTTCTAAGTCGCCTACCCCATTTCTTCACCCTACCCCGGACCATTTCCTGAAGTATTAGCTGGCGCACTCGGCCGCCATGCGGTTCCACCTGTGCCGCAACAACTAATATCTTGTTGACACCCCTCTCGCAGAGCTTGCTCTGTGCATTCTGCCAGAGTGGAAGTCGTCAATCTTCTTGCAGAAAATCGTTGCCATTCGGGCGGATTTGGGCTACGTTCCCGCCGCTGCTTCTCCGAGATGGTTCGGAGAGCGCTCCTTGCTCTGCCTCGGCAGGGCCTAGTCCGAAAGGAGAATCCATATGATGCTTCGGAAGTATGAGACACTGTTCATCACCAAACCCGACCTCCCTGATGAGTCCATGGAGAAGGTCAAGCAGCGCGTCACCGGCGCCGTGAAGAAAAACGGCGGCCTCGAGATCGCGTACCAGGACTGGGGCAAGCGCAAGATGGCCTACCAGATCCAGAAGCTCTCCAAAGGCAACTACGTCTACATCCGCTACCTCGGCAATGGCACCACCGTGGCAGAGATCGAGCACCAGATGAAGGTCCTCGACGACGTCATGCGGTACGTCACCGTGAAACTGGACGAGCGCATCGACCCCGACCAGTTCGACTTCGAGGCCGATGCCGCTTCGATCTACCCCTTCGGAGCCAGACCCCGCGACAACGACTCCCCCCGCGGTGACGAGCAGGGCGAAGGCGGCGAGATGGGTGACTCCGGACCCGACGGCGACTCCAAAGATGACATGGACGCCGACAACTAGAACTGGACGTGTAGCCTGACCCTGCCCTGGATGGCCGGGAACGGTAACTCCTCAAGGAGACATGATATGAGCGGAAATCGTAAATTCTTCTATCGCCGAAAGGTATGTATTTTCTGCGCCGATAAGGGCGTAGTTCTGGACTATAAGGACGTTGGACTGCTGCGTCGCTTTACCACCGACCGCGGCCGCATCGTGCCCCGCAGAATCTCGGGCACCTGCGCCAAACACCAGCGCGCCCTCACTCTGGCTATCAAACGCTCCAGAGTAATGGCCCTGCTCCCGTTCACCGTCCTTGAATCGTAAGAGGAGAAGACCATGAATACCAAGGTCATCCTGCTCCAGTCCGTAAAGGGACTCGGAAACACCGGCGATGCAGTCTCCGTTAGACGCGGCTTCGCCCGTAACTACCTCATCCCACGCCAGCTGGCAGTGCCCGCTACCATGGGCAGCGCCAAGGCCATTGAACACCAGAAGCGCGTCGTCGAGACCCGCAAAGCGGCAGAACTCAAGGCCGCTCAGGCCGAGAGCGAGAGACTGGCCAGCGCCAGCGTCTCCCTCGAACGCCTCGCAGGCGAAGGCGACAAACTCTTCGGTTCCGTTACCGCTAGAGACATCGCCGAAGCCCTACAGGCCGAGAACTTCCGCATTGACCACACCCAGGTCATCCTCGCTGAGCCCATCAAACAGCTCGGCGTCTTCCAGGTGCCCGTGAAACTCCACAGCACCGTGGAAACCAACGTCAAAGTCTGGGTTGTTGCCAAAGCGTAAGCCCAATGCAGCTTCACCAATTCCTGCTCACCGCTACCAATATCCAGGCGCAGGCCCTGCTCTTTGCCTTCGACTCTCTCGATATCCAATTTGAACAGCGGCCTGCGCCCGGTAACACCTCTCTGCAACTCTTCATCATCTACACCCAGGGAGACCACGAGCGGGACCGGGCCCTCACCCTCCTCTCCCAGTTACCCCACACTTCTCTACATCACGCCCCTTTCCACTATGACCGCTCAATCTGGGTTGAGAAATGGAAGGAGAGCTTCCATTGGGACAAGCTCTCCGCCAGACTCGCCGTGGGCCCAGACTTCCGCCCTGTACCATTCAAAGATGTGCCACACTGCCTCGCCATTAGACCCGGACAGGCCTTCGGCACCGGCGTCCATGAGACCACCCGTATCGCCCTTAGACTCCTCGATACCTACATCTTCCCCAAAGCCACCGTGTGCGATGCCGGCACCGGCTCGGGGGTGCTCGCCGTCGCTGCCAAACTGCTAGGGGCTGGCCACACCGTGGGATTCGATATCTCCCCCGACGCTCAAGAAGAGTGCCAGGTCAATTGCGCCAATAACGGTGTCTCCTTCGACTACCTCCACGGAGCCGGAGAAGACATCACTGGCCCCTTCGATATCGTCGTCGCTAACATGCTCGCCCACGAACTGCTCCCCATGGCTCCACTTCTTCGCAGCTGGGTGGCACCAGCAGGACTCCTCATCCTCACCGGACTCATCGAAGAGAACTTCCCCTGGTTCGAATACCGCTTCTTCGATATCCCCGAGCCCGCCGCACCATCGGGCTGGCGCTCTCCAACCTTGTCGGGCGACCACCAATTCAGGGTGCTCGAAAAACGCTGGGAAAATGAGTGGTGGGGAGGGGTCTGGCGGAGGGAGATATGACCGTCCCTACTTTCGTCCTCAACCCGCCGGTGGAACCCGGTGCCGTCGTCACTGTGGACGAACGGGCTCACCACCATCTGATCCACGTGCTCAGGCTAACCCCAGGTGCATCCGTCCAGGGGCTAGTTGCCGGCCTTGGTATCGCTCGCTGCACCATCGCCTCGGCATCCCAGTCACAAGCTACAGTCTTCGTCGATGAGGTGCTGCTCGCCGAAATGCCCACAGTGCAGATATCACTCATCGCAAGCCCTCTCAAACACAAAGGTACCCTCGACTACCTGGCCTTCGCAGGAGAACTGGGGCTGCACCAGGTCGTCCTCACACCCATGAGGCGCTCCGTTGCCAAGGTTGACGCCGACCAGCTCCCTAGACTCCAACGCGTAGTCAACGAGGCGGCCCGGGGCATCGGGCAACCCGTCATACCCAAAGTGGCCCTAGCATCCTCGTTAGACCGGGCCCTGGAGCTGGCCAAGGCAGACTCCCTCTTCTATTTCTGGGAGGACGGTGGCCAACCCATCGCTGAACTCTCCCTCCAAGGGCCCTCTCGGGTAGCCTTTGTCGTGGGCCCCGAGGGTGGCTTCGACCAGGGCGAGGCAGTGCTGCTCGACAGGGCCGGCGCTAAAGCGCTACACATGAAGGGCCCACTCTATCGGGCCAGCACCGCCATTACCCTGGCCACCACACTGCTCATGAAGGCCGCTAACCGGCTGTAAACATCTCCCCCCCAACCGCACCCCTCACCATCTCCCCGCCAACAACCGGGCCAACTTCGACCCCACCTCGAGACCGTCCGCTGCCGAAGTCGTAATGCCGCCGCCCCAACCAGCCCCCTCACCCACGGGGAACAGCCCCTGGTGAGATACAGACTGGCCAGACTCTCCCCTCAGAAACTGCACCGGCGACGAAGTCAGTGTCTCACTGCCCACAAGCAGCGCCTCCTCACTAACGAACCCACGCATGGCCTCCCCTGCCTCTGCCAGACCCCACCTCAATTCATCCACCAGCCATCCAGGCAGCAGCAAATCCAGACGGGCAGGCACCAGCCCCGGTCGATAAGAAGAGGCCGGCAGAGTTGCGCTGGCCCTCCCGCTCAAGAAATCCACCATCCGCTGGGCAGGCGCACAATAGCCACCACCTCCTGCTTGAAAGGTAGCCTCCTCCAGGTGGCGCTGAAATCCTACCCCCTGGAAAGGCTCGCTGCCCCACCCGGTCAACTCCTCAGGCTGCACAGAAACCACAACCGCCGCATTGCTGAACTCCGACCCACGCAAAGAATGGGACATCCCGTTCACAGCCAACAGCCCAGCCTCGGGCGGAGTTGGCAACAGATGCCCCCCAGGACACATACAGAAAGAGAAGATCCCTCTCCCTTCACGCGAATAGGCAAAGGAGTACCTCGCAGCCCCCAGCGCCTCGTGACCTGCCCACCGCCCAAGCCTCAAACGGTCAATCAGAGGACGGGGATGCTCCATCCGCAACCCCACGGCAAAGGGCTTGGCCCGCATGGCCACCCCGATGTCATGCAAACTGGCAAAGGTCTCCCTGGCCGAATTTCCCACCGCCAACACAACGGCGTCGCCGAAAACCTCCTCACCACCCTCAAGGACCACCCCCACCACCCGACCCCCGCGGACCTTCAACCCGGAGACCGTCTCGTTAAACCGGAACTGCGCACCAGCCCCCTGCAACGAAGCAACCATCCGCTCTATTATGACCGGTAGACGATTGGACCCCACGTGGGCATGCGTCTCGACCATTATGTCCCGGTCCGAACCAAAGTGGGCAAGCAGCCTCAGCACCTCCCTCACTCCAGGTGTCCTCTTCCTGGTGTAGAGCTTCCCATCCGAGTAGGTGCCGGCGCCCCCAAGGCCCGAGGTGAACGCAGCGCTCTGGTACTTGCCCCACAGCCGCAACGACCTCGCCTCAAAGTGGCGGCGGGGAAAAGCAGAGCCCCGCTCTATTACTACCGGCGTGACCCCCCCAACCAACAGCGAGTGCGCTGCGAAGAGCCCCGCAGGCCCAGCCCCAACAACAACCGCTCGCCGTGACCCCGGCTCACGATAGGGAGGCCCCAACTGCATTACCTCTCCAACAGGGTCACCAGGCTCAACCACCAACTCAACCCTCACGTCACGACCACGAGCGTCAATGTTGCGCCGAACAACGCTCACATCCCTCCCGGGGAACCGCCTCGCCAACGCCGCTGGTATGTCCAGCGCTTCGTCAGGCCCCAAAGAAACCCTCGTGGACCCCTCTTCACTCATGGATGACCTTGGCATGCTGCGGCGCTCACGATTCTCTTCACCTGTGAATCAACACCAGTGAGACGGCGAGGCCCAATTTGCGGACAGAAGCGAAACCGAACTACTCAACAGCGTTGCATCGACTGATGTCCGAGACGGACGAGGCCCCTTCGATGCACGAACGGTACGCCTTGTTCTCCTTCACCATGCACTTCTTCACGCAGCCCGACCTTATAGTAGCCTTGATGGCAGGAGAACCCTCCCACAACGCCGAGAACGTCGTGCACTTGGCATCACACTCGGCCTGAGTAGGTGCCGGGTCCGGCGGCGGAACCTTCACCACAGGCTGCACTGGCTGAACGGGCTTCACCGGCTGAACTGGTTGAATCGGTTGAATCGGCTGCACAGGCTGCACTGGCTGCACATAGGGAGTCCCAGGTACCGTGCCACGGGGGTTGTACGGCTCCGCAGTATCGGCCCCACCCACCGTGTTCGCAACAGGCGGCACTCTTACAAGGTTCCCATTCATGTTGTTCCATTCAAAGGGAGCAATCTTCACCAGATTATCCTTGTAGGTCACTGGATGGGCGCTGACCCTCAAGCAGGAAGAAGAGCCCAGCAGCCAGAACGACCACTTCTCCTCAACCTGAACCGCAAAGAGATTGTCAACCTTCTCGTTGCCCTTGGTCATGTCGAAGATGGCATCGTTGAGACTGGCAGCGCCGATGGGGATGAAGAAGAGGAAGCGATGCTCACATGCCTCACCAGCCACCCTGGGATACATCTGATGCGGTCTGGAGACATCATTCGGCAGGTACGTAGCCTGCATGTCACGAAAAGCCGTGTTGCAGCCCGCCAGCAAAGCCACCATTACAACAACCGTCAATACTCGTCTCATTGGTTCAACCTCTATGTTCCACTCCGGCCAAGAGGATAGCCCGCTCCACCCCCCTGCATCAAGGACTTTTTCCAACTACAGCTTCTCCTCATCCTCCACAGCCGCTGCCCCCGGCACCTCTCCGGTGCCCGCTGCCGGCCCCTCGCCGCCCCCGTCTCCTATCCCCCCGACAGGCTCATCACCAGCCTCCTCCTGTCCCTCCCTCACGGGCCTGTCCTCCTCCTGGGGTAGTTCCAGAGGCGGCAACTCGCTTCCCGGTGGGTTGAAGACCAACTCCTGAGACATGGAATTCTTGAACGTCTCCTCGTCAATGGCCTTCATCTCAAGAAGACGCTTCAACACATGCTCTAGATTCTTTCGCCAGTGCTTGTTTAGCTTACCACGCCTGAACTGCAAGTATCCGTATGCTGGATCTGGCTTCAACCCCATTAAAAATGCGCTTTCTATAATACTCAACTGACCCGGTGTCTTGTTGAAATACTCTTTTGATGCTCGCACTATTCCCCAGATCTTTGGTCCATATTCGATGCAGTTCAGATACAACTCTAGTATTCTTTCCTTACCAACATGCTGTTCCATCTGCCATACGATGATGGCCTCCTCGAACTTCCTGGCCAGGGTTTTTTCCCTGGAGAGAAAGAGGTTCTTCACCAGTTGCTGGCTGATGGTCGAACCGCCGTAGACGAAACGCCCACGCTCGGCAAGCAGGATTATCGCCCGCTTGATCAACCCCAGGCGGAAACCTCTGTGACTGTAGAAAGCCAGATCCTCGGTACCATAGGCCGCCTGCTGCGTGTAGAGCGGTATCTCCGCCAGAGGCACCCAGAACGGTGTCCCGGGGCCCACGTCCAGCCCCAGATCCTCTCCGTTCACAACCACCCTGTGAACGAAGTTCTCCGAGTTCAGTCGGTTGATTCGGAAGGCCCCGCCGAAGTCAACGGAGCACTTGGTGAACTCCCCATCGAAGTCGAGCTTCAGCGTCTTTCGAACGTTCTGTAGATCGGCCTCGAACAAGAAGTTGAACCCCAGATTCCCCTCGAAACGGGCCTGGGCAAGCCTTGGGGCCAGCCCCTTGGGCACTGCCTCGCCTATCCTTCCGCAGTCTTGCTCCGGCACATCCAAACCCAGCCGCACCCATGGCCTCTTAGAGATCCCCTTGATATCAATCGAGGCTCGCACAAGCGCGCCACCAACCATGATGCGATCGAAGCTGCTCTCCAGAAGCTGCTGCTCCAAGTCCAGCTTGCCGCTCCCAGACAACTCCACCGGGGGAAACTCAAGCACCGAATCGCTGACCATGGGGTGGAATGCCTTCAAACCGCCCAGAGATGCCTTCAGATTCCAACGGTACAAACCGCTGCTGTCCGGTTTGCGCAGTTCAAATTTCATCGACAGTGCGTCCAGACCCTTCACGAAGCCGGGCATCAGCCGCTTCACCGCCTTCAACGGCAACTCTCCCCCAAAGGCGAACGTCGCCTGAGTCAACACGCCTGACGGATCCGTGGATGCCTTGACCGTCAAAGCCAGGTCCGAGCACTGCTCCCCCCGGCACAACCCCAACCTCGCCTCCTCAACAACGCCACCCCTAACCTGCCCCTTGACCTCCAACCCTTCGATGGCCGCCCCGCCGAGCATGGGAATAGTCCATGTTCCATCCACGGCCGACAAAGTGAAATCGGGCAACCAAGGAAAGATCAACGTTGGGACATGGGGCGCACTCTTGAAGAAATCAAGGGCGATTCGCTTCACCTCCTTGGCCGTGGAGAGCAAAGGGAGCATGGCCATGGGGCTGGGCGCAATCTCCAGAGAGTAGTTCTCGAAGGCCAGCTTAGGCCCGTTGCCCCTGCGTTGCTCCAGCGTCCCCGACTTGAAGGCAGCCTTCAATCCCCAGGCACCCCAAGCCACGGCCCCTCCGCTCAACTGCCACTGCTCACCGCCGTCTCCCTTACCAGGGCTATCCGCTTCCTCGAGGCTGATCGAAACCTCGCCAACCTTGCCCGCTACTCCTCGCAGACTGACAGCACCCGAAGAGCTCAGCGCCACTGCAGCCATGGAGAACGCTCCCTGACGCACCAGGTCTGGCAGCCTCACCCACTTCAGAGCATCCAGAACCTCCGGCGAGAGCACTGCTCGCTCCATCATCACGGCCCCGTCGGCAAGCCTGCTGAACCACTCCGGTGCCTCCAAAGCCTCCGCCGTCAAGTCCAGCCGCTCGCTGGAGACCAACTCCACTTTGCTCGCCCTGAACAGCTCCCTCTCCCCACCCACCGATGCCAGCACAGGCTCCTTCACCAACAACCTTCGTCCAGACTCCAACACCACACCCGAAAACGCCAGCGAGGCCCGCCCCCCCGGCAACTCCACAGAGACCGGCTCTTGCAGTTCCGGGGCATCCAGCGAAACCATGCCCGACCGCTTGATGTATTTGAAAGTGAACCGTCCACCGTCTCCACCAGAATCCATGGTCGCCACAAGGGACCCGGCCCCAAGGTCCACTATACCCCGGCCACTCCAAAGAACCAGCGGCTCCTCGGCCCCACCGTCCCACCCAACATCCAGGCGCTCGACCTTGACCCCGTCAGAGACCTTTGGCAATCTCGCAAGCAACCTGCTGAGACCGTCGTCAAGATCAAGCCGGCTTGCATCAGTGAAGGGGCGCAGCCACAACGTGGCCCTCTTCGCCGTTACGCTCCCCGATTCAACGTTGCGCGTAACATCGCTGAACAGAAGACTGGGACCACTCTCTCCGGCCACGGCCCGAAGCCCATCGGCACTCCAGGGCTCATCCTTGCGCATGGCCTCTATGTCCTGAAGCGCACTGCTCGGCCCTTCTTCCTGCTCTTCGCCCAAAGGAGGCTCCACCGGCGTCGCAAATATCAAATACGCAACAACAGGTATCGCCGCTGCCGACAACCCTATCATCGCAAGCAACAGCAAATTCGATACTTCCATCCGCAGCCTGGCCAACAGAGTACCTCCATGATCACCCCAGGATTCTAAACCATACCCCGTCCTTGGCAACATTATGCCCCGGCTCAGCTCCCATGCCCGCCTGCAATCCAAAGGCCGGGCAAGGCGAGAACCAGCCCCCACTTCGCCCTTCTGAAGCCCTCGTAGGCATCCAATGTTGTTACCACCAGGCTCCTGAGCTATCCTCCCTCGCCGGAGGTGCCCTATGGCAAGCATGGACTGGACACGGCTGCTCTCGCAGCAGCGGCTCTGCGATTCGACCCCGCCACGCCACGAAAAGGGCAGAACAGAGTACGGCCGGGATTTCGACCGCATCCTCTTCTCAACCCCCTTCAGGCGCCTGCGGGACAAAACCCAGGTCTTCCCCCTGCCCGTCAACGACCACATCCACAACCGCCTCACTCACTCCATCGAGGTCGCCAGCGTTGGTCGCTCACTGGGCAAAGCCGTTGGCTACGAAATCCTCGCCCGCTACCCCCACCTCGCCAACGAACTCGGCCTCGAAACCAGCGACTTCGGCGATATCGTCGCCGCTGCCTGCCTCATGCACGACATTGGAAACCCACCCTTCGGACACTCGGGCGAAGATGCAATCCACCAATGGTTCCGCCGAAGCCCCTGGGCCAACGAACTGCCCCCAGCACAGGCCGGCGACCTCTGCTCGTTCGAAGGCAACGCCCAGGGCTTTCGACTGGTCTCCCGACTCAGCATGAAACCCGACAGAGGCGGTATGCAGCTCACCTGCGCTACCCTCGCCTCCTTCATGAAGTACCCCCAAGGCAGCCCCCAAGTCGCCCCCAACGCAGGTCCGGCCCGAAAGAAGTTCGGCTACTTCCAGTCAGAGGCCAACCTCTTCGCCGAGGTGGCTAACCAAGTGGGACTCATCGAAGTCACGCCAGGCTCCTGGTGCCGGCACCCCCTCGCTTTCCTCGTCGAAGCTGCCGACGACATCTGCTACAACATCCTCGACGCCGAAGATGGCTTCATCCTCGGACTCATCCAGTTCCAGGACTATGTCGACCTCGTTACACCACTCATGGGTCGAAAACTGCGCGAACAGACACACTCCCACCACGCCAGCAGAAGGGAAACCGTCTCCCTCATGAGAGCCATGGCCATCAACAACCTCATCAAAGCCTGTCAGGATGCCTTCATCACCCACGAACCCCAAATACTCACCGGCACCATGGACCGCTGCCTCGTCGCAGCCACCCCACTCCATCAACCACTGAGAGAACTCACCGCCCACGTCAGCAAGACCTGCTACAACGCCGTAGATGTCCTCCATATCGAGGTGGCCGGCTACCAGGTCATCGCCAAATTGCTAGACCTCCTCATCCCCGCCGCTACCAGCAACCCCCATGGCCTCTACGCCCTGGACCGCATCATGTACGAGTTCCTTATCCGTGAAGTCGATGGAATCGAACAGACCGAAAACACCTACGAGAGAATACTTAGAGTCACAGACTTCATTTCAGGAATGACAGACAGATATGCCATGAACATCTACCGACGCTTCGCCGGCGTTACACTGCCCGGCTGGTAGATCCTATTGACAGCAGCAGTTCGTCTGGGAACAGGCCAAAGTAAACGTTACGTCGTATAAACCATAATCACCAGACGTTCGTCCATCTACGACTACCGTATACCAGCCATCCGCCGTGGCAGTGTAGCTGAATGATTCCGGTTGCCCTGTAGACTTGGCATTAAAGCAATTAATTATGTCGTCATGATCATTACTGCCACCATCGCAATCGGTACCCAAATACAGCTTCATCATTGCATTGAATTCCGAATCTTTCGGCGTTAGCAGCACAGTTAGCACATCATTCTTGATAAGATAGATTCTGTAGAAATTATCGGCTTCAGCGTCATAGCATACTGAATTAGGTAAGAAGTTGCTGGGCACATCATCATTATCACCATCTCCATCTGTGTCACCTGAATACTTCTTGGTCAACTTCGCCTCAAGTCTGCCAACGATAATTGGCGCATCGCAGGTCTTCGCATTAGTCACCTGCCCGGTGCACCCCTGGGCAGCACAATTGGGGATGCATTGGCCACCATCGCAGTAGTGGTTGGCAGCACAGTCCGTATCGAAAAGGCAGGCAACACAACCGAGGCCGTC
>Ga0302238_1003098_pt1 | contig 10899 bp, 4 predicted proteins | sample AAG_UR_Asn_MG_FD_193527 | JGI IMG/M metagenome (GOLD analysis project Ga0302238, IMG submission 193527) | Enriched activated sludge microbial communities from anaerobic digester in WTTP, New Holstein, Wisconsin, United States - AAG_UR_Asn | ecosystem: Engineered > Bioreactor > Anaerobic >...
AGAGATGGAAGCATATATATTACAAATGAAACAGGTGGGAATGTAACATTCTATGTATATCAAGGTGCAACTCCTACTCCTCCGGGGTTCTATGTTGAAATAGATTCATCGGATAAAAGCGGAATGATAGATAGAGGAAGCGAATTGTGGGGAGAAGCCGGTAATAATGTGTTAACATTTGTACACTTATATGTAGATATATCAAGTGCAGGAACTTGGATAGATGTAAATTGGAGAGCCCAAAGAACATCGCCAACAAACGCAAGTTTAGGATCTGGTACTATAACAGATTACGCAAATAACACTGATGTTTCCGAATACATAACACTTACGCAAAATGTTCAAAGCGGTGATACTATATACGTATATCTATCTTCGCCGGCGTAATAAATAATTAAAATACTAATGAAAGTACCTATTACACAACATTATCGGCATGGCAATCAGCTATGTCGCAAGATGCTAACAGTATATCTAGTAATCCATTATTTATAAGTACCACAGATTATCATTTACAATCGACTTCTCCGGCTATTAATGCAGGAATGAATACAGGAATTACGACTGATTTTGATGGTAATATAAGGCCGGCCAATATTTTATATGATATAGGAGCGTATGAATATCAAGGCATTATATATGCACTTGGATACAGAATGTTTAATAACACATTTGTGTTCTATAATGGAAAAATAATAGGAATTTTTTGATATTAATTTTTTTCATAAATATATAAAATAAACTATCATAAGATATGGCAACTATAACACCATTTGTAAAGCGCATGCGTACCCAAGGAGGAACTTTCTTTTCATTTGCCTCTGCGCTTGAAGATATTGGATTAAATATTAATGAGAGAAATAATATTGTTAAAATGTCTCATTATGCACTATTGAATTTGCCTTCAATAGATGAAGCTGATAACTTAGAACAAAATAAATTTAATCTTTTTAATATCCCTGGGGCATATGAATATTTTGGTAATGTAAAAGACGGGACTGTTATTGTCGCAGAAAGTTTTCAGAATTATGCATTAAATTTAGAGGTTAATTTATTGGCAAGAAATGAATATAATCCTTCTCTTCAAACGACAGTTTCTGAAAGAGTTTTCTGGAAATGGTTAAAAGAAACTGGTGCTATACGTTGGGAGCCTGATTCCTCAACATCTGGATATTGGCGAGAAGAAACTGATACCGATAGTTCAACGGGATATAATTCAATTGTTAAATGTATTGGTACTATTAGTGCAGGTTCTGTTCGTACTGATACATTTGGAACTTATAATGAAACCTATGTTTTAGTTCCTACGTCTTTTGGACAAACACCAGTATATTTTAAACAAGTAGAAGATGATAATTATTATCGCGGATTAGTCACTAATCCTGGAGGAGCAAATATCTTAGGCAGAGAAACTTACACAAAACCGCACCCTGATGGGTTAGACATTAGAGCATTTTATGATGACACTGCCAATAATACATATGAAATAAGCACAACCGGATCAGCAGGACCTTATTATGAAGATATAACCTCTCCGTATACTTTTAGACGTTCTTTAGTTGATTGTATGTCATTGGAACTTAATTTAACAAATCTTCGAGAAATTTTTAATGATGACGCTTTAACATATGATGATTTAGCAATTACTTTAGCTGAAGACGATACATTCGATTTTAATGCGGTTCTTATATATTACTCTATTTATAATAGAGCATTAGATGCTGTGTTAGCAACTAATCTTTTAGGGGTCTTGTTCTTAGACCCCCCAAGTGGAAATACACAAGATTTTTCATTAAACGAAATTCTTATGCCTTCACTTACAAAAATTCAAAGTGGAGTTTCAGGATTTGGGACATCATATTCATTCAGACTTAATATTAAATCTGATTACCTCCTTGATGAATCGGGTGAATTTACGTTATATGAAGATAACACTGCTTCTCAGCAGGTTCTTGAAGACTTTGGACAAATTTTTGATAGTCTTAGCCGCTCACTTTCTATTCTTAATCAACATACAGGAACAATAAATTATATTACACAACAATACATTGATTTGACAAATGATCATACTAATATACTGAATTCAGTTTCAGATTTACAATATCAAGTTCATAACATCGAAAGAAATATAACAGGTACAGAAAATACAATAGCAATGTTTGCTGCTGGAAATGATCCTGTCGTAGATTCTTCAATATATATGTATAATGGAAGAGTAGGGTTATTCACTAATCGCCCAAGTGTTTCCTTTGAGGTGAATAGTGATGTAAAAATGAAAAACATTACGACAGATAGCTTTTTAGCCATTGGAGATTGGACATTTGATACAAGCGGTACATCATTAAGATTATCATATAACGGAGATGTTAAATTTACATTTACGTCTGATGGAAGTATACTATAAACTTAAAATTAATTTATAAAATATGCCAAACATAAATTCATTTACCGAAGTAGTAAATCGACTTATAAATCAAACGAATATAGCAATGGAAGCTATGATTCAACTTAATAAAAGTACAACTACACAAGATGATGTTATAAACATTTCAGTAGAAGAAGAAAATTGGATAACTGGAGATCCATCTACTGTAACATATTCAATTCCGTCGTTTAATTATGTTCTTAATAAATTAACTGCTTTATCTAACACACTGGATGCATTTATTAAAGGTGATGGAATTGTTTTACTAGATGATGGTTCTTATCGAAAAATTAGTGCCAAACCAGTTGCAATATCACCCGCAAGAATAACAGGCGTTGAAACACCTACTAAATTTTCAACAAGGAACAATTGGTTTTTCGAATCAATGATGTATCCTCAATTAATAGTTTCTTTTAATCTTAAGAATAAAATAGACGATCATTCAGATCGTGTTAAAGTTAAACGAGTAATATTTAATAATTATTCAGAAGAAGAAACCGAATGGTTTAAAAATAATATGATTGGCGTAGAAAGATCATATTATGATACAATTACATTCTTAAATGAAAACGATAAAATGTTTTGGGAAGATGACGAAATTCAAAATTTACCGTTATTGACTGAGCCTTATTCTGGTTATTTTGTGATAATGAATAAAACTATTATATCGGGCAAAGAATGGTATTATCTTGATACGTTAAATTATGGGGTTACTTCTGATGATCCTATCGTAAAAGACCACCAATTAGCTGTAGATACATACTTACGATACGGAAATTCTGTGTGGAAAATTGATGAAATTAACGTAAATGAAAAACGAGTTCATTTAATACCTTATATAGGTATTGAACACCCAACAATAGGCAATAATTTTGAAATATATTCAACACCCTTTTCTACTAAAATTCTTGATGTTCCTATAGGTTATGATGAATGTGAAGTTATGTTCTTTAAAGGAATTAACGAAGACTATAATATTCTTGGCGATGAATGGAGTGATGGAATTGCATTTTATACAAATGATTTAACTATTAATGGTGGAACAAGTACTTTAAAAAGTTATTACGATGAATTTGTTTCAGATTTCGGAAAGCAACTTGAAGGACAGGCAAGAGAAAAATATATTCCTGCGTATTATGGACTCGTGCCTAATGCTCCAATTTTATCGGCCTCCAATTTTAATGTTGTTCAAATAAACACTCAGTTAAATGCTACATTAGATACTGAAGATATAAAAGCACAAAGAACACAAATTGAAACTCTTGTGTCTGAAATAAATAGTTTGAAGGAAACTATTGCACAAAGAAGAGCTGAACTAGTTGAATTAACAGATCCCGCAGATAGAGCATATTTATCACAAAAAATTCAAACAGACGTTGTTAGCCTAAAAACTAAAGAATTTCAACGTCGAACATTGGTTAGAAACTTATCTACAACGGCTTATGATAATTCTGCTGTAACAACTGATCCAAAATATCGTATTAGAGGATTTTTTCCAATTCCCGAATTAAGAGGAACACCTCCCCAGGAAATTATTCAGTTTGAGATTGCTTATCGTTATCTAAAACTTGATAATACGGGAAATCCTTTAAATACGTTTGAGTATACTGATCCGAGCAGTGGTCAAGTAATAAAAGGAGTCTTTACAGATTGGATAATTGTTTCTTCGGGAATAAAACAAAAAATATTCGATAATGATACACAAACATTTAAATGGGTATTAGAAAATATCGCAGACGGTGAAATTATCAATATTAACCAGGTTGATATTCCAATTCAAAAAGGAGAAAAAGTTCAAATAAAAATCAGATCAATTTCAGAAGCTGGGTGGCCTTTAAATCCACTTAAATCAGAATGGTCTCGACCAATAATTGTAGATTTTCCTGCTAATCTGCAGCCTACTAATCAAATAGTTAACATATTAAAAGATGCTACAGCAGAAGAAAGCACAATTAAAGTTAATGAAACACTTGAGGCCGCAGGAGTAACCGTTCACGTTGATGATAGCGTGCCTAACCCTAATTCGGGGTCAGGAACGTTCTTTAAACACCAAGCACAGCATTTAGCAGTGGATGTTCCCGTTAAAACTGAAAATGGTGATATTGTATCTCAAACAACTATTGATATGCAAGGTTTTATTGATGATTTTTGTAATAAAACATATGTTACATTATCTCGACCGGCAGGTGTTGAAGGCGAATACTTAAGTCAAGTTACAGTAACATTACAAACCTTATTTCAACGAATAGTTAATCAAGATCCTTCTCTTTATAAACTATTAACATCATACAACTATTATAGATAAAATTTAATGATATATGAAACTATTTAACAATACGGCTATTTTAACATCTAAAAATCCGGAAGCATTTTTAAGTTTTACCTATGATGTTAGTGATTATTATATTTTACCTTATACATCATCATTTCCGTTAAATGCTTTATATGTTAATGGATTAGATATAAATAAATATGCTTCACTTACAGAGGACAGAGAAGAGTATGCATTGATGCTTGATGCTACGTTAAATATGGCAACATTTCATATCTATACTTCTTCAAATTCTATTTTTGATTCAAATCTAACATTTAACTTTTATGATAGAAATGATGTTTCTTTGTTAACAGTCGTAGAATCTTATGATGTATCAATATTAAATCGTCCATATATTATTAAAGAAAAAACATTTAATTCTTTACATAATCAAAACGTTTTAGTTAATAATGAAGCATCATATTTAGTTGTTAGAACAAACCCCAAATTTACTGGAAATATAAAATTAGTGGTTGATAGCAGTAATGATCTTTATTTAGATACTTTTAAAGTATCTGCGTTATTAGGGAATAAAGCATATCGTAAAAGAAGCATATCGGCTAATAGTGTTTTATCAAACGATATTCGTAATCATTTTAATACACTTATTAACACCGGTGAGTTATATGTTGCAAATGAACAAGAAAATCTTAATATTTCAATCCCAAAAGTTGATTTAGAAAATCAGTATGTAACAACTTATAATTATGGGTCTCGTATTTTATATGATGAACTATATTCCGAAGATAATGGAATTTTAGCACCTTTATGGATTAGTTCAAAGCTTCCAGACTATTTTGCGTTATTTAGAATAAAGGGAACACATAATCATGAAAGCTATTCTTATAATGTTGATTTAACTGATCTTGCCAACAAATATCTTATAAACGGTGATATTATTAAAAGCTGGAGCATGAGACATGATTCTAATTTAGGAAAATATCTAAACACTCATTTACAAGATATTTTACAAATTTCTTCTCCGGTATTTGTTTCCTTAAGTGATCCTCGAGATGCAAAATCAGAATCTGACCCCAATACATGGTATGGAATTGCAGTAGATAAGGGCGTATTAACAGGTCGTTCAGAAGATCCTTATTTCTTCAATCAAAAGGTTAATAATTTTACAGATCTTAATGCATTTATTTCAGATGGTTTTTCACGAAATAATTTACTTTGCCCTAATTTAATAAATTTGGAATTTTTATTTAGTGATACAGATGTTAGTGATTATACTATGCATCGTTACTTTGGATTATATTTAACTGAAAACATATTATATAATGTAGCATATTACTCTGATTCATCATCTGCAAGTGCTAGTTTAATTTCATTAGATGAAAAAGATCCTTATGAACTTATAGATTCATCGTTGTTTGATATTAGTACCGGAAATATAATAGAAAATATTAAAAATAGAATTTTAGTTTTAAATGATGGCGCTAATTTAAAAAGAATAACCAATAAAAATCAGTTAGATGTTTCAATATTTAATCCTTATGTAAGTAAGCCTTATAAAAACATTTTCAGTGTTGAGGTTCAAAAGAATAACACTGTTAACGCATTTATGGCAATAACTATTAATGAAAAACTTGAACAAGGCGAACACTTAAGAATAATAAATAAAACTCAAAATAAAATTTGGGAATTTTATTCTATTCGTAATTATCACTATCATGATTGTGAAGTTTATTGCACTGTAGCTGAAGATGATTCTTATCCTACGATTTATCATACGTATTTTGACATAAATGGTAACATAAAATATCAGATTAAAGAACTTAAATCTGCGATTGAAAGATATTCAAACTATGAAGAACCATTATTTACTATAGGAAATTATGGTGAAAATTGGCTATCTATTATTTTAACTGAAAATGCAAATTTAACAGATGAATGGGTGTTTCAAAGAATTCCCGCTACAGTATTAAATAATACTGATGATATTTCGTCTGGTTTTAATAATCAAAACGTTCTTCCTAATGTTACATTTCTGGGTAGATTTACGCCTTCACATTCTGAGTATAGCATATTAAATTATGATGCTTCATTTGGTCCCATTAATTTTGAATTTTTTGGACCAAGACAAAGTATTGAAGTTCCTTTTATTTTACGAAATGATTCAAATTTTTATTCGTTTAATGCATCAAATTCAGATATATTAAACTCCTTCGAGAGTACAGTTTTATATCAGGGAAAAGATTTATGGTACAAAAGATTATTAGATTTTGATATTTCTGTTAATAAATATTTGTATGTTAAAGATCCACTTGGAGATGAAAATAGTTACATAATACAAACCGCAGAAGACATTAATACTGTAAGTAATATATTTAATGCATATAGCATATATCCTTTAACCATTTCATTAATGGGAATTAATCCCGTAAAAGATATTGATTTTAATGTATATGATTCTTCAAGTTTAAAATATCAAAGCGGGTATTCTTACAGAAGAGAAGATGATTCTAACACTTATAAATTAAGCATTGAAGCATCTTCTAATTATTGTTTAGATATTCAAGGATCGTATATAATTGAACAAGGAAATGGAATATATTTAAAAAATGGAAATTCAGTTTCATATAATCCTGGAACTGCCTTCCACACATTTGATTCAAGTATTTACTTTGAAAGTATCACAGACACAATTATTACATATGCGATTCTTGATTCTTCATACATTTATTCAGGATATAGTGACTCATATAATGAAGAAGACGTAAATTCGTATTTTGAATCAAATAAAAAATTAAAATATAACTTGCTTACACCAGTTGTTTCTAAATGGGTAGGTTTAGGAAATAATTGTCGAAGTAATCCATTACTATTTAGATTAGATTCTTCCACAGTTAACTCGAATACTAAGTCGGAATACATTCCAACTGATGATTCATTTTCGGGAGAAATTTCTTATCCTTCATTTAAGTATTTATCGCCTGGGACAAATGCATGGAAAGGATACGTATTCTACGATATTAATGATGTTGATGAAACAACAGGATTAACAATAAAAGAATTAATGTTTAAATACCCATACGTTGATTACTTTTCAAAACTTATGTATTCTAACTATAATGTAAATGATGTTAATACTCGTTCATCTATAATGTATTATAATGGGTATAAAAATTCATTAGATGTTATATGTACAGGATTAAACCTTTCATTTAAAATACAATATAATGCAAAAAATTTAATTGATTTAAAGAAATATAATCGCTATCGTTTTTCAATATTATCAACAGCATCAAAGAATAAATCGTCAAAACATCCCATAGAAGTAATAATTAATGAAAATACGAAGACGGTTTTAATGATATGGTACCAGGGAAACGATGAACTTAATTATACGTATAGACATTCTTCCTTTTTACCCGGGAAATCTTTACTTGATCCTTCCGACCTTAGTTTTGTTACAGGTGAAGACGTCTCAAGTTATTATTCATTTATTAAAGCGCCATTTATAATTAATCATTCAACGATAGCAAAAACAATGATTAATCTTTTTGAATCAGATGATATATTTGACCCAAGCGTAGGTTCACCCTATGCTCAATTTAATAAAGCGTTAAATGGAATAAGTTCAACATTTAATGCCTTTGCTGAAAATACAATTATTGATAACTTATTTTTTGCGCCATATTTATATAATACATTTATTCAGAAGGTACTTTATAATAATAATAACTATATTCCTAATTCTATTGCATATAATCGATATACGACAAACTATGGTTACATTTATAATACCAATAAAAATTTATATGCTGACAATACTACAGATATAAAAACATTGCGTTTTTTATTATCTTCAGTTTCTAATGTAATGTTTTATTTACTAAGGGATGATGACATATATTCTACATACGATTTTGATTCTTATAATATGATGTCAATATCAATAAATGAAGCTAGGGAATTTAACGGCACATACGCATATAACGGTTGGTTAAGTCCTAAATTTAATAATTTGTTTGAATTTGCCGGGAATGAAACAGACGATATCATTAACATATTTAAAAAAGATTTTACGTGTTCGAACACGAATTTACGTTTAGTTCGAACCATACCCCAATTATGGTGTAATAAATTAGTATCTAATATTACACAAGTGAATATAGATGAAGGAAATGCAATAACATATGTTAAAGATTTTGATTTATTCAAATCATTATGGGATAGAGGATATTTTATCGTAGATGACACGGAAATTAATGGATATCGATGCCCAATAGAAATGCCTGCATTTTTTGGATCTAAATTGCCTAAATTCCCCGATAAATTAGAATTTAATAGTTGGACCTCTTCTGCAATGTCATATTCAGAAAATGATTTAGAAATTACTATTAATTACAATTTATCGGAATCAATAATTAATAAATTTACGAACAATTTAACATTTGTTTCTAATTGGTCGAGCTTATCTAGCCAGGATAACATTATAATAGATTATATAAAAAATACGGTGTTCCCGTATTACAGTATTAATGCACCAAAAATTTCATTGGATCTTTATTATAAGCCTTATGATACAACGAGAATAGCAAATTCCTTCAATTCATCCTTCATATTAGACGAAAAACAGAATATTAACGGACAAATTATATATAGACAAAATGACTATTTTTATAAAATCATAATTCCAAAAACGGGAAATTATACATATTTTGTTAAAATTACATTACACGAAAAATAAAATATAAATTATGAATTTTAATTATTCTCCGGGTTTATTTGGTTATGGTGTAAAAGGTGCAGATGGTTCTGTGGGTATACAAGGCATGGGTGTATATTATACAGATTTTAATCTTATACAAGATATTGATATAATAACTAATCGAATACAACGAAACGAGACATTATATTCAATTGATCCGTCAGGTAAAACCTTACCGGGAGGAAGAACATATTTAGATTATGAATTTATAGTAGATAATAAAGGAAATATATGTATAATTACTGATGTTTGTACGGGCGAATACAGTGATCCGCCTTTTGTACGATTTGCTACAGCTAATTACTTTGAAGATGTATCTATACAAGCGGATTATGCATATAACAGATATTGTAACATGTATTCTGATCCTTCATTACCATATTATATTATTGATAATGTGTATAATGTTAAAAGAGGAAGTTATTTAACACACCCCGGAAAAATTTATGGCATACAACCAAAGAATTTTGCCAGAATTGAATTTTCAAATTCTGTCAGAGATAATCATAATCCCTTTACTGTTTATTCTTCTGGACAATTTAGATATATTAATGATAAAAAATCTGTAGCCATTGTTCGAAAAATAAATGAAAATCAATTTAGAATCGGTAACATACAAAATTCGATTGTTAATGATGTTAATATTATTTTTGATGTTTCGTTATTAAGAAAATTATTACCTTCTATTAAAATTAATTCTATGGAGGGTGAAATACTATCTAATTATGAAGCAAACTATCATTCTTTATATACAGGTGTTTTTTTAGAATCTCCTGCATCTTTATATGCACTAACAACTGATTTATCTGTGTTAACTATTTATTGGAATTTAAGTGATATTACACCTGATACTAATATCAGTGCAGATCTAAATGTATATAAGAAAAATGTGGATATGCCAACATCTGAATATGTCATTTATAATATTAGATCTGATGGTTCTATTAATTTTAGCGGCGTATTAGCAAATGAAATATATGAATATCATATAAGTATTATTAAAAATGGCTGGGTAAGAAATACGTTTAGAAAACAGTATACAATTGGTTCTGCACCTACTTTAGAAATTATTAATCCTCCTGCTCCACATACACTTACTGCAACTGCCGATGGATTAATAAACGGCTTATCGGAATATACTGTTGATTTATCTACAAATTCGACAACCGGGTGGTCATTATCAAATATCCCTGGATGGGTAACTTGTACGCCAACATCTGCTACAACATATTCAAACAATGAACATTTTATAGTTCAAGTTGCAGAAAATACAGGAAATACTAGAACTGCAAACATTAAAGTCAATTCTCAGGCATCTCCTGTAATATTACGTATTTCTCAAGAAGGTCGTCCTACACCTACATTGTCTACTACTAGTTCAGGTGTATGGCAAGATTATAATGGAAATGATTATGGTATACCATATTCTCGTAATGTAAT
>Ga0302238_1003100_pt1 | contig 10892 bp, 8 predicted proteins | sample AAG_UR_Asn_MG_FD_193527 | JGI IMG/M metagenome (GOLD analysis project Ga0302238, IMG submission 193527) | Enriched activated sludge microbial communities from anaerobic digester in WTTP, New Holstein, Wisconsin, United States - AAG_UR_Asn | ecosystem: Engineered > Bioreactor > Anaerobic >...
GGAAGCGAGCGCCTCCTCCCGCCGGCCCAGCGCGGAAAGACAGTTGCCAAGGTTGTTGAGGCTTGTTGCCAGGTCGGGCAGGAAGGCAGCAGGGCTGGACTGGGCGAGCTTGCGATATATTTCAGTGGCCTCCTGGGCGGAAGCGAGCGCCTCCTCCCGCCGGCCCAGATCGGAGAGGAATACGCCAAGGTTGTTGAGGCTTGTTGCCAGGTCGGGCAGGAAGGCGAAGGGGTTGGAACGGGCGAGCTGGCGACGGATATCAACGGCCTCCTGGGCGGAAGCGAGCGCCTCCTCCCGCCGGCCCAGATCAGAGAGGGATGCGCCAAGGTTGTTGAGGCTCGTGGCCAGGTCGGGCAGGAAGGCGGAGGGGTTGGAACGGGCGAGCTTGCGAAGGATTTCAGTGGCCTCCTGGGTGGAAGCGAGCGCCTCCTCCCGCCGGCCCAGATCGGAGAGGGGTGCGCCAAGGTTGTTGAGGCTCGTGGCCAGGTCGGGCAGGAAGGCGGCGGGGTTGGAACGGGCGAGCTTGCGAAGGATTTCAGTGGCCTCCTGGGCGGGAGCGAGCGCCTCCTCCCGCCGGCCCAGCGCGGAGAGGAATACGCCAAGGCTGTTGAGGCTCATGGCCAGGTCGGGCAGGAAGGCGGCGGGGTTGGACTGAGCGAGCTGGCGACGGATTTCAACGGCCTCCTGGGCGGAAGCGAGCGCCTCCTCCCGCCGGCCTAGCGTGGAGAGGGATGCGCCAAGGTTGTTGAGGCTCATGGCCAGGTCGGGCAGTAAGGCGGCGGGGTTGGACTGAGCGAGCTGGCGAAGGATATCAACGGCCTCCTGGGCGGGAACCAGCGCCTCCTCCCGCCGGCCCAGGGCGGAGAGAGCAATTCCAAGATCATTCAGCCGTCTGGCCCTCCCCTTCTCTTCCCCAGGCTCCAGCCCCTCCAGTCTGGCCTGGCGGAGCCTGGATATCAGCTCCCTCAGGATCAGGGTGCGATCCGGCGGGGGCAGCTTCTCTTCCAGTGCCTCCAGAAATGGCCGGCACTCTTGGCAGCCGCCGGCAGATGCCTGGACCATCAAATCCAGGTTGAGATGCTGATCCTCAATCCTCGATATGCTCTTCTCCCCACCGGAAAGCCGCTCCAGCCACAATGTCCAGGCAGGGGCGAGCGCCAGCAGCCGCTTCTGCCTCTCCTCGGGAGGGATGGGGCAGTGGCTGCTGGCGTATTCGGCCACAGTGGCATGCCACCGCCAGGCCTGCCCCTCGGGGTCGAAGTCCGCCAGGGCCGCATCCCTCAGGGCCCGAGGGCCGCCCTTGCCGGCTGCCGCCTTTAAAAGAGTCTCCGGAGCAGCGCCGGCAGGAAATAGGGGCAGAGAGGCCCAGGCATCTCTTCCCGCACCATCGAGGCGATCCTGGCACCACTTATAGACTCTGCCGATCTGGGCGGCAAAATCGCCCTGGCGCTTTTTCACGTCCTCCAGCAGATCCACCAGGTCTCCCCGCCTCGCCTGGGCCACAATCTTCTCTATCAGCAGAGGATGGCCGTCCACAGAGCAGGCGATTAGCCGGGCGTCGGCCCCGTTCAGGGGAATGCCCTTCTGCCTGGCAAGATAGAGGGCATATCTCTCTGCCTCTGCCCCGGCCAGCCCATGATGCAGAGATATGGTCTTGGCCAGGGGCAGATCCTCCAGAATCCGGCTGGATGGCCGCAGAGCGAGCAGGGCTGCGCTCTCCCCTCCCAGATGGCGCAGAGAATCGCTCAACTGCTCCATCTCCTCCTGGGGGAGGGATTCCAGGTTGTCCAATAGCATGAGGGTGGGATGGCTGGCAGTGTGCAGCCGCAGCACCTCCTCCTCCCTGCCTGCGGGAGGAGCAAGCCCCAGACCGCCTGCCAGATCCCTGAGCATTTCGGCCGCAGTGCCGCTTCCGGACCTGGGGCCGCAGGCATATGCCACCCCGCCGGGAAAGCGCCATTGGTTGCGAAGAGCAGCCTGCAGGATCAGGCTGGTCTTGCCGATGCCCGGCGGGCCAAAGAGAACAACGACCGCCGGGGGATGGCTCAGGATCTTTGAGATCTGCACCAGGTCACTCCCCCTGCCCAGAAAGGGACCGATCTGGGCGGGGAGGCTCCCGGCCGCTCGCCGGCGGTCAATCACCGGCTCTCCTCTGTTCGGCATCTCAAAGCGCAGCCTGTCATCCCCCAGCAGCATAACCTCGTGAGTGGTCACCTTTCTGCGGGCTTGATCAACTGCATCCTTCAGAGGAAAGCCGCCGGTAAGCTCTGCATACAGCCGGCCGGCGAAGGCCACCGCCTCAGAGTCGAGAACAGGGCGCTCGTGGCCCACCACCGCCCTGGCCCGTCCGCCATCCAGCAGGGCCTGTGCCACTGAGCGGGCATCGGCGGCGCTCTCACAGCCGTTGAGCACCACCAGGTCCAGGGGCTGGGGAAGGCCATTCAGAGCATCCAGTATCTCCCCGGTGCTGGCGGGATGGACCTGGCCGAGATCATCCTCCAAAAGAAGCCCCTCCCCCCAGGCATGGCCGCTGAAGTGGAGGATATGGGGAAAGAGCTCCTGCATCCCCGCCCTGGGGGAGAGAGCAGATCGCAGCGCCTGCAATGTAGGAGGCTGCAGCCGGGCCAGCAGGATGGGAGCATTGCTCTGCCGCACCTCATGAGCCAGGACATGCCACTCCTGGTGCAGATCCAGTGGAATAGGAGGCTGGGCAGGATCTTTTGGGTCAAGGACGGGAGAGGCCAGGAGGGCCAGCACCCGGAGCATACTGGATGGGTCGCGCTCTTCATTCTTTGCCTGCTGGGCCGCCTGGAGCATCACATTCTCTGCCTGAATGATGATGCTCTCTGATCCGGGGGCCGCATTCTCACCGGTGGTTGGGTCCAAGGGCATCCGCTCTCCAGAATTGCAAGTATACTTCCCTTTGATATCTTCAATCTGATGGGCCAGCGCCCGTCCAGATTATGAATAGAGGATGAGATCTGATCTGCCTCTAACTTATCTTTTCGCCCTGTCTCCTTATGGTGAGGGCCAAGCATTCCGATCCCACCACAAAGTGCGCCCGCATATTTCAGTGAAAGGCCTTCCTGACCAAATCACTCCTCTCTCTCAATCTGCCGACAACCTCCTCCCTATTACTTCCCCTGGCCAGGACGGAGATGAAGGGATCGCCCCTTTCCGCTCTCGATCCCGGGCGGGGGACATCTGCCGTCCAGGGAAAGAGCAGCCTCCTTCTGATCTTCAGAGGGCGGGAGGCGTAGAGGATCGCCCTTCCAGCAGAGCAGATGATGGCGGGCCTTTCGGGCAGCACTCCCCGGAAGGAATTCAGATGAGCCTGGAAGAGATTGACCCCTGTGGCGCACTGCACAGAATCCAGGCTCCCCTGAAAGCGGCAGTTGACCTCCACCACCACCGCTCCCTCCTCAGTGAGCAGGAAATCCACCCCGTTGCTGCCCACCAGCCCCAGCCGGGAGACGATGCCCTCCGCCATGCCTGCTATATCGCTCTCAGGGAGAGGCTCCAGGGGGGTGATGTTCCCGCAGTACCGAAAGCCCGCGGCTCCCGTCCAGCTCTCGCCGATGAGCTGCTCATTCGCCGCCAGCGCCCGCGCCTCCTTTCCGTCGCTGATGACCGAGACGCTCGCCGGCCGGCCGGCAACGACCTCCTGATAGATCAGCCCCTCCCCCCAGTCAAGCTCGCTGCGAGTCCTGGCCACTCTGCAGCCCACACCGCCCGCCCCCCGCCGGGGCTTGATCATTACCGGAAAGTCCAGCCCCTCTGCAGAGGCCTCTGTCCTGATGAAGGGAAAGCCATTCCTCTCCAGCCAGCGGGCCTGCCAGAGCTTGTCTGAGATCCTGCGCACCTTATCGGGCGAATTGTTGAAGAGCGGCACCCCTCTGACCCTGACCTCCTCCAGCCCCGGCCCGAGGATGATAGCATCAGGGCGAACCCTCTCGATATGCTCAGAGACCGGATCACCTTCTCCCTTTGGCCCCTCCATTCCATCCCTGGACAAGGGCGCCATATCACAGGCGCAGCTCTCCAGGTCCAGGTCGCAGTAGCCATCGACAGCATAGACCTCATGCCCCGCCCGCCAGGCGGAACAGGCGATATGCCGGATGTTGATCCCAATTATCAGAAGCCTCATCGCTCTCAGACTACTGCATTGTTATCTCCATAAGAGGAGGCCGGCCTCTGCGCCCGGGAGCGCTCCGCCTCCGTCCCCATCCTCCTCCTCACCCTTCTCCTTATCCCCGCCTTCCTCCTTATCCCTGCCCCCTTCCTCCTCATCGAGGCCGTTCTCCGGATACAGGACCTCTTTTCCCCGCGGGGAGGGCACGATCTTCAGGCCCCCCTCGAACTCCCGCACCAGCTCCTCCCCCTGAAAGAGCCTATCCAGGAATACCGCCAGCGCCGCCACCTCAGAATGGGGCTGATTTCCCACCGCCACATTCCAGTCCGCCAGCTCATACACCTCTGCTGGAACCTTCTCCGCCCCCACCACCACCATGATCTCCTTGCTCCTTCTGATCTCATCGATCACATCGGGCAGATTCGAGCCGTACATGGTGAGATGAACCACTCCCCCTCTCCTTCCAGCGTACCATCTCCCCCTTCCATGAGGCATCCACTGTGAGGCGGAAGTCTCCTCCCCACCGCATGGCCACATCATCCAGGCTCTCCTCCACATGGGCGTCGCGACCGCAAAGAAGCATCTCCTCCGCCCCAAAGGCGCGGGCGACCAGGCCCACATGGGTGGTGACCCTCTTGTCCCTCTCAGGCCGATGCCCCAGGCGTAAAACCACTGCTCGCACGGGCGGCAAGAATATGGCCCCTCTTATTTAGAGCCTTCCCGAAGCTATAAATTCCTCTATGACCATCTCAGGGGCAATGAATCAGTGTGAGAGATGTCAGGGCCGTGGAGTGCTCAAGATTGGGGAGAAGCCCTGTCCCAACTGCAATGGCAAGGGAACGACCGAGTCCATCTCCCTGGGAGAGGCTTCGGACAATGACATGAAATCTCTGATTGAGAGCGGCTCGGCAACATGCAGCGTCTGTCATGGCAGCGGCAAGATCCCCCTCACCGAGAGCTGCCCCGAATGCCACGGCCTGGGCCGGGAATATCTCTGCGTGGTCTGCGGGACAAAGCTGGAGAGCAAGAAAGAGCTCTGTGAGCGCTGCGCCAAAAAACCGCTGGTTCACATCCTTGATCCGGCCTGCGATATCAGAGACATCTCCGTGGGAGATATCTATCAGGGCAAGGTCTCCGGCCTGGCGAACTTCGGGGCCTTTGTCGATCTGTCCGATTCCGTGCGCGGCCTTGCCCACAATAAGTACCTCAAGAGCCGCCCTGAGGCCGGCGACAGCATCCTGGTGATAGTGAGAAACATCCTTCCCAATGGCAACATCGAGCTGGAGCCGGTGGAGCTGAAGGAGTACAACACTGTGGAGGTGGAAAAGGAGCTTCCTCTCTCCAAGGCAGCAGACCTTCACCGCCTGGTGGGCAAGACGATCATGATCAAAGGAGAGGTGATCCAGGTCAAACAGACCGGCGGCCCGACCATATTCACCCTGGCCGATGACAGCGGCCTGGTCTTCTGCGCCGCCTTCGAGCGGGCCGGGGTGCGGGCTTACTCAGATATCGATAGCGACATGATGGTCCGGGTGATCGGCGAGGCCACACTGCGCAACAACCAGGTCCAGGTGGAGATAAAATCCATGAAACGCCTCTGGGGAGGGGAGGCCTCCCAGGTGAAAGAGCAGATCGAGAAGGCCATCGATCTTCGGGCCGAGCCGGCGCAGACGGAGTTTCTGGTAGAAAGCGAGATCATGGAGAGATTGCGTCCGGCGATGAGGGCGGTGGCCAAAGAGATCCGCCGTGCCATACTCAAGTCCCAGCCAATAGTCGTCCGCCATCATGCTGATGCCGATGGCATCTCCGCTGCAGTGGCCATTGAGATGGCCATCCTCCCTCTGATCGCCGAGGTGGGCGGCCCGGATGCCGAGTACCATAACTACCGCCGCGCCCCCAGCAAAGCCCCCTTCTATGAGCTGGAGGATGTGACCAAGGACCTGACATTCGCTCTGGAGGATCAGAACCGGCACGGCCAGAAGATGCCTCTTATCGTTCTGATGGACAACGGCTCGACTGAAGAGGATGTTCCCGCTATGCGTCTGGCCCAGGTCTACGGCCTGGAGATGCTGGTGGTCGACCATCACCACCCTCACAAGATAGTGGACCAGTTCCTGGTGGCCCATGTCAATCCCGCCCATGCTGGTGGGGACTTCGGCCTGACCACTGGCATGCTGGCCACAGAGATCGCCCGCATGATCCAACCCGGGATTGAGAACAAGATCCTCCATTTCCCTGCTGTATCTGCCGTGGGCGATCGCAGCGAGGCCCCGGAGGCAGAGGAGTACATCCGCCTGGTGGAGGAGCGCTTCTCCAGAGATGATCTGAAGAAGATCGCCCTTGCCCTGGACTTTGAGGCCTTCTGGCAGCGCTTCAATGACGGCCGGGGAATGATAAACGACATCCTATGCCTTGGCCGGCTCGACCGCCATCAAAAAATCGTGGAGCTTTTATGCGAGCAGGCCAATTCTGCCATAGACGAGCAGCTCCGGGCGAGCATGGGCAATGTCAAGAGCACCAAGCTTCCCAATGGCATCATCATGAATGTCCTGGATGTGGAGAACTTCGCCCATAAGTTCACCTTCCCCCCGCCGGGCAAGACCTCAGGCGAGGTGCACGACCGACTATGCCAGAAGTATGATGGAAAACCGGTGGTCACCATAGGTTACGGCCCGGATTTCGCAGTGCTGCGCAGCCGGGGGGTGAGGATGAACATCCCCCAGATGGTCCGGGAATTGATGGAGGAGATCCCCAATGGAGGGGTCTCAGGGGGAGGCCATCTCGTCGTTGGCTCCATCAAGTTCGTGGGCGGGATGAGAAAAGAGGTCCTGGCGAAGCTGGCAGAGAAGATCGCCGCCTGCCCGGTGGAGGAGGTTCCGGCGAAGGCGCAGGCATTGGGTGCAGAGGCGATGTGACTGCCACCGGAAGATACCATCTGCATCATCTCCCTTTGACCATCTCCCTTTGACCATCTCCCTTTGACCATCTCCCTTTGACCATCTCCCTTTGACCATCTCCCTTTGACCATCTCCCTTTGACCATCTCCCTTTGACCATCTCCCTTTGATCATCTCCCTTTGATCATTCCCCTTTGATCATTTCACTTTTATCGTCCCTCATGCCAGTCCAATTTGATCCAACCTTAAGCGGATGACAGGTCTCAATGTATGAAGAGTGATGGACAATCCTATCGGCCTGAATCCAATTCAGCCATCCCAATGCTTTTATCCTTTTTCTGCTCATCTCCCCCCATGCCATCACTCTCCGTCCATGTCGGCGGCCTGGATCTGAAAAATCCTGTCCTTCTGGCTGCAGGCATCCTGGGCACCACTGGCGCATCCCTCTGCCGCGCATCCCGAGCGGGCGCAGGAGGGGTCGTCACCAAGTCCATCGGCTCTGTGCCAAGAGCGGGCCATCCCGGCCCCTGCATCGTCCATGTGGATTGCGGTCTTATCAATGCCATGGGCCTTCCCAATCCCTCTTACCGGGATTTCCAGGAGGAGATCGATGCTGCCAGAAGGGGTGGGGCGCCGGTCATCGCCAGCATCTTCGGCTCCAGTGCAGAGGAGTTCGCCCAGATCTCCCGCAGCCTGGATGCCGATGCCTTCGAGCTCAATTTATCCTGCCCCCATGCCGAGAAGTATGGCAGCGAGCTGGGGCGCTATCCCGATCTGGTGGAGTCTGTCACCGGGGCGGTGAAAGCGGCCTCAAACGTCCCGGTCTGGGTGAAGCTGACCCCCAACACTGCTGACATCCTGGAGCTGGGGCTGGCTGCTCAGAGGGGAGGAGCAGATGCCGTAGTGGCGATAAACACCCTCAAGGCCATGGCCATAGACATCGAGACCGGCTACCCCATTTTGGGCAACCGCTTTGGGGGCCTGTCCGGGCGGGCGATCAAGCCGGTGGCCGTGCGTGCAGTATACGATCTTGCCTCCCGGCTGGAGGTCCCGGTGATAGGAGTGGGCGGAATATCCTCCTGGGAGGATGCTGTGGAGATGATCATGGCCGGAGCCACCTCGATTCAGGTGGGAACTGCCCTCCTGCAGGGCTATGGCATATTCGAGGAGATCATATCCGGCCTTTCGGCCTATCTGCAGAGAAAGTCGATCACATTGGAGGAGCTATGCGGCATGGCCGGGAGGCGCACATGAGGCCTATAGATGTCACTATTCTGGATGTTGTGTCCGAGGCCCCTCAGATCAAAACCCTGTGGCTGGACAGAGACCTTGATCCCTATCCGGGACAGTATGCCATGCTCTGGATCCGGGGGCTGGATGAGGTGCCTATGAGCTTCTCCGGACCGGATAGCATCACTGTGCAGTCGGTGGGAGAGGCCTCCGAGGCCCTCACCAGCCTGGGCAAAGGGGAGAGTATCGGGCTGCGTGGCCCCCTTGGCAGGGGTTTTACCATCCTGGGAGAGAGGATTCTGATCATCGGCGGCGGGGTGGGGGTTGCACCTCTGGCCTTCCTGGGCGAGCAGGCTGCTGATGCGGGAAGAGAGGTCACCTCGCTGCTCGGCTATCGCTGCTGTAGCGATATGATATTTCTGGAGAGGTTCCAGAGGCTGGGCCGGACGGTCGTCACCACTGATGATGGCTCAAGCGGGATCTGTGGTCGGGTGTCGGCGGGCCTTGAGGCTTTGGATATTGATGAGTATGATCAGATCTATCTTTGCGGTCCGGAGATGATGATGTGGGATGTGATCTCGAAGATCAGGGAACAGGCGGAGAAGATTCAGGCCTGCATCAACCGCTACTTCAAGTGTGCTGCTGGGATATGCGGATCCTGCTGTCTGGACCCAGAGGGGATCAGAGTCTGCGTTGAAGGGCCGGTGATCAGGGCCGATCGGCTCCTGGAGAGCGAGTTTGGCCGGTATCGGCGAGGGCCGACAGGAGGCAAAGGCCCTTGCAGAGGATGACTGATGGTGGGGACGAAGAAAGGGGATGGGAGAGGATGGGAGAGGGTGTAAGAGGATGGGAGGGTGTAAGAGGATGAGAGGGGCAAGAGAGGATGAGATAGGATGATTGTCAGATTCGTGAAGGATGGCACTGTTCGGGGTGGCTCATATAGCATTGAACACGGAATAGTATCGGGAGGAGACATAATCCCTCTGGAGGAAGTGGATTTGCTCGTGCCCTGCCAGCCGACAAAGATCATCTGTGTGGGCCTGAACTATGTGGAGCATGCACGGGAACTGGATATGAAACTGCCCGAAGAGCCGGTCATCTTTCTCAAGCCTCCCACTGCTGCTCTGAGCCCGGGAGGGGAGATAGTCCATCCCTCCTCCAGCCAGCAGGTGGACTATGAAGGGGAGCTGGCGGTGGTGATAGGAAAGAGAGGCAGGGATATCCCGGCGGATGAGGCGGAGGGCTACATTCTGGGATACACCTGCTTCAATGATGTTACTGCTCGCGATCTGCAGAGAAGGGATACTCAGTGGACCCGGGCGAAGAGCTTTGATACCTTTGCCCCCTTCGGCCCCTGGATTGCATCGATCGATCCCGCCAGTGCTGCTATCCAGACAAGGGTGAACGGCAGGAGGGTGCAGCAGTCCAATACCTCGGACCTGATATTCTCCGTTCCGAGGCTTATCGAGTTCATAAGCGGCATTATGACCCTGATGCCAGGGGATGTGATCGCCACAGGAACCCCGCCCGGTGTGGGCCAGTTGCATAAGGGCGACCGGGTGGAGGTGGAGATCGAGGGGATAGGGGTTCTGGAGAACTCTGTAGTGTGAATGGAATTGATCTTGATTCTGTCAAAAATAAGAGGTATGAGGAGGCTGAAGGCTCATTTTAGGATCTTAATCGCCTCCTCGGCGCTTTTGCCCTGATTCACTATGGCTGCTATGGCCTGGGTCATCTGCACAGGATCTTTGTGCTGGAAGACGTTTCTGCCTATGGCCACGCCGCGGGCGCCGGCCTGCATCGCTCCATCGATCATCTGCAGGAACTCCATGTCCGTCTCGGTCTTGGGACCTCCTGCGATGACCACCGGCACCGGGCAGCCCTTGACCACGCGGGCGAAGCTCTCCGGGTCTCCGGTATAGTTGGTCTTGATGATATCTGCTCCCAGTTCAGCTCCCGCTCGGGCGGCGTGGGCCACCACCTCCACATCATTAGGATTGGCGATGTTCTTGCCCCTGGGGTACATCATGGCGACGAGGGGCATGCCCCAGAAGTCGCAGCGCTCGCTCACACATCCCAGGATGCTGAGCTGATCGGACTCGGTCTCAGAGCCGATATTGATATGAACGGAGACCGCATCAGCGCCCATCTTGAGGCACTCTTCCACCAGGCAGACCTGGACCTTGTTGTTCGGGTCTGGGCCCAGTGAGGTGGAGGCGCTCATGTGCACAATCAGGCCCACATCCTGGCCGTAGCCGCGGTGGCCGTGTCTGACCATTCCCTTCTGCTGCAGCACAGCATTGGCCCCGCCCCGGGCCACCTTGTTCACCATCTCTGGAAGGTCAGCCAATCCTTGGATAGGACCTACTGATATGCCGTGGTCCAGGGGAATGATGACTGTGTTCCTGCTGTCTCGATCCATTATCCTCTCAATTCTCACTCTCTTGCCAATCTCGCTCAAGTATGATCACCTAATCATGCTAACATGTATCATGGTAGCACGTGACATATATAAGGGTTGCGATTTGATATGAAGATGGGCGCAAGTATATCAATATACCCCTCTCCTAAAATCTATTTTATCTTAGGGCTTCATTCGAGCTGAATTCAAATTTAACTTACAAATTTAGAATA
>Ga0302238_1003103_pt1 | contig 10888 bp, 6 predicted proteins | sample AAG_UR_Asn_MG_FD_193527 | JGI IMG/M metagenome (GOLD analysis project Ga0302238, IMG submission 193527) | Enriched activated sludge microbial communities from anaerobic digester in WTTP, New Holstein, Wisconsin, United States - AAG_UR_Asn | ecosystem: Engineered > Bioreactor > Anaerobic >...
CACGCACCAGATAGACCTTTCCATGTTCTGGCTGGACTCGGAGATAGTCTCCTGGCACGGGCACGGCGCCTGGGTTGACAAGTATGAAGCCCCGGATCATGTCTGGCTCCACATGGACCATGCAAACGGCGCGCATACGATGGTGGAGATCAGCTACTCCTACCACTTCATTTCCAAGGACAGGACCAAGGAGTTCGTCTATGAGCTCATTGGAACCGATGGAGTCATCCGCTACGACCGCGAGGCGAGGAGTTTCGTGATGAGGAATTCAAAGGGAACCTTCAATTTCAAGTTCGACCACGAGAAGAATTTCGAAGGAGTATACAGGGAATGGGCAAAATCCCTGCACACCGGGAAATCAGAACTGCTTACCACCGCCGAAGCAGGAATGAAGGTCACTGATATCGCCCGCGAAGCCACGAACGAGGCGATAAAGAATAGGAAGGCTTGAACTTCGAACATTCAACATTGAACATCCAACTTCGAAATAAGAATTTCCTCATCAGGATGATTAACTACAAGCTTATATTCAAGAATTGGAATATGTTTGTAGTTAAGCCCGTGAGGGCTGTTGAGAATATAAAGAAAAATCCCTCCTGCAGTTTTTGCCTGCAGAAGGGATTATAAGATTTCTTACCCAATCAGGCTTCCATTCAGCAGTGTCAGCGGAACCAGCATTACCGTCGGCCTACCTTCGATTGTGATCTCGAGTACGGCGCGGTTCATTGACTTTGCGAGTTTCGCAGCTGTGAACTCGAAGTCGAATGCCAGGTTCATTCCACCGAGGTGCGGCTGCACTCCGAGAGCATACGCGTCCTGTGAAGGAGTGACCGTCCAGCCTTCCGGCAGATACCAGTGCATCGACAGGTTCGTCTGATGTGTCCGGTGCGTATGGACTATCTTGACATTAACCTTCTTTGGGATACCAGTCTTGATCACCGGGGCATCACCGTAATCGACGAATACTGTGAAGAGATCGAAATCGTATGCAGGAGTCTTCAACCTCTGCTGCAGTTCCTTGCCGTTGTCCTTGCACTTCAATGAATCAATCTTCAGATCCGAGAGATCTGTCGGTTCTGTGCAGGAGATGAGATCAGACTTGTTCTTGAACAGGTTCTGCTTGGCGAGGTTCACGGTCCTCTCTGTGAGATTGTCCACATCCTTCGGTATCGCCCATCCGATGTCGCCGAGGTCGAGGACGATCGTTGCGATGCTCCTGCCGATCGGCTCAAGCCACTTCTGCGGTATTGCCTTTGCGCCGTAGATAATTCCCCAGATCGATCCGGCGGTGGCGGCGGTGCAGTCGGTATCCTCACCGAGGTTGACCGCCATGCACTGTACCTTCGCGAAATCTTTCCCGCCATAGAGCAGGGGGGCGATCGTGAATGCGATGTTCGAGGGGACGTCGTATCCCAGGACACCGTCCTTGAATCCCTTCTTCTTGTCCTCGTCGCTTACATACATATATGTGAATCCACCGCGGTGGTGCTTCAGCACTTCGTCGCGCATCTGGAGCCAGGTCTTCTTGGACTTATAGCATTTGACGGTAGTATTGACTGCCTTTGCGACGCCGCAGTCCTTGGGTATATATGAGAGTCCGATGTCGATCAGCTTATAGATGTCCTTTTCGACGAAGGCAGCGCTTTCGAGGGCGGCCATGAATATTTCTGCCCATGAGCCTTCGCCGTCACCGTGATCGAGGATTGCATCTTTAGTTGCGAGTTTCGCGGCGACATTCGGCATTCCGGGGGAGATGCACGCCCAGATCTCCGAGCGGATGTATGCGCCACAGCTGTGCTTGTACATGTTTCCGAAGGTACCGGAGATCGGAGGAGGGAGTCCGGAGCGCATGTTGATCTTGCCCGTGCCGTATTCGGCCCAGTGCGGGGTCACATAGCTGCACCAGTATTCTGCGAGAGTATTTGGCGTCAGATCCAGACCATGTTGTTCTATCGCAGCGAGCCAGAGGAGCTGAATGTCGAGGTCGTCGTTGGGCAGCGGGTTGCCTTTGAGGTCCTGGACATAGAACTTGACGTTGTTCACTTGGCGTTTCCACTCGAACGGAGCGCCGATGGTCCCACCGATGTTCTTGCCGATCCAGCAACCGAGAACCTTGTCGCGGAAATCCTTTTCATTGATACGCATTTGAAATCTCCTTGATATTTTTGGTTATGGCATTAAATTGCCAATAATAAAATATAATACTTGCACAAAAACGGCAAATTATATAACAAAACCGGCAAAATAAAAGAATGGATGATTGGATTAATGGATGGGTGGATGAATGGGGAGAACGAAAAAGATAGAATCAGCTGTTAAAGCTGTTTACGACGACCAGACGGAATGGATCGAAGTGATCTGTTTTCGTGGAACCGAGGCTCCTGTCGTAGTGATGAGGGTGGAACACCGCGGCGACATGGTAAGGCACATCCATGATTTCACAGAACTTGTATTGGTCATCGAAGGGACAGCCTTGCACGAGTTCGGCAACAGGACCTACAGGATAAACCAGGGCGACTGTTTCATCATCGAGCCGGGAATGCACCACGCCTACCACTCATGCGATGGTCTCAAGCTTGCAAACATCCTGATAAGAACTTCCTTCATAAGGGAATATGGGCCGATGCTCAAGGAGGATCCTGCCTACTCGGTGCTCCTCGGAAGGTGCAGCTATGGCCGGAGGAAGGATCCGGGAGCCTCGCTTCCTCAGGAGGATCTTGATACCTGCATGCGGATCGTTACCGAGATCGAGCGCGAAAGGAAGGAGATGAAAAGGAGTCATACGATGATGATGACCGGACTCCTTCTTGAACTGTTCGTAAGGATATTCAGGTCCGTGCAGAGGGCCGGTGCGGTAAAGGATGATCTGAGGAGTCCCTGGCTCTCGAAGATCCTGGATCACCTCGAGGTTCACTTCGCGGAAGATATCCAGATATCGGCACTGCAGAAGATGGCGGGGATGTCGGAACGTTCGTTCCAGAGGCATTTCCAGAAAATGACCGGACTTCCTCCCCTTAAATACATACTGCGCCTGCGTATTGCACACGCATGCAGACTCCTCAGGGAGGGTGGCAAATCCGTCTACGAGGTGGCGGATCAGTGCGGATTCTCAAACTGCAGCTATTTCTGCAGGCTGTTCAAGAGTGTTACGGGGCATTCCCCGAAAAGATATGCAAAATAAAAATAAAGGGATGGAAAATGACTATGCGATGCACAGTTGACGGACTGAGCTGTGAATTCAAACGCAACCCTATCGGAATTGATGAGACAAGACCGAGGCTTTCGTGGAAACTGGTGGACAAGCGCCAGGGCGCCAGGCAGACAGCCTATCAGATTGTCGCTGCTTCAAGCAGGAACGCACTTGATGAAAAACCGGATCTCTGGGACAGCGGATGCGTGCGAAGTTCGCAGTCGCTGGATGTCGAATACGCCGGCAAAAGGCTTGCATCCCGTTCAAATGTCTGGTGGAAGGTCAGGGTCTGGGACATGGAAGGAAGGGAAAGCAAATGGAGCGAACCGGCCTTCTTCGAGTTGGGCCTCCTGAAGAAAACCGACTGGCAGGCGAAATGGATCGGACGTCCGGGCATCAAGAGCAGAGATGGCGAACCGTGTCCGTTCCTCCGGAAAAAATTTGCACTCGGCGGACAGATCGCATCGGCAAGGGCATATGTCTCCGCACACGGGCTCTTTGAACTTCACATCAACGGAAAACGCGTCGGCGAAGACTTTTTCACTCCGGGCTGGACCGACTACAACAAGCGAGTTCAGTATCTTACCTATGATATTACGGATCTTCTCACCAAAGGGGAGAATGCAGTCGGTGCGATACTCGGTGAAGGCTGGTTTGCAGGTAATCTGGGTTGGGAGAAAAAACGCTGGAACTATGGCGATCAGCTTTCCTTCCTGATGCAGCTTGAAGTAAAATATGCCGACGGTACGATGGAGACGATATACAGTGCTTCCGACTGGAAGACGAATATCGGCCCAATTATCGTATCAGACATATACAATGGCGAGACCTATGATGCCGGCAGGGAGCTTGCCGGTTGGAGCACTGCCGGATACGATGACAGTTCATGGGATGCGGCTGTTGTTTATGCTCCTTCTAAGGCGAAGCTTGTCGCAAAACGCAATCTTCCCGTGCGCATGCAGGAGGAGTTGAATGCGCAGACAGTAAACGAAATCCAGCCCGGAGTCTTTGTATTCGATCTCGGGCAGAACATGGTCGGCTGGGCACGGGTCCATCTCAAAGGACAGTCCGGCGACAAGGTGAAGATCCGCTTCGCCGAGATGCTGAATGATGACGGAACCATGTATACTGCCAACCTGCGCGGTGCAAAATGCACGGATCATTATATTTTCGGAAGCACAAGTGAAGTCACATGGGAACCTCATTTCACATTCCACGGATTCAGGTATGTCGAGATCTCCGGGGTTAACTACAAGCCGGCGATAGGAGATGTGGTCGGAATTGTACTCCACTCTGAAATTCCTGAGATCGGCAGCTTTGAATGCTCCGAGAAGCTCATCAACCGCCTCCAAAAGAACATCCAGTGGGGACAGAAAGGAAACTTCCTCGAAGTGCCGACAGACTGCCCTCAGCGAGACGAGAGGCTTGGATGGACAGGAGATGCGCAGGTGTTCGTCCGTGCTGCGGCATTCAACAGGGACGTCGCATCTTTCTTCGAAAAATGGAGCGAGGACATCGCTGATTCGCAGTTCCCCGACGGCGGAGTTCCTCATGTCGTGCCGAACGTCCTCGGTAAAGGCCATGGATATTGCGCGGCCTGGGCGGATGCGGCGATAATATGTCCATGGACAATCTACCTCTGCTACGGCGACAAGCGTATCCTTGAACGGCAGTACAAGTCGATGTGCAAATGGGTGCAGTGGCGCATCAACAATTCCAAAAAACTCATCAATGATAGTGCATGTTTCGGAGACTGGCTGGCGATCGACATCGCCGAAGGGCATGCCGGAAAATCACCGACGCCGCGCGACTTGATCTCAACTGCGTACTTCGCATATACCACTGAGATAGTTGCGAAATCCGCAAAGATCCTGGGGCTGAACGCCGATGCGAAGAAATATGCGAAGCTCTACGGCCGCATCAAGGAAGCCTTCAACCGTGAGTTTGTAAGCCAGACCGGGCGTCTTGCAGGCGATACTCAGACGGCTTATGCTCTCGCACTGGGATTTGATCTGCTTCCTCCGTCGAAGATCAGGCATGCGGCAGATAAGCTGGTCAAGGAGATAGAGTGCAGGGGATTCCATCTCTCGACGGGATTTGTAGGTACTCCTCTTCTCGCACCAGTTCTTTCCAAGGTCGGACGCACGGACGTCGCATACAAACTTGTGCTCCAGAAGACGTATCCGGGATGGATATACTCAATCCTGCAGGGAGCAACTACCATGTGGGAACGCTGGAACAGCTATACGAAGGACAAGGGGTTCGGCGATGTCGGCATGAACTCATTCAACCATTACGCCTACGGGTCGATAGGTGAATGGCTATACGCCACTGTGGCGGGGATCGATCTTGATCCGGAACGTCCCGGATACAGACATATCATTTTCAGACCTCAGCCGGGAGAGGGCATCACCTGGGCCGAAGCCGAACTCAGGACACGTTATGGCCTGGCTGCGTGCAAATGGAAGCTTTCCGGCAAAAAGATGCAGGTTAAGATCACCGTGCCACCGAACACTGACGCAACAGTCATCCTGCCCGGACAAAAACCGAAAAAAGTCCAGGCTGGGACTTATGAATACGTGGTGGCTTACATGATAAAGAAGAAATAATATGGAAAAACAACAGCCCTCACGGGCTTAACTACGAACATGTTTCAAATCTTAAGAATAAGTCTGTAGTTAATGCCGTAAGGCATGTTCTTCGTTATAATCGATTCGATCATAACAAGAGAAAGCAGATGAATAAAATATTTAATTATCGCGTGGGATTCCTGGGATGTCCTTCGAAACCTGATGTGCCGTGGACAGAGGAGAATCTCCTCAAGCTGAAAAAGCTCGGATTCAATACGGTCCAGCTCAATATCGCCTGGGGTGCACGTCCGGGAGACGAACCGTTGAATCTCGAAGATGTCGTTGACATGTCGGGAATCAAGGGATTTACCCAGAAACTTCCACTGAGATCCAAGCTTGAACCGGAGAAAATAAAGCTCCGCCGTCAGAATCTCAGGGAACGGATCAGAATCTGCAGGAAAGTTGGGATGAGGACCATCTTCCATTTCGGTGCGCCGTACAACATGCACTGCAGGTTCGGCGATAATCCGCCGAACTGCCTGCTTGATCCGGCAGTCCAGAAGTTCTATTCTGATCTTCTGATTGCCTTCGACAAGCAGTTCCCCGGCGTTGACGATATCCTCCTCTACACCTACGATCAGGACGCCTGGCTCTGCAACGAGTTCGGGACTTGTCCGAGCTGTGTCGGTATCCCGCTTCATGATCGCGTCAGCAAGTTCGTGAATGTTCTGGCGCGGACCTGGAAGAAGATCAATTCAGCTGGACGCCTGTGGTGGGAACCTTGGGAGCTGTCTGCCGGACAGGTTTTGAAGACGATCCCTCTTCTGGATAAGAAAGCCATGGCGCTTTCGCTCCATTCCAACATCGCCGAGGTTCAGGTAACTATGCCTGTTGATCACTGGCTGGAGAACGCAGTTAGGATGGCGAAGCAGGAGAAGCTGTCTGTGATCGTCGAACACTTCCTTGGTGCGCCGACGGAGGAGGTTGAACCCTTCCTGCATCTCAGTTGGCCGCTTGTCATTCTGAGAGGGCTCAGAAAAATTGCATCACTGGATCCTGACGGGATCAAGGAGTATTACGGGATCGTTCCGGAGGACTATGATGCAAACCTCCAAGCGACTTCGCTTTTCCTTTCGGATCCGGAAATAAGCGAGGATATATTGCTGAAAAGACTTTCAAAGGGCTATGGCAGACGCGCGAAGGACATGGAGAAGTTCTGGCGTCTGACAAGCGAAGCGATGGATCTTTTCCCCTGGTATGCGTCATGGTATATCCGCGAGATCGGCAAGTGCAGGCCTGATCATGCGATGAGTGCCGCGTTCATACGGGGACAGCAGGCGCACACTCCCTCATGGGAATCTACGCGCCGTGCGATATTCATGAAGACCGACAATGCACAGCCTGATCCGTGGATGCTCGAGGATGTCCAGCTACAGTGCGAACTGTCCGCTGGAAAACTTACCGAGGCAATCAAGCTTGGAAAATCCGTCCCAGGGAATATCCCTGGGCGTTTCAGCTTCAAGCAGGTTCTCAAGGATTTCATTGAGCTCCGGCGCCGTGTCCTCTCCTATGCATACCACATCCGTGAGACGAACCTTGCGTTTGTTATCAAACAGCGGCTGAATGAGAAGAAGAAGGTTCCAGTCCGTGTTGTAAATGAACTGAAGGCTGTCTTGAAGGCCGACATGAAGAACCAGGGGAGCGATGAACCGTGCCTGTCCGCGCTCAGGCTCCTCCAGGCGGATCCTGCGAAATTCGCAGAGGAATATTTCGCAGTCGGGCCCGACAAGGGAGAAAAAGGCGGGTTCAGCGTGACATCACGCTGAGATTGAAGGTTCCATGTAATAAGATGCAATAAAAAGTAAGGTGGTTTTTAAACCGCCAATTACTTGTCGGGTTAAAAAACCCGACATACTTCCAATAAAGTAACTGGAGACATCCTTTATCAATGAAAACTAAACGGCGGTAAATCTTGAAATAAGTGTAAAACTAAAGTAATTTTCCAGCGAAAACAATATTAAGGTGGAATTTATGTCTGATCCATATGAACGCTTCATGAACAAGGAGCTGATACTCAGGGATGAACTTGCCGTCGACCGCACGATACTTGCGAATGAGAGGACACTGATGGCCTATCTCAGGTCCGGTGTCGCGCTGATCCTTGCGGGCGCCACATTCGTCCATTTTTCGAACCAGTCCTGGTTCATGTATCTCGGTATCGCATGCGTTCCGCTCGGTATCGCAGTGATGCTTTTCGGCTGGATCCATTTCAGGAGGGTAAAGACCAGCATAGAGAAGATTCGAAGAGCCCTTCCATCCATGGATGATCCGTCTTCGGAAAAGAAAGAGGAAGTTTGATGCTTGCGGGCATCCATATCCTGCTGACCTACACCTGCAACCTGAAGTGCGACCATTGCTTCCTCTACAGCAGCACTACCGCCAGAGGTACGATGACCTCTGACCAGATCGCCAGGCTTCTCCGCGAAGCGAAGAAGATCGGGTCCGTCCAGGAGATATTCTTCGAAGGAGGTGAACCTTTCCTCTTCTATCCTCTCATGATCGAAGGCGTCCGTATGGCGAAGGATATGGGGTTCAAGGTCGGAATCGTGACTAACGGCTACTGGGCGACCGATCCGAAGGATTCGGAACTATGGCTGAAGCCTCTTGCCAGGCTTGGGATCTTTGATCTTACCGTAAGCGACGACGAACTCCATTACGGAAAGGATCTCCTCAGGCCATCGAAATGTGCGGTTGAGGTCGCAACCAAGCTTGGACTTCCGGTACATACCATCTGCAAGACGAAACCGGAGATCAGGACAGCCCAGGGCGGCGGTGTGGAAATAAGCGGTGGGACAAAGCTCAAGGGGAGGGCGGTCGAGAAGTTCGCTTCCGAGCTTCCGGTCAGGAACTGGAAGGACTTCGTGAAGTGCCCTTATGAGGAACTCGCCGATCCGAAGCGCGTACACATCGACTGCTACGGCAATGTCCAGGTCTGCCAGGGCATCAGCATAGGCAACTGCTGGGAGACTCCGCTTTCGGAACTGTTCAGGAAATACAATCCAGGAAAGCATCCGATATGCGGACCGCTCATCAAGGGTGGACCGGCGTTCCTCGTAAGGGAGCACGCGCTTTCAGTTGACGAGAAATATGTCGATGAATGCCATCTCTGCTATGTGGCCCGGCTGGCGCTACTGAAGAAGTTTCCGGAGCATCTCTCTCCGAAACAGGTCTATGGAATCGAAACTCCATAATTATTTACCACGAAGAATGCCCGAAGGATACGAAGGGGATTTTAGCCACAGACTTACACTGACTTTTAATTTAACCACAAAGACACTAAGGCACCAAGTTAATAAATGAATCGGCTCTCCTCTGCTTTGCCAGAGGGAGATATGCGGAAATGGCATGAGAATAAGAACAAGTTTTTATTCTCATGCCATTTCCGTATTACATGGCGAACACGTTCGCCTGAGCCGATTCCCAATCGAGAATAGATAAGTGCTGAAGTCTCTGAAAGTCAGTGGCTAGGCTTTTCTTCGCGAGCTTCGTGTCCTTCGTGGTGAAAAAGTCCGTATCTTCAGGTCTGTGAAAGTCTGTGGCTCAATCCCTTCTCCGGGGTGGAGGAACTCCCTTGGCCGCGTCGCCGGTGCGTTCGTCGAACTCGTCGGATTCGCCCATCTTTGCGATCTTGTCATATATCTTCATGATGGTGGCCTTGTTGGTCTTTGAATTGAATACCTTGTCGGCCTTGTCCTTGATCACAATCAGGTATCCGCCATATTCCGCACCATATTTGTTCATGCTGAGCTTGTTGAATTCCGTGCTGGCCCTGACCTCCATGTCGGCGGTCTCCTTTTTCTTGATTGAAAGGTCCTTTTTCTCCACGGCGAGGATCTGCCAAATGTGCTTGTCGGCAGTATTGTCACCGATGATGTAGATCTCTATCTTGCCGTTGTAGTCGACAGATGCATTGTTAGATACGGATACTTTCAGGCTGATGTCCTGCAGGACATAGACATCGAGCAGAGTCTGCCTGTTTGTGTTCTTGGTATTGGCGTCAGCCTTGATTGTGATGTGCTGGGGTGCGAAGACGAATTCCTTGGGTGTATTGTCTTCCTTCGGTGCCGCGACCTTGACAGCCTCTGCAGCCTTCTTGTCTTCAGCATCCTTCTTCATGGCCTTTATTTTTTCTGCAAGATATTCCGTCAGGAGTCCGCCGGGTTCCAGCGCCTTTTCGGCGGCGTCATAGTTGCCCATCTCGGCCTCGAGTACTGCGGTATAGACGGCTTTTGAAGAACTGTCCATCTTGCCTGCACGCCTTATCTTCTCTTCGGGGGAGAGGTTTGCAAGGTTAATCTTTGTCTCTATTGTGGTGGCGCCCATGGCCTTCTTTACATAAACGATATCCTCCTTGATCCTGCTTATCTCAACGGTCTCGAAGGGGCCGTCCATTTTCACTGTCACCTTTCCTCCGATATCACCTTTGCAGCTTTCAAGGAAGGATTTCTCCGGAGCCTGTATCGTATCGAGGATCTTCTTCACAGGGATGATGTCTTCAAGTTTCTCACCGGAATTTTTTGTCGTGAACTCAGTATATGAGCTGATCGCGTCAGCTATCTTGTTCTTGATTATCATCCCTGTAATATTTCTCAGCAGCTCCACTTTGGAATTCTGGAACTGCTTCTGCGCATCTGCGATGGCCTGTGCGGAGGCGATAAGCTTTTCCGCGGTTTTCAGACGGGCTTCCACCGTCTCCTGTACGAGCGGACCGGAATATCCCTTGTAGATATCCGCCGCCTTTTCGAATTCCTTGTTCTTCACAAGTTCTGCAGTCTTTGCGTCCAGATCGGCAAGGATCTGATCGATGGTCTTCTTCCTGAAGGCCTCGAGCTCGGTGATCTCTGCATCGGCCTTCTTTGCATATTCTGTTCCGGACATCGAGCTCTTTATGGCCTTGAAATTGGTGATCGCCGTGGTGATCAGGGCGGGATTTTTCATGGCTTCCTGCTTTGAAGCAAGCACTTTCTGCCATTTCTCCTCGAGTTCCCTGGCCTTGCGTTCAATTTCCTCCTGGCGCTCCTTCTCAAGCTTTTCCTTGGAGATCCTCTCTTCCTCGGCTCTTTTCTCC
>Ga0302238_1003105_pt1 | contig 10882 bp, 14 predicted proteins | sample AAG_UR_Asn_MG_FD_193527 | JGI IMG/M metagenome (GOLD analysis project Ga0302238, IMG submission 193527) | Enriched activated sludge microbial communities from anaerobic digester in WTTP, New Holstein, Wisconsin, United States - AAG_UR_Asn | ecosystem: Engineered > Bioreactor > Anaerobic >...
TAAACCGATGATTCCCATCATAAATCATTGGACAAACAGATATTAATCCATTCGGAGTAACCATTGATTCAATACCAATATAATCTATTTTATCAGGATTGTTTATAAAATATTTAACTCTTCCTAAATGATAATCAATACCTGCATAATGTTTATTATCATCTGATAAATAATCTTCCTCTTTTATGTCTTTTCTTTTTTCAAGAATCTTTTTTATTTCTTTAGGTTTATATTTATGAGATCCGTGGTCATCCCAATAAGATCCATAATCTGAATTCATTTGTAAAAATCTTTTAATAATTATATTTTCTGTATTTTTTAAAATCATATTTTTCTATAATGTTCAACGCGCTCCTAAGTGGCTCTCGCTCAAGAGCCTTTATTTTTTTCTATTATTTCAATACCTTTTGATATTAATTTTTCTAATTTTTCACTTGGAGGATAAACTCTATATTTTAAACTAATTAAAATTGACATTCCTATATCAGTTAAATTACTTAACTTATTCATATCTTTATCAGATAATTTATATAATTTACAAAAGTGATTTTCACAATCTCTGTTTATTTTTCTTATTGAAGGTTCTTTATAATATTTAATATCTTTAATTATTTCTTTTTTCTCTAACTTTTGTTCCTTTTCTATTTTTCTTTGTTCCTTTTCTTGATCCATTCTTTTACGCCAATTAAAAGGACATTCTGATACTATTTTATCTTTATCAAGTTCAATTTTTATAAAATTCTTTTTGCTATTGTTTATTCCATTTAAAAAATTATCAAATTTATTATCATCAATAATTCTTATATCTTTATATTTTTGATAATTCTTCATTAAAAAAGCTTTTATTTTAATATACCAATCTTCTTCATCTCTTAGCCAATTCTCGGGAATAAAAACTAAAGCAAATTCTTTCATATTTTGATAATAATTTCCTTTATAAAAAACTGATATTTCTTTTGTAATCATGTTAAAAATTCCATTCTTAAAAAATTTTTACCAAAAATTTTTAGTAAAAAAGTCACCTATTTTAATAAAAGTTTCTTATTAAAAAATATAATCCACTATAAACTAATCCCCCACAAATGAACTCGGCTAATGCAGTCGGATAATTTATAAATGGTCTTAATTCAATTGATGTTCCATCCATTTCAAAGAGAGACCAGCAGAAAGCATAAATTGGACCGACTGCTAACCCTATCCAAATAAACTGAGGAAGAATTGGAAGAAAGATGAGAGATGGGATAGCATATCTTAAAGTCATACCTAAAAAATCATAAAAGAAACTATATCTAAATCTTTTTGGAAGAAGAAATTCTACTACCTTGTAACCTAAACTCTTTTTATATCTTTCAATTTCTTTTTCAGTAAATGTGTTTGGATCAGTTCTTCCAATATCAAACCACATTCCATGTCCTGGAGCCCAGAACAATCCTTGAATGCCTATGGCATATAATAAAGCTAAACAACCACCCCATTCTTTTATTCCTGTATAATAGAGAATACAAAATAAAATTATTCCTCCTATTAAATGTTGAACAAATCTTTCTTTAATAATTTCAACATCTGATAGCCAACCACCAAACAATCTTCTCCAGCAACCTCCAATTATAAAAAGAATTATTAAAAGTAAGATATTTAAAAAATATAACATGTTTTTCTTTATTTATTAATAATATTTTTATTGTAATTAATTATTTTTATTTTTCTCTATTTTTTATTTATCATGTCAAGAAAACATTGTTCAGCTTCTTCTCTTGACCAATGTTTTTCAGGAGTATCTAAAAGTTCTCCTAAATAAGTTTTTACAAAAGGAGAATTATATTCTATTTCTAAATACCCTTCTACATATTTTTTTATTTGGATTTTTCCATTTTCATGCACATAAGCTTGCCAGCCTTCATTTCTGCTCATTTTTTTATTTTCCTTTATTATTAATCTTTCCATCTTGGTGGATTAGTCAAATCATTCATTTCACCTTCTGGTTCATAATCTCTTGGTAATCCTTCAATTTTATACCAGCCTATTTCTGGACCGAGATAAACTTCTCCGTTTTGTTCTCTTCTTCTTCTGGCTTCTTCTTTCCAGTTATTATTTTTATTATTTTCTTTCATTTCAATTAATTTTTCTTCTTTGTGTTGTCTTTCTAAAGAAGATTGGTTCCAAATTTTTATTAAAGTTCGTCCCGGAATCCAATAAAGAAGAAAAAGAATTAAAATAGATGGGATAATAATTTTTATAAGAAAGTCAGAAAAATTATTATAATTTTCACCCCAATCATTTTCTGTAACAATTAAAAAACATCTTTTAATAAAGACAAAAGGAAAGCAAAGAAGAAACCAAATGAGTCTTGCACCTTGATAACGTAATTCTAAATTCATATCCCAATTGCCAGCAAACCAATAATTAAAAAAATCAGTTCTGCTAGCAAAAGTCTTATTTTTTTCTTCTTTTACATCACCCAATTCACTTATATCTTTTATTTCTTCATAAACGATAATTTTTCCATCTTTATCTCTTCCTATAAATTTTTTCATTGTTAAATATATTTATTTTTAACTAAATTAATTATAAAATCTTATTTTTTAAATGTCAATGACTTTTAACAAAAAGTCTATCTTTTGAGGTTTAAATAGGAGTTAATTTATTCTTGCTAATTAAAAAAAATATTTTATATTAGAATTATTAATAATAATTCTAAAAGCGTATGAGTGAACAAAAACATATCTCCGAAATATGGAAAGAATATAAAGAAAATATGAAGGTAGCCTTTAAAGAGGCATGGAAAGCGTTTGAAAAAATAGCCAACGATTCTTTTAATGTTTTTAAAACTGTTTTAATAGATTTTGTAAAAGGAATTGCTATTTGGATAAAAGATCTTGTAGTAGGCCTATTTATTTTTATAAAAACAATTTTAGCAGCTTTCTTTTTAAGTTTAGGGGCGGCTTTAGAAGCTACTGGTTTGGTTTGGTTAAATAAAATTATAAAATGGATACTTCATTTATAAAAGGAAATTGTAAATGGAAAATAAAGCGGAAATTTTTGGTAAAGTTTTAAAGAATGATCTCGCCTCTTTTGTTAAAAAGAGTTTTGCTACTTTAGACCCTATCACAAAATTAGAGTGGAATTGGCATTTAGATTTAATATGTTTATACCTTGAAGCAGTTTTTAGAGGAGAAATAAAGAGATTAATTATTAATGTTCCTCCTCGTTCTTTAAAATCTATTACAGTTAACGTTAGCTTTCCGGCTTGGTGTATTGCAAACAAACCGTCTTTTAAAACTATAAGTTCTTCTTTTAGAGAGAATCTTTCAATAAAACATAATGTTGATACTAGAAGAATAATGCAAAGTGAATGGTATCAAAAATATTTTCCTAATGTTCAATTTCTGCAGGAACAAAATTCAAAAGCAATTTTTACTACTACAGAAGGTGGAGGAAAAGAATGTGCTACTATGGCAGCTCCTCCTATGGGATCGGGTGCTAATTTAATTGTAATCGATGACCCTCATTCAACAAAAGAAGCTCAATCAGATCTTGAGAGAATGAAAGTCTGTGAAGGGTTTGGACAAGATTTCGTTCCTCGTTTGAATAGTCAAAAAGAAGGTTCAATAGTTATTATTATGCAGAGATTGCATGATAGAGATTTAACGGGATATTTATTAGAAGAACATCCAGGTGAATATGTTCATTTAAAAATTCCAGCAATAGCAGCAGAAGATATAGTTTATACTTATCCTAATTCAGATGAAGTTTTTCATGTGTTTAAAAAAGGAGAATATTTATCAAATGATAGATTGGATGCCAGTGTTTTAGAAAAATTAAAAAAAGAATTAGGTTCATATGCTTTTGAAGGTCAATATATGCAGAATCCTTTCCCTGCAGGTGGAGGAACAGTAAAAGATCATTGGTGGAGAACATATGATTTTACAACTTTTAATAAAGAAGGATGTGAAATATATATATCATTAGACGCTGCAGGAAAAACAGGATTGAGAAACGATCCTTCTGTTTTTTCGGTTTGGGCAAAAAAGGGAGATGAGCATTATCTAATGGATGTGGTAAGAGATAAATTAGAGTTTCCAGATTTAAAGAAAAAAGCTAAACTTTTGCTAGAGAAATGGAAACCTCATGGTATGTTGATTGAAGATGCTTCTTCGGGAACAGCTTTAATTCAAGATTTAAAAACGGAAACTACTTATAATATTATAGGAATAAAATTATTTTCTTATTGTGGAAAAGAAGTGCGTTTAGAATCTTGTGTTGCTATGATTGAAGCAGGACAAGTATTTTTGCCAAAAGAAGCTAGTTGGGTAAATGATTATAGAGCAGAACTGATGAAATTTCCATCCGCTGCACATGATGATCAAGTAGATTCAACCACAATGTATTTGAATTATATAAGAAATAAGAGGGCAGTATGGGAAATAATGTAACAAAAAAAATAGAAAAATTTTTTAATAGTTTTGGAGAAATGTTTAATCAAACAAGTAGTGACATTCCCAACAATCTAAATTATTTAATTAAAGGTCAGTTTACAGATATTAATAGGCTATTAAAACCTACCGAAAGTATGGAAATGGCAATTAAAGCTTCTACTTTAGGAAATATAGCTTCGACAGCATTAACACCGGCTAAGACGATTAAACCTTTTGTTAGAAATATGAAAACAAATAAATATACTGATAATCATCCTCTTTTAGAAAAATTAAAAGAACCAAACGATGAACAAGAATACACAGATTTTATTTATGAAGTATGTTTTCAAAAACTTTTTACAAATAATGTATTTTTAGAAAAACTTGGAACAAAAAATACTTTTGAAGTTTATCCAGTAAAGCCAAAATTTATTGAAGTTTGGGGAACAGCAAAAGATCTTAATTATACAATCTATTCATCTGAATATTATAAATTTTTAGATAGTCAATTTAAAGGTAAAAATGGAATTTTTAAATCTGTAATTTCTATGCTTAAAACATTTTATCATTTTAAAGGAATGACAGATGATAGTGGTTATTATGGATTATCTCCTTTAAATGCTATATTAAGAGAATTGGAATTATCAAATGCTATTAATGATTATAATATTTCTTTGTTAGGAAATGGTGCAAATTTAAGTGGTGTATTTACATTAGATAGTAATAATCCAGATGATTTAAAAAGATTAAAACATGATACTGAACATAATTTTGGTGGAACAAGAAATGCAGGAAAATTTTTAGTTACATTAGGAAAATCAGTTGATTTTAAACCTTTTGGAGCAACAAATAAAGAAATGGCCTTTGGTGAATTTCTCGACAAGAGTGAACAAAAAATTTATATGGAATTTGACATACCATTACCATTAATTAAACAAGATACACAAACATATAATAACTATGAAACAGCTAATTATATATTACATATTTGTGTCGTTTTACCTTTATTAAACGATGTTTTTGAATATCTTTCAACTTTATATAGGGATATAGGTATTTTAGGAGAAGACGAAGAATTATGTTATAATCCGGAAGATATACAAATCTTAAAATTAGAAGCATTAGAATCTATAAAAGCTTTAGAAGGCGTTGCTGAAATTAATGAATTAAGAAAGAAAGTTGGTTTAATAGAAAAGCCAGCCTATAATAAACTCCTTGTAGGTAGAAATCAAATAGATGTTAGAAATTTAGATAAGTTAGATACTTCTCAAAATAAAAATTCTTCCCAAAAGGTAGAAAATGAGTGATTTTTATTTTTCAAAAGATAATAATAAAGAAAAATAAATTAAAATATTTTAATTAAAAAGGATAAGCATGAACTTAAATTTTACAACAGAAGAGACATTTGAATTTGATTCTGCTAAAGGTATCCTAAAAGGATTGGCTGTTCCCGCAGAGAAAATTTGTGGTGATTTTAGAAGAATTATGTTTGGTCTGGAAGCTCTAGAGCCAAATACAAATAAAAAAGTTCCTTTCTTTGCTAACCATGATACAGATGCAGGAAAAATATATGGTAAAACAGTTTTTACAGAAGCAGTTCCAGAGGGATTGATGTTTGAAACTCAATTATATATGGATAGGCCAGATATAATGAATATTGTGAATCCTTTAAAAGATAGAGTTATTAAAGGTGTTTCCATTGGGGTTGATGTTAAGAAATATGAAATGGATCCTAAAAAAGATATAATGAGAGTAACAAAATGTGAAATTAAAGAATTATCATTAACTCATGATCCAGCATTTAAAGAAGCTGGAGTAAAAGAATTTTTTGAAAAAGAAGCGGAAGCAGGGTTCTTTTTTGGGTTGAGTTTTGAAGAAAGAAATAAATATCTTGAAAATATTCAAGATTTAAAAGAGATATCGAAACTAATGAAGTATTGTGGGTTTTCGGAGGAAAACACAAAAATAATTATTAGTAAGATTAAATCCTTCCGAAAGGAAGAAAAGAAAGATGAAAATTTTTCCGAAGGGGGAGATTTGATTTTTGATAAAATTTTAAATGATATTAAAAATATTAATAATAAAGGAAAAGAAAATGGATGCAAATAAAATGCAAGAAATGATGAGTGCAGTTTCTGAACTTAGAACTACATTCGAAAAAACTTCTGATAAAGTTGGATCTTTAGAAAAGAAGTTTAATGAGCTTGACGGCCTTGATAAAAATAAGGTTGTTGAACTTAATAAAACTTTGGATAAATTTGAAGCTCTTAATCAGGAATTGGTAAAACAAAAAGAAGCAGATAGAGCAGAAAGGGAAGCCCTTGAAAAGAAATTTGAAGCATTGTCAGCTGATAATAGTGAATTGATAAAAACTTTAGCTTATCAATCACAGGGTAGAGATGTTAATCCGGATGAAATTTCAAAAGAAATTGAAGGAACTTTTGCTAAGTTGATTAAACTCGAAAGAGAAGATATTTTGGCAAACTATAAAGAAGCTTTGATGAAATTTGAAGGTTCTGTTCCTACTGAAGGTCCAGCTTCTAATGCAACAATTAGAACTGATATTAATCCAAAAGGTGGTTATTTAGTTCACCCTTCAATTGCTAATAAAATATTTAAAGAAGCTTCAGAAGTTTCTCAAATAGAGCAATTTTGTTCAGTATTTACTTCTAATTCGAAGTCTTTGATTGTTCCAATTGATAGAGATGAGGATACAGATAAGACATACTTCGTAAATGAAGCTATGGAAGGAGAGGAAGCAACAACTAGTTTTGATCAAAGGGAAATAACTTCTTATAGACAATCTGTAACTATTCCAGTTACTAGAGATCAATTGATGTTTAGTGATAGAGATATAACAGCTTTGATTACTAGCAAGACCGCTGACAAATTGGGTAGAGGAGCAAGCAGAGCATATCTAAAAGGAACTCATAAAAATGAGCCAGAGGGTATTATGACTTCTGATAAGATTAGAAGTGTTGATTCTGCAGCAACTGGAATCCTTGATTTTGATGATATTATAGGTCTTCCTGTAGCTGATAAGATGAAATCCGCTTATGCAGATCCATCCAGAAGCAGATATTATTTTAATTTGAGAACTCTTTATCTATTGAGAATGATGAAAGATGCAAATGGGCAATATTTATGGTCTCCGGCAGTTGATGCAAAAGCACCTGCTACAATAAATGGATTTAATTATGCTATAATTTCAGAAATGGATGATGTAGCACAAGGTAGATTCCCTGTTTTGTTTGGTGATTTGAGACAAGCATATGCTGTTCTAAGAACTGCTGGTCTTTCAATGATTAGAGATGAATACTCTAATAAGAAAAAGGCTATAGTTGAATTTACTTGGGATAGATGGCTTGGTGGTAAAGTTATTCTTAATGAAGCAGTAAGAAAACTTAAAATTAAAGAGTAATTATTAATAATAAAAAATAGGAGAATATTTATGTATTCAGACGCTTTTGATAAAGTTAAAGTTATTGATTTGGAATCAGGTGTTCCAGTTGATACAACCGGTTGGTATAGCATTGCTTTTGAAGCAAAACAACCAGCATCGGGAATGGTAACAGCAGACTTAAACATTAAAGTTGGAAATTCTGCTAATGCTAGTGATCCTGATGATCCTTTTTTAACTCTTTCTAATCAATCAGTTAAAAAGGTAGTTAATGTAGATCCAGATAATTCTGGTAATCCACATTATCCATATGAAGTTGAAGATGGTCTTCCTCTTTCAGATGAGGAAAAACTAGCCAGCGCAACTATTCGAAGACTAATTGTTAATACAATGGGATTTGATGGAGCAAAACTGGTTAGACCAGCAAGGAATTTCATTATGGTAACAGGAGCTTTTGCTAATATGAGACTTATATTGGCATGTCCTGGTGATAGACCACAATTGTAATTTTTAAAAAAGAGAGAGGAATTATTCCTCTCTCAATTAACAACAAAAAAGTTTAAAATGAAAAAAGTTAAATTAAAAATTCTTAAAGTTGGAAGAGCTTTTGCAACTAAAAAAGGGGTAATAATTCATTTATCTTCAAAAGTAATGGAACTTAATGAAGATATAGCTAAAGAACTCATTGCTTCAGGGGCTGCAATGCTTTATGACGAAAAAAAAAAGGCTTCTAATAACGATGAAAAAATAAGTGAACTAGAAGCCGAATTAGAGAAGGTAAAAGAAGAAGATTCAAAAAAAATGGATGAAGAAATTCAAAAAGTAAAAGATGAAAGCTCTAAAGAAATAGAAGAATCTAATAAAAAAATAAGCGAACTAGAAGCTGAATTAGAGAAGGTAAAAGAAGAGCTCAAAGCTAAAAACACGGAATCTGAAGAAGTTACTAAAACAACAACTACTAAAACTAAAAAAACAGGAGAATAATGCAAGGAATTTCTCAATATGAAATAGTTAGTGTAAATGACAATGAAGAAATAGTTAGTTTTAATGATATTTTAAATAAGTTAAAAGTTTTAGACATTGAAGAAAATGATGAAATTGGAACATATTTAAAACAGGTTCAAAAACAAGCTATTTCTTACATTGAAAATTATTGTAATATTTCAATATTTACAAGAGAAATTTTAGTGCGTTTTTCTGATTATGGATGCCCTCAATGTAATGCTCAAAAAGCAAATTATATAATAGAATCTGTTCCAGTAAATAAAATTTTAAAGTTTTCAATAGACACAGGAACAAATATTACTTTAGATTCAAGTGATTATACATTGTTTAGAAATAGCAAAACCTTTTCTTATATTTATTTGAGAAAAACTCTTCCAACTTTAAATACGGATAATATATTTCCTGTATCTATTTCAATGGAAATAGGATGGGGAAAAAGAACACCTGACGATTTAAAAAGAGCTATTTTAGAAATTATTTCTATATTATATAATAATCTATCTGATGGAAGGATTGTAGATCCTAATTTAGACACTTTTGTAGCATCAAATGTTAAAAGCTTGTTAAATAATTATAGGGTGTTATATGTATGAAAATAGAGATAGTTATGTAGATAAACCCGTTCTTGAATCTAGAACAATATATTCTCCTAGTAATTTCAATCAAATAATTAAATTTGAACTAAAAAAATCTTTATTTAATTCAAACTTAGGTTATAATAATAAAAATATTAAATCTTTTAAAGTTTTTGCTAAAATTTTAAAAGTAAAAAACACAAAAGGAGATGTTAATTTTGGCGGGCTTTCTAATTATCCTTCATCTATATATTTGTTTAAAGTTCCTGCAGGTTCTAAAGTTAAAAATATAGATAATAATTATAATATAATTCATAAAAACATAAGGTATGTAATAGATAAAATTGAGAATGTTGAATTAGAAGGTTTATATTATAATTTTTATTGTTCAAGAGAGGGAGATAAAAATCAAGAGCAAGCTAGATCTGAACAAAAGGAAATTCCTTTAAACAAAACGGAGGAGAAAGTAGAATGGTAAGGTTAAATTTTAAAATTGAATTATCAGATAGATCTAAAAAATTTTTAAAAGATGGAAGGTCTAAAAATTCTGCAAAAATGAACTCTGCTTTATTTAAAGGTTTTTTTAATGCCCGAAAAATTATATTTTCAACAGTTGAAAAAAATACAGATAAACCTTTTCCTTCCGAGCCAGGAACAAGTTGGGCAAGAAGATCAGGAAGAGCTAATAAAGGTTTAACCTTTGTAGTTAATTCAGGGAGAGCATATTTTGGAAATACTGTTCCATATGTAAAATATTTAGAGCAAGGAACAAAAAAAATGAAAGCTAGGCCAGCGATGTTAATTTCTTTAAATGAAAATAAAACCAATATTGCAAAATGTTTAGAAGATGCTATTAATGAAGCTTATGGGGTAAAATAATGGCAGGATATATAAGTGGTATTTTTGGATTATTTACTAGATATTTAAAAGAGACAATTCCTCTTTTAACTGGTATTTTTTCTAAAGAAAATAAAATTTTAAAAATAGAATTACAAGACGAAGAAGTTTTAATAAGAACTCAAGAATGTCATAATTTAAAAGAGAATGATGATGTTATTATTACAAATATATATTCAATTATCACAAGTTCTCATGTTAAGTTTTACAAAGATAGTTTTATTATCATTACTGATCAAATTCATGATTTTACACATGGATTATTAATAGAAGACCTTGAAGATAGAAAATTTATTGTGGCCCATTCTCCTTGGATTAAAATAAATAGTTTAGAAAAAAATGGAACAACTTTAAAAATTTATGTAGATAAACCTGATCTTTTTCAAGTTGGAATGGTTTTAAAAACAGTTAACAATTTAACAATAGAATTTTATGATTTTCCTTTTGATGTTTTAGAAGTAAATAGTGATCATATAGTTGTAGATTTTCCTTTTGAAAATTTAAACGATTTTGATCAAGGAGGAGAAGTAGAAATTTTAGAAGGTCCAAAATATTTATTTTTAAAAGATTCAAACAAAATTGGAACAGAT
>Ga0302238_1003106_pt1 | contig 10879 bp, 4 predicted proteins | sample AAG_UR_Asn_MG_FD_193527 | JGI IMG/M metagenome (GOLD analysis project Ga0302238, IMG submission 193527) | Enriched activated sludge microbial communities from anaerobic digester in WTTP, New Holstein, Wisconsin, United States - AAG_UR_Asn | ecosystem: Engineered > Bioreactor > Anaerobic >...
TTGACCAGGAAGGGGGCAAGGTCGCACGCATGAAGGAGAGTTACGGCTTTCCCCCCACCGTGTCGGCCCAATACCTGGGGACGCTCAACAATCCGGCCGTTACCCGGTTGTATGCCGACAGCATCGGTGCCTCCCTGGCAGAAAACGGCCTGAACATGAACTTCGCACCGGTGGTGGACCTGAACATCAACCCGCAGAGTCCGGCCATTGGTGCCCTGGAGCGGAGCTTTTCCGCCGACCCGGATGTGGTTACCACCCATGCCCGTATCTTTGTAGAGTCCCACGACAAAAACCGGGTGGCCACCTGCTTCAAACATTTTCCCGGCCACGGCAGCGCCGCGACTGATTCGCACCTGGGCTTTGTGGACGTGACCAACACCTGGTCGTCCGTTGAGCTGGAGCCGTACCGCAGGCTGATCAACGAGGGGAACGCCCGGATGGTGATGACCGCCCACGTCTTCAACACCCGGATCGACCCCAATCTGCCGGCCACGCTGTCGCCGGCTTTTATTACCGGCATGTTGCGGGAACAGCTGGGCTTTAACGGCGTAGTGGTGACCGATGACCTGCAGATGCAGGGGCTGACCCAGTTCTTTGACTACAAGACCATTGTGGAGCGCAGCATCCTGGCCGGGGTGGACATCATCCTGGTCTCCAACAACCTGAACTATGACCCGGAGATCACCCCCACCACCATCAACCATGTCATGGAGCTGGTGCGCAGCGGCAGGATCACGGCAGAACGGATCGATCAGTCATACCGCCGGATTATGACCCTCAAGCGACGGCTGCTCGCCTGACAGGCAGAAGGTGCGTTTGATGCTTCCCGGATGGAGTACAACCATGATTCTGCACGGTACTAAAATTTTTATGAAGTCGTTGCCGGTCCTGCTTTCTTTCATCATGCTGACGGCCTGTTCGTCCAGTGATCCGCAATCAGCCGGAGTAGCGCCACTGACCGCCGAGACGGTGGGGCAGGCGCCCCCGGTTGCCGAAAAACAGTCGTTTACGGTGGTCGCGCCTGGGGGGACACGTCTGGATGAGTACTACTGGCTGCGGGACGATACTCGTACAGAGGGGAAAATGCTCGCCTACCTGAACGCGGAAAACGCCTATGCCGATGCGGTGATGGCGCCGCTGGCCGGTTTTAGGGATCAACTCTACAAGGAAATGATCAGCCGGTTGAAGCAGGACGAGACCACGGTGCCGTATCTCTATAAGGATTACTGGTACTACAGCCGGTATGAAGAGGGGAAGGAGTACCAGATCCACGCCCGTCGCAAAGGGAGCATGGAGGCCCCCGAAGAGATCGTGCTTGACCTGAACGAGCTTGCCAAGGGATCCAGCTATTACGACGTCGCTGCCTTTAAGATAAGCCCGGACCAGAAGCTGTGCGCCTTTGTTGAAGACAGCGTTGGGCGTCGTCAGTATAAGCTGCGCGTCAAAAACCTTGAGACCGGCGCCATAACCGACACCGGTGTTGCAGGTATATCCCCGGAGATCGCCTGGGCCGCCGACAACGCCACCATCGTCTATGTCTGGAACGATCCCGATACCCTGCTGAGCAAGAGCATCAAGTCTCACCGGCTCGGCGCCGACCCGGCCGACGATCCGCTGCTCTACCATGAGCCGGATGACAGCTTCTACATGTCGGTCGGCCTGACCCGTTCGGAAAGCTATATCTGCATATACCTGGAGAGCACCCTCTCCGATGAACAACGTTGCGCGGATGTCAACAATCCGGGCGTGTTCAAGCTGATCGCCGAGCGCAAGCGCGATTTCAAGTACCGGGCCAACCATCTGGACGGGCGTTGGGTAGTGCTCACCAATTGGAATGCCGAGAATTTCAAGCTGATGACCTTCAGCGACGGCATCTGGAACGGTCGTGAGCAATGGGCCGATCTTGTGCCCCATGATCAGGCAGTGCTGATCTCTGATTTTGAGCTGTTTAATAATTTCATTGCCCTGAGTGAGCGCTCAAACGGCCTTACCCGCATCAGACTCCGTTCCAACGCCGGTGTCGAAACCATTGTCGCCGCAGACGAACCGGCATACTACATGGCGCTGGAGAACAACCGCCAGCCGAATACGGACTGGGTTCGTTACCGTTATACCTCGCTGACGACCCCTACGACTATCTATGAACTGAACAGCGTCAGCAACGAACGCCGCATGCTCCAGGAAACCCCGGTGCTTGGCGGCTTTGACAAGCGCAACTACGTGACTGAGCGTCAGTGGGCCACTGCCCGCGACGGCACGCGTGTTCCGGTATCGTTGGTGTACCGCAAGGGGTTTGTAAAAAATGGAACCGCCGCGCTGTTGCAGTATGGGTACGGTGCCTATGGGAGCAGCGTGGAACCGTGGTTCAGCAGCACCATCATCAGTCTGCTTGATCGCGGTATGGTCTATGCCATTGCGCATATCCGCGGTGGCCAGGAGATGGGGAGGCAGTGGTACGAGGATGGTAAGTTGCTTAAAAAGAAAAACAGTTTCACTGACTTCATCGATGTCACCACTCATCTGGTGAGACAGGGGTATGCCGCTCCTGGGCGGGTCGCCGCCATGGGCGGCAGCGCCGGTGGTCTGTTGATGGGGGCGATCGCCAACATGGCGCCGTCAAACTACCGGGTGATTGTCTCACAGGTGCCGTTCGTCGATATCGTCACCACCATGCTGGATGCGTCTATCCCGTTGACCACCAACGAATTTGACGAATGGGGCAACCCGCAGGACCCGGTCTATTATGCGTACATGCTGAGCTATTCCCCCTATGACCAGCTGCAGGCGGCTTCTTACCCGGCGATGTTTATCGGCACCGGACTGTGGGACTCGCAGGTGCAGTACTGGGAACCTGTCAAATATGTTGCCCGTCTGCGCGACCGCCGTACCGATAACAACCTGCTGGTGCTGCGTACGCAGATGGAGGCCGGTCACGGAGGAAGTTCAGGGCGCTTTCAGCGGTACCATGATATGGCGGAGTACTACTCGTTCATGATGAATCAGTTGGGGATTGCCCACTAAACAGGCAGGCACGGTACAGTCGGATTAGGGCCCTGAAGACGGGTTATCCTGTGTCGCCGGGCCCCGCGCGAGGGCCAGCCTGCAGACCGCCGTCCCAGCGCGCTTTTCAGCCGATGGAAATGTCACCCGAGAGGAATGAAACAATGGAGTATCACGAGAACCTGAAAAGCGCTGTTTGTCACTCCACTGCAGCTGTTCTGTTTTGCCGGGCTCGGTTTTTGGTGCTGGCCTGCCTGCTTGCCGTATTGACCGCATGTGGCTCTTCCTCCTCCGGCCCCAGCGAACCGCAGACCGTCAAGGTGGGCGTATTGGCCCCACTGTCGGGAAGTTTGAAGAGTCTTGGCGAGGGGATGCAGGCCGCAGTTGAAATCGGCTTGCCCCAGGTTAACCGCAGGCTCGCTCTGGAAGGGCGGCAATTCAGGATTGCCACGGTGGTCAAGGATACGGCGTCTGACCCGCAGAGTGCCGTGCTGGCGCTGTTGGCGCTTAAGTTTGAGGGGGTCAAGTATGTGGTCGGTCCCATCAGCAGCGCCGAGTGTGAGACACTACTTCCCTATGCCAATGCGCTGGGGATGATCTTGGTAAGCCCGGGCAGCACGGCAACCTCGCTGGCCATTGCCGATGACAATCTCTTCCGCCTGATGCCGAATGACACTAGTCAAGGTGCGGGTACTGCCGCGTTAATGGTGAATAAGGGCTTCAAGGCAATGGTTCCGGTATGGCGTGGCGATGTCTGGGGCGATGATCTCAAGGCCGCCATCAGTACGGCATTCCAAAATGGTGGCGGCACGGTCTTGAGCGGTGTTCGCTATACCCCCGGCGCAGCAAGTTATACGAGTGAGCTGGATGTGGTGAATACCCAGGTGACCCAAGCGTTGTCCACCTATGGAGCAGGGAAGGTAGCGGTAGTCATGCTGTCGTACCCAACTGACTCCGTTACGCTTTTAACCGAAGCCGCAGGCACGTCGAATTTGAAGAATGCCGGCTGGTTCGGCAGTGATGCGACGACCCTTTCGCCACTGATAACGGCGTCATCCACTGCAGCGGCGTTTGCACAACAGGTTAATTTTCTCACCCCGATCTTCAGCCGCGAAGATGCGGTGTTGCCGCTAAAGGGCACCGTACTGATCGACCGGGTGCTGCGCGAGAAGATCTCGCAGCGGCTTGGCCGGTCAGCCGAGACCACCGCATTCGGCACCTGGGATGGTTTGTGGTTGGCAGCCAAAACCTACGCGGCTGCCGGTGTTGATGCGGATATTGCGGCGCTTAAAACTGCGCTGGTAACCTCGGCGTCCGGCAACGTGGGGTTGAACGGCGCCTTGGTGATGAATGCAGCCGGGGATATGAATAAGGGCAATTACGGTTATTACACCATAGCCGCCAGCGCCGGTTCTTACCGTTGGCAGCTGAGGTCGGCCTATCAGTATGAGCTGTTGGCGACCCCCCGGGTCGTTGATGTGTCGGAGCCAACCTTGAAGGGGCTGAGTCCGCCCAGCGCCGAGGTCAAGATCGGCGCCCTGCTCAGTCTTACCGGCAGTCAGTCCTACAACGGCAAGTCAGTGCTGGCCGGTCTGAACGTAGCCTTGGCAAACATCAACCAGTATCTGGCCTGGCATGGTTATGCGGTTAAATTGGTGCTGGATGTGGTGGATACCGCCTCTGACAAGGAGGTTGCGCTGAGCGGTTTTACAACATTGGCAGACCGGGGCGTGCGCTTTATCATCGGCCCCGTGACCAGCGCCGAGTGTCAGCGGGTACTGCCGTCCGCCAACAGCCGTGGGGTTGTCCTGGTCAGTCCCAGCAGTAACGCGATTCAGTTGGCGCAACCTGATGACAACCTGATCCGTTTTGTGCCCAGCGCCAGCAACGAGGCCAAGGCCCTGGCTCTGTTGCTGTATGAGCAGGGGGTCCGCTCACTGGCTGTTCTGGCACGCAACGATATCTGGGGCAGCGACCTGGCAACAGCCACCGGCAACGAATTTACAACCTTGGGAGGGACGGTACTCACCAGCCTTTCCTATCCCGAGGACACCACGAATTTTGCCAGCCAACTGGCCTCGCTTGCCGCAACCCTGCAAACAGCCAATAGCGCCACCACAGCGGTACTGACGGCCTCATTTGATGAGATTAGCGAGCTGTTCCAGCAGGCATCGGCCTATCCTGCGCTTGCCACGGTCAAGTGGTATGGGGGCGATGGTTCAGCGCAAAACGAACGGCTTGCCGCAACGCCCGCTGCTGCGGCGTTTGCCGCTGCACGCGGTTTTACCTGTCCGATCGAGCATGTCTTTGTGCAGCATGCGCCACAGCCCAATTCGATGCCCAAACTGGCCATTCGCGATGATATCAGGGAGGCCTACAACGGTGTGCCCGCCTTGTACGCCTATCCGGCCTGGGACGCGCTCTGGATCGTTGCCACGTCGTTGCTTGACAGCGAATGGTCAAGCGATCCGGCCACATTACGGGCCGCCGTGATCAGCGGTTCCGACAACTACATCGGTATGAGCAACTTCATGGGTCTTGACGCGAACGGTGACCGTAAATACGGTGACTATGCATTTTTTACCCTCACCCAAGGGGTCAGCGGGTATGCCTGGAACAATACCGCTACCTATCATTTTCATCCGATGTTGTATCTGCCCCCCAAAATTACGTACCCCTAGGAGGAAATGACGTTGTTTCTTGAAAATATGCAACTACGCAATCGTGCAGGTCTCTTTTGCGGGATACTCTGCCTGCTGCTGTCTGTTCTGCTCAGTGGTTGCCACAAGGCAGAACAGCAGATTACCTGCCTTGATGACGCCAAGACGGCAAAAATTGGTGTCATGATCGGCACAACCGGTGAACAGATCGCCAAGGAGCGTTTTCCCCAGGCCCAGGTCAAGAGCTTTGACGATGTGATGGATGCGGTTGCCGCCATGAAATCCGGGCAACTCGACGCCATTGTCACCGCATACCCAACAGCACTCCAGGTGAGCAAACTCAATCCTGAATTTACCTGTCTTCAAGAACCGTTACGTAATGATGCTTCGTCTATTGCGTTAAGAAAAGGACAGGACGGTTTGCTGGCAGACCTGAATCGGATCATAGATGAGCTGGAGGCTGACGGATCGTTGGCCTCCATGAAAAAACGGTGGTTTAAGACTGATCTAAGTCCGTATCAAGAACCGTCTATTACGTTGCCTGTTGCAGGAAAGCCCCTGAAAATAGGTGTTTGCGCAACGCGGGAACCACTTAGTTTCGTGGATAAGAACGGTAGAATAAGTGGCCATGATAGCGAACTTGCGCGTCTTGTCAGCGTGAAACTGCAGCGCCCGATTGAGTTTTTCAACATGAAGTTCATGGCGCTGATTCCTGCTTTGCAGTCCGGCAAGATTGACCTGATCATAAGCGGTATGACTGCCACACCTGAACGGAAAAAGTCGGTTGATTTTACGCGGCCATACTTTGACAACCCCCAGGTCATGCTGGTCAAGAAAACTGAAAAATCAGCGGCCGCCCCGTCAGCCGGCAGTACTGCTGCGGGGCAGGAAACCAGGCGCATATGCGTCCTGACCGGCTCGGCTGGTGATTTGGCAGCCCGCAAACAGTTTCCTGGCGCGCAATTTCAGACCTTTACTGCTGCTGCCGATGCTGCCCTGGCCATCAAGACCAATAAGGCCGATGCCTTTGTCTACGACAAGAGCGTCTTGCTGAATTTGGTTGCAAAAAATCCGGAGTTGGCCATTCAGCCGGAACCGATTGCCAAACTGGAGGTGGCTGCCGCAGTTAACAAACAGAACAGCACCGTGTTGGCCGACCTGAACCGTGTCCTGCAAGAACTGCAAAACGAAGGTGTGCTGCAGCAATTAAAGCAGAAATGGGTTGATGCCAACTATAGTGTGCCGCCCGTGTTGCCGGTGGTTGATCTCCCGGCCCCGCAGGGGGTCCTGAAGATGGGGACCTGTGCCAATCTGGAACCGTTTTCCTTTAATGCCAACAATAAACCAACCGGGCTGGATATCGAGCTGAGCCGCTTGATCGGTAAACGGCTCAACAAAAAAATCGTCATCGTTGATATGAATTTCGAGGCCCTGATTCCTGCCTTGCAGGCCGGTAAGATCGATTTTGCACTCTCAAATTTCAATGTGACGGAAGAACGGAAGAAATTGGTCAACTTTTCCATCCCGTACATCACCAATGACATCAGTGTCTTGGTCAGGCGTAGCGAACTTTCGGCCGTTTCAGCCGCCAAAACAGCGAGCGCGGACGGTTTACTGCACTCTGCCGAAGACCTGCGGGATAAACGGTTAGGCGTACTGTTAGGCTCCATACATGATGGTTACGCTACCAAGACCTATCCCAAGGCCACCATCCAGCAGTACAAAACCCCCTCTGATCTGGTGCTGGCGGTCAAGTCAGGCAAGGTGGATGCGGCTTTTTATACGAGCGAGACCCTGCAGGAGGTATTGCGACAGGATCAACGCTTGGTAATACTGGGCAAAACGCTTTTCACCACGCCTATTGCGGTGGGTTTCAATAAGGCAAACAACAGCCTGCGTACCCAGTTCGACGCCTTCCTGAAACAGATCAAGGCGAATGGGCAGTTTGACGACATGGTCTCCCGCTGGATGCAGCAAGGCAGTACCCAGCCGGTTACCGTGGCAGGATCAAAGACGAATGGCCGTCTGGTGATCGGGATTGTCAGTGACAAGGGGCTGCCGTTCACCATTGTCAAAGACAACAAGATGATCGGTTTTGATGTTGAACTGGCTGAGCGGTTTGCCGCGTACCTCGGCAAAGAACCGGTCTTTAGCGACATGGAATTCGGCAGCCTGATTGCAGCTGCGGCCGGCAATAAAGTCGATGCTGTTTTCAGCACGCTGATGATTACCGAGGAGCGTAAAAAACAGATTGCCTTTTCAGACCCATACTATGAGCTGGGCGCCAGTGTCTTTGTGTTGAAGAACCGGCTTGCTGTCGCAGGCGGCAGCAAGCCGGTGGCTCATTTCGAGACGCCTTCATGTTTGCAGGGTCTGGCAGCCAGTTTCAGGAGCAATATTATTCAGGAGCGGCGGTATCTGTTGATCTGGGATGGTCTGAAGACCACGGTGGTGATCTCGGTCTTTGCCACTCTTTTCGGCACGCTGCTGGGTGCGGTGGTCTGTTTCATGCGGATGGCCAGGCAGTCGATGTTGTCCATACCTGCGCGGGTCTACATTGCCATTTTACGTGGCATGCCGGTGCTGGTGCTGTTGATGCTGATCTTTTACGTGGTCTTTGCCTCGGTGAACATCAATCCGGTCATTGTGGCGGTGATTGCCTTTGGGATGAACTTTGGGGCCTACACGGCCGAGATCTTTCGCAGCGGGATTGAGGGGATCGAGCGTGGTCAGAGCGAGGCAGGCATCTCGCTTGGTTTTACGCGGATCGGCACGTTTGTGCATATTGTCTTGCCGCAGATGGTGCAGCGTATCTTGCCGGTGTACAAGGGTGAGTTCATCTCATTGGTCAAGATGACCTCGATTGTGGGGTACATTGCGGTACAGGATCTGACCAAGGCCAGCGACATCATCCGCAGCCGCACCTTTGACGCCTTTTTCCCGCTGGTGATGGTGGCGATCCTGTATTTCCTGATCTCCTGGGCACTGATGCAGGGACTGGCATATCTGGAACGGATGACCGACCCCAAACATAAACGCAGAAAGGCAGGCAGGGCATGATTCAGGTAACCCATCTTTCCAAAACCTACGGTGAGGTCACCGTGCTCAAAGATATCTCGCTGCATGTTGCCAAGGGGGAGGTCATCTCCATTATCGGGCCGTCCGGCACCGGCAAGAGTACCTTTCTGCGCTGCCTGAACCTGCTGGAGCAACCCAGCGGCGGCTCTGTCTTTGTGGATGGTATCGACCTTCTGGACAACAAGAGTGATGTCCCCAGGATCCGTCAGCGGATGAACATGGTCTTTCAGTCGTTCAACCTCTTTTCGCACCTGACGGCACTGGAAAACCTGACCATCGGGCCGATCAGGCTGCTGGGGATGTCCAGGGAAGCGGCTGAACAAGAAGCCCGGGAGTTTCTGAAACTGGTGGGGCTGGCGGAAAAGGCCGGTCATTTCCCGGATGAACTGTCAGGTGGCCAGAAACAGCGGGTAGCCATTGCGCGCTGCCTGGCTATGAAGCCCGAGATCATCCTGTTTGATGAACCGACCTCGGCCCTTGATCCGACCATGGTCAGTGAGGTGCTGGCGGTTATCCGGCAGCTTGCCAAGGACGGCATGACCATGTTGATCGTCACCCACGAAATGGACTTTGCCCGGGATGTCTCCAGCCGAGTGCTCTACATGGATGAAGGGCTGATCTATGAAGAGGGCACACCGCAGCAGATCTTTGAAGATCCGCGCAAAGAGAAGACCAGGGCGTTTATCAACCGGATCCGCAGCCTCAATTTCCCGGTGGCTTCTCGTGATTACGACCTGTACGCTATGAATGCCGAGATCGAGACCTTCTGTGAGCGTCAGATTTTGAGCAGGAAGACACGCCACAACCTACTGCTGTTGGTTGAAGAGCTGATGCAGCTTTACCATCCCCTATTAGGAACAGTACCCTTTGAACTGACCGTCTCCTATGCGGAAAAACAGGGCACCCTGGAGATTGTAGCTGAAAGCGGTGGCGCTCCCTATAACCCGTTGGATGTCGCCCAATTGCCGGATGAACTGGGGCTTAAGATCGTCACCCACCTGGCGCAGCAACTTAGCTATCAGCGCACTGACGATAAAAACCGCGTGACAGTCGGCCTCAAAATGGAGTAGCAGCATGAGAAGCCGCACGCCGTCTACAGGGAGCTGTCAGATGAAGCATGATCCAACGTCACAACTACTCGACCGCCTGATTGGTGTGGCCGAGGATATTGCCATGGGCCGTTATGGCAAATATGACGATATCTTTGAGATGACTAAAAACAGCCACTACCCGCCGCTGGTGGCCCGTTTGGCCGAGTCGTTCGGCATGATGGCGGTCAAGGTGGAGGCTCGGGAATACCGGCTTGAACAGATCATTGACGAGTTGCGCCAAACCGAAGCCCAGTTGCGCGCGGCCCGTGAAGCATTGGTACGCGAAAACAGCACCCTGAAGAAGAACCTGCGCCGCTCGTTTCCCTTCTCCTCGATTTTAGGCAACAGCCTGCTGATCCGTGACCTGATTGCCAAGGCCGAACGGGTTGCGGATGCGCGTCTTTCCGTGATTATCAGCGGTGAAACCGGCACCGGCAAGGAGCTGTTCGCCAAGGCGATCCATTTTAACAGCCCCCGCAGCGCCAAACCGTTTGTGGCGGTGAACTGCTCCGCCATTCCGGAAAGCATCTTTGAGAGCGAGATGTTCGGCATTGAAAAAGGGGTTGCCACCGGGGTGGAGGCCCGCATCGGCAAGATCGAACAGGCCCAGGGAGGTACCCTGTTTCTGGATGAGGTGGGTGAAATGCCGCTGCAACTGCAGGCCAAGCTGTTGCGGGTGCTGGAGGAACGGGTGCTGGAGCGGGTGGGTAGCCGTTCCGGTTTGGCGGTTGATCTGCGGATCATTGCCGCCACCAATCGTGACCTGACGCAAGAGATTGCCGCAGGGAGGTTCAGGGAGGATCTGTACTACCGTTTGAATGGTGTTACCCTGCGCATCCCGCCGCTACGGGAGCGTCGGGATGATATTGATCTGATCGCCCGCTATTTTCTCGAAAAATGGGCCCGCTCCTGCGGCAGGCCCCCCCTGCGCTTCAGCAAGGAGACGCTCCAGCAGTTGCGCAACCATCCCTGGCCCGGCAATGTCCGCGAACTGGAAAACGAAATCGAACGAGCCGTGGCCTTGTCCTACGGCGAGATCATTATGCCGGC
>Ga0302238_1003111_pt1 | contig 10865 bp, 11 predicted proteins | sample AAG_UR_Asn_MG_FD_193527 | JGI IMG/M metagenome (GOLD analysis project Ga0302238, IMG submission 193527) | Enriched activated sludge microbial communities from anaerobic digester in WTTP, New Holstein, Wisconsin, United States - AAG_UR_Asn | ecosystem: Engineered > Bioreactor > Anaerobic >...
ATACCTGCGTCCATCAGTAAAAATGTAGGTATCAATCTCGATAGCGCACTCTATGAAATCCCTAGAGGAGGGCATTTCTTAGGCATTGAAGGATTCGAGACATTTCCTGAACTGTACGAGATTTTTAGACAAATGATGAACAAGTCTGTTTAAGGAATTTCTATAAAAAACCAATCACAATTGGCAATAAAACAGCCGTAAAGACACCGACCAAACCCATCGCTAAAGCAGCGAATGCGGCTGCATTTTCACTGATTTCAAGAGAACGAGCGATGCCAATCGCATGCGAAATAAGTCCGAGTGTAAATCCTTTTGCCGCGTCATGTTTGATTTTTAGAACTTTAAATACAAATGTTCCAAAAAGTGCGCCTAAAAGTCCTGTTAGAACAACAAAACCCATTGCTAAAGAAGGAACGGCTCCAATGTCTTGCGCGGTTATGAGCGTAATGGGCGCTGTAACAGACTTCGTTGTCATAGAGAGCATTGTGATTTTTGAAGCGTCAAAAAGCCATAAGATCCCAACAGCACTAAGAATTGTAAATGTTCCACCCGCAAAAAGGGTAACAGAAATAGGAAGAAAATAAGCACGAATCAACTTAAGATTTTTATACAGAGGAAGCGCTAATGCAACAGTAGCAGGTCCTAGAAAAAAGTGCAAAATAGAGACAGACTCAAAATACTGTTTGTACGGGATTTTTGCAAGAATGAGTATCGGCAACATAATAAGATATGCGATCACAATGGGCTGTAATAAGGAGTGTTTGCCGCTTTTTTCATAAACGAGAATGCCTATTTTATAAGCACTAATGGTGATAATAATCCACGTTAATGGGGTACTTGTTACATATGCTATCAGTGCGTCAGTATTCATTCTCTCTCCTTTCTTGAAATTAAAACATCGATGAGTTTTGCACTAAAAGCAAGGGCTATAAATGTTCCAACAACTAATGAAGTAAGTATGGCAACAAGTTCATTGGTAATCGTATCAACTTGTGTAATGATGCCTGCGGCGGCTGGAATGATGAAAAGCGGTAAATAACGCAATAACCAAAAAACAGAGGTATCGAGTGCATGAAAACTACCTCTTCGAACAATCAAAAAGAGTAAAAGTAAGACCATCCCGATGATAGCGCCAGGGACTTTTAGCTCAAAAAGTTTTGTAATGCACTCTCCCACAAATTGGAAAAGTAAAAGGGTCAATATACCGTGTAACATCTAGATTCCTCATAACAAAATTGCAGAATGATTATACAAAATTTAGTTGCGATGCGTTTTATAGTGATGGATTAATTTTTCTGGTGAAATACCTATGGCGTAGAGCAAGCTTAAAACACGGTTGCGAAGTGTCGTGTAAAAAATGCCTTCTTTATGCCATCTTCGTGCCGAAGTGAGAACTTTTTGTTTTAATAAAGCAACTTTTTCACGATGCTGTTTGATGCGCTTCATCATCTCTACATCTTCCATTAAAGGGATGTTTTTATAGCCACCAAGAGTTTTGAAAAATGAAGTTTGAAAAAAATGTGCTTGGTCACCATACGGAATATGAGTAATTGATGTGCGAAGATTTGCCATGATCTCAATGCATCGAAGAAAAAGATGCGTGTCATCAATAGCCAGTGAAAAGGCTCCTGCTTTATGTTTTTCTAACGCCTGTATTATCCATCGATCCCAATGATACGGAAGGCGTGTGTCAGCATGCAAAAAAAGCAGTACTTCTCCTGATGCTCTTAGCGCTCCTTCATTCATTTGGTTGGCTCTGCCTTTTTTTGCGTAAGTAAGGTGTACATTTTCAAGTTTCAAACGGTGTACTGTCGTGATCGCATGCGTATCTACTACAATGATTTCATAATTTTGGGCGTATGCCATAGTTCTTAAATGCGCTATAGTATGCAACAAGGTCTCATCTTCATGGTACACAGGAATCACTACACTAATGTAAGGTTGTTTCTCTAGTGCTTGCTTGGCAAAATCATACAAAGGAGTGTGGGACGCTGTGCTTAAGTACGCACGAAGATCTTCTAGCGTATCGATATCACGAAGCAGAGCGCCTTGTGCGATATGGAGATGTGAAAGTTTGAAAAGAGTGTTGGCATACACATCTTTTTGGCTATACATGATCCCCTCAAATGCAGCTTTGCAAAAAGTCTCTTTTTGAAAGCCGATAAGATAGTACCCTCCATCGTGTGTTGGACTTAGGATGGCATCGTTTTGAAGAAGCAAACTAAAGGCTTCTGTAATAATACCTTCATCAATTTCTGGAATATCAGAGCCTATAAGGATGGCATTTGTATACCCTTGTTCAAATACTGTTTTGAAGGCATTTTGCATACGCTTACCCAATCCATCACCTGTTTGATAAAAAAGCGTTTTTCCTTCCACGTAAGAGGGCAAAGCAGTCTTTTCTTCATCATCATAAGCAATGATGACATCACAGTTTTTGGGCATTGTAAGGTTTAAAAGCTGTTCGCACATCAAACGGTAGAATGTGGTCGCCGCTTGAATACCAATGCTGTTTGCAAGGCGTGTTTTGACACGACCAGGCAAGGGTGCTTTCATAAAAACAATCAGTGCGTTTTGTCGCATAAATGCTTCTCAACAAGGCTTATAAAATCTTCTAAATTTTTCATCTCGAAAAAGCGTTCAATCATCTCAATGCTCAGTTGTTCACAGACTTTGTAGGCTTTCTCTTTTGCTTCCAATGTGGCTATGGCTTCAAGTGGTTTAGCCTTTGCGGGTACTACCAAGCGGCGCGAAAGCTCTGCGCCGCAAAAGCCAACACTTTGTTGCAAAATGTGCTCAGGTACAATCGCGATACCTTTTTCAAAAGCTTTCCAGAGTGAGCGAACAATAGGCTGAAACTGAATGGGCTTGCTCTCAAAACAGTTATAAATCTCACCAAAAAGAATGTGTGCCAGCAGAGTTCCTATGTCAAATCCTAAAGGGGCGAAAAGGGAAAATTCTGCATCAATAATAGCGAGGCTTTCATTCTTAATCATCACGGAGCCTGTATGCAAATCACCATGAATTAAACACTCTTTCTCTTCTTGGAAAAGCTTAAGAAGGTGTGCGATATTTTGCATAAAGTGTGTACTTTTAGCCCTAGGTGTAAAGTACGAAGGAAGCAGCAGGGCAGAGTGATTTTCAATATAAGGAAAAATGAAAATATACTCTTCACTAATACGTTTCAATGTAGCATTTTCATAGTAGTGTATCTCGTATTTTGGCGGTGGTGCTTTGGTGTAGAGTGTTGCTAGAAATGTACCAAGTTTGGCGTAAAGTGAAAGTGAAATAAACTGCGATAACTGTGCGCTTTGTAAAAGTTTATAGCTACTAAGATCTTCCATCGCAAAACAAAATGCCTCTTCATCACAATGATAAATCTCAGGAATCAATGAAGGTGCGATATTTTTAAAATAAGAGAGTGTATGCATTTCCACACAAATACGCTCTTGTGGTAGAGGAAAATCTTCACCAAGTAGCCTAAGATAGGGCGCAGCGTATTTGAGAATCAATGAAGTTCCACTGTCATCACTGATACGAAAGATAAAGTTTAAGTTACCATCTCCTATCTCTTCTACATGGAGGGTTTCGTTTTTAAAAAAAGCTTTTAAATGAGTTGTTTTGTCGATATAGCGAATAATGTCGTTTTTCGTTTTCACGCGCAAAATCCTTTTTTGAAAAAGCACTATTATAGCAGAACAAGTCAAGAAACATTGACCACAATTAACCTTTTTCTAAGTCTCAAAAGCTTATCATACATTTAACTCATGTAATGGCTTAAGGATTAAGCATACATCAAAACGACATGACACTGCTCTTTTGATACCCCTTTATACTCTTACATGTAGAATTTCCCTTAGGAGACTCGATGAAACTTTTTTCATTGTTAACAGTACCCATTGTGGCATTATTGCTCATTGGATGTGGTGGGAGTGTGAAACCAAATCCCAAATACAACTACATTACAGCAGATGAAACAGCGAAGTTGATACGCGAAAATGCAACGTCTATTGTGCTTGTAGATATCCAAGAAAAAGGTGATTTTGAAGAAGAACACTTAAAAGGTGCTCAGCCAACCTATGCATACCCTGTCAAAACCGATGCTGAAAAAGCACGTTTAGCAGAGCTTATTCCCAATATCAAATCGGATCAAAAAGTCATTATTATCTGTCCAAAAGGCGGTGGAGGGGCTGATAGAGCGTATGATTTTTACCTTGAAAAAGGGCTCAAAAAAGAGCAACTTTTTACGCTTAAAGGTGGTCAGTATGAGTGGCCAAGAGACCGCATCAAAGATGTCTTAGCAAAATAAAATCACATTAAAAAGGAAACAGATGAAACTCTCTAAAGTATTGGGCGCGTTAGCAGTTGCTACGCTTTTTAAAGGTGCGCTTGTCGCTGGAATTTTTAGCAATTACAATTACATTTCTCCAGAAGAAACGGCAGAACTTGTACGCAATAACCCTTCTAAAGTGGTAATTGTGGACATTCAAGAAAAACCAGGTTTTGAGAAAGAACATCTTAAAGGTGCACAGGCAACGTATGCGTATCCTGTGAAAACGGAAGATGAAAAAGGGCGTTTAGAAGCACTTTTACCAACATTTAAACCTGATCAGAAAATTGTTATTGTTTGCCCAAGAGGCGGTGGAGGAGCGGATCGTGCGTATGATTTTTACCTCTCTAAAGGTGTGAAAAAAGAGCAACTCTTTACATTGACAAAAGGTCAAGAAGGTTGGCCACGTGAGAAAATCACAGACGTGCTTGAAAAATAATGTTCAAACCTTCTAAAATCGCGATACTGCTCTTTAGCGGTGTCGCCCTTACCCTTATCTTCATCTGTCCACAAAGCAGGAACTACTTTTTTGAGTTAGTGGGATTGTTTCAAAGTCTAGATATCGATAAAATTAAAGAGTATATTCTCTCTTTTGGTGTATTAGCGCCACTCATTTCATTTTTATTGATGGTCTTTCAAGCTATTTTAGCGCCATTGCCTGCGTTTCTCATCACTTTTGCCAATGCCGCGCTCTTTGGATGGGTCTATGGAGCAGCTCTTTCATGGGCAAGTGCTATGGTTGGAGCACTCCTGTGTTTTTATATCGCTCAGTTTTTAGGACGCGATGTGGTGGAGAAGCTCACGAGTAAAATGGCACTAGAGAGTGTGGATGCTTTTTTTGAAAGACATGGTGTATATGCGATTTTAATCGCACGATTGCTTCCATTTATCTCTTTTGATGTGGTGAGTTATGCTGCTGGACTTACCTCGATGAAACTTCGTTCATTTTTGGTGGCTACTGGCATTGGTCAACTGCCTGCAACACTGGGGTATTCCTATGTAGGAGGGATGCTCACAGGCGATGCAAAAACAGCGGTGTATGGACTTTTAATTCTCTTTTCTGTCACTATTTTGATTTATCTCATCAAGCAGGTGTATCGTGGACGCTAACATCAAAACGTATGAAAGCGAGTGTGTGGATTGCAGGAGTTGTATGAAGGGCTGTCCGATGCTCTATAACTTTACGATTTCGCCTAAAACTTTATTGACAAAATTTACGACAGAACACCCCTCTGCCCACATGGCGTTTGCGTGTACAAACTGTGGGTTATGTGCGCATCTGTGCCCTAAAGATATTGATTTTGGAGGGATGTTTACTGCTTCAAAACAAAATTATGCCGAAGATAAAAATGTGTTGAAAAAGTATGGCTATGGTGGAGTGATCTTTCACCAAAAAAGTAGTTTTTCAAAACTTTTTTCTACTACAAAAAAGTTTACCAAAGGAGAGTACACCCATATGGCATTTATGCCAGGATGTGCACTTAGCTCGTACTCTCCGAGCCTTGTTCATACAGTATTTAATTATTTACAGTCCAAATGTTCAGGCATTGGCATTATTCAGCAGTGCTGTGGCACACCTACGCGTATGATGGGCGATATGAAGCAATTTCATACGTACCATGCGCAGCTTGAGCAAGACCTCGCAAATATGCGTGCTACGACGGTTGTCACTGCGTGTGAAAACTGTTTTATGAGTCTTAAAACTTATGCCCCACACATCAAGATTATTTCACTCTATTCACTCCTCCGAGAAATTGGATTACCTGAAGGTGCAAAAGATCGCCATAAAAATGCCCCTATGATGGCGCTGCATGACCCTTGTCCTACACGCTATGAGACAAAAATACACGATGATGTACGAGCGCTTTTAGAGGTTCTACAACTGCCCTATGAAGAGTTTAAACACAACCGTGAAAAAACCTTGTGTTGTGGTAGTGGTGGTATGTTAGAGCTAACGCATGCGGCTTTAGCCAAAGAGCAAATGCGTACACGTGCCAATCAGACAGAGTGTGAAAGCATCGTCAGTTATTGCCAAAGCTGTGCTGAGTCGATGAGTAAGGGCGGGAAAAATGGCGTACATCTGCTTGATCTTATCTTTACTCCTGAGTTTTCGATGAAACAAGAAGCGCAAGGGAGTCTTAAAAAATGGTACAACCGTTTTAATTCACGTCAAATGATCAGCGCTTTAAAGGATAACGCATAAAAAAGGCGCTTCTTTTTTTAGCCTTTGGGCTTTTAATGTTTATTTTTTATCAAAACGGCGTACTCTCTTACGCACAAGTTGAAGCGATTAAAACCTTTGTGCTTGGCTTTGGCATCTATGCACCGCTTATTTTCATTCTGCTTTTTACATTAGCACCCCTTATCTTTTTTCCTGATGGCATTTTAGCCCTTGCAGGTGGGCTGATCTTCGGTTTTGCATGGGGGAGTCTTTACATCGTTTTGGGAGCTCTTTGTGGAGGGACACTCTCATTTTTTCTTGCACGACTTTATGGCAAAGCTATGCGTGAAAAATTGGCGTATGAAAAATTGATTCATTTTCAAAAAAGCGTTAAAAAACATGGGTTTATCATGATCTTACTGCTGCGTTTAGTGCCGCTTGTTCCCTTTAATATCATCAGTTATAGCGCTGGATTCTCCACGATTCGCTACGTGGATTTTTTCTTTGCAACACTTTTGGGAATGTTACCAGGTGTTTTGGTGTATGCGAACATTGGGGCTCAATCGTTGGCATTTGGAAGTCATGAGTTTTACATCTCCATTAGTTTATTGGTCGCATTAGTTGTTGTTTCAATGATTTTAAAACATCGTGTTAAAAAGAGGTTAGAGGCGTATGAAAAATAATTGGCAGAGAATAGTGTTTGAGGGATCACCTATTTACGTGCATCGTCACAGTGCAGACTGGTTTGTGCCTAACGAGAGCGCAGATAGAGTGTTGCAAAATGAAGAAAATAGCTTTTCGTATCAACAGTTACAGCATCGTATCTCTGCTCCTAACCCTTTGGTATATGTGCCAAAACAAACCTCAAAAACAACGCTTCAAGAGTTTTGGATACACCTGACCAATCGTTGTAATCTTTCGTGTTCTCACTGCCTGTTTAGCTCTGCCCCTAGTGAAAAAGATACACTCAGTCTTGAGAACATAACATGTCATGTCAAAGAGGCGTATGCCCTTAGCTGTAGATTGTTTGTCATTAGTGGTGGAGAACCGTTAGTCCATCCTGAACTGCTTTCTTTGGTCGAAATGATTTTAGCATTGAATGATACGGAAGTAGTCATCTTAACCAATGGCATGTTGCTTGAAAACGTTTTTACAGACAAAGCATTTCCAAAATCGAGACTGCATTTTCAAATTAGCCTTGATGGGCTTCCACAAGAACATGATGCCATTCGTGGGCGCGGAAGTTTTGCAAAGTTAGAGAAAAACATCGTTTGGCTTCAAAAAACGGGTTATTCGTTTTCACTTTCACTCTGTCTTCATCCGCTTAATATTCAAAACTTAGAAGAGATGGTAACGCTCGCACATACGCTCAAAGCGGGACATCTGCATTTCTTGTGGTACTTTTCACGAGGACGAGGCGTTAATGAGGGATTAATTGCAGAAAATACGCTTTTTAATGCACTTATCAACGCCTATGCGAAAGCCCAAAACTTAGGGCTTGTCATCGACAATTTTGAAGCACTAAAAACTCAAATCTTTGCACCCAAAGGTACGATACACGATGGTTCAAGCTCTGGGCGTAGTTCTATCGCTTTGGGATATGATGGGCATTTTTATCCGAGTGCGGCTATGGTAGGCGAGAGCGCACTTTTGATGGAAGGCGAGAGCATCACTAAAGCACTACAGAGTAAGGTGGCTAAGGCAATCGCTTCACAATCCATCACGTCACTGACTTCACCCCTTCGTTTTTTACTTGGAGGTGGTGACTTAGACCACAGTTTTGCTCATGCTAAAACATTTATGGGCGATGATCCGTATGAACCACTTTTAGAAAAACTTGCTTTATGGCTGATAACGAAAGAAGCAAAGCGTTATGATAGACTTAAAAAGCCAGCATTGTGCTTAGAGATGGGCGATATACTTTATAGTTGTGGGGCAAACGAAGGTGTAGCACATACACATGCCAACTGTCTGCTTGCCACAGGTGAGAGTGAGTCATTGCGACTGGTCAAGTCCTTTTACCACGATGCGGCGCTAGAAGATAAAGAAGACATTTTAAATCCCGCGTGTTATGAAGAATCATACCTCTTTCACATTCCTTCCCATTTGCGTTTTCGGGGTTATGGGTGTGGAAGTCCGATATTAGATGCTAACCTCAAAGAGGGTGAGAGCATGTTAGATCTTGGTTCTGGCAGAGGCATTGAGTGTTTCATCGCCTCTAAACTCGTGGGTAAAAATGGGCGTGTTATGGGTGTGGATATGCTGGACTCCATGCTGAAAATCGCTCGTAGTGGCGCAGAAGAAGTAGCACAACGTCTTGGCTATAACAATCTCACCTTTGCCAAAGGCTACCTTGAAGCATTGCCAGAAGAAAATGAGAGTTTTGATGTCATTACTTCCAACTGCGTGCTCAACCTTTCAACTCACAAGCGTAAACTTTTTGCGGAAATTTTTCGCGTGCTTAAAAAGGGCGGAAGGCTCGTGGTTTCGGATGTTATCTGCGATGAAGAAGCGAGTGCGCTCATCCGCAATGACGCAAAGCTTAGCGGAGAGTGCATTGGTGGAGCGCTCACGCAAGCCCATCTTTTAGGGCTTCTTCGTGAGAGTGGTTTTGAGAACATTCAGCTTCTCAAACGCTTTTTTTACCGCGAAGTGAAAGGGCACACTTTTTATTCACTGACCTTTGAAGCACATAAAATAGAGGGGCAAAAGAGGGTTGAAGTTATCTATAAAGGTGTGGGAGAAAGCCTTACTTTGGAAAATGGTGTAGTGCTGTTTAAAGGGGTTAAAACGCGCATTGATGAGGTTTTGGCTAAACAGTTAGAGAGTGAGGTGTTTATTCTCGATGAGCAGGGCAATGTCAGTAATCAAGAAGGGCAAAGCTGTTGTTGTGCGACACCACCTGAAGTAAAACCAAGCCTGTTGCTAAATCCAAAACCCGTAGCAAAAATGTCCTTTAGTATGGCTCCTAAACAGAGTCATAACTGTATGGTCTGTGCATCCGAACTGGTGTATAAAACCACACTGGAAGAGTCAACCTGTTATTACTGTGGAAGTGTTTCGCATCAGAGCGTGACGTGTAAAGAGGGGCATTATGTCTGTGATGCGTGTCATGCCAAAGAGGCGTTAGAGGTGATTGAGCACATCTGTAAAACCTCCAAAGAGCGCGATATGCTCAAACTCTTTAGACAGATACGAGAACATCCAAGCATTCCAAAACACGGACCCGAACATCATGCAATGGTTCCAGCCATCATCGTAACCGCCTATAAAAACAGTGGTGGAAAAGTGAACGAAAATGCCCTAAAAACGGCTCTTTCACGAGGATCGAGTGTAATGGGTGGAGCGTGCGGATTTTTAGGTATTTGTGGTGCAGCAAGTGGTGTTGGCATCGGTTTTGCCATTGTTTTAGAGTCTTCGCCTATGGCAAAAATTGCACGTTCAACGGCTCAAAAAGTGACGCATGCTGTACTTGGCAAAATAGCCGAGTACGAAGCCGCACGCTGTTGTCATAGAGAAGTGTGGACAGCGCTCAACATCGCTTCAAGCCTCTCGGAAAGATTTTTACCTGTTAAATTGTTAGCCGAGATAGAGATTAAATGTGATCAAAAGAAGTTTAACCAGCACTGTTATGGTAAAGAGTGCCCGATATTTTAAGGGATGATAGAGAGTGGTGTTGAAAAAAAAGATGGTAATTTCAACACCATTTTTAAACTACGTGCGAAATGATGTATTACGCGCCTAGAACAATACAGCCTTCTGTTGGACAAGCTTCCATACATGCAGGTGATGAGTGATGCCCTACACACTCTACACATTTATCAGCATACACATAATACGCATCTGCACCTGTTGGGTTGTCACTATCATCTACGATAGCTCCTACAGGGCATTCATCGATACAGGCTCCACATGAGATACAGATATCTGTAATTTTAACAGCCATAACTTCTCCTTATTTTGGGTTTTGCGAAAAAATCTTACAATAAGTGTATAGCATGAAAATAGCTTCTAAAATTCGTTATAAAAAGTACAAATGTTACATAATTCTGTTCACATCCTCTTTTCTAAGCAATTGTATAGCAAAAGGAGACTATAAAAGCAGAATGAAAATAGAAGGAGTTGTATGCACAATCATAATGAAATTGATGACATTAATGTATCTGCATGGACCGATAAATACTTTTCCAACACAAAAGCTATCATTGAACATTTTGGCGATACTGAAGTGACGTATGCTTTCTTTCTACGTCGTCCCGTTCTTTCAGCGACACGCTTAGCTACAGAGTGGGCACAAAGCCAAGCACGACAACACCATAAACAGATTGCTATTGAAGTGATGCATAAAGAGGGTGAATGGGTAGGTGCGGGTGA
>Ga0302238_1003116_pt1 | contig 10855 bp, 12 predicted proteins | sample AAG_UR_Asn_MG_FD_193527 | JGI IMG/M metagenome (GOLD analysis project Ga0302238, IMG submission 193527) | Enriched activated sludge microbial communities from anaerobic digester in WTTP, New Holstein, Wisconsin, United States - AAG_UR_Asn | ecosystem: Engineered > Bioreactor > Anaerobic >...
TGTTGGCAACATGGGTATCCCACGGATCGATGAAGACACGATTGCCGGAGAGTGCCTGGAAGGTTGTCGGGGTGACGAAATGCGTGGCGGCCTCGGTCATGGCGATTTGCACGGAGGCGCCCTGCTTGACCAGCAGGCGGACCAGTTCGGCCGATTTGTAGGCAGCGATCCCGCCGGTAATGCCGAGCGCGATGCGTTTTCCTGTTAATTCCATTTGAATTACCCGATAGAATGCCGGACGATCATTCTAACCGAGATCACATCATGGCAATTACCGACTGGCCGGAGGAGGAGCGTCCGCGCGAACGCCTGCTGGCGCGAGGCGCCGGCAGCCTTTCGGATGCCGAATTGCTGGCGATATTCCTGCGTGTCGGTGTCAAGGGAAAAAGCGCCGTCGATCTGGCGCGCCAACTGATCCGCCATTTCGGCAGCCTCAACCGCCTGTTTGCGGCGACGGAAGCCGAGTTCTCCGCAATTCCAGGCATGGGGTCGGCGAAGTACGCTCAGTTGCAGGCCGTTCTCGAAATGGCCCGACGAGCGCTGGCAGAAACGATGAGGGAGCGTGACGCGTTTTCCAGTCCGGTGGCGGTGCGTGATTATCTTCGTCTGCATCTTTCCGGGTTGCCGCATGAAGTGTTCTTTGCGCTCTGGCTGGATTCCCAGCATCGCTTGCTGGCTACCGAGGAACTGTTTCGCGGCACACTGTCGCAAACCAGCGTCTACCCACGAGAGGTGGTCAAGAAAGCGCTGGCGCATAACGCGGCGGCTGTTGTATTCGCGCACAATCATCCCTCCGGGGTGGCCGAGCCGTCTTCGGCCGATGAAGTGTTGACCCGCAATCTCAAGCAATCCCTGGCGATGGTCGATGTCCGGGTACTCGACCATTTCATCGTGGCGGGGCAATCCCAGCCCCTGTCATTCGCCGAAAGAGGCCTTTTACCACCTTGATATCAAAAATGTCTTGAAGTCCATAGGGGGTTCGAGATAGAATCCCCGCCTTTCTCCCCGAGACCAACTGGAGTAACGATCATGGCACGTGTCTGCCAAGTGACGGGTAAAGCCCCGATGGTTGGGAACAATGTTTCCCACGCCAACAATAGAACGAAGCGCCGCTTCCTCCCGAACCTGCAGTACCGCCGTTTCTGGGTCGAAAGCGAGAACCATTGGGTGCGCCTGCGCGTTTCCAATGCTGGCCTGCGCATCATCGACAAAAATGGCATCGACTCCGTGCTCGCCGACCTGCGCGCACGTGGCGAAATCTGACGAGGAGTTCAGCCATGCGTGAAAAGATCAAACTCGAATCGACTGCCGGAACGGGTCACTTTTATACAACGACGAAGAACAAGAAAACTACGCCGGAAAAAATGGAAATCAAAAAATATGATCCGGTCGCTCGCAAGCATGTGGCTTATAAGGAAACCAAACTTAAATAAAGCCCCCTTCGGGTTCAAAAGAAGCCTCGCTATTTGCGGGGCTTTTTTTCGTCCGTCTCTCGTGGAAGCAGACCTCTAGCGATCTGCCTCTGAATCCTGCGTTCAAGGGGTGTCGTGACTTTCGTTCTGCGTCATGAATCGTTTGAGGTCGACCGAGCCCAGGCGGCGCGAGGCGCCTTCCATGTGCTGCCGTGCGGCGAGACGTGCGGCCTCAGGGTCCTGGCGTGAGATGGCATCGACAATGCGCAGGTGTTCCTCCTTGACCTGCTGCAACAAGGTGGCCTTGGTTGCCTCGTAGCTGCGCGTGATCAGTGTGGCTTTGATCAGGAAGTTGAACAGAAATTCGATCAGGGCGAGGAAATGCGGATTGCCGGTGGCTTCGGCGATGCTGCGGTGGAATGCGATGTCGGCTTCCACTCCGTCCTTTTCGGCGAGTTCGTCGAGTTCGATCTGTTTCAGAGCATGCTTGATTGCCAGCATCTGCTCTCGCGTGCGGCGCTTGGCAGCCAGCGCAGCGATCTCCCCTTCGAGCGAAAGACGCAATTCAACGACCTGCAGCACCGACTGGATCGAGTCCATGATGCTGGGGTCGATACGAAATGGGGCATGCATGTTGCGATCACGCAAGAACACACCGCTTCCCTGGCGCGATTCCACCAGTCCTTCCGATTTCAGGCGCGAGACAGCCTCACGGATGACCGTCCGACTGACACCGAAACGGTTGGCCATCTTCAGTTCGGAGGGCAGGCGGGAGCCGGGTTGGAAGCCCTCGCCGTTGATCAGTTGTTTCAATGCCTGAAAAACCCTGTCGGTCAGGGTTCCGGTCGTGGTTATCCGCTCAACCTTGAACTCGGGTGTGGATTTCATGGTTTTGCCCTCCTGATTTTTTCTTTGTGAGTGTTGTAAATGTTTTTTATCTGTGCTTTACTTAGCCATGTTATCAGATGTAATGTTGTACGACAACTTTAACAATATGGAGCGCCGAATGCAGCGACTCCAGGGAATCCGGAAATTCACAGAGCTGTTAATCGCTGGCTGAGCTATTCAGGCGGTGTTGTCTGGGGGCAGGGGCTGGCATTTTTCGTGAGGGAAGACAGATGAAAGCGACACGCATAGCAGCAGCAGGACTGATGGTGGCACTGGGTTTTAGCCTGACGACGGCGGCGCAGGCGCAGACCGTATTCAAGATTGGCTGGACGAACACCATTGACTCGCACTACGGAGTCGGCGTGACCACCTTTGGTGAAGAGATCGCCAAGCGCACCAACGGGCGCTACAAGCTCCAATACTTCCCGTCGGGCGCCCTGGGCGGCGAGCGTGAAATGCTCGAAGCCGTGCAACTGGGCACGCAAGACATGATCATCACCTCCACCGGCCCGGTTGGCAACTTCGTCCCCGAGACCCGGATTGTCGACATTCCCTACCTGTTCCGTGACTACGCCCACGCCCGCAAGGTGCTCGACGGCCCGATCGGCCAGGACATCCTCACCAAGTTCCCGGCCAAGGGCCTGGTCGCCATCAGCTGGATGGAGAATGGTTTCCGGCACATCACCAACAGCAAGCGTCCGGTCAAGACCCCCGATGATGTGAAGGGCCTGAAGATCCGCACCATGGAAAACAAGGTGCACATGGAAGCCTTCAAGGCCATGGGCGCCTTGCCCACCCCGATGAACATGAACGAAGTGTTCACCGCCCTGCAGACCGGCACCGTAGACGGCCAGGAAAACCCCATCCCGGTGATTCTCGCCAACAAGCTCTACACCGTGCAGAAATACGTCACGCTCGATTCGCACGTCTACTCCCCGGCGCTGCTCATCATCAACAAAGGCCTGTGGGACAAGATCAGCGACGCCGACAAGGCCGCCTTCAAGGAAGCCGCCAAGATTGCCCTGGTCGCCAACCGCAAGAAAGTCAATGACGACGAAGCCAACGGTATCGACGTCATGAGAAAGGCCGGCACCGAAGTCATCACCTCGGTTGACAACGCCGCCTTCCAGAAGGCCGTGGCCTCCGCCTACACCAGCTACAACAAGGAATTCGGCGAAGCCAACATCAAGAAGATCATGGACGTCAAGTAAGCGACGTCCGGCCGTGCCCGCGTGCCGCCGCTGGCGGCACGCCCTCCTTCATCCCCTGGACAAGACAAGGGAAGGCCCGTACTGCGGCCCTTCCGGCTGGAGTTCACCCATGAAAACCTGCTTTCTGGCCATCGAGCGGCGGCTGACCGCGCTCATCGTCGTGATTGCCTGCATCCTGCTCGGCATCGCCTCCGCCCTGGGCATGTACCAGGTCCTCACCCGCTTCATCTTCGGACAACCCTCCACCTGGAGCGAAATTGCCATCCGTCTCGTCATCATCTGGATGGTCATGTTCGGCGTCGTCGTCGCCTTCCGCGAAGGCGCGCAAGTCTGCGTCGACCTCATGTACCGCCTGAGCGGCCGCTTCCAGCGCCCGTTGCACGGCCTGATCACCGTCATCTCCGTCCTCTTCCTCGGCGTCATCATCTGGTACGGCATCGACATCGCCTGGCGCGTGCGCTTCCAGGAAATTGCCGGTCTCGAATTCCTGCCCATGAGCATTGGCTACGCCGCGCTGCCGGTCGGCGGCACCTTCGCCATCTTTGCCGTGATCGCCAACTACCTCGACCCGCGCCACGCCGAACTCGACACCCAGCAATAAGCCGGCCCGGCCCCCGCCACTGCCCCCGACCCGCACCCGATTCAGGAGTCCCCATGTCCACCGCCATGTTCGTCTCGATGCTCATCTTCTTCGCGTTCAGCGTCCCGATCGCCGTCTCGATCGGATTTGCCAGCGTGACGGGGATCTACCTCTTCACCAGCACGCCGATGCTCATCGTCCCCAAGGAAATGTTCTCGGCCATCGACAAGTTCGCCCTCGGCGCCATTCCCTTCTTCATCCTGGCCGGCAACCTCATGGAAGTCGGCGGCATCTCCAACCGCCTGGTCAACTTCGCCAAATCCATCGTCGGCGGACTGCAGGGCGGGCTGGCCATGACCTGCGTCATGACCTGCATGATCTTTGCCGCGGTGTCCGGTTCCAGTGTGGCCACCACCTTCGCCATCGGCGCCATCCTCATCCCGGCGCTGATCAAGCACGGCTACCCGACCCCGTTCGCCGCCGCGCTGCAGGCCACCAGCGCCGAACTCGGCGTGATCATTCCCCCCTCGATCCCGATGATCCTCTACGGCGTCTCGGCGGAGGTCTCCATCGGCGAACTGTTCATCGCCGGCTTCGGCCCCGGCCTGCTGATCGGCGGTGGCCTGATGGCCTTCGTGTGGGTCTGGTCCAAGATCAAGGGCTACGGCAAGGACGACCACGTCGGGCGCATGACCTTCGGCCACGCCAGCCGGGAAGCCGCGCTGGCCCTGATGATGCCGGTGATCATCCTGGGCGGCATCTACGGCGGCGTGTTCACCCCCACCGAAGCCGCGGTGGTTGCCGTGTTCTACGCCCTGATCGTGGGCATGGTCATCTACAAGGAAATCACCTTCAAGGATCTCTACCCGATCTTCCGGAAGTCGGTGATCTCCTCGGCGGTGATCATGTTCATCATCGCCAACGCCGGGCTCTTTAGCCTGCTGATCACCCGGGCCGGCGTGCCGGAGGCCATTGGTGATTTCCTCAAGGAACATCTCACCTCCGGCGCCCTGTTCCTGATCGGCGTCAACGTCGCCCTGTTCTTCATCGGCATGTTCATCGAGACGTCCGCCTCGATCATCGTGCTGGCGCCGATCCTGGTGCCGGTGGCGGCCAAGTTCGGGGTTGATCCGGTGCATTTCGGCACGATCATGGTGGTCAACCTGGCCATGGGCATGATCACTCCGCCGTTCGGCGTCAATCTCTTCGCCGCCTGCACCGTGGCCAAGATCTCGCTCGACAAGATGATCAAGGACCTCATCCCCTTCGTCCTCGTCATCATGTGCTTCCTCATGATCATCACCTACGTGCCCCAGGTCTCCTTGTTCCTCAGGGATCTGGTGTATGCGAGATAGAGAGGGGTCGTGCGAGATGCTTGCCGGTGTATAAAACAAAAAGGGCCAGTCTTGCGGACTGGCCCTTTAACCGGTGGTGCCGGTGTTCAACCGTAGTTGATCGGGTGCTTGGAAAGCCAGTGTCCGTCGCGAACCTGAGTGATCCGCTTGCCTGCCTTGTGGGCCATGGCTGATGTCAGCGGCCGGGTCTTCCAGGCAAAGCTCCCGGCAAAACCCAGTACTGCGCCGAGGAGTCCGCCGGCGATCACTCCGCGAATCGGTTTCCGATCGTCGGCCAGCACGCCGCAGATTGCGCCGGCCAGTACACCGATCGTCGCCGGTTGCCATGATTCCTGCGCAGCCGACGTAACCAGATCCGTGGTTGCTTCTGCTTCCAGAACTTCCTTGCGTGCCGTGTTGGCTCCGTCGATGCCTGCCTCGATCAATTCCTTGCTGTAGGCCAGGTTTTCCTTGACTGTGTCTTTGATGTTCATCTCGTGATACTCCTCTCTCTGGTTGGCAGAAAAACAGGCAGGTCGCCCTCCGCTAGTGCCAATCAAGAACCAAGGTCAAGCCCGTTGGTGGCGTTCCTGACCATCGGTTCTGTTGGATGCTTCTCCCATGACTCATTGGAGAAGCCGACTACCCGGTCATAACCCTAGCATTCAAGGCGAGTAATGTCACGCGCAACAGCCCGCCTAATCGCCAACAGCAGGCAGAAAGGACAGTCCGCGAAAAAAAAGCGCCTCGAGGGGCGCTTTTTTTGACTGGCGGAAGCGGTGAGATTCGAACTCACGATGGGCGTAAACCCACGCCGGTTTTCAAGACCGGTGCATTCAACCACTCTGCCACGCTTCCTTTTGATCATCCGTGACGGCGCGCATGATAGCACGTTACACACTGTTACTCCTTCTGTTGCAACTCATCTTGCGCTTCTGTAGTCTTACGTCCGCATTGCTTTTAACTTTGGAGGATGACTCAATGCAAACTCAGTATCAAATGACAGGTCAGGCAACCCAGGATCGTGCTTTGCAGCAGAACAGGGTGTTGCGCAATACCTATCTTTTGCTCGCATTGTCCATGCTTCCGACAGTGGCAGGTGCATTCCTCGGCGTCCGGATGGGATTCTCGTTCTTCGCGGGCAGCCCGATGATGTCGTTCCTGTTGTTCCTCGGTGTGGCTTTCGGCTTCATGTGGGGAATTGAGCGTACGAAGGATTCAGGTCTCGGTGTCGTGCTGTTGCTTGGATTCACTTTCTTCATGGGTTTGATGCTGTCGCGCATCGTGCAAGTGGCGCTCGGGTTTTCCAATGGTGCCTCGCTGATCGCGACGGCTGCCGGTGGAACGGGGGCAATCTTCTTCACGCTGGCAGGGATTGCCACGGTGACGAAGAAAGATTTCAGTTTCATGGGAAAGTTCCTGTTCATCGGATTGGTAGTGATCCTGCTCGCGGCGGTCGCCAACATCTTCTTCCAGATTCCCGCGCTATCGCTCACCATCTCGGCAGTCGCCGTGCTGCTCTTCTCGGGATATATCCTTTTCGACATCAGCCGGATCGTCAATGGCGGAGAGGTGAATTACGTCACCGCGACGCTTGCTGTGTACCTAGATATCTACAACCTATTCGTCCATCTGTTGAACCTGTTGATGGCGCTTGCGGGCAATAGGGAATAGGCGTCTTACCGGATATGAAAAAGGGCAGCCGAGGCTGCCCTTTTTGTCATCTGTTGGCCATTCGATATCAGGGAAATGCCTTGCCTTGAGTCATTCTGATTCCCAATCGGCCGGGAATTTCTGAAAACTCGATCGAATGTCTCGGGAGGTTACCCATATCCAGCGATGAATGAACGTCGCGTAGGGCGACGAGGAGGAAACCGCTATTTTTCCATCCACTCAGCAGGCGTTTGAAGGTGTCGACGAATTTCATCCCTTCAAGTTCTGCTCGCAAGGTGAAGACATGATCGCCGGGAATGGCAGCTGATAGCTGAAGGATTCGGTCTACGGCCTGGTTGGGCGAAAAACCCGGCTCCAGGACAAGCAGTTCATCGAGAGTCGGCAGGGTTGTCGGAATCTGCGGACAGTTGACCAATTCTCCATTGATGACCGGGAGGAACGGGTGGTTGCCTCGACAGTCGCTGGCGTAGGAAAACCCTTTGCGCTGTGTGAGCCTGAGGGCGTGTCGGCTCATCCGCCAACCGGCGGCGGCATGCCCTTTGGGCGCAGAACCAAAGATTTCGCCGAACCGTTTGCAGGCTTTGTCCATGGCGATTTCCGCAAAGTCGTTTGTTGCGGTGAGTATGTGTTCCTCCCATCTGGTCCGATCCCATGCGTGTACGCCCGCCTCGAAACCCGCTTCAAGCGTTTGCTTCATGATGTCGGCGCAGCGGCTTCCGATGTCCGGTCCGGGAAGCACGCGTCCGTAGAGGCGGGAACTCAAGCCGTAGTATCGTTTGAGGGACTCCTGGTGAGATTCGCACCCGCTATGATCCCGGCCGAGCGAGAAAAAAAAGGTGGCTTGTGCGTCATGCTGCCGGAGAATCCCGGTGAGAGCAGGAACACCAATTTGTGTTCCGTGACAGGTGTCGACGTCAATCTTGAGCGCTATTCGTTTCATTGGGGATGTGGATGTGTCCCATAGGGGCACAGTGAGGCATTTCTACCGGCAAAAGAGTCAGGAAAAAAGCAGAGCCGCAGCGACCTTACGCTTTTCTCCGGCGAGGACATTGTATGTCCGGCAGACGGCCTGGATGTCCATGACTTCAAGTCCTTTTCGTGCCTGCATGAGCGGCTGCAGCAGTTCGGGGCGAGGAAATCGAAGCTGGTTGCCGGTTCCGAGAAGGATAATCTCGGCGTCGAGAGAGGCAAGCGCCTCGAAATCCTCATGTCTGAGGGTGTCGACGCTGGCTGCCGTCCAGCCTTCCATCAGACGGTATGGTAGAACGATAACGCTGCGGGTGTGCCGGACGGTATTGACGCTGACATAGCCGTCGCCGTAGTCGGTAAAGGCGTTCCATCCTTCTGTCTGGGTGAGTTGCAGCTTCATAAAATTGCGGTGGGCGGTGCGATAAAGTAGGATTATATCTTTTGCAGACCCGGATACGCTGGCGAATAGCCGTTTGCCGGCGGCAGGGAATCCGGTTCCTTGCGAAAGAATTGGTCTGCACGCCGACGACAAAGGAATTGCCGTGAAACCCGTGTACAAATCGAACAAGCTTGCCAACGTTTGCTACGACATTCGCGGTCCCGTGTTGCAGCAGGCCAAGCGCATGGAGGACGAGGGGCAGAAGATCATCAAACTGAACATCGGAAATCTGGCGGCGTTCGGTTTCGACTCGCCGGAAGAGATTCAGCTCGACATGATCCGGAATCTTCCCAATGCGGCAGGTTACTCAGATTCCAAGGGAATCTTCGCGGCCCGCAAGGCGGTCATGCACTACACGCAGTTGAAGCAGATCAAGGGCGTGACGCTCGAGGATATCTACATCGGCAATGGCGTCTCGGAACTGATCGTCATGGCCATGAACGCATTGCTCAACACTGGGGACGAAGTGCTTGTACCGGCACCGGACTATCCGCTGTGGACGGCGGCGGTCAGCCTGTCAGGTGGAACTCCGCGTCACTATTTGTGCGACGAGCAGAACGGCTGGCTGCCGGATATCGCGGATATTCGTAGCAAGATTTCGCCGCGCACCCGGGCGATTGTGGTCATCAATCCCAATAACCCGACCGGAGCGTTGTATCCCGAAAGTGTATTGCGCGAGATCGTTGCGGTGGCACGGGAACACGGCCTGATCATTTATGCCGATGAGGTGTACGACAAGGTGCTTTATGACGGAGCCACGCATACGGCGATCGGCTCGCTTTCAGAAGACGTGCTGACGATCAGTTTCAACGGCTTGTCCAAGAATTATCGCTCCTGCGGCTATCGGGCCGGCTGGATGGTGGTGTCCGGCGACCAGCGCGACGCCCGTGATTACATCGAAGGGCTGGAAATGCTTGCCTCGATGCGTTTGTGTGCCAACGTACCCGGGCAGTATGGCATCCAGACGGCGCTCGGCGGCTATCAGAGCATCAATGACTTGGTGGCGCCGGGTGGGCGCCTGTGCCGTCAGCGTGATCTCGCACACGAACTCATCACTGCGATTCCCGGTGTGACGTGCGTCAAACCGAAAGCTACGCTGTACATGTTCCCGCGACTTGATCCGGCCATGTATCCGATCAAGGACGATCAGGCGTTCATCGCCGAGTTCCTGAAGGAAGAGCGGGTTCTTCTCGTGCAGGGAACAGGTTTTAACTGGCCGCGCCCTGACCATTTCCGGCTGGTGTTTCTGCCACACGAAGATGTGCTCAGGGAGGCGGTCATTCGTATCGCGCGCTTCTTGGAACATTATCGCAAGCGCCACGGAACCTGAGATGCGGGTTGTTGCCGTAACCGATAACCAGGGTGAAGTAGTTGAGCCGGCTTGGTTGGAGAAAGCGGAAGCCGTTCATCGGCAGTTGCGTCCACAACTGCCTGCGGATTATTCGTTGCGGCTGCGCGAGGTGTTTGCCAACGGTGCGCGAATGGCCGTTGTGGTCGAAGGTGATGAAGTCGTTTCCGTGGCTGTGTGGCGAATCATTGAGAATACCAATGAGGGGCGCCGGCTCTATGTGGACGATCTGGTGAGCGACGAAGCACGGCGTTCGAGAGGTTCGGGGAAATTGTTACTCGACTGGCTGGAAGGCAAGGCCAGAACTCTTGCCTGCGGTGCGTTGGCTCTTGATTCCGGGGTGCAGCGACATGGCGCGCATCGTTTCTATTTTCGCGAGGGGCTCCATGTCTCTGCGTATAGCTTTAAGAAGGTCTTGAAATGAAACCGATTAACGTTGGATTGTTGGGCATCGGCACTGTCGGTGGTGGAACTTTTGTCGTACTTGAACGTAACGCCGAGGAAATTGCCCGGCGGGCCGGGCGCCCCATCCAGATTACGGTGGTTGCCGACAAGAATCTCGAACTGGCCAGGAAAGCGACCGGCGAGCGGTGCAGAATTACCGACGATGCCTTTGCCGTGGTGGGCGATCCGGAGATCGACATCATCGTTGAATTGATCGGTGGTTGTGGCGTCGCCAAGGAACTCGTTCTCAAGGCCATCGCCAATGGCAAGCATGTGGTCACCGCCAACAAGGCGTTGCTGGCGAATCATGGCAACGAGATTTTTACTGCTGCGCAGCAGATGGGCGTGACCGTGGCTTTCGAGGCAGCGGTTGCTGGCGGCATTCCGATCATCAAGGCGCTACGCGAAGGATTGACCGCCAACCGCATCGAGTGGATCGCCGGCATCATCAACGGGACGACCAACTTCATCCTTTCAGAAATGCGCAGCAAGGGGTTGTCCTTTGAAGAAGTGCTCAAGGAAGCGCAGCGTCTGGGGTATGCCGAGGCTGATCCTA
>Ga0302238_1003119_pt1 | contig 10831 bp, 4 predicted proteins | sample AAG_UR_Asn_MG_FD_193527 | JGI IMG/M metagenome (GOLD analysis project Ga0302238, IMG submission 193527) | Enriched activated sludge microbial communities from anaerobic digester in WTTP, New Holstein, Wisconsin, United States - AAG_UR_Asn | ecosystem: Engineered > Bioreactor > Anaerobic >...
ATCGGGGCTGTTGACTTCTACTCCTATGGTAGGGGCGATGCGGTGCGAGGCCGTGTGGCGCTGGCAGTGCTTGTTGACATGAGCGGCTCCATGAGCGGTTTGGTGAATGCCTTCCCGCCATACAACGAGGACACCAAGTCCAGGGCCGTGGCCAACTTCCCTGCCGGCTTCGACTTCAGCCCCAACGCCACCGATCCGGCGCACCTGCGCCTCAACGCCGTGGTAGAGTTGATCAAGTCGCTGAACCCCGACGACGATCTGATAGTGTTCACGTACAACGAGAACAAGATCGACGTGGTTTGCGATCTCACCTCTGAGGCTGACCCGACCTACGATGTGAAGAAGCAGAACTGCTTCGACACCCAGCGTTCCTTCGTGCTGGGGCCCGATCCCGACGGCGTCGGCGGGCCGCTGCTCACTGTTGAGGCCGAGGCTGTTCAGGGTCGTTCGCCTCTGTGGTATGCCCTCAAGGATGCCTACGAGTTCATGAATGTCTCCGAAGTGGCCAACTCCGCCGATTTCAAGCACATCCTGGTCATCAACGATGGTCCGGACACCTGCTCGCCGTCGGCCGCTGAACTCAACGTCTGTGCCAAGCCCTGCACGCAGTACTACACTGAGTTCTCCGAGATTCAGTCCATGATCAACGCTCAGGACATGGCGGACAGAATCCCCGTGCATTTCGTTCAGCTTGCTGCCAAAGGCTACAAAGAGCGAGATGGCAGGCAGCTGGAAGTAGCGTGCCTGACGGGCGGCCACCACGTCTTCGTGAACACCGCAGAGATTGGCAAGGGTAACCTCAAGGACTACCTCTCCTCCATCCTGCTGCACATCCGCTACACCTTCAGAGGTTACTGGCGCTTCTCCATGCTGACCTCGTGGCTGGGCCAGAACACCAAGCCCAACCGCGGCCACGTATACACCCTGGCCGGCGAAGGAAAGGTCCTTCCCGACAACGGCTCAATCCTTGTGAAGGCAGAGAGCCCCTTCAGGTTCGCCGACGAGTCGGCCTCGGGCCAGTCCACCAGCGGCGATGCCCGCGTCAGCGTCAGGAAGCCCTGCATCCCCGGTGACGACGACGGCATCTGCACACCGCCGGCAGATAGCATCCCCCAGAGGGCTTGCGGCACCATGACTTACTGGTGCGACAAGGAGAGCCTCACCTGCAAGAGCGCTGAAGTCTGGTCTCCCGACGGCGAGCAGGGCGGCTGCGGCACTGCCGAAGTCTTCATCAGAATCTTCCAGTCCACTAATGACCGTGAGCCCAAGATCGTTCAGATCAAGGATGTGCCCACAGTCTGCTGCTCAGGCGCTTGCAGGCCTCCCAGGCCGCCAATGCCTCCCAGCACGGTCAAGCCCACCGTCTTCTATTATGATAAGGATGGCGAGTGGTACCTGGACAACCCCGAAGATCCCAACAGCGCATGGGTTGTTGATGCCAACTTCAGGCCGGATCCCGAGGACGCCTCGGTTACTATTACAGGCGTCATGGCCGAGCTGAAGTATGCCGACACCGCTGCCCTGGCGTTCCCCGACGACTGGAACTGCCCGGCAGACAAGTCTGTGAACTGCTTCCCGGCGCCGTCGGACGGTTCGGAAGAGCAAGATTAGGGAATTCAGGCAAGGGTTGCCATGAAACTTTTTAGAATAGCTTACGATCCTGATGGAGAGGGTACTATGAGAGGAAACTTCATCCTTCGTTCGGTAGTTCTGGTGGCCTTGGTCGGACTGTTTTACGGTCCCACCAGTGCCTGGGCGCAAGAGAAGACCATGCTTGACCAGTACGTGGACAAGTATTGGGCAGAGAAGCGTGACGTGAAGGTGATCCAGAAGCGGCTGGTCCAGAAGGATGGCCGCTTTGAAGTGACGCTCTTCTCGGGCGCCATACCCAACGACGACTTCCAGATCTATTTCCCCCTGGGCGGCAGGGTCAGCTACTACATCACCGAGGACATCGCCCTCGAGATGTTCGGCTCCTACATGCTGAACAGCCTGTCCGACCTGGCCGACCGTATTTCGCAGCTTTATGACTACAAGGTCAACGTGCCGCAGTCCGTGGTCTGGACCGCAGGTCTGGACGGCCTCTGGAGCCCGCTGCACGGCAAGCTGGGATTCCTGACCTGGAAGCTGGTCCATTTTGACTGGCACATCTCCATGGGCGTCGGCGCCATCGGCACCGAGATTCGCCCCATCATGCAGTTGGGCAAAGAGACTGCTGTGGTGGACGTGGCCGGCAACGTCGGCACGGGTCTCAAGCTGTTCTTCAACAATAACATCGCCGTCAGGCTGGACTACCGACAGTACTTCTTCCCTGCAAGAAAGTATGACCAGGCAGGCAAGAATCTGCTGAGCGACGGCGCCGCAAGGCCCGCAGAGCTCACAATCGGTGTTTCGTACTTCTTCGACTAGTTCGCCATAGCCTGGAACGGGGGTATACGATGAGAAGACCTATTCTGGCAGCTACGGCGCTGGCATTCCTTTTGGGGGTGCTCTCCAGCGCTACTGCTTTGGCGATTTCGAAGGACGAGATCATCACGCTTGCCAAGCTTGGTGTCAGCGCCGACGAGATCATCAAGGCGATTAAGAAAGACCGTACCATCTTCAATCTTGAGATATCTGAGATCCTTGAGCTCAAGGGTGCCGGCGTTCCTCAGGAGGTCATCGCCTTCATGATGAACACGCCCAGGACCTTCGGAGCTGAACCCGAGGTGACCGGCCCCACGGAGACCGGCCCCACGGAGACTGGTCCCACAGAGACACAACCCGTGGTGGTGGAAAAGACCCCCGAGGAGATTCGGGCCGAGGCTGAAAGGGCCAGGCTCGAGGCTCAGCGGCAGGCCGAAATACGGGACCAGCAACTTGCCGAGGCCAGGCGCATCCAGGCCCAGCAGGCGCTTCGCTCCTCCATGGAGTTGGCCGAGAAGGGCGACTATCAGGCAGCGGTGCCCGCCTTCCAGAAGTTCTTGGAGCAGGGCAACTATGCTCCTGAGTCCGAAGAGGCTTACGCAGCAAACTTCGGTATGGCACTGGCCATGGCCAAGGCTGGCTTCTGGAAATCCGCCGGGGACCTTCTGGTGGATGTAGTGCTCCAGGGCCCAGACCGCATGTACTTCCAGAGAGCCTTTGAACTGCTCCGAGAAGCAAGGTCACATCTTGAGCTCTCTTATCCCACCCTGGAGAACCTGACCCGCTTCTTCGTGGGCAACATGGACAAGAGCTTCCAGGACAGCTTCAACTACTTCCTGGGCGAGTTCTTCTTCGAAAACCGCAACTACTCGTTGGCCCTCAAGTACTTCGAGCAAGTTGGCGAGAAGGCCCCGGACTTTGCTGCTTCACACTACCTGAGGGGCGTCATTCAGGTCAGAACCAAGATGTACAAGTCCGCCGTTGAGTCCTTCCAGATGGCCATTCTGGCCCAGGAGAACAACGGTTCCCAGGAGGCCGTGGCCCACCTGGCCTTTATGGCTCTGGCCCGAATCGCAGCAACCCTCGGCGACTATGATGCCGCAATCTACTACTTCAGAAAGGTCCCCCGGGAGTCCCTGCAGGAGGCCACGGCCCTCTATGAGTCGGCCTGGAGCTTCTTCAAGAAGGGCGACTTCGGTCGAGCCCTGGGAAGCCTGCACGCCTTACACTCCCCGTTCTTCTCTCACTATTTCTATCCTGAACTCTGGATTATGGAAGCTACCATCTACCTGAACATGTGCCACTATGACATGGCTAAAGAGAGCCTCAATATGTTCCGGGAGAAGATCTCCACGCTCCAGATTCCGCTGGAGGAGTTCCTCCGCTCCATGAGAACCCCCTCGGAGTTCTATCTTGCTCTCCAGGCGGTGCTTGATGGCGGCACCACCTACGGTAACCTGCCCGTTCAGTTGCTTTATCCGGTGCTGAGCCATGTTGAATTCCACAACATGTACCGCACTATCAAGCAGATAGAGTGGGAGAAGGCTCAGATCGAAGCGAAGAGCGCTGTGCTTGGAAGATTCGCCGAAGAGCGCCTTGCCATTCTTGAGGCCGAGCGGGCTTCGCAGATGAACGCCATTGGCGTTCTCATTCAGGAACTGCTTGAGAGAGAAGTGCGAGTTGCCCTCAAAGAGTTCGGCATCCGAGCCACCGAGGTCGAAGTGGACCTTGACCAGGTTGAGATGGAGAAACTCGAGATGGAAACCCAGCTCCTGCTCAACAAGGAGAAGTTGGACCGAGCCGTGGATGCCCTGGTGGCAGCCAAAGAGCGTGGCATGACCGAGTCCGAGATGCTCGCTCAGGTCCAGGAGAATCCGGTGTACAAGGAATTCCAGAGGTCGCAGATTGATGCCCTGGAGAAGGCCGGCATTGCCAGCAGCGTCGTGGAGGCCGTCGAGAAGATCTCAGGCGTGGGCAAGGATACCGGAGGCAGCAGAGCCATCGTTGGGTCTGATGCGCTGGAATGGCCTTTCGAGGGTGAATACTGGATTGACGAAGTTTGGAGTTACAGAAGCTTCCTTAAAGAGGGGTGCTTGAAATGATGTCTAGGACCTTCATCTCCCTCCTGTTGGTACTCTTCGCCTCTTCCGCCGTTGGGCAGGAGTTGAAGAGAGACGAGAGAAAGAAAAGAGAACTGGAGAAAGTACAAGGGAAAAAGAGCGCCGAAGTAGAAGGAAAATGCGAACGCGACTCTGACTGTCCTGAGGGCAAGATTTGCGACTCCCTCAAGAAGTTCTGCGTACAAAAGTCCATGTCTCTTGTGGAGTTTGAAACGGCGAACCTCTCCAAGCAAGTCGAGGAGATGGAGGTCAAGAAGTCCGAAATCCGCAGGAACACCATCAAGAAGATGGAGGAACTGCTGGCGGCGCAGTCAGGGTACGGCAACAGGGCGGAGATCTATTTCCGCCTTGCCGAGGCCCACTGGGAAGAGAGCCACTATCAGTACCTCAAGGCTAGAAAAGTTTGGATGGAAGCCATGGACAAGTTCGAAGAAAAGCTTGTCCAGGAGCGCCCCCAGGAGCCCAAGGAGGACTACGGCCTCTCCCTGGAGTACTACCGGCGCATTCTGCGCGAGTACCAGGACTATGCCCGTATCGATGAAGTGCTCTACTACCTTGGACGAGGCGCACTTGAGGCCGGTGGCGGCAACAAGGACGTGCAGCTTCAGAGAGAGGGCGTGAAGTATCTCCAGTCGCTGGAGCAGAGCCACCCCAACAGCAGGCTGATTCCTCAGGCCCTGTTGCACCTGGGTGAGCACTTCTTCGAAACCGGCAACATGTACTACTCAAAAACGAACTACGAGAAGATTATCAACAACCACCCTAATGCTGGCATGTATAACTATGCCTTGTATAAGCTGGCGTGGGTGTACTACAATCTGGCGGAGTTTGAGAAAGGGCTCGAGACCTTCCATCAGGTGGTGGACGCCATCAAGAAGGACGACGGGCGCGCCAAGGTCGAGTTTAGAGAGCAGGCCCTCAATGACATGATCCTCTCCTACGTGGAAGTGGACGATGGTTGGGAAAGAGCCCTCGAGTACTACACAAGGGAGATCCAGGAGGAAGGGGCTTACGAGAAGCTCCACGTCATCGGCGAACTCTATGTTGCCTCGGGCAAAGACAAGGACGCCTTGGAACTCTATTACCACTTCATTCAGAAGTGGCCCGTGGGTCCCCGAATTCCCGACTACTACCAGACTATCCTCGACATCGCCCAGAAGCAGGCTGTGTGGGGCGGCATTGAAGACGTGATCAACGAAATCATGTCCTACTTCCGCAACGAGAGCCCCTGGATGCTGGCGAACAAAGAGAGCAACACCGAAGCAGTGGACCAGGCGCTCAAGATGGTTGAAGAGTTGGTCTTCTACGTCGCCAACCACTACCACGTCGACGCCGACAAGCTGGAGCAGAAGGGCCAGAAGGGTCAGGCGGAAACCAGCTACATGAAGGCCTCCGAGTACTACGCTGAGTACCTGCGACGCTTCCCTGAAAGCCCAAGGTCCTACGAGATTAACTTCTGGTACGCAGAAATTCTCTACTTCAACTTGAAGGACTACAAGCGAGCCTCGGAACAGTACCAGTTCGTGATTGAGAAGGACAAAAAGGGCCAGTTCGTCGAGGATGCAGCCCTTGGTGTTATCTACTGCCAGGAAGAACTCATGGCCGACGCCGGCCTGAGAGAGAGAGCCAAGAAGGGCGATGTCCAGGTCCAGAAGGTCTCAGCAGAGCAGATGCGCTCCGAAGCCGAAGTTGAGGTCAATGAGACAGACCTTCACCCCATGGAAGAGGACTACATCAAAGCTGCTGATAAGTACACTGAGCTGCTGCTAGAGGCGCGCAAGGACCCAGAGTTCCGCAAGAAGTACCCGACTCGTGGTGAGATGATCCCTAATATCATGTATATCGCTGCGGAGACCTTCTACCGCCACGGCAAGTTCCAGGATGCCGTGCTCCGCTTCGAAAACATTTTCAAGTATGACAGCAAACACCGTTTCGCTGCCATCGCTGCCACTATGATCATGGACTGCTACTTCCGGGTCAGAAACTGGGAAAAGGTCGAAGAGTGGGCCCGCAAGCTCATCGCAGAGCGTAACTTCCTCTTCAAGACCAAACCCGAACTCGAGATGATCATCGCCACGGCCATGACCCGCTTGGCACAGGATTACGAGTTGGAAGGAAAGACCTCGGCATCCATCGACCAGTTGAATCGCCTCTCCAGAGAGTTCAAGAAGAACAAGGAGATTATGGCGTTCACTACCTACACGCTGGCTTATTTGTATGCCCGGTCTAAGAAGCTCCGTGAAGCTATTGATAAGTACGAAGAGCTTATCAAGACCTATCCTAAGAGTGAGAAGGCGGCCGAGGCTCAGTTCGTCATCGCCGAGATCTATGAAGCGCAGACCCAGTTCGATAAGGCCGGTGCTGCCTTCATGGCCATGGCGAAGTTCAAGGATAACCCGGCAACGCCACGCGCCATCATCAACGCTGCCACGATTTATCAGGCCCTCCAAGAACACGACAGCACCATCAAGGCGTTCCAGACCTTCCTCTCATTGTTCCCGAAGCATGAGTGGGCCGCTCGCTCATACCTCAAAGTTGCCGATACCGAGCGCGAGCGGGGCAACCTTGATGCAGCTTACAAGCTCTACACCGGCTTCTCAAAGAAGTATAAGGACAAAGGCGTGATGATCGTTGAGGCTCTGTCAAAAGCCGCTGCTGCCCTCTTCGATCAGGATCGTGAGAAGAATCGAAAGAATGCTCTTTCACACTGCACAGCCGCACTCAAGGCGTTTGACAAATTGGATGCCGACAGCAAGAAGAAGGGTCGGCTCTATGCTGCTCATGCTGCGTTCATTATTGCTCAGTACTCCTACTATGACTTCTCCACGTTTACGATTGATACCGGTAACTTCTGGCGCCTCTCCAGCACCCTGGAGAAGAAGGCCAAGTTGCACCAGGAGTCTGAGAAGCTCTTCGAGGAGGTTATCAAGGTCGGTGCTAAAGCCTGGGCCGCCGCTGCCTACTATCAGATTGGCGGGCTCTACCACGAGTTCGCCGAGACCCTGTATGCGGCCCCCCTGCCTGACGGCCTCAGCGAGGCCGAACAGGATGCCTACAAGTTCGAATTGGAACAGAACTACGCCGACCCACTTGAGGAGAAGGCCAGATTGAACTTCAAGCAGGCCATTCTCATGGCCCACCGACTTGGGGTCTATAGTGAGTGGTCGCAGCAGTCAGGCAGGATGGCAGCGAAGCTCACGCCTCAGGATTTCCCAATTGACAACGAGCCGCTGGTCGATGCAGGAAAGGCCAAGGATACCCTCATGTCTACCTCGTTCATCAGAGGGCTCAGAAGAGGGGACGTCGAGGTCGACTTCGTAACCATCGAGGCCAAAGCCAGCAGCCAGTCCGGTGAGGCAGCATCTGAGGAGGAAGAGGAGGCGGCGCCTAAAGAGGGCGGCGATGCTCAGTCTAAAGATGCTCCATCGGCTGATGGCAAGTCGGAAAGCAAGTAGGAGGGGCAGAGATGAGGTTCATGAAAGATTCGTCCGCCGTAAGGACGCTTGTTAGAGATTCGCTGGCCCTCCTAGGTCTGGTTGCCATCCTGGCTCCCGCTGCCCCGGCCGCAGCCCAGGAAGAGGGAGATGGACAGCGCAGAGAGGACCTTGAGAAGAGCCTGCAAATCAGAAAGGTCAAAGTCGCAGAGAAGGCAGAGTGGGTCGAAGGCGTGGAAGTGGAGGCCCAGAAGGCCTTCCGCGATGGCGTCGTGGCCGTCTACTCCATGCCGCCAGACTACAAAGGCGCAGAGGCCAAGTTCCAGGAAGCTATCGAGAAGGACGGCAAGTTCCTGGAAGCCTATTTCAACCTCGGAATGGTCTACGAAAGACTCGGCCAAGGTGACAAGGCCCTCGAGATCTATCAGAAAGCCATGGACGCCAACCCCCAGCAGGGCTCGGCAAAGGCCTATATCGGGAAAGTCTATTTGACCAAGGCCAAAGAGTTCTATGGCGCAGGTGACGTCACCAAGGGCGTGGAGTGGGAGAGCAAGGCCAAGAAACTGCTCGACGAAGTCATCATCCAGAACTCAGACAACGTCGACGCAAATAACGCCCTGGCCCTCTACTGGCTCATGAAGGCCGAGCAGGAGAAGAACGCCGACCGAAGGGTGGACCTCCTGGCCCAAGCCCAAGAGTACGTCCAAACAGTGCTCACCTTGCAGCCAGCCAACGTCGTAGGCCTCAATACCCGTGGACTTATCTACCTGCTCAGAGGCGAACTTCGGATTGCCAAGTGGGTCTTCGAAAATAAGGTGCTTGCCTTCGACCGCACATCCACCGAAGCCTACAACAACCTCGGACTGGTGTACTACAAGTTGGGTGACACCCCGAGAGCCGTTGCTAACTTCGCTGCAGCGATTAACACCAATCCCGATAATATCGAGGCGAGACTCAATATTGCAGCAATTTTCCTTAACTACTTGAATTACAAGGCAGCGAAGGACCAGTATGAGTATGTGCTGGAGACCCACCCTGACCACTTGGAGGCGGTAATTGGTCTGGGTGGCGCAATGCTTGGTCTGCATGACTTCGATAAGGCCTTTGAACTCTATCGTAAGGCAGCAGCACTGGATTCCCAGAGAACAGATCTGCTTCTTCGTATTGCCAGACTGTATCAGACGCGATTGGTTGACTTTGAAAGAGCCATCCCGGCCTATGAAGAGTACATCGCCGCTGCCAGAAAAGGCGGCACCGACGTAACAGAGGCCGAGAAGGCTCTCGACCAGACCCGTAAACTCCTCGAACAGATGAAGAAGATGGAAGAGGAGATGCGCAAGGCCGACGAGGAAGCCAAGAAACTCGAGGCCGAGTTGAAGGTCAAGGCTGAAGAACTTGAAAAGAATATGCGTAAGGTTGAGTCTAAGGCTCACGATTATATTAAAAAGATCGACGAGTTTGTGAAGAAAGATGCAAAGAAGGACCGCAAGCTCGCTGACAAGGCAAAGAAGCTCTCCGCCGAATTCCAGGCCCTTGACCCGCAGTTGGCCGGCATTCGTGAGTACCTGGCCATGGGAGCAACCCAAGAGGCCATCTCCATGTTCGACCCGGTCCAGGCCGCCTTCGATAAGCTGGAGCCGCAGGCCCAGGAGATGCTGGGAATCCAGAAGCAGCAGAAGGTCGAGGACCCAAATCAGCCAGCAGCCCCACTGCCTACCGGTGGCAAGGTAGAAGAGCCCAAGGCCGCCGAGCCCAAGGCTGAAGAGCCCAAGGCCGCCGAGCCCAAGGCCGCCGAGCCCAAGGCTGAAGAGCCGAAGGCCGAAGAGCCCAAGGCCGAAGAGCCCAAGGCTGAAGAGCCCAAGGCCGCCGAGCCCAAGGCCGCCGAGCCCAAGGCTGAAGAGCCGAAGGCGGAAGAGCCCAAGGCCGAAAACTAGTCGGCGTCTGCCTCTGCCCATCATCTAATCTACATCTTTGCCCCGCTTAGGTCGCCGTGGCTACGGGGCGCCCGAACTCATGTTCAAGCCCCATTGGCAATAGCCTGCTATGCTGCGGCCCAGCCGCTGGGCGCTGGGAGAGGGCTTCATCAACGTAACGAAGTTCACGAAGATACTATCCTTGACGGAGGCGACAGGGAGGTGTAATGGGCGTCGCAAGGCCGACGAGGGCCACATTTTCCTGGCTGGTGAAACGATGCGAAGGGTGTTTCTCGATTGTACCGCAGGGACGGGGGCATGGAACATGGCCGTGGATGAGCGGCTGGCCGAAATGGTGGCAGAGGGCACCATAGATGTGGCCTTCAGAGTATACTCGTGGGCCCCGGCTTGCATTTCACTTGGCCGCTTCCAGAAGGCAGAGGATGAGCTGGACCTGGGAGCTGTGGAACGGGAAGGTATTGGCCTGGTCAGGCGTGCTACCGGGGGGCGTGCGGTGTGGCATCACCGAGAGCTGACCTATTCGCTGGCGGCACGCGTGGACAATCCGCTTGTGTCCGGTGACGTGAAGGGCAGCTTTGCAAAGGTTGCTGAGCCGCTGCTCGCTGCTCTGAATAGCGTTGGCATCCATGCCGAGGTTACCTCGGGGGAGCCCCCTTCGGAGGGCAAGAGATTGCCTGGTAACCCCTGTTTCAGCACCGCCGGGGCGTACGAGATTGCCGTTGGGGGCCGGAAGCTTGTGGGTAGCGCTCAGGTGAAGAGCAATGGTGTGATGCTCCAGCATGGTTCGATACTCTTCCACAACGACCAGCACCGTCTGCTGGACTTTGTACCCCCGGGCCCGGCCAAAGAGCGCAGCGCCCAGATGGCCGGCGTGCTGCGTGCAAGTGTAGTCTCTCTGGCCGAGTTGGGCTTCTCGGGTCCGGGGGTGCTGCTGCGT